>Ga0163212_1000174_pt1 | contig 26649 bp, 22 predicted proteins | sample Malawi_45m_30L_FD_113532 | JGI IMG/M metagenome (GOLD analysis project Ga0163212, IMG submission 113532) | Freshwater microbial communities from Lake Malawi, Central Region, Malawi to study Microbial Dark Matter (Phase II) - Malawi_45m_30L | ecosystem: Environmental > Aquatic > Freshwater > Lake...
CCGTATTGGCCGGAGAGCAGGGCCGAGCGGGTCGGGGCGCAGTTCTGGCAGTGATGGTGGTTGGTCAGGCGCATGCCCTGCGCGGCGAGCCGGTCGATGTTCGGCGTCTCGTAATACTTGCTCCCGAAGGCGCCGAGGTCGGTCCAGCCGAGGTCGTCGGCCAGCACGAAGATGATGTTCGGCGGACGGTCCGCGGCGAAGAGCGGGCCGAACAGGCCGGCGAGCAGCAGGCCGAGGAGGGGGAGGACGGGGCGCATGGTCAGAAAGGTAATCCCGTCGGCGCGGCTGAGTCGCCGCGCCGCTCAGATCTCGAAATCGTTGCCGGACTCGGTCAGCGCGAGCTGGGCGACGGTGAAACCGGCGAGGGACTTGTCGAAACGCTTCGAGACTTCGCGCCAGAGCGCCGCGACCTGGGGTCCGGAGGCGCCCTTGAGCGTGATCTTGGTGTCGACGAGGTCGGGTTCGACCACCGCGAGCACTTGTTTGAAAGTGATATCCTCGGCGTCCTTCGCCAGGCGGTAGCCGCCGGTCTTGCCGCGCTTCGATACGACCAGGCCGCCTTCGCGGAGTTCGTTGAGCAACTGGACGAGGTAATTGGCCGGGATGTCCTCGAGCTTGGCGAGTTCCTCGATGCGCGTGACGGCCGTGCCGCGGTGGCGGCGGGCGAGCTGCGAAAGGACGCGGAGGGAATACTCGAGCTTGAGGGAGGCTTTCATGCGCTGTGCTTGGGGTCCGGGACGGGCGGCTTCGGTTCCGACCCTACGAGGATGAAAGTGCGGTCGGCAACCTCATCTGGCAGGATGGGGGCCTTGGGGCGGGCGAAATACGAGGTGCCCAGGAAGCAGATGCCGCGGTTCTGCACGACCTGGATGGCGCGGTCGTCCCAGAGTTCGATCATCCCGAAGTCCTTCTTGTCGGTCACCTCGAGCTCCGGGAGGCCGTTGGCCTTGAGCCAAGCCTGCGTGGCGGCGACGCCGACGGGGTCACCGGCGCGCGCCGTCATGATCTTCACGCAGAGGCCCTTAGCGAGCCACTGACGGACGCGGCGCATCATCAAAGGAACGGGCGGCCCGATCTGGTCCATGCCCTGCCAAGCGGTCGCCTCGGCCAAGGTGCCGTCGAGATCGACCCCGATCCAGCCCTGCTGATTGCCCGGCCGAGTGGACGCCACGCGCTCGGACGGCGTCGGCTCCGCCGGAGCCTGGCTGAGGTCCACGGCGGACGTCTTCGGGGCGAAGAGGGAACGAAGCCACGCGAGCATGCCGGAAGAGTGAGTGGCGAGGGGCGCGGGGGCAAGAGTGGAGGACACGAGGACCTGAGGGCCCAGGGTCCCGAGGGAAAGGCAGCAACGCGCGCCGCCTAAGGCCCGCAGCAAACATTCCGGTCTCCGGTCTCCCTTTGAGTTCAATCTGTCATCGATCCAGCCATCGATGCAGTCATCGACTCAGTCCTCTTTCGCTCATGTGTTCCCAAACGCTAACCGCCAACCGCTACTACCTTTCGCGAGCGGTCGCCGCGCGCGAACAGGGTGCTCGGGGCGGGGGTCGAACCCGCACACCTTGCGGCGCCAGAACCTAAATCTGGTGTGTCTGCCATTCCACCACCCGAGCGAAACCTGTGAGACGAGGTTTGCGCGTCGGGCGACGGAGGCAAGCGCTTAGGCGAGGCGACCGAGGGGCGAGCCGACCTTGGCGTACAGTTCCACGACGGTCTCGCCGGCGGCGATGAGGTCGTCCTCGAGCTTGATCCGGCCGGGCTCGAAGAGCGTGGCGACGAACGATCCGCCGAAACGGAAGTAGCCTTTCTCGTCACCTTTGGCGACGGTCTGGCCGGGTTTGTACGTCTCGATGATGGTGCCGACGTTCGTCGCGCCGACGGAGACCATGGTGACGAGCCCGAACGGGCCGGCGTCGATGGTCACCCGCCGGCGCTTGTTCTGCCAGAGATACGCGACGCGGCGACGCAGCGCGATCGGGTTGACGGAGTAGAGCTGGCCCTGGGCGAGCACGGGTTCGCCGGGGACGCCGGCGACAGGGAAGTGGAAGCGATGGTAGTCGACCGGGCAGAGGCGCGAGCACACGACGGTGCCGCGGGCGTAGCGTTCGCCGAGCGCGCGGTCGGCGACGAGCGCGGGGATGTCGAACGTCTGGCCCTTGGCGAAGATGCCGTTCACGCGCGAGGCGTCCGGGAAGCCGAGGTGACGTCCGTCCGCCGGCAGCACGGCCATCTCCGGACGCGGGTCCAGCGGACGGGCCGAGGGCTTGAGCTTGCGGTAGAAGAAGTCGTTGAACGTCCGGTAGGACTTCAGGTCCGGGTCGGCGAACTCGCTCGGGTCCAGGCCGAAGGCCTTCACGAAGGGTTCGACGCGGCGGGCGCTGCTCGGGCGGTCCATGGCCCAGCCGTAGAGCTTGGAGAAAAGGGCGCGTTTGACGACGGTATGGAGGGTCAGTTTGCCGAGGGGATTGCCGTAGATGCGCTGCAGCCACTTCTCGCCGTAGACCTGCTCGGTCTCCATGCGGCCGGTGTGGCGGTTGAGCAGGGTGATGGGGGCGTCGGCATCCATGCGGTCAGATTTGCTAAAAATGGACTTCAAGGGAACCATATATCTGTCAAAACAGTCCTTACCCCCATGTCGCGCCTGGCTTACGTCTTCCTCTTCCTCGCCTCGCCCCTCATGGCGCAGTTCAGCCCGGTCAAGAAGACCCCCGAAGTCATCAAGGCCGAGGTCGAGACGGACGTCATCCGCGCCCGTCTGGAATTGGCCGCCTCGCAACGTAAGCTCGCCGCTCTCAACCAGACCCTCGAACTGCGTAAGCTCGAAGCCGAAGCCGCCTTGCGCGCCGCCCGCGCCGAGGCCGCCGCCGCGCCGATCGAAGCCGAGCAGTCCAAGCTCAAGCTCGAAGCCGCCCTCGCCGCCGCCCAGGCCGCCGTCGCTTCGGCCGACAAGGATCGCGCCCGCGCCGAACTCGATGTGCAGGCCCGCCTCGCCGCCGCCGAAGTCTCCGTCGAATACGCCAAGGTCTCGTCCCTGGCCACCATCGCACGTCTGGAGAAGAAGGTCGCGGAGGCCGCCAGCGGCGCGAAGGTCGACTACCCGGGGGATCCCCTCATCGACGGCGTCCTGCACATCTCCGACCGCCGCATCCCGTTCAACGGCCGCGTCGACGACAAGCTCGCCCAGTTCGTCTGCGGCCGCATCGCTTTCTACAACGCCCTCGATAGCGAAGCCCCGATCTTCATCGTCATCGACCGCTCCCCGGGCGGGTCCGTGATGTCGGGCTACATGATGCTCCAGGCCATGGAGACCTCCAAGGCCCCGGTCTACGTCGTCGTGAAGGGTTACGCCGCCTCGATGGCCGCGATCGTCACCACCCTCGCCAAGCGCTCGTTCGTCTACCCGAACACGATCGTCCTGCACCACCAGGCCTCCGTCGGCCTCAGCGGCAACGTCACCCAGCTCAAGGAGCAGCTCAAGTGGTCGAAGGTCTGGTGCGAGCGCATCTTCGTGAAGGTCGCCGCGCGCATCGGCACCACCGTCGATGACTTCGTCGCCCAGATGTACAAGGGCGCCTCAACCGGCGACTGGAAGATCCTCGGCGACGAGGCCGGCCGCCGCAAGTGGGTGACCGACGTCGTGGACCGCATGGCCGAAGATTCGCTCACCGTCGCCCCCGCCGTCCCCCCGGTCGTCGCCGAGCCCAATCCCGACGGCTTCAACGCCGGCAAGACGACGGACGGCCGCGCCCGCCAGGCCCTGCCGCCGCTCGGTCCCTGCGACCTCTGGTGGATGTACGACCCCACCGTCGAATTCGTCCTCCGCTAATTTCCAAACACAAATCCCCATGCATCTCCGCACCTCCCTCCGCGTCCTCGCGCTCGCCGTCTTCGCGGTCGCGCCCGCCTTCGCCCAGCAGGCCACGACGGCCGCTTCCGCGACGCCGGCCCCGGCCGCTCCCGCGGCTCCGGTCCCGGCCGCTCCCGCGGCGCCGGTCTCGGCCGCTCCCGCGGCGCCCGCCGCCGCTCCGCGCGATGAACTCACCCCGCAGCAGAAGGCCGCGATGAAGGAAGCCGAAGCCATGCGCGCCCAGAAGGCCCGCATCGACGCCGAGCTCGCCCTCGCCGAAGCCAAGCGCGCCGAGGAGCTCGCGCCGCTGCAGGCCGAGGTCGCCCGCCTGACCGCCGAGCGTTCGCTCCGCCTCGCCAAGGCTTCCGCCGAAGCCGCCGCCCTCGAGGACGAGCGCGCCAAGCTCGAGCGCCAGACCGCCCTCGAGTCCGCCCGTTCCACCGCCCGCCTCGCCGAACGCTCCAACAAGATCCGCGAGCTCGAAGCCGAAGCCAAGCAGCTCCAGCTCGAGGCCGCCAACACCGTCGCCCGCCTCTCCAACGAGATCCAGCGCTTCCAGAAAGAGGACGAGGCCCGCAAGATCGCCAGCAAGGCCAAGCCCAAGTATCTCAAGGATCCGCTCGTCGACGGCGTCCTCTATGTCAGCGACCGCCGCATCGCCTTCAACGGCGCCGTGACCGAGCAGCTCGCCGACTATGTCTGCACCCGCATCGCCTTCTATAACAACCAGTCGTCCGAGTTCCCGATCTTCATCGTCGTGGACAATTCCCCGGGCGGCTCCGTCGCCGCCGGCTACCAGATCCAGAAGGCCATGGCCGCCTCCAAGGCGCCGGTGCACGTCGTCGTGAAGGGCTTCGCCGCCTCGATGACCGCCGTCATCTGCACGCTTGCCGAGCGCTCCTTCTGCTTCCCGAACACCATCCTCCTGCACCACCAGGCCTCGAACGTCGTCCGCGGCAACATGACCGTGCTCAAGGAGCAGATCGACTTCACGAACCAATGGTTCGACCGCCTCGCCACGCCCGTCGCCAAGAAGATGGGCATTTCGCTCGAGGAGTTCGTGAAGCAGATGTATGCCAACGATTCCACCGGCGACTGGCAGGCGTTCGGCGACAAGGCCAAGCAGCTCAAGTGGGTGGACAACGTCGTCGAGCGCATCGAAGAGACCGCCGTGCTCGACCTCCTGCCCGTCCCCGTTGCCCCGTCCGCCATGCCTTCACCGCCACCGCCGCCCCCGACCCGCACGGAGATCTCGGGCGTCACGTCCAAGGTCGACGACAAGGGCCGTCCGTATTTCGAACTCCCGCCGCTCGCCAATCCCTTCGACGCCTGGTGGCTCTACGACCCGCAGGGCCTGTACCGCGCGCGGTGAGCGCTGAAAAAGGCCGCCTGATCAGGCGGCCTTTTTGTTGGGTGGTCTTAAGGCAGGGCTGACCGGCTCGGTCAGCCGCGGTTGAACGGGCCGCTTAACCTTACCTCGATGCAGGCCGATGCGATGTCATCGCATCCCTACCCGAGGCAGGTCCCGCCACCCGAAGTTTGCATCCACTTTTGCACCTTTGCACAGGCCGCAGGCCGGTTTGCGCTTTTGCACCAGGACAGCACGTGGTGCTGTCCCTACCTGAGATTCCTATCCGACTTGCGCCGTCGGAAATATGGGGCTTGATGTAGGGTTACTCTCTTATGCGCACGTCGTCGCTCCTAGCCCTCTTGGCTTCCGCCGTCTTCGTGACGGCCGCCGAAGACGGCGCCCAGATCTACAACACCCTCTGCGGCGCCTGTCACGGCCCCGACGGCAAGGGACTCAACGGCCTGCCGCCCCTGGTGGGCAGCGAGTGGCCCAAGGGCGCGGCGGCGCGTTCCATCAAGATCGTGCTCAACGGCCTGACCGGCCCGGTCGAGGTCGCCGGCAAGTCCTACAACATCGTCATGCCGCCGCAGGGCGCCGTGCTCAGCGACGAGCAGATCGCCGCCGTCCTCACTTACGCCCGCAAGAGCTTCGCCGGTGGCGCCGGCCCCGTCTCCGTCGACGAAGTGAAGTCCGTTCGCGCCGCGACCGCCCAGCGCACCACTCCTTGGACCGCCGACGAGCTGCTCAAGCTCCATCCCTTCCCGCCGGCGAAGACGGCGCTCAAGAACCTCGTGGGCATGATGTACAAGGGCGAGTGGAAGACCCTGCCGGACTTCTCCACGCTCAAGCCCGCGCTGATGGAAGACTTCAATGCCGGCGTGATCGATCCCGCCCAGTCCGGCCTGAAGGACGCCTTCGCGATGGTCTGGACCGCCCAGTTCGACGCCCCGGCCGACGGCCAGTACAAGTTCACCTTTGATTGCGACGACTTCGGCGCCCTCTACGTCGGCGGCGAGCGCACCGCCGAGGTCAAAGGCATCGGCCCCGTCGGCAAGCGCGCGATGGAAGTCCCCGTGATCCTCAAGAAGGGCCTCACCCCGATCCGGGTGGAATACGTCGAATACGCCGGCCACGAAGTCGTCGTGCTCGGCTATAAGGGGCCCAAGGACAAGGCCGTCCAGTGGCTCAGCAAGACCCAGGGCGGCAAGGCCCCCAAGGAACGCGTCCTCATCCCGATCGAAGCCAAGGACGGCGTGGCCGCGATCTACCGCAACTTCATCGACAAGACCACGCCGCGCGCGATCGGCATCGGTTTCCCCAACGGGATGAACCTCGCCTACAGCGCGGACAACCTCGCCGCCGAGCTCATCTGGACCGGCAAGTTCATGGACGGCGGCCACCACTGGACCGACCGCGGCGCCGGCAACGAACCGCCCGCGGGCACGAACGTGATCAAGCTCTCCGATGGCCAGGCGGTGCTGCCCGCTTCCGGCGACGGCACGGTCGTCCGCTTCGACCGCAAAGGCGAAGGCAAGGAATGGAATTTCGCGGGCGTGAAGCTCGCCGCCGAGTTCAAGGGCTACGACCTCGACAAGGCCGGTAACCCGACCTTCCGCTCCGCCGGCGATGGCGTGACGCTCAGCGACGCCTGGGCTCCGGCGACCGACGGCGCCAAGCCGGCGCTGACCCGCACGCTCAAGGCCGTTGGCGACAAGCCGCTCGTCGTCGTGCTCTCCCGCGATCTCGGCGTGACGCTGGTCTCGGCCGGCTCGCTCTCCGCTGAACTCGCGGGCGGCTTGGTCGTCCGCCCGGTCTCCGGTCCTGCCCTGAAGTTCGACGAAGCCACGAAGACCCTCTCGCTCACCCTCCAGCCCGGCGAGACCGCCGTGCTCGGTTACTCCTTCCGCTAATCCTCGCTCCGGAAACTCGACTTATGAAAAACTTCTTCTTCCTGCTCGCTGCTGCTGCCCTGGCCCATGCGGCGCCCGCCGCTAAGGCCAAGGCCGCGAACTCCGGCAAGCTCGCGACCGTCGATTCGGTCCGCGCGGCCGAATCGCGCCAGCCCGAGTTCTACGAACGCGTCGAGATTCCCACGCCGGCCGGCGAGGTCTGCGAGGTCTCGTCGATCGCCCTCCTGCCCGGTAAGAAGGTCGCCATCGGCACGCGCCGCGGCGACGTCTGGGTCGCCGAAGGCGCCTACGACGCCGACGTCTCCAAGGTCAAGTGGACCAAGTTCGCCTCCAACCTGCACGAGCCCCTCGGCATGTTCTGGAAGGACGGCTCGCTCTTCGCCACCCAGCGCCCGGAGCACACCCGCCTGGCGGACAAGGACGGCGACGGTCGCGCCGACAGCTTCGACACCATCTGTTCCAAGTGGGGCATCAGCGGCGATTACCATGAATACGCCTTCGGTTCGGATCCGGACAAGAACGGTGACGTCTGGATGGTCCTCTGCCTGACGGGCTCCTTCCACGCCTACTCCCCGTGGCGCGGCTGGGCCGCCAAGATCACCCCGGAAGGCAAGTTCATCCCCGTCGCCTCCGGCATCCGTTCGCCGGGCGGCATCGGCGCCAACGACAAGGGTGATTTCTTCTACACCGACAACCAGGGCGTCTGGAACGGTTCGTCCTCGCTCAAGTGGCTGCGCCCCGGTTCGTTCCAAGGCAATCCCACCGGCAACAAGTCGGCCGCCCTCGCGGACTTCCCCGCGCCGCCCGAGCCCACCAGCGGTTCGCGCATCCTCGCCGAGCGCTTGAAGTTCCCCGAGTTCGTGCCGCCGGCCGTCGTCTTCCCGCACGGGAAGGTCGGCAACTCTCCTTCCGGCGTCGCCTGCGACATGACCAAGGGCAAGTTCGGCCCGTGGGAAAGCCAGATGCTCATCGGCGAGCAGACCGCTTCGCAGGTCCAGCGCGTCAACCTTGAACAGGTCAACGGCCTCTACCAAGGCGCCGTGTTCCACTTCCTCGGCGGCTTCGAGGCCGGCCTGATCCCGGTCCGCATGGACCAGGAGGACGGCACGCTCTTCATCGGCGGCTCCAACCGTGGCTGGGGCTCCCGCGGTTCGAAGACCTTCACCTTCGAGCGCGTGCGCTTCAAGGGCAAGGTGCCTTTCGAGATGCATGACATCTCCGCCCGCGCCGACGGTTTCGAAGTCACCTTCACGCAACCCGTCGACGCCGCCGCGGCCGCGGACGCGGAGAACTACGCGCTGGATACCTTCACCTACATCTACCAGTCGAGCTACGGCAGCCCCGAGGTCGACCAGACCGCGCCGACCGTCAAGTCCGCCACCGTGTCCGCCGACGGCCTCAAGGTGCGCCTCGTCGTCGACGGCCTCGTGCGCGGCCACATCCATCACCTCGTGCTCGGCGACATCAAGGCCAAGTCCGGCGATGCGCTCTGGCACAGCGAAGGTTGGTATACGCTGAACGAGATCCCGGCCGCCAAGTAAGCCTGGCGGTGAGCCGCGGTTAGGGCCTGTGCCTGGGCCGGGTAATTTGAGCGGGGCGCCGTGCGGCGCCCTTTTTCATTTGGGTAGGGACAGCACCACGTGCTGGCCTCGTTCGCCGCAGGGCGAACCAAGGTAGGGGCACGATTCATCGCGCACTCCTGATAGTGAGGGCGCGGCGTAGCCACGCCCCTACCTGGCGTCCACCATCCGGCGAACGCGGATACCTCGGACCCTAATGCACCGAACTGCTCAAATAGGGCAGGGGAACGCGATTGCCACGAGGGCCGGGCGGAAGGAGAAATAGGCAACCCCTCACCCCTGCCATGCATGTCACCTGGATTGATTGGGTCATCGTCGCGGCGTCGATCCTGATCTGCTTCGTCCCGGCGCTCTTCCTCGCCAAGCGCTCGGGCGGCAGCACCGCCGAGTTCTTCGCCTCCGGGCGCTCGGTGCCGTGGTGGCTCGCCGGCCTGTCGATGGTCGCGACGACGTTCTCGTCCGACACCCCGAACTGGGTGACCGAACAGGTGCGCAAATACGGCGTCGCCGGCAACTGGCAGTGGTGGGCCTTCGCGCTCACCGGCGTCGCGACCGTGTTCTTCTTCGCCCGCCTCTGGCGGCGCTCGGGCGTGATGACCGACCTCGAGTTCTACGAGCAACGCTACTCCGGCACGGCCGCCTCGGTCGTGCGCGGCTTCCGCGCCGTCTACCTCGGGCTCTTCTTCAACTGCTTCATCATGGGCATGGTGACCCTCGCCGCGTGCAAGATCGCCAACATCCTCTTCGGCATGCCCGCGTGGCAGACCATCGTCGTCTGCGGCGTGCTCAACGTCGTCTTCGCCGCCCACTCCGGCCTCTGGGGCGTGCTGGTCATCGACATGGTGCAGTTCTTCATCAAGATGACCGCCGTCTTCGCGGCCGCCTGGTTCTCGCTCGTCGAGGTCGGCCGCCGCCTCGCCGGCGACGCCAGCGGCTGGGCGGGCCTGAAGGCGCTCGTCGCCAAGCTCTCGACCCAGCAGGTCGTGACGACCGACGGCGTGCCGGCCATGTCCGCGACCGACGGCTCCGGCCAGCCGATCCTGGACCTCCTCCCGAACTTCACCATGCCCGAACTGGCGCTGATGATCTTCATCCTGCCGATCGCCATCAGCTGGTGGGCCAATTGGTATCCCGGCGCCGAGCCCGGCGGCGGTTCGTACATCGCCCAGCGCATGCTGGCCTCGAAGTCCGAGAAGGACTCCCTCGGCGGCACGCTCTTCTTCAACATCGCCCACTACGTCCTGCGTCCGTGGCCGTGGATCATCACCGCGCTGTGTTCGATCGTCGTCTACCCCGACCTCGCCTCGATCCAGAAGGCCTTCCCGAACGCCGAACCGTCGCTCATCGGCCACGATTCCGCGTTCCCGGCCATGCTCATGTTCCTGCCCGTCGGCTTCGTGGGCCTGATGATCGGCGGGCTCATCGCCGCGAATTCCTCGACCATCCTGACGCACCTCAACTGGGGTTCGTCTTATCTCGTGCACGACTTCTACCGTCGCTTCCTGAAGACGGACGCCTCCGAGGCCCACTACGTGAACGTCGGCCGCCTCTCGACCGTGCTCCTCTACGTCGTCGCCGCGGTGCTCAGCCTATACATGACCTCGGCCCAGCAGGCCTTCCAGATCCTGCTCTCCATCGGCGCCGGCACCGGCCTGCTGTACATCACCCGCTGGTTCTGGTGGCGCGTCTCCGCGTGGTGCGAGGTCGTCGCCATGGTGATGTCGCTCGTGACCGCCGTGGGCGTGCCGCTGGCCCTGCCGCAGGCGGATTTCGCCACGACGACCCTCTGGCAGGTCGGCCTCACGACCGTCGCCTGGCTCGTCACCGCCTACGTCGGTCCGCAGACGGACCGCGCCACGCTGATCAGCTTCTGCCAGAAGGTGAAATCGGCTGGCCCGGGCTGGACGGACATCCGCGCCGAGGCCGGCATCGGCGACGCCGAGATCGCCCAGGAGAACCGCGTCGGTTCGGCGTTCGTCGGCTGGATCGCCGGGTGCGCGCTCATCTGGGGTTCGCTCTTCGCCATCGGCAATTTCCTCTACGCGTCCGGAGATCCCCGGCGCCTGACCATGGCGTGGGTGCTCACCGCCGTCACCGTCGTCAGCGGTTACGTCCTCCTCCGGGTCACCCGGCAGATGTGGGCGGATGGCACGGCGGCGGAGGGAAGGGAAGAGGTGAAGAGGGCGGGATGAACTCGAGAGTATTGAGTATAGGGAGATGCAGGACGCAAAGGGGGCACCATGGGGAAACCGGATGGTTGGCTGGGGTGCACATGACCGAAGCATCCTTTCCGGTTGCCGGTCTCCCTTTGAGCGGATGACTCGTTTCAGGTGGCGGGTGGCGGCCTTGAAGAGAAACCGGAGACCGGATGATTGGCTGGGGTAGGGATGCGATGACACCGCATCCGCCGGTATTCGGGGTAGGGTTGAGCGGCTCGCTCAACCGCGGCTGACCGGCCCGGTCAGCCCTGCCTCCGATCCTCACTCAAAACTAAACTCGCCGTCGGTGCATTCGGCGGGGGGAGGTTCGCCGGCGAGGATGGAGCGGACGAAGAGTTCGCGGTGCTCGGGGCAGGGGCCGTGGGCGCGCAGGGCTTCCACATGTTCCGGCGTGCCGTAGCCTTTGTGCGTCGCGAAGCCGTAGTGCGGGTGGAGCGCGTCCATCTCGACGAGCATCCGGTCGCGCTCGATCTTCGCGACGATGGAGGCCAGCGCGATGGCGAGGCTCTTGCCGTCGCCGCCCTTGACGGACTCGTGCGCCCACGCGAACGGGCGCAGCGGCAGGCCGTCGACGAGCACCAGGAAGGTGCGGGCGTCGGTCCGGCCGAAGAGCTCGCCTTCCGTGCCGGCGGCGGCGAAGAGCGGGGCCATGTGGCCCACGGACAGCTTGGCGATGCAACGGGCCATCGCGAGGCGGGTGGCGCCGAGGATGTTGTGGGCGGAGATCTCCATCACCGAGGCGGTCGCCCAGGCGGTCTGCAGCTTCCCTTCCGACTCCATCCGCGCGATCGTCGCGCGGAGTCCGGCGCGCTTCTCCGTCGTCAGTTTCTTGGAGTCGTTGGCCCCGGAGAGCTTCCGCAGCCAGGCCGGCTCGCCGTAGAAGCCGGCGTCGAGCAGCACCGCCGCGGCGACCACCGGACCGCAGAGCGAACCGCGCCCGGCTTCGTCGACGCCCGTGATGCCCGGGCGGCCGGCGCCCTTCTTGCGGTCGAATGACGCCAGGGAGGCCATGGCTTACTCCGCTTTCTTGCGTCGGATGAACGGCTTGGCCGCCGGCGGCTCCAGCCCGCGGACCTCGTAGGCCGTGCGGAAGTGCAGCTTGGCGAAGTTGACGAGGATCGCGGGGCCGAGGCGGCCGACGAGCTCGATGCCGGCGTTCTTGGCCTCGGCGCCCGAGCCCTTGGGCAGATGGACGCCGCCGTCCTGGGACAGGCGTTCGAGCTCGCGGACGAAGGCCGCGCGGGCGACGATCGAGGCCGCGGCGACGACCGGGTCGGATTCGGCCTTGGTGCGCATGCGGAGGTCGAATTCGACGCCCTTGCGGGCGAGTTCCTTCTGCGCGAGAGGCTCCTCGGAGAACTGGTCGAGCAGGCCCCACTTCGGGCGGCGCTGGTGCTGCAGTTCGAAATCCTTGAGGGCCTCCTCGCAGGAGGTGGCGTGCATCCAGCCGAGGAGGCGGTTGAGGTTCTTGCCGAAGCGTGAGTGAAGCTCATTATACTTCGCCATGCGCATGAACGTCGTCTTCACCGCCACGCCGGGGGTGGAGCGGATGGCGCGGTCGAGTTCGGCGATCTTGGCGTCGGGGAGCTTCTTCGAATCCTTGATGCCCAGCTCGAGCCATGCGCGGGTCATCTCGCCGGTCGCGACGACGCAGGCCGAGACCACCGGGCCGAAGAGGTCGCCCTTGCCGGACTCGTCGAGACCGGCGTGTTCCTCGAACCACTCCGGGTTGTTCTCGGCCTCGTAGCCGAGGACGGCCTGACCGGTCACGTCGGGCTCGAGGGTGAACTTCACGAAGTCTTCGGTGCCTTTGCCCGAGATGACGCACTTGCCGGACTTGTAATGGACGACGTTCAGGTTCTCGCCCTTGAAGGCGAAGGCCGAGTGGTCGACCGGGAACGAGACCCAGCCCTTGGCGACCAGGATGGCGCGCAGCTTCGCGGCCTGGGCCGCGTCAAGCCTCAGCGTGTGCATCGCCGCCTTCTTCGGCTCGTCATCGGAGTCCTGCTTTGCCTTTCGTGCCATGAGTCCCAAGGTCTACCTGAGTTGGCCTCCGAATCCAGCCCCATCCATGCCTTCCGCCCAGACCGACCGTCCTGACCGCGTCCCCGCGATGCGTCGGGCCCTCCTGGCTTGGTTCGGAAGGCATCGTCGGCCCATGCCGTGGCGGGAGCAGGTCTCGGCCTACCGCACCGTGGTCTCGGAGCTCATGTGCCAGCAGACCCAGGTCGCGACCGTCATCCCGTATTTCGAACGTTGGACCGCGAAGTGGCCGGATTTCCCCGACCTCGCCCGGGCGGAAGAAGCGGAGGTCATGGCCCAGTGGGCCGGGCTCGGTTACTACTCCCGGGCTCGCAACCTCCTCGCCTTGGCGCGTCAGGTGGCCGCCTTGCCTCGGTCGCCGCGGACCGCCGCCGAGTGGCGCGAATTCAAAGGCGTCGGCCCGTACACCGCCGCCGCCATCGCCAGCATCGCCTTCGACGAGCCCGTCGCGGTCGTCGACGGCAACGTCGTCCGCGTCCTCGCCCGGCTCGACGGCGTGCGCGTCAAGCTGCGCGACGCCTCCTCGGCGGCGAAGCTCTTCACCGCGCGGGCCGACGAGCTCGTCGACCACAAGCGGCCGGGCGACTTCAACCAGGCCATGATGGAGCTGGGCGCCACCGTCTGCCGCAAGGGCGTACCGGACTGCGGTCGTTGCCCGTTGGCGGAATGGTGCGACGCCATGAAGCAGGGCGATGCCGCCATCTTGCCCCGTTTCGTCGCCAAGGAGCGCAAGGAAGCGACCGTGGAGCGCGCGCTGGTCATCCGGGCCGGCAGGATCCTGTTACGGCGTAATCCTCACGCGGCGAAGCGCCTCGCGGGCATCGCGGAGATCCCGGTCCTGTCGTCCCTGGGCCTCGAGCCGGCTGGCGAGCCCGTGCTCGTACGACGCCGTACCATCGGCACGGTCACCTACGAGGAGAAGCTCCACGCGGTCGTGCCCAAGGCCGCCGACCTTCTTCGCTGGGCGCGGGACGCGGAGCTCGAGTGGGTGGCCGCGGCTGAACTGTCCGGGGCGGCGCTGAGCGGACCCCACCGTCGCTGGCTCGGCGAATGGCTCAGTCGAGACGGTCGGACAGCGCGCGGCAGACGGCCTTGAGCGTCGCCACGCGGGCGTGACGCTTGTCGTCAGCCGAGACGACCACCCACGGGGCGTGGGGCGTGTCGGTGCGGGCGATCATGTCCTCGGCGGCGCGCAGGTTCGCATCCCATTTCTTCCGGTTACGGTAGTCCTCCGCCGTCATCTTATGGCGCTTATGGGGAGAGTCCCCGCGGGCCCGGAAGCGGCGCCACTGCTCTTCTTTCGAGATGTTGATCCAGACCTTGAGCACCACCATGCCGGCCTCGGCCAGGCGGGCTTCGAAGTCGTTGATCTCGGCGTAGGCGCGGGCCCATTCGGCGTCCTGCGCGAAGCCCTCGACGCGTTCGACCATCACGCGGCCGAACCAGGAGCGGTCGAAGACCGCGAGCCGGCCGGGGGCCGGCACCTTGTTCCAGAAACGCCAGAGGTAGTGACGGGCCTTCTCTTCGGGCGTCGGGGCCGGCGTCGGGAAGACCTGGTAGTGGGCGGCGTCGAGCAGGCCGCAGAGGCGGCGGATCGCGCCACCCTTGCCGGCGGCGTCGGGGCCCTCGAGCGCGACCACCGTCGAGAGACCTTGCTTGTGGGCGAGGCGCGTCAGGCGTCCGAGGCGGACCTGCAGCTTGGCCATCTGCTGCGAGTAGGCCTTCTTGTCGAGGGTCGGGTGCGGGGCGGCGCTTTCGAGCAGCCCGCGCGGGCGCGAGCCGGGCTTCTTCGCCTTGGCGGCGGCGCGACGACGCGAGGCTTGGCTGAGCTGGTCGGCGATGGCGAGGCCCGCGTGCAGGTCGCGGAGTTTCGTCTCGGCGCCGCCGAGGACGACCTTCCAGGGCAGGTTCTTGCCGCTGCCTTGGGCGCGGAGTCCGCGGGCGAGGGAGACGTGGCCCTTCTTGGCGAGCAGCAGGTCGTCAGGTCCGACGACCCAGCCTTCGGCGTCGGTGTCTTCCGCTTCGCGGAGGCGGCGGCGCAGCGTCTTGTCCGGCGTCTCGAGCCAGACCTTCACGACCGAGGTGCCGTCGGCCGCGAGCATCTCCTCGAACGCGCGCAGTGACTTCAGGCGGGCGCGGAGGAGGTCGCCGGAAAGTTCGTCACGCGCCGCTTCCACCGTGGTGCGCGTGAGCCAGTCGCCGACCACGATGGTGACGCGGCCTTTGGCGGGGACGTCCTGCCAGTAGGGCCAGAGGAACGGCCGGCCGGCGGCGGAGGCCGCGTCCGGCGCGCAGACGCGGACCGTGCGGGCGTCGAACCATTCCGTCAGCTGGTTGGCGAGCTCGGAGGCCGCGAGCCGGTCGTTGCCGCCGAGGACGATGACCGCGCCGTGTCGCTTCTCCGTCAGCCGGCGTTGGGCGGACAGGAGGCGGAGGTGGAGGGCGGAGCGGGATCGCTCGAGGGCGCTGCGGGTGGCCATCGGAGGGGACTATGCAGGCTCCCTCCGCCGATGGGAAGCGCGATTGGGTGACGGTCCCGTGACGGCTCAGCCCAGCAGCCCGGCGATGTCGGCCACGTAGACCTGGCGGCCGCCGGCGTGGGCCGAGTCGAAGGAGAACTGGAGTCCGCTGCGGCTCGCGGAGGGGTGCGTGTCGCAGCGCCATTCCTTGCCGTTGATGGCCGCGATAGTCGGGCAGGCCACGACCTCGATCCGGCGATCGGTCGGGATATGGTAGAGGTAGGGGCGCTGCAGCCGCTCGGGGCCTTGCGGGTAGGTGTCGTTGAGCACCCACTCGTTGCCCGTGTTCGGCAGGTAGGTATTATGGCCGTTGGCCGGCATCTTCTCCTTGCCCACGACCGTGACCTCGTCGGTGAGGTCCTTATAAACATAGAAACGTTCGCCGTGCGAAGGGTGCCAGGCCCAGGCGAAGATATGCTGCGGGTCACGCCAGACGAAGTGCGAGGTGCCGCCGTTGGGGTCCATCACGTGGACTTTGCCGCCGTTGACATCGATCGTCAGCGCGCGCGTGCGGAAGCCGGCCTTATCACCTGGGGTCCGCCAGCGGTGGAGGAAGAAGAGGCGCGTGCCGTCGGTGTTGCAGAGCAGGTGGTTGAACCAATGGACCGAGTCCGGCTTGAAGGCCGCGGTCGCCGGGCCGGTGAAGGGGATCTTCGCGGCTTCGGCGAGGGAGAAGAGCAGTCGCTGCTTTCCTGTGGCCATGTCCAGGCGCCAGATACCGATGTCATCCGGCGTCTTCTTCAGCTTCCAGATATCACGCTCGGCGCCCGTCGCGTAGCCGTAGCCCGGGCGGGTGACATCGAGGCGGGCGAAGTCGGGCGCGAAGGCCGTCTTGCCGTCCGGACTGAACGCATAGAAAGGATGGGGAAGGGTGCGTGTGCGGCCAGACTTCACGTCGAGGACGCGCGTCACGAACTGGCCGTCCTCGCGGTCGTTCCAGGCCACGTCGCGATCTGAGCCCGGGACCCACTGGAGCATGCAGCCTTGTTGCCAGTTCCAGGCGTTGGAGCCGCCCAGGTCGATCCAGCGGTCACCGTCCTGCGTGTCGACCATCCCGACGCGGATCGAGTCGGCCGTCGTCGGCGAGCGACCTTCGAAGTCGACCTCGTTGGCAAGCACGAAGCGGTCGTCGGCGCAGAACAGGAACTTATCGTAGTAGCCGCGCCAGTGGAATTTCGGACCGCGCGTGATCGGCCGGATACGGGCGACCTGCGGCATGGTCGCGCAGCCTGCGAGGACGCCGAGCGAGGCGAGGGCGGAGAATCTCAGGAAGTCGCGGCGGGGGAGCATACGTGAGTCTGGAGTATCGAGTGTCGAGTATGGGGTGAGGCAGGACTCAAAGGGGGCGTCATGGGGGAGCCGGATGAACGGCGAGGGTTCCTATGACCGAAGCATGCTATCCGGTTCCCGGTCTCCCTTTGAGCGAGTGAGTCGTTCAGGTGTCAGGAGTGGTATCAGGTAGGGATGCGATGACATCGCATCCGAGCCGTGGAAGGCCGGCTCAGCGCAGGAGTTCTTCTTCTTCGTCGGCGGGGGGCAGGACGCCCTTGAGCATCGCGTCGAGGGTCTGCTGCAGGGCTTCCTTCATCGGGCCGGCTTCGGCCTTGTCGACGGACTTGATCTGCAGGCGGATGGCTTCCTCCTTCTTGCCTTGGAGCCAGCGGAGGCGGGCGAGCGTGTCGAGTTTGTCGGGGTGTTCCTCCCTCGAGAGTTTCACCGATTGCACCGCGCATTTCTCGGCGAGGACCAGGTTGCGCTTGCCCTCGAAGGCCTTCATCGTGAGCAGCCGCCAAGCGATCTCGTTGAGCGATTCGGGGTCGTCGAACTCTTCGTCGGCGAGTTTCTGGAGCCGGGCGTAGAATTTCGTGGGATCGCCCCGGGCCAGGCCGATCTGGGCCTCGATCGAGTCGCGGAGTTCCTGGCCTTCCTGCTTGGGCAGCACGCCGGCGGCGGCGGGCAGGGCTTTTTCAGCGGCGTCCCAGTCGCGGGCGCGCATCGCTTCGGAAAGCGCGTCGAGCTTGGCCTGAGCGGCGGCCATCTCCGGATCATTGGGCTTGGTGCCGGCGGGGAAGGCGGGCTTGCTGAGCCGACGCTGCGGCATCTTCTCGGCGATCGGCGGCGCGGCGGCGAGGGGCGTGCCTGTCAGGATGTCGCCGAGCATCTCGGCCGTGAGCTGCGCCGGGTGGCCCGTCCAGGCGATCTTGCCTTCGGCGAGCACGAACGCGTGCGGGATGCCGTTCACTTCCGCGGCCTCGAGCCAGTCCTTGATGAAGGCCTTGCCGCCGAGGGCCACGCGATAGGACATCTTGTCACCTTGGGCCTTGAGGAAATCCCTCGCGCGTTGGGCGGAGGCCGCGTCGCGTTCGCTCTCCCAGACGTTGACGCCCGTGATGACGACGCCCTTCTTGCCCATCAGCTTGTGCAGCTCGTTCAGGTGCGGGATCGCGGCGACGCAAGGCCCGCACCAGCTCGCCCAGCACTCGAAGACGTAGACCTCACCCTTCTGGAATTCCTTCACCGCCTCGCCTTGCAGCATCGTCTCCGGCCGCGTGGCCGGGGCGGGGTCGCCCACCTTGAGTCCGGCGGCGGACAGGGTGGCCGTGAGCAGCAGCAGGAGTAGGGGGCGCATGGGTGAGATATAAGGGGAAGGGTGAGGGGAGGCAAGAGGGCGGAAGGGGTCGCGGTAAGCGTTTAGCGGATGGTGGTTAGGAAGGGGGCCGAATCGAGAACTGAATGGAAGCGGTGGCCGATAGTAGGGTCGGGACCGCGTCACGACATGGCTTTTCAGGTGGCGGTAAGGGGCAGCGCTCAAGGGGGAACCGGAGACCGGATTTGTTGCTGCGGGCCGCCGCAGGGCGGCCGACGGTAGGGGCGTGGCTTCGCCGCGCCCACCGTATGGGAGCGCACGATGAATCGTGCCCCTACCCTCATTCGCCCGGTGGCGAATCAATGGCCCCAGCTTATCATCCGGTTTCCGGTCTCCCTTTGAGCTTATGTCTTCAAACAAAAAAACCCCGACGAGGGCAGGGGTTTTCAGAGGGCCGGTGGGGCGGCTTATTTCTTGGCCGGAGCGGCGGGCTCGGCGGCCTTGGCCTCGGCGATGAACCCGCGGATCTTTTCGGGATCAAGCGAGCCCGGGTGGCCGATGTAGGCGATCTTGCCGCCGGCGACCACGAAGCTGCACGGGATTCCGTTCTGGCCGGCGGCTTCCATCCAGGCCTTGCCCATCGCGCCGTTGGTGTCCTTGGCGACGGCGTAATCCATCTGCTTCGTGTTCTTACGGACGTAGGCGTCGGCGGCTTCGACGCCGGTGTTCACGTGGATGCTGATGACCTGCACGCCGTCGGGTTTGAGCTTGGCCTGCAGTTCGGTGAGGTGCGGGATGGACGCTACGCACGGACCGCACCAGGTGGCCCAGAATTCGACCACGTAGGTCTTCTTCGGGTCGAAGGCCGAGATGCGGTCGCCCTTGATCCAGCCGGAGGGAAGTTTCGTCGGGGCCTTGTCACCGACGTCGAGCGTCGCTCCTTTCGGCGCGGCGAAACCGAGGGTGGTCAGCAGCAGGAGGAGCAGGGTGGGAAGGCGCATGGGGGGAGATTGAGGACTATCGGGACGGGAGGCAAGGGGGTGATGAACAGAGCATGGAGTATAGAGTATGGAGTATCGGGTGTAAGATTGTTTCAGATGGCAGGTGGCGGGCTGGGGTGGCGCTCAAGGGGAAACCGGATGATTGGCTGAGGTGCTACGGGCCGCCGCAGGGCGGCCGAGGGTAGGGGCGAGGCTTTGCCGCGTCCTCCGTATGTGAGTGCACGATGAATCGTGCCCCTGCCCTCATTCGCCCTGCGGCGAATGAAGGCGCCCAACTAATCATCCGGTTTCCGGTCTCCCTTTGAGTTTATGGATACAAATAAAAAACCCCGACGGTCGTCGGGGTCTTGGGCGGGCGGAGGGTCGGCTCAGGCTTTCGCGGCGTCGAACTTCGCCTTGATCGCCTCGACGACGGCCGGATCGGCGAGCGTCGTGACGTTGCCCAGTTCGCGTCCTTCGGAGATGTCGCGCAGCAGGCGGCGCATGATCTTGCCCGAGCGGGTCTTCGGCAGGTCGGGGACGAACAAGATGCGCTCCGGGCGGGCGAACTTGCCGATCTTCGCGTCGACCATCGCGTTGAGCTTCTTGGCGAGCTCGGCCTCGTTGACGGTCTTCGCGGCGGCGGATTTCAGGATGACGAAGGCCATGAGGCCCTGGCCCTTGAGGTCGTGCTTCACGCCGATGACGGCGGACTCGGCGACCGCCGCGTCCTCGATGAAGATCGCCTCCAGCTCGGCCGTGCCGATGCGGTGGCCCGAGACGTTGACCACGTCGTCGACGCGGCCCGTGATCCAGAGGTAGCCGTCCTTGTCGCGGATGGCGCCGTCGCCCGGGAAGTAATACTGGCCGTTCCAGCGGCTCCAGTAGGTCTCCACGTAGCGCTTCTCGTCGCCGAAGATGCCCTGCGTGATGCCGGGCCAGGGCTTGCGGATGGCGAGGATGCCGTGGTCGGTCTCGTTGCCGTGCTCGTCGAGGACGGCGGCGTCGACGCCGAAGAAGGGCAGCGTGGCCGAGCCGGGCTTCGTGGGCGTGCAGCCGGGCATCGGGGTGATCATGTGGCCGCCGGTCTCGGTCTGCCACCAGGTGTCGACGATCGGGCAGCGCTCGGCGCCGATGTTGCGGTGATACCAGAGCCAGGCTTCCGGGTTGATCGGTTCGCCGACGGAGCCGAGCAGGCGCAGCGAGGAGAGGTCGTGCTTCTTCACCCACTCGTCGCCCCACTTCATGAAGGCGCGGATGGCGGTCGGGGCGGTGTAGAAGACGGAGACCTTGTGGTCCTGGATGATCTTCCAGAAACGGCCGTAGTCCGGGGCGTCGGGCGCGCCTTCATACATGAGCACCGACGAGCCGTTGAGGAGGGGGCCGTAGACCACGTAGGTGTGGCCCGTGACCCAGCCCACGTCGGCCGTGCACCAGAAGAGGTCGTCGCCGCGGAGGTCGAAGACGTACTTGTTGGTCGCGTAGGCGTGGACCATGTAGCCGCCCACGCCGTGCATGATGCCCTTGGGCTTGCCGGTGGAGCCGGAGGTGTAGAGCAGGAAGAGCATCTCGTTGGCCTCCTGCTGGACCGCTTCGCACTGGTCGCCGACCTGGGCGGCGGCCTCGTGGTACCAGACGTCGCGGCCGGGCCGCATGACGCAGCCCGCGTCGGGCTGGCCCGGGTGGCGCTGGAGCACGAGCACGTGGGCGCAGGACGGGCAGCCCCGCACGCCTTCGTCGACCGTCTGCTTGAGCGGCAGGAACTTCCCGCGGCGGTAGCCGCCGTCCATCGTGATGACCGCCTTCGACTTCGCGTCATTGACGCGGTCGCGGATCGATTCGGCCGAGAAGCCGCCGAACACGACCGAGTGGACGAGGCCGAGCCGGGCGCAGGCGAGGACCGCCATCGCGAGCTCGGGCACCATCGGCATGTAGATCGCGACCGTGTCGCCGCGCTTCAGGCCCATGCCCTTGAGCACGTTGGCGAAACGGCTGACCTCGGAGAGCAGCTGGCGGTAGGTGATCCGGCGGACCTCGGCGGCCCGGCCGTCGGCGGTGGGCTCGCCTTCGTAGACGATCGCGACCTTGTCGCCGAGGCCCTTGGCCACCTGGGCGTCGAGGCAGTTGTAGGCGACGTTGGTCTTGCCGTCGACGAACCAGCGGAAGAACGGCTTCTTGGATCCGTCGACGACCTTCGTCCACGGCTGGAACCAGGTCAGCTCCTTGGCCTCGTCGGCCCAGAAGCCTTCGGGGTCCCGGATCGAGCGCTGGTAGAGGGCGTGGTAGCCGTCCATGCCCTTGACGCGGGCCCGGGCGACGAACGCGGCGTTGGGCGGGAAGACCTGCTCGTTGGAGCCGAAGCCTTCGGCGCTCGCCTTCTTGACGTCGTCAATCTCTTCGTGCGCGTCGGAGTCCTGGGGGGAGTGGGCCATGGTTTTACGTTTGGAGCGGAGGATGAGGTAGATGGAAAAAGCCACCAGGATGGCGAGCGTCAGGACGAGCCAAGGGGTGCCGGCGATGTCCGGGGTGACCAGGGGTCGGTCTGCTGCGAGCGCCATGGGGTGGGGTGAGTGATATGAATCCGGCCGACCGTCCCAGGGCAACCAAAACGCTGGGGCGGTGAACAATTCGACCCGTCAGTCCGGGCTTGGTCGCCTAGAGTTCCGCCAGGAGCTCGGCGAAGCCGTCGACGACCCGCGGGCCCAGCCCCTCAAGGTGGTCGCGGTGCTGGTGGCCGTGGGCCGCCAGCACGCAGTCGACCCCCATGGCCGCGGCCGCCTCGGCGTCGTGGGCCGTGTCGCCGAAATAGATCACGTCTTCCGGGCGTACGCCCAAGTCGGCGAGGTGCCGGCGCGCGCGCTCCTCCTTGCTGCCCGCATGGATGTCGTCGCCGCCGCACGCCTTCCGGAAGAGGCCGCCGAGCCCGTAGTGGGCGAGGGTGTCGGCGAGCAGCGTGCGTTCGTAGGCCGACAGCACCGAGTGCGTCAGGCCTGCGGCGGACAGCCCGACGAGCAGCGTCTCGGCGTGGTCGTGCAGGCGGCATTCCGTCTTGCGGGCCTCGTAGGCCGACATGAAGCGGACGGACATCGCGCGGAAGGACGTCTCATCGGGCGTGAAGCCGATGGCCTGGTAGACCTTGATGACCGGGAACTGGAAGATTTCCCGGTAGCGCACCGGGTCGACGGGCGGGTGCCCGTCCTCCGCGAGCAGGCGGTTGAGGGACGCGCAGCAGAGCCACGTGTCGTCGAGCAGCGTGCCGTTCCAGTCCCACACCGCGTGGCGATATTCCTTCAGCTTCTTACGCATGGGCGGGGACGAGCCCGAAAGCCTCGACGTCGACGCCGGCGCTGCAGTGCGCGTGGTCCGGGGCCCGGCCCGTGAGCGGGAAGCCGTCCCATTCGACCGGCTGCTCGCTCCACGTGGTCAGCTGGGCCAGGCTGAGCGCGTACGGCGCGTGATGCACCTGGCCGCGAAGGAGGCGGTCGCCGCGGACGGAGAAGAAGTTGTAGCGCTCGGCGAGATGGAAGAGCCGCGTGCCGGGTTCGGCGGGCGCGGGCGGGGTGAGCGGCTTCCACGCGTACCGGGCGGCGTGCATGAAGCCCTCGCGCTGGCAGTCCATCGTCCAGCGTTCGCCGAAGGGCTGGTGCGTGATGCTTGCGTGTCGGTAGGGCAGGCCGAAGAAAGCGCGGGCGATGCTCACCGCCGGCCTGCGGTCGCAGTCGAGCGAGAGGAACCACACGCCCGGTTCGCCGGAAGCGTCGCGCACGTAGAGGCGGACGTTGAGTTCGTTGAAGTGCGAGAGCCAGGGCAGGGCGGGCAGGCCTTCCGGGCGGATTCCGGTCATGCGGAAGCCGACGATACCGAGGTGGGTCTCGCCCTCGAAAAGGTCGGGCGTCAGGCCGGGGGGCAGGAGCCGGGCGACGGCGGCGGGGTCGCACCGCCAGTGCAGGAAGAACAGCTGCTCCCAGCGCTGCCGCAGCAGCGCGCGGCGGTCCGGGCGGCGGCGCGCGGCGAGGAGGCGACGGGTGGGTTCGTCCATCGCGCCACCATCCCGCAGGCACGCCGTCGCGTCAAGCGGGCGGACTTATTTTCCCTTCGCGAAGGGCGGGAGCGAGAAATCGACCTGATAGAGCACCTGATCGTAGTCCCAGCGCGGAGTCGGTGGCTGATTGTCGGAGAACGATGTCGCAGCGGTGCTCTCGAAATGGATCACCGGCGAGCCCGAGATCAGGCGGACACCGTGGACGGTGCGGAGTTCGACCCCGGGCACCGGCCAGCCGTCGACCTGCTCGACGATCTCGATGCGACAGGGCGGGGAGGCGAATCCCGTCGTCGCGATGCCCCGGCGGCCGAGGAGCCGGGCGGCGTCCCGCATGGGCCGAGTCTCCGCCGGTGCGGCCGGGGTACAAGCCCGCGGAGGGCTTTTCGCTTGGAGCAGGGGCCGACCGGGCTTACCTCTGGGGCATGCCGCCGGAAGCGCGCCAGTCAGAGTTCAAGGCCTTCGCCGGGAAACTCGCGGACCTCGCCCGTGAGGTCCTCCTCGCGGCCCATGCGCGCGTCGAGACCGAGGTCGAGATCAAGCCCGACGGTACGCCCGTCACCGTCGCGGACAAGGAAGCCGAGCGTCGCATGCGCGCGGCCATCAGGGCGGCCTATCCCGACCATGGCATCCTCGGCGAGGAGTTCGGCCCGGAGAACGTCGACGCCGAGTATTGCTGGGTGCTCGATCCGATCGACGGCACCAAATCGTTCCTCTCCCGCGTCCCGCTGTACGTCACCCTCATCGGCCTGCGTTACGAACGTAAGCCCGTGCTCGGCCTGATCGACCAGCCCGTCCTCGGCGAACGCATCCTCGGCGACAACCGCACCTGCGAACTGAACGGACGTCCGGTGCGCGTGGCCGAAGCGCCGCTGAAGGAAGCCGTCGTCGTCTCCACCGACGTCGACAACATCCGCCGCCGGCACCGCGACGTCCGCTGGGACCGTTTCGCCGACGGCGTGGCTTATGTCCGCACGTGGGGCGACGGCTACGGCCATCTCCTCGTCGCGGCGGGCCGGGCGCACGTCGTGGCCGATCCGGTCATGAACCCGTGGGACCTTGTCCCCGTGCTGCCCGTCCTGCGGGGCGCCGGCGCGGTCGTGACGGCCTGGGACGGCGGCGATCCGCTCAAGGCGGGCAACCTCATCGCCGCGGCGCCGAAGCTGCATGCGGAAGTGATGCGGACGCTGCGCGGCTGAGGACGGCTCAGAGCCGGACCTTCAGCGAGCGCCCGTGGGCGTCGAGGCTCTCCATGCGGGAGAACGCTTCGACCACGCCGGCCGCCTTCTTCAGCGACGCCGGGGCGTATTCCACGAGGCTCGTGCGGCGGAGGAAGTCGGCCACGCGCAGGCCGCTGAAGAAGCGGCCCGTGCCGCCGGTGGGGAGCGTATGGCTCGGCCCGGCGGTGAAGTCGCCGAGCACCGTGGGCGTGTGGTGCCCGAGGAGGATGGCGCCGGCGGTGCTGATGCGGGCGGACAGCACCTTCAGCTTGGCCGGGGCGACCATCAGTTCGAGATGCTCGGGCGCGACGAGGTTGGCCGCCTCGGCGGCGTCCTCGATCTTGGGGACCAGGATGACGCAGACCTTGGCGTCGAGCGCCTGGCGGATCTTCGCGCCGTGCGTGAGGGCGGCGGCCTGCGCGCGGGCGGCGGCGAGGCACCGCTTCGCGAAGGCTTCGCCCTCGGTGACGAGGTAGAGCTTCTCCTTGCCGCTGCCGTGCTCGGCTTGGGCGCAGAGGTCGGCCGCGACCCACTCCGGCCTGGCGGTGCGGTCGGCGACGATCATCACTTCGCTCGGACCGGGGAGGAGGTCGACGCCCACGAGGCCGAAGACCTGGCGCTTGGCCTCCGTCACGAAGGCGTTGCCGGGGCCGAAGATTTTGTCGACCGGCGCGATCGTGCGCGTGCCGAGGGCCATCGCCGCGACGGCCTGGGCGCCGCCGACCGCGTACACTTCCGTGACGCCGCAGAGGTAGAGCGCGGCGAGGATGTCGGGGTTGATCCGGCCGTCCGGTCCGGGCGGCGTGCAGGCGCAGAGTTCGGGGACGCCGGCGACCTTGGCGGGCAGCGCGGTCATCAGCACCGTCGAGACGAGCGGCACCTGGCCGCCGGGGACGTAGAGGCCGCAGCGGCGGATGGCGTGGTGGCGTTCGCCGACCGTGGCGCCGTGCGGGTTCTTCGCCGTCCACCCTTTCGGCAACGTGCGCGCGTGGAAGGCGGTGACGCACTTCGCCGCCTCGTCGAACGCCTTCCTCTTGGCCGAATCCAGTCCGGCGGCGGCGCGGCGGAGTTCGGCGAGCGGGACGCGCTGCCGGGCGGCGGAGAGCTTCGCGCGGTCGAACTTGGCCGTATAGGCGAGGACCGCGGCGTCGCCGCGGCGCCGGACGCCGGCGATGATGCCGGCCACCGCGGCACGGACGTCGGGGGAGGCTTCGCCCGTGCCGACGAAGGCGCCGAGCCGGGCGCGGAAGTCTTGGGCGCGGAAGCGGAGGAAGGTCATGGGCTCAGAAGGAAGGGAAGTCGAAAAGCCCCGGGGTCAAGGCGGGGTTCACCTGGATCTGGTCGTACGACACTTCGCCGGACTTCTTGCCGTCGACGTAGATCGTCTCTTTGGCCGGGAAGCGGATGCCGGCCACCGTCGTCAGCGACTCGACCTGCTGGCGTTGCAGCTCGCCCTTGGGGGTGGCCTGGTCGGAGGCCACGAGCACGAAGGTCGTGGCGTCGAAGTGCCGGGTGATCCGCAGGCCGCCGTCGTAGGCGTATTCGACCGCATGGGTCTTGCGGCCGGCGACTTCGGACGGACCCCGGTAGGACGCCGTGCCCGTCGCGGCCGGCGGGGCCGCGAAGAAGGCGAGGTCGTCGCGTGCCATGTCCCGGAGTTTCTTGAACTCCTCGTAGGGCACCGGTCGGATGGAGCGAGCGGAGAGGGCGTCGGCCTTGGTGGTCGCCCAGCCTTCGAGCCGGCCGGCGCAGACGGCGACTTCGAAACCGCGGTCACGGTCGGCGGTGCTCTGCAGGCGGAGGCCGCCGGCGGCGAGCGTGAGGGTGGTCACGTTGAGCGGGCGGCTCCGTTCGTCGGCGGCCGTGAAGATCAGCCGGACGGACTTCACCTTGTCCAGGTCGGCCGGGTCGGCGGCGAGGGCCGCGCGGGCCTTGGCGACGACCTCTTCCAAGGTCAGCGGCCGGTCGGCGGCAAGCCCGCTCGTCGCGACGAGCAACAACGTCGTCACGAGCGCGGGCAGTCGGCGGTACAGGGCCATGGAGGGCCGATGTTGGGCGGGGGTGCCTGCTTGGCAAGCATCGGCAGGGCGGCCGCGCCGCGCCGGTCCGCTCAGCGTTCGCCCGTGGCCTTGAGCAGGCCGGCCATGTCGCAACGGCCTTCGTAGAGGGCCTTGCCGACGATCGCGCCGACGAGGTTCGGGTAGGCCTTCGCCATCTCGGCGAGCCGGGCGACATCGGCCGTCCCGGACACGCCGCCGGAGGCGATCACGCCGCAGCGGCTGGCCTTGAGCACTTCCTCGAGGGACTTCCAGTTAGGGCCGGTGAGCATGCCGTCGGTGGCGATGTCGGTGTAGATC
>Ga0163212_1000176_pt1 | contig 26607 bp, 24 predicted proteins | sample Malawi_45m_30L_FD_113532 | JGI IMG/M metagenome (GOLD analysis project Ga0163212, IMG submission 113532) | Freshwater microbial communities from Lake Malawi, Central Region, Malawi to study Microbial Dark Matter (Phase II) - Malawi_45m_30L | ecosystem: Environmental > Aquatic > Freshwater > Lake...
GGTGTGTTCCGTGTGACGGAGGGACTGCAGGCGCGCTTTGGCGCTCGTCGTGTCGTCGACACACCGCTCGCGGAAAGCGGCATCATCGGAACCTCGATCGGCCTAGCGATGGGCGGTCTGCGACCCGTCCCCGAGATTCAGTTCGAAGGCTTTCTCGGCCCGGCGTACGACCAGATCTGCAGCCACGCTGCACGTATGCGAACACGCACGCGCAGCGCGTTCACGGTGCCGCTGACGATCCGCGTGCCAGTCGGCGGCGGCATTCACGCACCCGAACTGCACAGCGATTCGCCCGAGGCGATCTACGCGCATCAACCCGGCATCAAGGTTGTCATGCCCAGCTCGCCCTATGACGCGAAGGGTCTACTCATCAGCGCCATTCGTGATCCTGATCCCGTGATCTACTTCGAACCCAAGCGCATTTACCGCGCCTTCCGCGAAGAAGTACCCGAGGACGAGTACACGATCCCGATCGGCAAGGCACGCACGGTGTGCGAAGGCAGCGACCTCACGATCGTCAGCTGGGGCGCGAGCGTGATCCAGTGCATGCAGGCGATCGAGAAGTCGAACCGTTCAATCGAACTGATCGACCTCCGCACGATCTATCCGATGGACATTGACGCCGTCACAGAGAGCGTCCGCAAGACCGGGCGCTGCGTCATCGTGCATGAAGCGCCTCGGACATGCGGTCTCGGTGCGGAAGTCGCCGCCACGATCATGGAGCACTGTTTCTTGCATCTGGAAGCGCCTGTGCAGCGTGTCAGCGGGTTCGACACGATCATGCCGTATTACAAACTTGAACTGTCGTACATGCCTGACGCCTCGCGCATCAGTGGCGCGATCGAAGACGCGCTGACCTTCTGAAGCTGCCCCCAACATCACCCTATCCTTCGCGTCTCGCTGATCCCGACATTTTCCTCCACCCAACATGGCCGGACTCAAACAACCTGCAGACAAGAGTTACTTCCTCCTGCCCGACCTCGGCGAAGGCTTGGTCGAAGCGGAGTTGATTCGTTGGCTCGTGCGGGTAGGTGACCAAGTCAAGGAGTCGCAGCCGATTGCCGAGATGCAGACAGACAAGGCACTTGTGGAAGTGCCAAGTCCGTGGGCGGGCACGATCAGCGAACTGTGTGGCAAGGAGGGAGAGATCATCAAGGTCGCGAGCGTTCTCATTCGCTACGGCACCTCAGGTGCGAAGACGCAGCCGAGTGCCGCAGCGGCGGCTCCCGCGTGCATGTCTGCGCAGGTTGCCGCAGGTGCGAGCGGCGAAGATCAGGGAACGGTGGTCGGCAGCGTGCAGGGAACGCTCGATGTCTCGAGCCGCTTCGCGCGCCGTCACGCAGAGCATCTTGTTCCCCAGCAGAACGGCAAGTCGCTCGCTACGCCCGCCGTGCGCCGCATCGCGCGCGAACTGGCGATTGATATCAATCATGTGCAGGGAACTGGTCGCGGCGGTCGCGTGACGGCCAGCGATGTTGAAGGGTTCGCGCGCGGGGCCAAAGATGGAGCGCCAACCGCCGCGCCCCTCACCGTTTCTGCCCGTGCCGTGCCTGTGCCGACTGCCGCCCCCCCCGTTGACCGTGATGGGATCGCGCAGCGCATCCCCTTCCGCGGTGTCCGCCGAAAGATCGCCGAGGCGCTCGCTCGTTCGGTGCAGACCGCCGTGCACTTCACCGCGACGGACGAAGCAGATGTCACCGCACTCGAAGCGAAGAAGCGTGAGTATTCGCGAGTCACCGGCGAGAAGTTGTCGTTGCTTCCCTTTGTGATCATGGCAACGTGTCGTGCGCTGCGCACCTTCCCTGCGCTGAATGCAAATGTCGATGATGCGGCGAGCGAGATCCTGCTGAAGGGCGTGATCAACATGGGACTCGCCGTCGACACCGATGTCGGACTCATGGTTCCTGTCATTCGCGATGCGGATCGCAAGTCACTTCTTGAATTGCGCCGCATCATCTCGGATCTCGCCGCGCGCTGTCGTGATCGCTCGATCACGCGCGAGGAATCGCTCGGTGGCACCTTCACGATCTCGAATGTCGGATCGCATGGCGGACTCTTTGCCACGCCGATCATTAACTACCCCGAGGTGGGAATCCTCGCGGTCGGTCGCGGGCGCGAGCGTGTCTTGGTCAAGGACGGCAAGTTCTATGCGGGCATCGTGTTGCCCCTCTCGATCTCCTGCGACCACCGTGTCGTGGACGGCGCGGCGGCAGTTCGCTTCCTCGCCGAAGTCGTGCGGCTTCTCGAGCACCCGGACGAGTTCATCTCCTGAGGCGGAGCGCACACGCCATTCCGAGGCGCCACGACAACGCATGAGCAGCGGCATAGGCGAACATGTCGCTGATCCGCGCGATCCTCGACTCGACGACTACCGATTCCTGCGCGATCGCGACCTCAGTGGAGCGCGCCGAGCGGAGGGACTGCTTGTCGGCGAGACGCTTCCCATCATCGAAATCATGCTGCGCGTTCCTGGCCTCACCCGCAGCGTGCTCACTTCACCGCGCCTCGCCGCACGTACGGCAGCCGCAATTGCCGCGTCCGCGAACCCATGCACGCCGCACCTCGTCGCGGATGAGTCCACCCTCGCTTCACTGACAGGGTTTCATGTGCACCGCGGCGCACTGGCCATCGGCGTCAGGAGTGCAGTCGAGCGACACCAACCCCAGAGTGATCCATTTCGTATGGGAACGCTGCTCGTCGCCCTTGACGAAGTGAGCAACATGGACAATGTCGGCTCAATCTTCCGAAGCTGTGCGGCGTTCGGCGTGGATGGTGTTCTGCTCTCGCGCCACTCGCATGATCCGCTCTACCGAAAGGCGCTTCGCGTGTCGATGGGTCATGCGTTGACCGTGCCGTTCGCATGGTGCGACGACCTGGCCGCATCGCTGCGCGAACTGCGCACAGCGCGACCGGAGCTCCGCGTTCTTGCCGCCGATGCGGGCGCGCGCGCACTCTCCATTAATGATGTCTGTGCACGGCAGAGCGGTGATCGACAGGAGTGCGATCCGCCGCCGACCGCCTTGGTCATCGGCGCGGAGTTCGCGGGCGTTTCCGCTGCGGTGCGTGAGGTGGCGGATGCAAGTGTGCGAATCCCAATCGCATCGAGCGTCGATTCCTTGAACGCTGGCGTTGCCGCGGGCATCTGTCTGCACAGACTGTCGAGAAACACTGCAAACTGATCGACAACTTTCCCGAACCCTCCTCGGCGCTCGGACGTACTGCTTGCGTCGAAAGGAGATGAGTATGGCAGTCAAGGGCGGGAAAGCGATTGAAACAAAGGCCTGGAATACGCATATTGGCTCGATCAGCTGGCTTCTCCGTGGAAGAGGTCAGACACCGTGGCGATGCACACTCACACCCGCACTTCTCCTCACCTGCCTCTTCAGCACTGCGCAGTCGCTGCGTGCGTCGCCAGCTGCACACACCGACACAGACACGGAATCAACCGATATCCGCGGGGAACTGCAGCATGCGCGCAAATTGTCGCGTGCGTTCCGCGAAGTGGCGCGCGCTACACAGGCCAGCGTGGTGTCCATCACCTGCATTGACCGCCCTCCCTTCTCCCCGAACTTCGGGCGCAGCACGGGGCAGCCTCGCACGCCCTCGCCGCTCGCTCCACAGCGTACACCGCGCAGCGGTCAGGGGACAGGCGTGATCTACACCGCTGATGGATTGATCGTCACCAACCACCATGTAATCGATGGTGCCGATGATGTGCTCGTACGGCTCGATGATGGTCGCGAACGCATCGCGCGGGTTGTGGGGACTGATCCTGAAACGGATCTCGCGGTCGTGCGTATCGACGAAACCCCGCTGACCCCGGCGCAGTTCGACACGAGCGACTCGATCGATACGGGCGACTGGGTTCTTGCCATCGGATGCCCGTTCGGACTTCGACACACCGTGACCGCAGGCATCGTGAGCGCGAAGGGACGCGACGGCGTTGGACTGTCGACGTTGGAGGAGTACATCCAGACGGATGCAGCGATCAATCCGGGCAACTCTGGTGGACCTCTGGTCAACCTCGATGGCAAGGTTGTCGGCATCAACAGTGGCATCGCATCGCGCGATGGCGGCAATATGGGTGTCGGCTTTGCGATCCCTGCGCATGTCGTGCAACGTGTCGCATCAGCACTCGCCTCTGGAACCCAAGTCCGCCGCGGATGGTTGGGTGTGTCGATGCAGGAACTCGACCGCGATCTCGCCGCGAGCTTTAACCATGGATCGAACAGCGGTGTGCTCGTGGCGGCTGTTCTCCCTGGCACTCCCGCCTCACGTGCAGGTATTGAGAGTGGTGACATCATCATCGCTGTCGACGGCACCACCGCAGCGACGCCTGCGACGATGATGCGGATGATCGCAAGTCGCGAACCGACGGCTCGGGTCACACTGGCTCTCCTGCGTGCAGGTGAACGAGTGGAGGTTCAGGCTGTGCTTGGTGAGCGCCCCGCTCAGGGACGCGTGGAGCTTTCCGATGACTCATCGGCCGGATCGACTGCCGTAGAGAAGTTGGGCATCGAGGCCCTTGATCTCGACGCGGAAACTGCAGCCGCATTGCAAACACGGCAGCCTGGTGTGGTGATCGCATCGACACTCGATGGCGGTCCTGCCGCACAGGCCGGACTGCAACCAGGCGATGTGATCCGTGAAGTGAACGGATCGGCTGTGTCCAGTGTCGTGCAGTTGCATTCGATGCTCGAGCGCGCAGGGTCGCGCGGGATGGTTCGGATACTTGTGGAACGGGAGGGCAGCACACGCTTCACGATGGTGAAGCCCATGCCCTGACGACGGACATCTTTCCCCCGCTCTCGAAGAGCGGGGAACCTGCGAAGCGTTTTCGCGGGCACCAGCCACGGCAGAACGCCCTCTGCCGTGGCCTTCTCCTTTGGCGTGAGGACGGGGGTATGTTCATCGACCTATCCTTTGAGGTCCGATGCGGTTTGATGAGTCATTCCAACTGCCGCTTCACCACCGCGTGATCTTTTCCGCAGGACTACTCAATCCCTCCAATGGTGTGCTGCGGGATGTGCTGGCAGGAAGCGGCGCTCGCCGAGCGATTGCATTCGTGGATGCCGGAGTGGAGAACGCCAATCCACAAGGTGCGCGTGCGCTGCAATCATGGTTCAGCGCACAAGCATCCGCGGGGCACACGCTGCCCGACCTCTGCAGCATCGACATCGTTGCGGGGGGGGAGGCCGCAAAGAACGACCCCACCATTGTCGATCAAGTCATTGCTGCGACGGAGCGCCACTCCATTGATCGCAGGAGCTTTGTGATCGCCATTGGTGGTGGCGCGATGCTTGATGCGGTTGGTCTTGGCACGACACTCGCGCACCGTGGTGTTCGGCTGATTCGTATCCCGACCACCACGCTCGCCATGGATGATGCGGCGATGGGCGTGAAGAACGGCATCAATCGATTCGGAAAGAAGAACTTTGTCGGTGCGTTCGCCGTGCCGTGGGCGGTGCTATGCGACGAGACCTATCTGACAACACTCAACAGCCGAGACTTTCGTGCTGGCTTCAGTGAGGCGGTCAAAATCGCCTGCCTTCGTGATCCGTCTCTGCTGGCGCGAATGGAGGACGATGCACCTCGGATTGCGGTGCACGACATTCGTGTATCGATGCCGACCATCATTCGCTGCGCACAGCTGCATCTGGAGCACATCACGCGCGGCGGCGATCCCTTCGAACTGCGTGAGGCGCGCCCGCTCGACTTTGGACACTGGTCCGCACACAAGCTTGAGTCCATGAGCGAATTCGCTATTCCCCACGGCGAGGCCGTTGCCATTGGCATCGCGCTCGACTGCGCCTATGCGCAGCGCGTTGGTCTGCTTGCGAAGCACGATGCGGCACGCGTGACGGCATGCTTGCGCGCACTGCAGTTGCCCACCTGGCACCCACTGCTCGAGGATATCGATGCGCTGCTGCGCGGACTTGAGGAGTTTCGGGAGCACCTTGGTGGCGTTCTCACGATCACGCAGCTCACGGCGATCGGTGCATCGATCGATGTGCACGAAATGGATGCGCCAGCACTTCGTGCGGCGGTCCGTTCACTCGCTCCGTAGGATGAATGGCATGTCGATCCCGCTGAAGGCACGCGAAGTCGCGGACCGCTACTTCCTTGAGCACCGTGCGAAGGTGCTTGATCTTGCAGCATTTCTCGATCGTTACGACCGAGCCGCACAGGCCGGTGGTGAACCCACCGCCGATCTCGGCGAAGATGTTCGCATGCGCGCCTTAGTCGCGGCGATCCGCCTGCTCGTCGATGGCAAGCCTGAACGCGCACGCCGCGTGCTCGAATTATGGAGCGATCATTCGACTGAACCGATTGACCGCGCGCCGATGAAGGGTGCCATCGGAGCTGCTCCACTGCAGGACCGCTGACTGATGTACATCGACCCGCATATCCACATGGTGTCGCGTACCACCGACGACTATCGCGCGATGGCACTCGCGGGTTGCGTGGCGATCACCGAACCAGCCTTCTGGGCCGGGTATGACCGATCGAGCGCGCAAGGATTCGTCGACTACTTCCGCCTGCTCACAGACATCGAGCCGCGCCGCGCTGCGCAGTTTGGTATCCGCCACCACACATGGCTCTGCATCAACCCGAAGGAGAGCGAAGACATCGGTCTCGCGCGCGAAGTACTCGCGGAGATTCCGTCTTTCCTCAATCGCCCGAATGTGCTCGGCATTGGCGAGATCGGTCTGAATAAGAACTCTCGAAACGAACTGACGGTGCTGCATGAACACATCGCGCTCGCGGCGAAGCATCAGCTGATGATTCTCGTTCACACGCCGCATCTGGAGGACAAGCTGAAGGGAACGCGCCTCATCATGGATGCGATTCGGGAACATGGCGTCGACCCAGGACGCGTGCTGATCGATCATGTCGAGGAGCACACGGTTGGTGAAGTATTGCGGCGCGGTTTCTGGGCGGGCATGACGCTCTACCCGGACACGAAGTGCACACCGCAGCGCGCGGTCGACATCTTCGAGATGCATGGCACAGAACGACTGTGGATCAACTCGGCGGCAGATTGGGGTGTGAGTGATCCACTGGCCGTTCCCAAGTGCCAACAGGAGATGCGTGGGCGCGGGCATCTTGAAGAGGCGGTCCGCAAGGTGTCATTCGAGAACCCCTTTCGATTTCTCTCGCAGTCTGGTCGATTCTCGACGGGTCGCTGACGCGGACTTCACCGCCGGCCTCACTGCTTCGTTCACCTCTGGCCGAGATCCTTCAGTACGCGCACGGCGCAGTTGTGCCCAGCTGCACCGATCACGGATCCTGCGGGGTGGCACCCGGCGCTACATGCATAGAGCCCTGGCACGCTGACCGAGTAAGGCATGCGCCGATCGAACCCGAAGGTGTTGTCCACATGATGAATATGGCCGTGCGTGATGCCGATTTCTCGTTCGATCTTTGGTGGCGTCAGCACTGCAGTGTCTACAACCTGCGCGGAGAGTCCTGGACAGAATCGTTCGGCGACAGAGATCAGATGGCGTACATAGGACTCCTCCTGATCTTCCCACGATCCGCTGCGCAGGCGATTGGGAACCCACTGAATGAAGAACGCAGCGTTGTGATGCCCCTCCGCATCGCGCAGGGACGGATCGACCTGTGTGTGGATGTACCACTCGATCGTCGGAAACTCAGGCAGTTCGCCGCGCATTGCCTGATCGAATCCGGCGCGAATCTCTGCGATGGGATCGCTCCCCTGCGGCAGCAGATGCATAGTGCCGCGGTGCTGCCCTCGTTCCTCCGGGAGACATCGAAACACAGGCAGACCGCTCAGCGCCATATTGATCTTCATGGTGGTACCGGGTCGCTCAAATCCATCGATCCGTGCATTCAGAGAATCGGAAAGCGAAGTACGGCCCACGAGCACCCGAAGACGAAACGGATCTGCGCCACTGATCACGCAGTGCGTGCGAATGTGCCGACCATCCGCAAGCGCCACTCCATCGACACGACCACCCTGCAGTGTGATGCGTTCCACCGCCGTACCACTCTCGATCGTTGCGCCGTGCGTTCGTGCCGCAGTCGCGAACGCATGCGCGATCGCTCCCATACCTCCGCGCGCCACCATCCAGGTGCCATCGCTGCCTGGCCACCTACACATGTTGTGAACGAGGAAGTTCATTCCCGTGCCAGGAGTACCGAAACTTCCACACAGGCCCGAGAACCCATCGGTCACGGCATACATCGCCAGCAGCAACTGGCTCTGGAAACCGAAGCGAGCGAGATAGTCCTCAACCGTTCCATGCACAAGGTCCAAGAACACCTGCTGCAGTGACGGTCGAATCCAGCGGGACGCGGTCGCTTCCGCCGACAGCGGTTCTGCCAGCCAACTTGCCGCTAGATCGTCGCGCAGCTGGCTGATCTCCTCGGCAAGCGCGCGGTTCGCCCGCCAGTCCGCTTCCGAGAACATCGCAAGAAACTGGCTACGCATCGCATCGTGATCCGTGCCGAAGAGCAGAGAACGACCATCGAGCATTGGCAGGAAGTAGTGAGGGTCGCGGCGAATGACCTCGAGTTTCACTCCCGTGCGCTGCTCGATCTCAGGAGGCATCAGGCCGAGCAGATAGGAGGCCGTCGATGTCGCAAGGCCTGGCACCTTGCGAAAGGGTCGTTCTGTTCGCGTTGCCCCGCCAATGATCGCGCGCTCCTCCACCACATGAATGCGCAGCCCGGCGCGCGCGAGCATCGTTGCAGCCACCAACCCATTGTGTCCAGCACCGACAATGACCACATCTGGTTGCGGATGTGTACTCATGGCGACTCCATGCGGGCGGGCTCCACTTTGCTTGTACTTCGGTGCACGGCGCGCGGCGAGTGCGTTCCAATGACTGCCGAGATGCACCCCACGATTGGTGCGACCACCGTCATCCAAAGCGGAACTGCGCTCGCCGCACCACTCGCGCGCGCAGCGAGCAGCCCGACGGCACCCACAACAAGTAGAAGCGCCGCGAGCACGTAGCCGCACACGCGACCGCCGCCCCACCATGCCGCCGCGAATCCACCGCACCAGGAGCTCAACGCCGCAATCAGAAGAACCACTGCCAGCTGTGCGAGCGACCAAGCATCGGACGCGCGTGTGTCCAAGAACCTTGATCCGAGCGTGAGAGACACCAGCGTTGTGAGAAACATCACCGTCACAACGACCGCCGCATAACCGAACGCAACGCCGATCAAAAAGCGAAAAGTCCGCACGTTCCCACTTTACAAGGGCAAAGTGACTCCTAGTCTCACCCTTCCAACGCGGCGCACGGAAGCACGCGTCATTCGCACAATCTGCAGAATGATCCTGCAGCACGGAGGCTCACCATGACATCGCTCCCATCACTCCCCACTTCGCCGTCAATCACAGATGTGATTGCACCAAGGAAATCGCATGGCATCGGGTGGGGAATGTTTCTTCTCGGCGGATCGCTTGCTGTCGGACTTGTGCTGGCATCTCAATCACTCGGCAATGCGATCGCGCACTTCAATGACACGGCTGCACCGATTGATGTGCGCGGTGTCGCGGCGCGCGATGTGATTTCAGACCGGGCATCGTGGAACGCCACGATCTTTGCTCGTGGCAAGACGCTTCCCGAGGCGTTTGAGATTCAGCAGCGTTCCACGGCTGCGTTGACCACGGTGTTGGCCGGATCGGTGCTCGCAAAGGACACGATCGAAATCTCCGAAATCGACACGACGCGCATCTACGAGAAGACTGCAGATGGCAAGGACACTAACACGGTCGAGTCGTATGTGTTGAATCAACGCGTCCGCGTCTTAAGCGACAACGTGAACGCCATCGCAGAGATATCCCGCGGCTGCACGAACCTCATCAAGAATGGCATCGAGATCGAGTCTCACTCGCCATCGTTCTGGGTGTCATCGCTTGAAACGCTCAAACTTCAACTGCTTCGTGAAGCAACCGAGAATGCTGCGGAGCGGGCAAGGTTGTTGGCGGCAGGATCGAGTAAGGGGGTTGGTGCACTACTCGATGCTTCGCAAGGCGTCTTTCAAATCGTGCCACAGGGATCCACGAATGTCAGTGACTATGGTTACAGCGATACCACCGCGATCCGAAAGAGCGTCCGTGCCACCGTGTCGCTGCGCTACGCCATCGCCCAGTGATTTTTGCCCAAGTCGATGATGGGCGGGTGCGGAGGGCGATGATCGACCATAATGGTCGGATGCACCCGCCCGTCATCGGCGTTACCGCCAATCTCGTTCGCGATCCACAGGGACGACTGCGACATGAAGTGAAGCAGAGCTATCTCGATGCGGTCATTCGAACGGGCGGCGTTCCCTTCCTGCTGCCCGCGATCGCCGAGACCCGCGCCACGCTGCTGCAGCGCTGCGATGGCATCGTGATCACGGGCGGTGATGACATCGATGTTCGCCCGTTTGGCGTCGCACTTCACTCGGAAGCGCAGGTGATGGAGCCAGCGCGGCAGGCCGCCGAATTCGCGCTGCTTCGCGCACTCGATACACAGCCAGAACTGCCTGTCCTTGGTATCTGCCTTGGCATGCAACTCATGGGTGTGCACGCGGGCTGTCCGCTCATCCAGCATTTGCATGACCTCAAGCCTGATGCCGATCGTCACAGATTCGATCATGTCCATGCGGTCGAGAGCGCGATCGGCAGTGGTCCCGTCGCGAGTTGGCATCATCAGGCGCTCGCGGCACCTGGGCCCTTTGATGCGATCGGGTGGAGTGACGACGGCGTGCTGGAGGCAATCCGATCCCCAAAGCGCCCCTTCTATGTTGGGGTGCAGTGGCATCCTGAGCGCACAGCAGATGCAAGAATGGGTGATGGCATCGTCGCGCAGTTGATACACGCGGCACGCGAGCATGCGAACACCTCGGTCACACGATGATTGCACCGACACTCGGCTACTGCACGAATGTGCATGGCGGTCCATCGCTTGCGCAGACACTCGACGGGCTTGAACGTCATGCGGTCGCCGTGCGAAGATTGCACGGCGGCGGTGTACCCCTGCCGATTGGACTTTGGCTGAGCGCTCAGGCGGTACAGGAAGTTCTCGCAGTGGATGATGGCGCCGCGCGCCTTCGTGATTGGCTCGGGGAGCGAGCGCTTTCTGTCTTCACGCTCAACGGCTTTCCGTTCGGTGACTTTCGCGCGGCGAAAGTCAAGAAGTCGGTCTACCAACCCGATTGGCGCGACCCGCGGCGCGTGAAATACACGACCGCGCTCGCAGACATTCTCGCCGTGCTCTGCGGCGGTAGCGGTGTCTCTGCCGCCGGTGGAACGACCGTCCACGAAGCGTCGATTTCCACGCTGCCGATCGCATGGCGCGATGGGTTCTCCCAGGATGGCTGTGGACAGGATGCGGCGCTTGCAGCGGCGCATATCGATCAAGTGGCGCGCCATCTGCGGTCCATTGAGGATCGCACAGGGCTCTGCATTCATCTCGATATCGAACCGGAACCAGGTTGCGTGCTCGACAGGTCGCAGGATGTCATCGATTTCTTTACGCAAGCGATCCGACCAAGTGCGGATCTTCCCGATCCAATGCGCCATGTGCGTATCTGTCATGACATTTGCCATGCCGCGGTGATGTTCGAGTCACAAGCGGATGTCCTCGCAAACTATCGACGCGCTGGAATCCGAGTCGGCAAGGTGCAGGTATCAAGTGCGCTCACGTGCGATGGATCCGAACGCGCGTTTCGAGCGCTGCGGAACTTCGATGAACCGCGTTTTCTTCACCAGACTTGCGTGCTTGATGGGGCAGCCAAGGTGCACTTCTTCGAGGATCTCGGAAGCGCATTCGATGACGCGCCCAACGGCGTGTGGCGTGTCCACTTCCATGTCCCCGTCGATCTGGAGTTCGTCGGTCCACTCAGCACCACCCGCCGGGACATCGAAGCCTGCTTCGAGGCGATCGAGCCGGGGGATGGCGTCCGACTCTTTGAGGTCGAGACATATGCGTGGGAGGCGCTGCCGATTGATCTCCGCCGCGATAGTTTGGCCCACGGCATTGCCGATGAACTGTCATGGACACGGCAACGGTTGAACGCACTTCTACGCACATGATCCCCGAACGCAGCGCGACCACCGGTGAACTGTGGGAGTGGATGGCACTCGCCCGCGCTTCCAACACTCCAACAGTTCTGGCGGACTGTGCAGTCGGGCTTGCGATGGCCGCCGCGGTTCGCGCGAACCTCTCCTACCCCGGGCTGGTCTTTGGCGGATTTCTTGAAGTCGTGTGTGCGATGTGCGCGCTCTACTTCGCCGGAATGGTGTTGAACGCGATCGTGGACCGCGACATCGATTCCATCGAACGCCCCACGCGTCCGGTTGCAAGCGGGCGAATCCGTCTGCCTGCCGCATGGACGGCGTTCATCGCACTGCTCGCAATCGGTCTCTCGCTTGGCGTCGGTATGACCAGCGGCATACTGCCACTCGCTGTCGCCGCACTCGTTGGTGTATGGACGATCGACAAAGCTCGTCGATCCCAGTCCACCATGCTGCAACGAATTGGACGAGTGTGGATCGCAGTATCCATCGTCGGAGCGGCAGCATGGATCGCGGTGATGCTGCTGACGGATCCCTTCGATCTCACCGGGTTCGAAGCGGATCGTGCGGATCAGATTCGAACGAGCTGGCGAGCCACAACGATCCCTGTGGTGCTGCTATCGCTCGTCGCCATTTCATACAACCTGCTACACAAACGCACGGCATGGTCTGTGCTGCTGCTCGCGGCGTGTCGTTTCTTGGTGCCCGTCTCTGTCTGCACGGCACTGCTCGCACGGACTGGCTCGCTCGACACCAGACTTCTCTCGATGCACGCGCCTGGCTTCCTTGCGTTACTCGTTCTTCCACCACTCGCGATTGCGTTTCATACGCTCATGCTTTCGATCGTGGCGCGGCGCGAGGCGGATCAGCATTTCACCGAAGCCAGGTGTGCACGCTGTGGACATCAGGTGCACGGTGCATCCGCAATCCGCTGCAGCGAATGTGGCTGCGATCTCACTGCACGCCCGCCCATCTGCAGTCGCCCGATTGCACCTGCGCTTCGTGCATGGTTGCCCTTCATCGCGGCGGTTGGGCTTGTTCCCGCACTGGTGCTGCTGTCGGTGTCGATGCGCGAGTCGCTCGGGATGATGCGCTCCGGCAACGCCGCAGGTGGCATCGCGCACCTTGTCGTCATCGCACTTGCTGGTATCGCTGCACTGTGCTTCGTGTGGATCTCGACGCGCGGACTGGTTGCCGCACTCAATCACCCATCACGCCGACCCGCAGGAGTCGCGGCTCTCATCGCCGCGCTCGCGATACTTGATGGATGCCTTTGCACCATCCTTGGTCAGCCGCTGCTGCTTGGCGTGTGCGCTGCGCTCTGGTTCGTCACGCGCATGTTGCAACGCAAGACCGCAGGCAGCTGACCGCACCACGATCGTCTGCCCTACCCTCTCCTAGCCGTGGCACAGCGCCTTGCGATCCTCAACGTGGTCGGACTGACGCCGCATTTGCTCGGCTCATCGACTCCAAATCTTGTTGCATTCGCACGCCGCTGCGGCGGGATCCGGTCGTTGGTGCCCGATCTTCCTGCGGTCACGAGCACCGTTCAAGCAAGCATCCTGACAGGTACGCGCCCGAGCGACCACGGCATCGTGGGCAATGGATGGTTTGACCGCGATCTGAATGAGGTGCACTTCTGGAAGCAGTCTGCTGCCCTTGTGCAGCGCCCGAGGCTCTGGGAAATCGCACGCCGCCGCGATCCGTTGGTCTCGACGGCCAATCTCTTCTGGTGGAACGCGATGCACTCAGGGACAGAAATCACCGTGACCCCACGCCCCGTCTACTGCGCGGATGGTCGAAAGGTGCCGGATATCTGGACCACGCCATCCACATGGCGCGACGAGTTGCAATCTGAACTCGGCGCGTTCCCGCTCCTCCACTTTTGGGGTCCCGCCGCGGACATCCGATCCACCCAGTGGATCGCACGCGCGACCATGCTGACCGTTGCGCGGCATGATCCGACCATCACGCTCGTCTACCTCCCCCACTTGGACTATCCGCTGCAGCGACTTGGCGGTGATGCCACAAACCCGCACCTCCGCGCGGACCTGCGCGAGATTGACGAGGTCTTCGGCGTCCTGCTTCGCTTCTTCGATGACCGCGGCATTCGAGTGATGGTGTTGAGCGAGTATGGGATCGCATCTGTCCGACGTCCCGTGCATCTGAACCGAGTGCTGCGTAGCGCAGGGTTTGTCGCACTCCGAAACGAACTCGGGCGCGAGCATGCCGATGTTGGCGCATCGCGAGCGTTCGCCGTGTGCGATCATCAGGTCGCGCACATCCACGTGGCGCGCGCAGCCGAGAGAGGCGCAGTCGCTGAGCTCCTGCGTGCCACACCAGGCGTGGCGGAAGTTCTCGATGATGGCGGGAAACAAGCGGCTGGCATCGCGCATCGCCGTAGCGGTGATCTTGTCGCCATCGCCGCCGAGGACAGTTGGTTCGCATATCCATGGTGGAACAACGATGCGCTCGCACCCGACTACGCGAGAACCGTCGACATTCACCGGAAGCCAGGCTATGACCCCTGCGAACTGTTTCTCGATCCGCAGCTCACGCTTCCAAAGGCGCGAATCGCGCTGCGTCTGCTGCAGCGCCGACTCGGCCAGCGTGCCCTCCTCGATGTCATTCCACTCGATGCATCACTCGTACGAGGATCGCACGGGCGCATCGAGGGCGCGCATGCGCTTCGTCCTGTCTTGATGGTAGATGACGCGGACGCTGACGAACTCGAAGTACCAGCACATCAAGTGCTGGCGTTCATCCTGCGCCAGGTGTTCGGTCGGATTGGATGAACGACTCGACATCTCGGAATAGCGCGGCGTCGTCGGCGCCTGCCTCGGAACAATCGACGGCGAGGAAACGATCGGCTCCGATCAGATCGCGCGCAAGGTCGCGCGCAGCCGGCTGCGGCGCGACCATGCTGAGGATGGCGACTATCCCCTGATCGAGCAGAAGTCGTGCGACCTCAGCAGCACGGCGAAGATTCTCACTTCGGTCTTCATCGCTGAAAGTGAGATCACGACTGAGCCCGCCCCGCAGTGCTTGTCCATCGAGCACCACCGCCGCATGCCCTTGCTGCCACAGGTGGCGTTCAAGCGCGAATGCACGACGCGTTTTTCCAGACTTGGGCGGACCAAACAGCAGGATCGCAGCAGGTCGCTGCCGCCACCGTACGGCGCGTTCCACGGACTCGATCGCACTCTGACCCGCAGGCGGTTCAATCGTGGGAGCCGGCCGCGTCGCCCAGTGCGCGCGGCGAGGATTCGGTTCATGTGGATCGCCACTGCGCACCATGCCCGCTGCAGCCGTGGCATGCGTCACGCGGTCAATCAGGATGAGCGCACCGAGCGAACGCATCTGTCGATACGGCTCAACAACGATGGGCTGCTGTGTGACGATGTCAACGCGACCGATCTCGTTCCACTCGAGCGAATCGCGTGCATGCTGCGCGAGCGTGTCCACATCGACGACATGCCGAATGCGAACAACTGTTGCCGCAACAGTGCGCGTTCCGATGCGCATCAGGAACGATGCGCCTGCCATCAGCGGCGTCTCATCCATCCACACAAGATCTGCCTCGATCGATGTGCATACGACAGGTTGCTGTGCGCCGCCAACACATGCGATCACATCACCCCGGCTGCAGTCGACCTCATCGGTCAGCGTCACAAGCACACTGCTCGGCGCAGCGGCCGACTGCAGATCACCACCATCCGTCCCATCGCGCGCAATGCGTGCAATACGAGTCTGCCGACCGGACGGCAACACCTGCACGCGGTCACCAACCGCCACACTCCCCGATTCAATCTGCCCAGCAAAGCCGCGGAAGTCCAGTGAAGGGCGTATCACATGCTGCACGGGAAGGCGCAGCGGCGCATCGATAGACGGCGTCATCACGGGAACGCTCTCGAGCAGCTGAAGAATCGTCGGACCGTGGTACCAAGGCGCATGGGCGCTCGGGTGCACGATGCAGTCGCCGTGCAGCGCACTGATCGGCACCACCGTCGGTTCGGGGGTTCCAAGCCGCGCACACCAAGCGAGAAAGTCCCGCTCCAAAGCACGGAAACGCGCTTCATCCCAGTCGACCAAATCCATCTTGTTGACGGCAGCGACCATCTGCGGCAGCCCAAGGAGTGCCGCGATGAACGCATGACGCCGCGTCTGCCGCGTCATGCCATGGCGCGCATCGATGAGCGTGATCGCCAACTGGCAGTGGCTTGCTCCCGTCGCCATATTGCGCGTGTACTGCTCGTGGCCCGGACAATCTGCGATGATGAAACTGCGACGCGCCGTCGAGAAGTAGCGCCACGCCACATCGATCGTGATGCCCTGTTCGCGTTCCGCCTTGAGTCCGTCCACCAGCAATGCAAGATCAATCTTGCCACCCTGGGTGCCATGAATCTTGCTGTCCTCTTCGAGCGCCTTGCGATGATCGTCATACACACGATCCGTATCGTGCAGCAGGCGCCCAATCAGTGTGCTCTTGCCGTCATCGACGGAACCGCATGTCAGAAAGCGCAGCAATTCCATGGACCGATATCGATCGAGAAATGCCCCGAGCGTCTCGTCATCGTTCAACATCGACGACATCAGAAATAGCCCTCGCGCTTCTTCTCCTCCATGCTGCCAGATTGATCGTGGTCGATCACTCGGCCCTGCCGCTCACTCGTGCGCGCACGCAACATTTCTTCCAAGACCTTTTCAAGAGTGTCCGCACTGCTCTCGACCGCGCCACTCAGCGGATAGCACCCAAGCGTGCGGAAGCGCACCACGCGTTCCTGCACGCGCTCGCCCGCTCGAAGATCGAGCCGATCATCATCCCGCATGATCAGCAGCCCATCGCGCTCGACCACGGGACGAAGCTTCGCCAGATAGAGCGGCACGACTGGGAGCCGATGCTGAAGGATGTAGAGCCACACATCCAGCTCGGTCCAGTTCGATAATGGAAACACCCGCATGCTCTCGCCGTCATGCACGCGCGTGTTGGGGATGTTCCACAACTCAGGACGCTGCCGCCTTGGATCCCAACGATGATTGCGATCACGAAAGCTGAAGATGCGCTCCTTGGCACGACTCCGCTCCTCGTCGCGTCGTGCTCCGCCGATCGCTGCGTCGTACCGCCCCGCTTCAAGCGCTTGGCGGAGCGCCTGCGTCTTCATGACATCGGTGTGCACACGGCTCCCATGCGTGATCGGTGAAATCCCCTGCCGCAACCCCTCTGCATTCGTGTGGACGCGAAGATCGAGCCCATGCTTCCGGACCGTCTCGTCGCGGAACGAAATCATCTCGCGGAACTTCCAAGTCGTGTCGATGTGAAGGAGCGGAAATGGCGGCTTGGCAGGCCAAAACGCCTTCAGTGCAAGGTGCAGCAGAACGGTCGAATCCTTCCCGATCGAATACATCAGCACGGGCCGCTCGAAGCACGCTGCCGCTTCGCGAAGGATGTGGATCGCCTCCGCCTCAAGATCATCCAGATGGGTCCAGCGCCGATCGTGCATGTGCGAGAAGCGTAGCGATTGGACTACGCTTCCTCGGTCTTCGTCAGCACGCTTGAACACCTCGATACATGAACGCTCCACGCCCAACTCCCGATGCAGTCCCGCATGCGAAACTGGCTGCAGTGGATCGCTTTGCTCGACTTGGACGGCGAGGCTGCACAATCTGGCTGACGGGTATCCCTGCGTCTGGCAAGACCACCATCGCTCTTGCACTTGAGGACGCTCTTCTCACAACGGGCACGCCATGCATCGTGCTCGATGGTGACACGCTCCGCCACGGCTTGAACGCGGGACTCGATTTCTCTGACGCGGGTCGTGCCGAGGCGGTGCGGCGCGCAGGCGAAGCTGCGCTGCTACTCGCCGAGAGCGGTTCCACTGCGGTCGTAAGCATGGTGAGTCCCGCTGCCGCGGACCGTGCACTTGTCCGCAGCCGTCACGAAAAGGCATCGGTGGCGTTCCACGAAGTGTTCGTCGACGCGCCCGTGCAAGTTGCCGAGTCGCGCGATCCCAAGGGCCACTACGCACGTGCGCGAAGCGGTGATTTGCCTTCGTTCACAGGTGTAAGTGCGCCCTATGAGGCACCGAAAGCACCCGCGCTTCATCTGCAGACGAATCATGCAAGCGTGCGCGAGTGTGTCGATGCGATCCGTGCACTCATGAAGCCGTAGGAACGAAGCGTGCGACGATTCTGGATGCCCGTTCTCCTGCTGGTGGCTACGGCTGCTTTGCTTCTTGTGATGCGCAGAGCAGATTCGGACACGCACACGCCAGACTCGTCGGACAGACCAGACTCGGATACGACCGAAGCGGGCGGCACAGGATCCGAGCGCGATCCTTACCGACTGAATTGGCAGCTACTGATGGCGGCGGAGCAGGGCGGTCAAGCAGACGGGTCCATCACAGTTCTAGACAGGATTGCGAGGTATGACGGAACACATGTAAAGATCAGCGGCTATCTCGCGCCGCCCGTGGCGGTCGATCAGACTTCGGAACTGCTGGTGATGCGGAACAGGTGGGACGGATGCTGCATTGGAACGCCGCCCACGGCGTTCGACTGCATCGAGGTGACGCTCAGTCAATCCGTGCAGGTCCGCGGGCGACATCTGATTTCCTACGGCACCATTCAGGGCAGGCTGCGCATCGAACCCTTCCGCGTCGGGCGATTTCTGCTGGCGCTTTACCGCATCGAAGAGGGGAAGGTCGACGGCTTTGGCCGCTGATGTACTTTCCCACCCTTCTCTGCAATGACCATCACTCCACAACACATCGCACCCCGTTCGATGGACCGCCAACCGATGAGTGATCTCGGTTCGTTTGAGATTGTGCGGCGACTTCCCGTCACGACATGGGCGTTGCGACCTCGCATGGAACTACCGGAGCTTGTCCCCTGCCATGAAACCGCCAGCGCGTTGCTTGCCGTTGGGCGGCTCGCGGGATGGCTCGATGCAGCAGAGTGGCGCGCCGCTGCCAAGGCGAGACTGCTCCTTCGTCACTCGCTGCGCGGACCAAACCCACCGATTCGTTCAACGCAGGCATGGCTCGGCGCGGCAGCGGGTGGTGAGTCGGGCATTGCCCATGTTCCTGCTCCACCAGCTTGGCTCGCCACGATCATGCCTCAGTGGGAACGAACACTCCGAGAAAGTGAGCAGAGCAACATCGACGATGGCACGCTGCTACACCGCAGAATGTGCAGTGCGTCCTGGACGATCTGGCTGTTCACAGTTCTGCAGCCATTTGGCGAGTCATCTCTCTCTGTAGCCCACGCTCATGCTGCATCCATGGTGAGCGGTGCAGCGGCGACGGCGGTCCCGATGGTTGCAGGCGCTCCCACCTGCGACGAATCGCGCACCAAGCATCGACAACTCCTCGCAAGCGTACTCGACCACGAGCGCTTCATCCTCTGGCATCGCTTCTGGCTGAAGCTTGTCGCGGATGAAGCCCAGCAACTCCAGGCCTTGCTGCTGCGGGTTGATGCCGCGCGCGCGCAACTCATCCACGCCGCTGAAGCGATGCGAGCGCCGAGACACTGCGTGCTCTTCGCGCACACTCTGGTGGAACGACCTCAGATCACCGTCAGTGATGCTGCACGCACGCTCGACATCACATTCCGCGCGGCGCAGGCGATCATCGAGAAGTTCGTATCGCATGGCTCACTTCGCGAAGTCACGGGACGCAAGCGAGACCGAATCTTCGTCTGCGATTCGCTCAGCGACCCGATGCTTCCTTGGTCGCCGCCGTCGAATCCTCAATGACCTGACTCGTATCGCCATTTTGGGGCACATCTGCAAGCGGCATCGCATTGGGCGAGTTGGGAACGCCAGCTCGGTAGAAGCGCGCGACATAGCGATAAAGCTGACCTCCCGGTTGCGCGGGTGACCAGGAGGATGTTGGCGGCATCGGCGTGAGCGAAGAGGACACCGTTCCCTCACCTGCTGGTCGCCGTCCGCTGTCGAATCCCTTCCCCCACTGCACACTGGTTGCGCCAACCGCACATGCAGCGGTAATCGCCTCGCGTTCGCCAAAGCCTGCCCCTGCCGAGAAGGAGGAAACTCCAATCAGTCCGCTGCCTTGCGGCTGCGCGGCAACCACCTGCACAGACTCCGTTGCGGGAAACCGATCTCCTTGATAACTGCTGATGAACTCGTTGGAGCAGCCGCCGAGCAGGGGCGTGATCACGCCGAGGAGAAACAATCCCTGACGAAAGGCGCTTGGCATATGCGCATCGTAGAGGACAATGCTCCCGTGCTCTGTATTGGACCGCTTGCACTCAAGACACCACTGTTCCTGGCGCCGATCGCGGGACACTGCGATCTTCCGTTTCGCCTGCTCTGCCGAGAGCAAGGTGGGGTTGGACTCGCCAGTACTGATTTGCTGAATTCGCGTGCAATTCTGAATGGTTCCGCGAAGACCCTTGAACTTGCATCGACCTGCGCCGCCGATGACCCGTGCGGCATGCAGCTCTATGGCAACGGCGATGATCCGCTGCCTGAAGCTGCATGCTGGGCAGTCGATCATGGTGCCCGACTCATCGACATCAACATGGGTTGCCCCGTGGACAAGGTTGCGAAGAAGCACGGCGGCTCATTGCTGCTGCGCGACTGCAGCGCGACCACGCTTCTCGCCGAGCGCATCGTGAAGGCCGTGGAACGCCATTCTGGCGGGAGTATTCCAGTGACGGCAAAGATGCGGCTTGGCTGGGATCCAGAACACTTCGTCGCGCCGAGGCTTGCGCGCGATCTCGAATCGGTCGGCATTCAAGCGATCACCGTGCACGGTCGGTGGACGGTTCAGTTTTTCTCCGGCAAGGCCGACTGGGCGCGCATCGGCGAAGTAGTCAGTGCCGTACGCGGCATTCCCGTCATCGGCAACGGCGACATTACCGAACCGATGCATGTGGTCGCGATGCTGCGTGAGACAGGGTGTGATGGCGTGATGATTGGTCGTGGCGCACTCCGTACACCGTGGATCTTCCGGCTCGCGTGGGAACTTTTGCAGATGCCGACGCCTGATCCGACTCTTCTGCGCGAACCATCAGTGACCGATAAAATCATGATGATTCGAAGGCACCTCGATCTAGTGCAATCACACAATTATTCCGAGCGCCATGCCCTTCACATGATGAAACTCCGAATGGCGTGGTATGGCAAGAGCATTCCAAACGGAAAGGTGCTTCGAGAATCTTTTAGAACAGCCAATTCAATCCTCGACATGGCAGACGCTTTGGCCATGTTTGGGCAGTCCATGGCCAATCGCGAAGCGTGTGATCGTCAGCCGCCTCTACTCAATTTGGCATCTGCAAATGATAAAACTGGGACTTGAAGTTGAGGCGTTTCTTTTGATTTGTGCTTGCTTTTGTCCCTAGCAGGGCTATTCATATGACGAGCAGCGGCAGGGTCACTGTCGCAGTAGGTAGTTTCAGAGAGGAAAAGGGTATGCATTCACCTTCTTGCATCGGGTTCGGCGCGTCGTTTCTCATTGCGGTCACGGCAATGGGTGGCGTTTCTAACCCTCCATTCTTTTTCAACTTAAGCGCGGACGGTGTAGCTGGCGGCGGCAATGTTGCGGACTACGGATCAGTTGTACAAGTTGCACCGACAGAGTGGCTGTTCGCGGGCAGCTACCACGGTAATGCTGGCACGACACTCTCGTGGATTTACTTGGTTGATCCCGATCCGTTCGTCACTGGCACATTCACGGTGACCAATGAGACTAACGCGTCTCGCGACTACCTCCTCGATTTCTCCCTACCTATCAGCCCAGCGTTGACCGAAAGCCTCCTGTCTGGGCAGATGTCTGGGACGCTGACGGATTCCAACGGATCTGGGGCTGCACTCATGAGCTCGATTAATGGCGGATTTGTGTACTCGGCTCTAGCCGACGGTTTCTTCGTCCAAGGGCTGATGCAGAACGCATCTCAACAAGTCACAACCGCGAGCGGAACGACCTCATTCTCGGGCGGATCCTTTGGATTCCCAGTGCCAGTCTTAGGTCCAGCGATCAACTCTTCGATCGGTATCCGATTCGCATTCTCATTGAGTGCAGGCGATTCCGTTTCGTTCTCGAGCGTCTTTGTTGCAAACCCAATACCTGCGCCAGCCGCCCTTGTCATGGGTGCCTTGATGGGATTGGGATCACGAAAAAGAGATAGGTTTGGCTCCACGAGAGCCGATAGCGAAGAGAAGAGCACGTAGGGCGCTCTTTATTAAACAACACAGAGGAAAAAGGGTGATCCAAAGTTCAAAATCTATATTTGCAGCTCGGGCAACGCTTTTTGCGGGCCTTTCAGTCTGCGGACCCGCCCTTGGTGGCTTTGCTCCAGAGGGCTTCACGGTCACAGTGGTCTCCACTGCTGGCAGCACAGCGCCAACCAATACAGTGACGCCGGTTTCAAGCACCACCTGGGCGGCCACTGGTGGATGGATGGCGGGCGGCGCCTCCGTCAGTTGGACGAACAACACGCAGGGCTGGAATCCTGTCACCAACAGCGGATTCACGAGCGGCAACTTTGTCGTTAAAAATGAGAGCGCGTCTGCGCAGGATTACTCAATCACAATCGGACTGATTGGGACCGCTGCAGGACCACTGACAATCAGCGGATCAGTTGGCGGCCAGTTCCTCAATGCTTCATTCGGGCTCGGCAGTCTGACAAGCAGTGAGCCCCTTTGGGCTGCGCTTTTCGATGGGTCGCCCGTCCGAAGCGAATTCAACAACACTCTTGTCTTCGCACAGCCGTTTCAAATCGTTTCGCTTGGAAACGCCAACTTCTCTGGGATTGTGGTGCCCACATCAGCGGTCTCCAACATCTCTATTCGCTTGAACTTCCGAATGTCGGCAGGATCCGAGATGAGTTTCACAAGCACCTTTGCCTTTCAATCAGTTCCAACCCCTGGCGCACTGGCACTGATCACCTTGGCAGGTGCAGTCGGACAACGCCGCCGGCGGCGCTGAAACGGATCGGCAAAAAACTGCCGCAACCAGATTTCGTGTGCAGCCCCCGACGCTTCAAGGCGGCCGGGGGTTTTTTTGTCCCCCTTTCCCAAGCCACCCTCTCTATCTCGTCGGTCCCTCGCCCTGAAGTTCAGACCTTGAGTTCGCGAGACTGCGGGAGGTCGGCAAGGCTGCCGAGTCCAAACACCTTCAGGAACTCGTTCGTTGTGCCGTACAGCATCGGACGACCAAGCTCTTCCGCGCGTCCCGCGATTCGCACCAAGCGTCGTTCGAGCAGTCCGCGGAGCACCTCACCACATGCCACGCCGCGGATTGCCTCGATCTCCGAGCGCTGAATCGGTTGGCGATATGCGATGATGGCGAGCGTCTCGAGCGCTGGCTGGGTCAGACGCGCCTGTTGCCGCTCGCCACGCAGACGCGCCACAACAGGCGCGAAGGTCGGCTGCGTCAGCACCTGCCTCCCCCCAGCGACTTGTTCAATCCGGAATGCGCTCGCCGCGGTTGCGTAGCCAACATTGAGCGAGTCGATCGCCTCGCGAATCGCTGCACCCACTTTCGCCTGTCCCGAGATACCAAGCAGATCCGCGATGCGCCCATCGGGGAGCGGGCGCTCAGCCGCAAAGATCAGCGCTTCAATGCGCCGTGCAAGCGGCTGATCCGCACACGGCACTTCGGGTATTGCCCCCGCGTTTTCCAATGAAGCGCCCTCGTGTCCCGAGTTTCCGCCGCTCGCAGAAGACTGCGATGGCTCCATTGACTTTCCTGGTCCAACCATGATCACGCCCGGCGCACAGCCGCGACACGCGCACGGGCGAGCGACTGCTCCGACTCGATCTTCTCGCGCTGCACCAATGTGAGCGGCTTGTCGTTCTGAGCCGTCACCTTGGCATCCGCCTCGGAGACTCGCTTCGTTGCCTCATCAAGCTTGATCGATTCAACATCCTCGGCACCATCGGCAAGCAACACAAGCGTGTCGGCGTTCATCTGTGCAAACCCACCATTGAGGACATACCGCTTCGTACCGGATGCAGTATCGATGCGGCACTGGCCTCCACCGAGTTTGGCGAGGAAAGGCGATGCACCGCGCATCACGCCGCGCTGTCCATCGAAGGCCTGAAAGGTCACATACTTCGCCTCTTCATCGAGCACTGAATCCGCAGGCGTCACGATTTTGCACTGGAACATGGTCATAGGAGTCTTCCGAAGGGGCGCAGTCTAACGGTTCACGGGCTCATCAGGCAGTCCATGGACGGCCAACATGAAATTGCGATATCGCTCGTCTTCCGTCACCTCACGGCGAATCAGATGCTCCAGCCATGGGGGAATCTGCAGAAGATGGCGTTCGTTCGGCAGTTCCACCTCCGCTAGCACGAGCGGCATGTCCGCAAACTGGTCGACTTCCCAGACCAGACCATCGAACGGCACGCGGTGACGGACCTTGTGAACTCTCCTGCCGCGCGTGTTCCCCCACTGCGCATCAAAGACATCGCTGCTGATCGTTGTCTCCCGTTCGATACGAACCAGACCGACGCCCTGCTTCACCGTATGGTGATGCACTAGCGAACCGTCGGGCATCGTGGTTCGTCGAAGTCGTCCGGCAATTGCGCCCGTACCGGCGAGGTAGCCCTGTTCAATTCGCCACCGTTCCGCCGAACCGATGTCGGGCATGCCGCGCAAGAGAAAGACGCGCTCCACCTCGAGCGACTCGCTCACGCCCGCTGTCCTCGGGCACTGCCCGCTTGCGGCGATTCGAGTGCGGCCCATGCCGACACGAACTCCGCCAGAGCCAACTTCTGGTTGACATTCGCTTGCAGCATTCGCTCGGTATCCGCAATCACCGTGGGCACGCGTGCCCAGTAGCGAAGTCTCTCGGGATGCGTCCGCGCGGCGAACATGCGGCGCCGAACCTCCGCGCCGATCACCGAGAACACGATGCCGGCCGCACGGCGATTCGCCGCCTCCTTGCTCGCATTCTCATTTGCCTTGACCGCCGCCTCGGCAGCGTCCGCCGCGAACTCGTTCATGAGATCAGCCATTTCAAGTGGACATGCACCGCGCTCGAGTCGATCCATCATGGGAACGATCCTCCCATGCAAGGAATGCAAGTCCATCGTGACGGCTGTCACAGCCGCGCCGGGCGAACCCGCCGCATACTGTTCGATGAATGCTCGGTGCGCTCCCGTGACTTCCCCGAGGTTGCTGTCGAGCCACTGCTTCATGTGATCAGAGCGCAGCGCGGAAAACCCGATCGACTGACAGCGCGATCGAATCGTCGGGAGCAAGCGATCAAGGCTGCTTGTGACGAGCACAATGAAGGTTCCTGCCGGCGGCTCTTCGAGCACCTTCAACAGAACATTCTGCCCATCCGTTTCGAGCCGTTCAGCCTCGTCGATGATGAACACCTTTCCCGCACCAAGCACGCTGGACTTGAAGATCGCACCCTCGATCTGCCCGCCTGAACTGCTTGTACCGCCGATCATGTGCTCACGCAGCAGTTGGACGGGAATGTTGACCTGCTTGCGGTCACGGAGTTCGCGGTCTGCGCTCGACCCCGCCAGTTCGGCACGAATGAGATGTACATCGGGATGTGTGCCCGTACGAAGGAGATCGGCACTGCGCGACTGTTGCAGCGGGGCACAGGCCGCGCGTTCTGCGCTGCCAGACTGCGGATCGACAAGCACCGCAGCGAGCCGCATTGCTGCCGTGCACTTGCCGACTCCAGTCGGCCCATGAAAGATCCATGCATGCGGGCAGTGGCCCGATGCGAGCGCGGATCCGAGCGTGCCGAACACCCGTTCCATCTCGAGCAGTGGACGATCGATCGCGGCGATGGCCATCGCTGCAACGAGCGTGTCGCCGCCAGCAGGCGGCGGCTCCTCTGCCGATCGCGTTCGCGTTCCCTTCTTTGCAGTCTGCCGCGTGGCCATCAGTTGGGTACCAGAATCAGGATGGGGCGCTCTGGAGTCACTTCCTTTGATCCACGCATCACGGGACGCATCAGTTCCTCACCGTTCACGAGCAACTTTGGAAAGTTCTTTCGGATCGCTTCAACCTCATCGGAGTACACCATCGTCTTTGTGTCGTATGCATCCTTGCCGAACGCGCCGACCGTGACCATGCTCATGCGCTTGTCATCGTCATGCTGGTAAAACGCCATGTATCCCTGTGAGCGCAACTTCTTCGTATGAGCCTCCGCCTGACGGCGAATCTCATCAAGCGATATCTCGCCAGAACCGAAGTCGCTCCAAACGGCGACCTCGAGTGAATACAACTCGCGGACATCCGGGTTCTCATCGCGCAGTCGACGAAGTTCCAGTGCGCCGCTTGATCCTCGCTTCGCCGGCTCGACCCTCGTCAGAAACGCGCGCGCGAATGGGCGCTCAGCGCCATCTTGAAGGGCCTGCACCTGTTTGGCAAGTGGCTTCGCTGCTGGATCGTCAACCGCACTGAAGCGCCCCACCAGCACCACGGATCCATTGGACTTCTCGCGCACATATGAATCCTTCAGGATCGGATAGCGCTGTCGAAGTTGGCGACACGCCGCCTTCGCCGACTCGAGGTGCTCTTCGCCCGTGAAACTCAGAAGCAGAACCCCCCAACGACCACCCTTGTCATCACCGA
>Ga0163212_1000177_pt1 | contig 26562 bp, 29 predicted proteins | sample Malawi_45m_30L_FD_113532 | JGI IMG/M metagenome (GOLD analysis project Ga0163212, IMG submission 113532) | Freshwater microbial communities from Lake Malawi, Central Region, Malawi to study Microbial Dark Matter (Phase II) - Malawi_45m_30L | ecosystem: Environmental > Aquatic > Freshwater > Lake...
GGCCGAGAGGGCATCGAAGCAGCAGGGCATCAACCGCAGCCCATCGCCGCTGAGCAACTGGCGCAGGTGTTGGGCGGCAGAGCCTGATTCGAAAGCCATGGGCTGATCAACGTCAACAACAGGGAGGCATGACCATGCTCAGGCCGCCAGCTGGGTCTGCATGAATTGCGCAGCAAGCGTCACGGCGCCCTGCCAGTTGCCGGCTTCAGTGAGTCCCGAGCTGCGGGTGGGTTTGAAGCTGTGATCGCCGGATGGGATCCACTGCACATCGATCGCCGCCGAGAGGGCGTAGGTCTCGACTTCGGCACGCCTGCCGAACGGATCGCGCTCGCCCTGAAGGATCAACGTGGGCGTGTTGAGCGTTGCGAGGTGGTCGGTGCGCAGCTGAGCGGGCTTGCCGGGCGGATGAAACGGAAACCCCAGGCACAGGCAACCCCGCACGTCGGCATGGGATGCCAGCTCGTCGACCAGCAGCGAGGCGATGCGACCACCCATCGACTTGCCGCCAAGGACCAGCGGCCCCTGATCCTGCCAACGCCCCACCTGCTCGCGAAACGCAGCGAGCAGACGCGGCAGGCGATCGGGCGCGCGCTGTTTGCCATCAACACGCCGCTGCGCCATGTACGGGAACTCAAAGCGCACCACCCGCCAGCCCTGCTCTGCCAGACCCGAGGCAATTGACGCCATAAACGGACTGTCCATGGGGGCACCGGCACCATGGGCCAGCACCAGGGTGGCCGGCGCGCTGGCCGGTCCGTCGACCAGTGATCCAGACAGGGGCGTCAACGGCGGCATCGTCCAAGTCGTGGCGATGGGTCTGGCAACAATGGTGCCTCCCATGCCCCTGCGCCGCGCTGATGAAACGCAATGCACTACTGATGGCCGGGATGCTGCTGATCTTCTATGTGGATGCCTTTCTGGTGGGGGCACCCCTGCAACTGTTGCTGATCTACGTGTTAATCGGGGGCGTCGTTCTGGCTGGGTTTCTCGAGCATGCCGACCATGGCGAGTCCAAGGCCATTCAACACACCACGCCGTTGCTCAGCGCACTGGCTGCCCTGGTGGTGATGACCCTCAGCCGCAACTGGTCGGTACCGGTGGTGGTCAGTGCCGCCTTGGTAGGGAGCGCTGGTGGCCTGCTCGAGGCCTGGGGCCGCGGGCGCTGGCCTGGCCTGGGAGCCGCGCTGTACTGCGGCGCCTTTGCCGGTATGACGTCTGAACTGGTACTGGGGCATCCGGCCGGCGTCATTCTGTCTGGGGCACTTGCCGGGCTGGTGCTTGAGCTGATGCACAACAGCTGGTCTGGCATTGGCGGCAAGCTGGGCTGCATTTCCTTTTTAGGGGTTCTAGGAAGTTGCGGGCTGGCCACGGCCCTTGGCCTGATCGGCTTTGGCGCCAAACCGCACCACTACAGCAGCAGCGAGCGGATCCTGGCGATGGTGGTGGTGCTTGTTGCGCCCCAGATCACCCACCACCTGAGCTATCGGTGGAACTTAGGCGCTGTGCTGGGCTCTGCACTGCCATCGCTGTTGGCAGGCCTGTTGCTGTCGCCGCCGCTGGCTGGGCTGTGGTTGGGGGCCAGCTTTGCGGGCATGACGGCGCCGTCTCGCTTGGTCCTGCACCCAAGACTTGAGCTGATGGCGATCGGCGCATTTTTCGGGCTGTTCAGCCTTGGGTTTGAACCAACCCTCGCCGGCATTGGCGGAGACCTGGGCGCTACCGCCGCGGTCTCGGTCTTTGCTGTGCTCGGTCTGCGCCGGTATTACCCAAGGGGCTTGAGAAAACGGCCCGACAGCTTGAACGCCAGCACCACGGCGGCCACGCCGTACGACACAAACGTGATCGCCTGCCCGGCGGTGCCGGTCTCATAGGCACCGCGCTCGAGCAGCACAAAATCAGCCAATGAGGCCGCCGTACCCCAGAGCATCACCCAGACGCTCACGTACAGCACACCTTTAACGCTCTGGTTCATGGCGTGGGGTTGATGCAACCTGTTGCAGTGACCCTATCGGTTCTGAGCAGGCCTTCTGTGCAACAGCCCTCTGTGCAACAGCCTTTTGTGAGCAGCCAGAGCGTGATCGAGCGCTACGGGCTCAGGCCCCATCCCGAAGGCGGCTGGTACCGCGAGGTGCACCGCAGCAGCCAGCTGGTGAGCCGCTCCGATGGCAGCCAGCGCGCCGGCCTCACCGTGATTCTGTTTTTGCTGGAGGCAGGCCAACCCAGCGCCTGGCACCGGGTGCACGGGGCCGATGAGAGCTGGCACTTCATCGGCGGTGACCCGCTGAAGCTGCTGCTTATGCGGGAGTGTGATCAACCCGTCACCACCCATCTGCTGGGCTTTGCCGCCGAACAACCTGAGTTGCAGCCCGTAGCCGTTGTGCCAGCCGGCTGGTGGCAGGCCGCTCACTGCCAAGGGGATTGGAGCCTGGTGAGCTGCTGCGTCGGACCAGGCTTTGATTTTCAGGATTTCGAGCTCGACGCAGCGCGGCAGCTGCACAGCTGATCGAGATCGGGCCTACCGGTCAGGCGCAGCCGCCAACGGGCCCACTGGCCATAGGCCCCGTCGACCAGGGGCCGCAGCAGCGGCCACTTGGTGGGGGCATAGAGCCAACCCAGACCCACCAGGCGATAGGCCTCACGAAACACCGCGACATCACGCAGCACCGTGCCATCGGCGCGCAAGCCATGAATGCGCCCCATCGCCTCGCGGTAGCTGATGCCGCCGTGGGCTTGCGGGTCGTAGTCGGGGGCATCGATGTCCACAAAGGCCAGCAGCGGCGCAGCGGCATGCAGGCGCTGATCGCGTTGGCTCAGAAAAGTCACCTCGCGCAGGCAGAGGGGGCAGCCGCCGTCGTACAGCAGGGTCAACGCGGCCACGCTCAGCCCCCTGGGAGGAGCGAGCGGATCACCTGCCACAGGCTGCCGCCAGCTTCAGGCCGTGCCACATCCCGGTCCACAAACCACAAACCAGCTGCCATGGCATTGAGACCAATGACCAGCAGCCAGACCCGCCAACCCTCTGGCAATTTCATGCCGTCTGCCCAGTGCCGCAACCGCCATTGTTACCGGTGCCGCAACCACCTTGATGCCTCACGCTGCACTGGCCCTGCGTGTGCTGGGATTCAAACGCTTTGGCGCACACCTCTGTCAGGGGTTGAGGTCCAGCTCACGCCACTGCTGATCGAGCTGCCAGCGGCGGCGCCTGTGCGGGGAGCCGATCAGCTCGAGCAGCTCCACCTGGCTGATGGCAAGCCGCAGCAGCTCGAAGCAAGCCGGCATCGGTGTCTCATCGGGCAGCTCAGCCGGCCATGAAGCCTGGCGATCGAGCGGTGCGCCAGGCAGCGGCCAGCCCCACAGAGCACGCCCAGCCGGACTGAGCTGGCGCCAGTGGCGCTCGCGTTCGCGTTGCAGCGCCTCAGGCGGCAGTGGCTCAAGCCGGCCACGCAAACGAAATTGGCTGCGTGAGCGCGGCAGCAGCCAGCAGAGCTCTACCGCCGGTTGCTGCTGCAGTTGGGCCGATTTGTCGCTGCGGCCATCTGTCAGCAGCTCGAGCGTCGCCGGTGCCGCCCAGCCGCGAAACACCAGGGTGCGCACCCGCGGGGTGCCATCGGCAGCCACTGTGGCCAACTGCAACCAACGGGCCGCAGGCGATCGGCCTTCGCGCTGGCGCGCCCCACGCAGCAACGGTCGCCAGGGAGGCAGGGGCTCGCTCACAACAGCCATGGGCTCAATCCCCATAGCCTGATCGCATGGCTGCCGCTGTTGTGATCCTGCTGGTGATCGCTGGCGTCGGGGCTGCGCTCAACCCCAGCCGGGCTGATTTCGGCTGGTTTCTGCAGCTCAGGCGCCCGCGCTGGCTCACGTTTGAACGCTGGATCCCGTTGATCTGGATCGCCATCTACGGCTGCTTCTACGCCTCAGCGCTGATGAGCTGGAACGCTGTCTGGAGCTTCGCGCTGATGGCGGGCTACCTGGGGCTACTGGTGCTGGTGCAGAGCTACACCTGGCTGATCTGCAAAACACGCAGCCTGACCAGCGGCACTGCCGTGGGTTTTGCCGGCTGGCTGTGGGGTGTGGCCCTGGCTGTGCTGGTGGCCGACACGTCGAAACCGGCCGTTCTGCTGCTGATCCCCTATCTGCTCTGGAGCCCGGTGGGAACGCTGGTGACCTGGCAGATGCAGCGGATCAATCCAAGAACAGATGTCGAGATCTGATCTCCGGTAGCCAGTCCCCGTTCCGTTGTCAAGTCCCACGCGTGGATCAGGCGCTGAAGCCGACGATGATGAGCTGAGCTTCCACACCAGAAGCCGGCAAGACCCGACACCGAGAGCGCCGTGACACGACTCACCTCCTTTGCGGCGTTTGCCGAGCGGGCCGACTATTCCCTGCTGCAAGCGCTGCTGGCCGATCCCCAGGCCAGCAGCGATGGCGTGGACCATCGCCCCCGGCAGGTGTTGTCAGGGCATTACGTCCCGGTGAAGCCGACACCGCTGCCGGAACCGCAATACGTGGCCCACAGCACAGCGCTGTTTGAGGAGCTGGGGCTCAGCGATGGGCTGGCCCATGACGAGGCGTTTTCACGGTTCTTTTCTGGAGACATCAGCGCGGCGAGCGCAGCGATGCGCCCCTATGGCTGGGCCAGTGGCTACGCCCTGTCGATCTACGGCACTGAATACACGCAGCAATGCCCGTTTGGAACCGGCAATGGCTATGGCGACGGGCGGGCCATTTCAGTCTTTGAAGGGCTGTTCAACGGCCAACGCTGGGAACTGCAACTCAAAGGCGGCGGCCCCACTCCCTACTGCCGCGGAGCCGATGGACGGGCCGTGCTGCGCTCCAGTGTGCGGGAGTTTCTGGCGCAGGAGTTCATGCATGCCCTTGGGGTCCCGACCTCACGCTCGTTGACGCTGTACGCCTCACGCTCAGAAACCGTTCGCCGGCCCTGGTACGCCGCGAACTCCCAGTCCTTTGACCCCGATGTGATGGTCGACAACCCGGTGGCGATCACCACGCGCGTTGCACCCTCGTTTTTGCGGGTCGGCCAGGTGGAGCTGTTTGCCCGCCGTGCCCGCAGCGGCGCGCATCCAGACGCGTTGCACGAACTGCAGCTGATCGTGGCGCATCTGATTGAACGCAATTACCGAGCTGAGATTGATGCGTCACTGCCCTTTGCCGAGCAGGTGGTGGAGCTGGCCCGGCTGTTTCGCGACCGGCTCACGGCCCTGGTCGCCGACTGGATGCGGGTCGGCTACTGCCAGGGAAACTTCAACAGCGACAACTGCGCCGCAGGGGGCTTCACCCTCGACTACGGACCCTTCGGATTCGTGGAGCTGTTTGACCCCAGGTTTCAGCCCTGGACCGGGGGCGGTGAGCACTTCAGCTTCTTCAATCAACCGGCAGCCGCGGAAGCCAACTACCACATGTTCTGGGGCTCGATCCGCGTGCTGCTGAGCGGCAACACCGGCGCCCTCGAGCAGCTCGATCAACTCAGAGGTGGCTTTGCCGAGACGATGGCCCGGGCACTCGATGCGATGTGGGCCAGCAAGCTCGGGCTCAGCAGCTACGACGCCGGGCTGGTGAATGAACTGCTTGAGCTGATGATGCTCACCAAAGCCGACTACACGATCTTCTTCCGCAGGCTCTCGGAGATTCCCGAGCAGTCCGCTGCACTGCAGCAGAGCTTTTATGAACCAAGCTCAGAGCAGCTCGATGCGCGCTGGGATCAATGGCTCAGGCGCTGGCACGGACGACTGAGCGCCAACGGCAACCTGGCCGAGACATCGGCAGCCATGAAACGCGTCAATCCCTGCATCACCTGGCGTGAATGGTTGATCGCACCGGCATACACACGCGCGGCACAGGGCGACACCAGCCTGATTGCAGAGTTGCAACAGGTGTTCAGCGATCCCTACAACGAACCACCGGCTGAGCTGGCGGCCACCTACGACCGCCTCAAGCCCCAACCCTTCTTTGGTGCAGGTGGCATCTCGCACTACAGCTGCTCGTCATGAGCGCCACAACTGCAGTCCATCGGTGAAACCGCTGAAGCCCTGGTCGTAACGGCGCGCCGCAAAGCATCCGCGCCAGGGGGTGGGCAGTTCCGCCAGCAAGGCCTCGGCATAGGGATGGGGCTCGGCCGGCATGGACTGGGTGTGACCTGGATAGAGGCGAATCTCGCTGCAGCTCACCCGCCTGAGCTCAGCCAGGGCGCGGCGGTGCCAGTCCAGATCAAAGCCGGCTCCCGCCATCAGGCCTCCCGCTGCGAGCGGCGCATAACTGAACAACAGATGGCCGCTCAACACCAGATCAAAGCTGGCGCTGGCAAACGGCAACTCGGGGAGTGAGGCTGCCACGTAGCGCGCAGGAGAGGCCTCACGGTCAGCCAGAAACACCTCCAGGCCCTCAAGGTGATGGCGCCGCACCTGCTCGAGATCGAAGCCCCGGCGAAGCATGGGGCTGTTGATCGACTTGGCGATCGACAACTCCAGATCAGCGATGCTGCGCTGCCGTAGCTCGGCGATGCTGAGGCCATAGAGCGGATCGCAGGCCACCACCTCAACCCCGGCCCTCGCCAGCAGAGCCGCCAGGGAACTGGGCCCTCCGGGACAATCGAGCACCCGGGCACCGCGCCAGCGCGAGAGCTCGCCATCGAGGCCATACATCTGCAAGGCCAGATGACCCAGCCGGCCGTAGAACACCACGCCATCCAGTTCCATGCGCAGTGCTCAGGGCGTGCAGGGTCCGTTGGCGCTGATCAGCACCTCATCGCCGAGCTTCACCACAGCCAGCAGCTGCCTGAGAACCGGTTCGGTCACGTTCAGGCAGCCACCGGTGACGCGCATGCCGATGCGCTTGTCGTTGTTGCTGCCGTGAATGGCGAAGCTGTACCAGCGGAACTTGCCGTCGTAGGTGTTGAAGGCGAACGGCTGCTTGACAGAACCGACAGGCGCCAGGCTGATGTAGCCGATTCCATATTCACCAATCTCGTGATCGCCATCAAAATCGATGGCATTCATGCTCTTGAACAGAGTCTGTTTCAGCTCGGCTTCGCTCTTGCCTGATTGCACAACCAAGGCCGGATCCATCGAGAAGCGATCGTTGCTGAGAATCGCGTTCACCTTGAAGCGACCCAAGGGGGTGTAGCCCTCCTCAAAGCGGGTGCCAGCACAGGTGACCCCGTTGCGGCCATAGCCAACCTTGAATGTTGTGGTGCTGCCCTCTCGTGTGGTCAAGACAGCTGTGCTCTTGGCGGGATCTTTGAGATCCAGAGCCACCTGAACCGGCTGCTTCAACAGCGACGCTTGAGATGGGGCACTGGCTCGAGAGCCGCAGGCCTGCAGCACCAGGCCAGCTGCAGTCACCGCAAGCACAAGGAGACGACGCACAGGGCCTTGGCAACATTGAGCCCATGATGACGGGGGCCTGATGCAGCACAAGCTTGATCGGGTTGCCCAGATCCTTAACTTGATCTCGATGATCGCCCCAGAGCACCATGGCCCACTGGCTCGTCACCGGCAGCAACCGCGGCATCGGGCTTGAGCTCTGCCGCCAGCTCGCCGCACGAGGCGAGACGGTGATCGCCGTGTGCCGCAGCACATCAGAGGAGCTCGAGCACTTGGGCGTGCGCGTCGAAAGCGGTATCGAATTGACTGATGAAGCCGCCATCGCCGATCTGGTGCAGCGACTTGCAGGCATCGAGTTGGCGGGGATGATCCTCAATGCCGGCATCCTTGAGGGTGATGGACTCGACAGCGTCAGCGCAGCCAGTGTGCGCCGTCAATTTGACGCCAATGCCCTGGCACCCCTGCTGCTGAGCCGCGCCCTGCTGGGCAACCTGAGCCGTGGCTCGAAGCTGGCGCTGATCACCAGCCGCATGGGCTCCATCGACGACAACGGCTCTGGCGGCTACTACGGCTACCGGATGTCGAAGACGGCCCTGAACATGGCGGGACGTTCGTTGGCCATCGACCTGCAGCCGCGCGGCATTGCCGTGGCGATCCTGCACCCGGGCATGGTGGCCACCCGCATGGTGGGCTTTGCAGGGATTCCACCGGCTGAAGCCGCCAGGGGGTTGCTGACGCGCATCGATGCGCTGAGCCTGGCGACCAGCGGCAGCTTCTGGCACGCCAATGGTGAGCCGCTGCCGTGGTGATGCCTCAGGGGCAGGGCGCCGCTGCGTCTGATCGAGCACAATGCAGTGAACGGAGCGTCTGTGGTGAAGGAAGTCAGCTTCATGACGGTGGTGGTTCGCAGCCTGGGGCGCTTTGCGGCAGGCAGTGGTGTGCTCGCCCTGGTGCTCTGGCTCACCTGGGTGATGCTGGATCTCAAGCACCTGCAGTCAGGGTTCACGCTGCCCTGAGAGCATCAAACGGGGCCGAGCGCTGATGGACGTGTTCAGCCCACAAAACGGCCGTACAACCAACGCACAAAGCTCCCCAGCAGCGGCACCGGGCCAAAGGTGGGCCCCACAAAGTCGAAATAGTCGCGGTGATCGACGATCAGCCCCTGGTCGTTGAAGCGCAGCCGGGTGGCACCGGGATAGATGAACTCGATCCCCTTGATCTTGAGGCCCATCGTCCACTCGACAAAGGCGGTCTCGCCGTCGATGGCGATCGCGCCGGGGGTGAGAAACACGTCATCGCAGCGCTTCAGCAGACCCTCCTGGGCCTTGAGATAGGCGTCAATGCCGTGGTGCTCCTGGGTGGGGTCCTGGAAGTGGACAGTGTCTGCATAGGCGGCGCGCCACTGGGCCTCGCTTGGGGCAGGGGCGCCGTAGGGCTTGGTGAACAGGGCCCCAAGGGCAGCGGCATCCATCGCTCAGCGCTCAGCACGCTCGCCAGCCTATGGAGCGCAGCGGGCCCGCCGTAGCCTCAGGCCAGCTCCCATCGGCCCATGACCCAGGCGCCCCCAGCCCTGCGCACGATTGACGTGGCTCTGGCCGCAAACCCCTATCCGGTGGTGATCGGCGCCGGGGCGCTGGTCAATCTGGGCGAGCTGGTGAGGTCGCGGGGCTTCAGATCGGGCACCAAGGTGCTGGTTGTGACCAACCCGGTGGTGCAACAGCACTACGGCGAGCCGGCGCTGTCCAGCCTCGACGCCGCCGGATTGGACGCCACCACCCTGGTGATCGAGGCCGGCGAAGACCAGAAGACCCCGGCCACCGTGGCGCAGATCCATGACGCCGCCTTTGCGCGCAAGCTCGAGCGCGGCTCGTTGATCGTGGCCCTGGGCGGCGGCGTGGTCGGTGACATGGCCGGTTTTGCGGCGGCCACCTGGCTGCGGGGCATGGCCGTGGTGCAGGTGCCCACCACCCTGCTGGCCATGGTCGATGCGGCGATCGGTGGCAAGACCGGGGTCAACCACCCGGGGGGCAAGAACCTGATCGGGGCCTTTCATCAGCCGCGACTGGTGCTGATTGACCCACAGCTGCTGGCGACACTGCCGGTGCGCGAGTTCCGCGCCGGCATGGCCGAAGTGATCAAGTACGGCGTCATCAACGACGCCCCTCTGTTTGCCGATCTTGAGGCTGCCGCCGCCAAAGACCCCGCCGCTGGCCTGGCCAGCAGCGAAACCCTTGGCAGCGATCTGCTGCAGACCCTGCTTGAGCGCTCAGCAGAGGCCAAGGCGCGTGTGGTTGCTGCCGATGAGCGCGAAGGCGGCCTGCGCGCGATCCTGAACTACGGGCACACCATCGGCCACGTCATCGAGGCCCTGTGCGGCTATGGCACCTACCTGCACGGCGAGGCGGTGGGCCTGGGCATGCTGGCTGCCGGCCAAATCGCCTGCTCCATGGGCCTGTGGAGCCATAAGGAGCAGGAGCGCCAGCGGGCCCTGATCCGTGCTGCAGGGTTACCGCTCGCCATGCCCGCACTCGAACCAGCGGCGGTGCTCGACTGCCTGCAGGCCGACAAAAAGGTCAGGGACGGCAAGGTGCGCTTCGTGCTGCCGACGGCCATCGGCAGCGTGGTGATCCGCGATGACGTGGAGGCTGACACCATTACCGCCGCCATGGCAGCGCTCCTCGACAGCCAGGGGTGATCTGGCCAGGTTGATCTGCCAATGGTCAACTGCCACCAGCGCGGGGATACTCCTCACCGGTCTTGGTGCAGGTGACCATGGTCATGACCATGGTCAGGCGTGCAAGGGGGCCGACCAGTGATCAGGCCAGCCGATTGCGCGGCGCCTGACCACTGCCCTGCACAAGCTGGCGCTGCCAACGGTGCAGCTGACGCAGCAGCACAGCCCCCACAAGCAGGTGCACCACCATCGCCACCCGCAGGGCCGGCACGGTGAGGCTCGCAAACAACAACGCGGCAACCACCATGCCGATCAGCAGCATCGGCCTGATGCGGCGAATGCGGCGCAAGGCTCCTGAGCAGGCGCGGCAGTGGCGGGTGTGGGCGTGCCAGCGCTCGAGCAACGGCTCATTGAGCTGCCTGGGCGGTAGAGGTTGCGCCGGGAACGGCAACCCCGCCACCTCGCGCACCCAGCGGTGCAGGGCACGCGCATAGAGATCGGAGCCGGTCGGCAGATAGCAGGCCTGCTCAAAGCGATCGCTGCCGCCGCGGGCAGCCAGGGCGCGCTCCTGCCAGTGCAGGAAGATCTGATCGTCTTCGAGCACGGTGTTGTTGCCCATGTGTTGCAGCCAGCGCGGCCGCAGCCCCACCAACAACCTGGGTAGCGGTGAACTGAACTGGAACGGAAAGCGGGCAAAGATGCGGCACTCACCGGGCCTGATCGGCGTGGCATAGACCACCGTCAGGATGCGGCCGAAGCCTTTGGCGGTGAGGTCATGCCACATCAGGCACGGCCCCACAAAAGTGGTGTGCTGGCTGCCGAGGCGCCCCTTGCGCGGGCCCTCCGGCCAGAACGCGGTGAACCCCTCGGCCCCGAAGCCGGTGAGTTCAGCCTCGACTGGTGCCGCGTTCTCCCGGCGGCCCACGGTCAGGTGGTGGGTGTAGGGCACATGGCTGACATCGAGCACGTTCTCGAGCACGGTGAGCGCGTCCATCGGCAGATCGCGAAAGGTGCCCTGCACCAGCCAGCCCGGCTCATCGAGCGGCGGCACCAGCGGCAAGGGCACAGCGGCGGCGCGGGCCGCATCGCCGGCAAACACAAACAGCAGCCCCTGCGCTTCGGCGGTGGCAAAGCTCTGGCAGCGGCTGCGGGGGCTGCCGCAGGCCGTTGCCTGCTGCTGCTCGCTGGCCTGGGGGATGGTGGTGCACTGGCCATCGCCACCAAAACTCCAGCCGTGATAGGGACACTCGAGCTCGCCACGGGCGTTGATGCGGCCATCGCTCAACGGCACCAGGCGGTGCGGACAGACATCGGCAAAGGCGCGCCACCGGCCGCTTGAGGGCTCATGCCACAGCACCAGATCGGTGCCCAGCAGCGTGAAAGGGGCGGGACGGCGACGATCGAGATCGTCGAGATAGGCAACGGGGTACCAGCGCTGCTGCCAGTGCTCACTGATCACGGTGCACAACCGCCGAAGTGCTGCCAGCCTGACGCCCAGGACGCCGACCCTGCGCCATGGCCCTGATTCGCCGCAACAGCCCCTACCCCCACTGGGAATGGGGCGATCCAGCCGGCGGCGAGCTGCTTCGTGTGGTGCCCGAGCGCGGTGGCCTGGTGACGGGCTGGCGCTCGGGTGGCCGCGAGGTGCTGTATTTCGATGCCGAGCGCTTTGCCGATCCCGCCCAATCCGTGCGGGGCGGCATTCCGGTGCTGTTTCCGATCTGCGGCGGCCTTCCGGGCGACGCGCTGCCTTTGCCCCAGGGAACGTTTTCGTTGCCCCAGCACGGCTTTGCCCGCGACCAGAGCTGGCAGCTTGAGCAGCTGGACGATGACAGCGGTGTGCGGCTCTCGCTCAGTGACAGCTGCGAAACGCTCGCGCTCTATCCGTTTGCCTTTGGCCTGAGCCTTGAGCTGCGGCCTGAGCCAGGCGCCCTGGCGATCCGTGCCCTGATCGAGAACCGCAGCACAGACTCCATGCCATTCAGCCTGGGGCTGCATCCCTATTTCAACGTGAGCGATCTGGCGGCGGTGCGGATCGAGGGACTGCCCGAGCGCTGTTTCAACCACCTGACCATGGCTGATGAGCTCACCGCCAACCAGCTGGCGCGGCTGGCCGAGGGCGTCGACCTGCTGGTGCGGCCCGAGGACGAGAGGGGCTGGTCCCAGCCGATCCAGCTGATCGACCGCGGCGCCACCATCACCCTGCGGACCAGCCATCCGCTCGATCTGGTGGTGCTGTGGAGTGATCCACCGCGATCGATGGTGTGCCTGGAGCCCTGGAGCGGGCCCCGCTCGGCCCTGATCAGCGGCGATCGCCGCCTGCAGCTGGCCCCAGGCGCCAACATGGCGCTGCACACGCGCTACGAGCTGTCATGACCCTGGCGATCACCGGAGCCTCAGGCAAAACCGGCTGGCGCATCGCCGATGAAGCCCTGCAGCGTGGCTTGCGCGTGCGGGCGATTCTGCGGCCGGGTTCGCAGCTGCCGCATCAGCTCGAAGGCCGCGAGCAGCTCACGGTGGTACGCACCGAGCTGGGCGATGCCGCCAGCCTGCAGCAGGCACTGGCGGGCTGCAACGCCCTGGTGATCGCCACCGGCGCGCGGCCGTCGGTGGATCTGGCCGGCCCGCTCAAGGTGGATGCCCTGGCGATCCGCGATCAGATCGCCGCCTGCAAAGCAGCAGGCGTGGGCCGGGTGGTGCTGGTGAGCTCGCTGTGCGCCGGGCGCTGGCTGCACCCGCTCAACCTGTTCGGCCTGATCCTGGTGTGGAAGCGCCTGGGCGAACAATGGCTCGAGCAGAGCGGCCTCGATTGGAGCATCGTGCGCCCCGGCGGCCTCAGCGAAGACGACAGCCGAGCCGATGGGGAAGGCATCGTCTACTCGGGCCCAGACGTCCAGGAGAGCAACAGCATCCCCAGGCGGCTGGTGGCGCGCGTCTGCGTTGACGCGCTTGAGACCCCTGCGGCGATCGGCCGCATCATCGAAGTGACCAGCAGCGCTGGCCAGGCGCCCGTGGCTCTCGGCGATTGGCTGGCTGTCAGCTGATCGAGCTGACAGCGCGCGCAATCAGCACGGTCAGCATCAAGATGGCAAGCAAGACCTGCAGGGCCATGACCAATTTGGCGGGCCTTGAGATCAGGGCCTCCGAGGTGGGTCCGTAGGTCGAATTGACGTTGAGCGAGATGAACAGGTAGTCGATGATGTGCGGTTCAGGAGCGGGCTCGCCCTCGCGCGCCGGCCACACGAAGGCGCCTCCTGGTGTGCTGACATCGAGAAAGATGTAGATGAACATGAAGACAAGAACGCTCTCCATGTAGACCGCCGCCACATCCCAGAGGCTGGCCAGTCCGCCGCCCTGGTGATGCCCCGCCGTGAAGATCATGGCGAAGACATTGGCGATCACCTGCAGCACCGAAAAGCCCAGATAGGTGAGTCCCCAGTCAAACAGCTGCCGCCTGTTGCCGCGATACAGCGCCACCACAAGCCCGGCAGTCACCACCACAAAGAGCACGGTGCCAAGCCGCTCGATGCTGGTGATCAGGCCCTTGAAGGCCGGATCGATCACCGCATCGTTTTCGAGATGGCGCGCCAGCAGCAGGTCCATCAGCCAGACGCTGGTGGTCGCTGCAATGACGGTGAGCCGCCCGCGCCCTTCGGTCAGGCGCCGGCGCAGCAGCTCGGCCGCTGGAACCGCCGCCAGCGTCTGTGACGCCTCGTCAGAATGCTGCCCTGCCATGCGCGCTGCTGCTGTTGGCCTCACTGAAGCATGCGCAGCAAGGGCCCGCTCAACCGGGTGGTTCGAGCAGGAACAGCGCACCAGCAGCGTCGTCAAAGGCTCCCTTGCGGTAGGCGATCCAGCGGAAGTCGCCGAGCGCCGCTGGATCCACCAGCCGCAGCAACGCCTCGCGCGAGGCCAAGGCCCTGGTCAGCTCATACGGCTCGCTCTGCTGCAGGCCGTGCAGGCGCTGGGCCAAGCCCAGGGCCAGCAACGCTTCGCCCTGGCGGCGCTGGCCCAGCAGGCCCCAACCACTGGCAGCTGCTGCCGCATCGAGGCTCTCAAGACAGAGGTGGGCGGTGAGATCCCAGCAACCAGGCTGCTGCAACAGCTCGCCCGACGCCTGCTGGTCGCGGTAGGCCAGCAGGGTGCCGTCTGCGCGGTTCGCCCTGTTGTAGCGCCATGTCTCCAGAGCGTAGTCGATCACCAGCAGCACGCCGATGGTCAACACCGACGCTGCCTGCTGCAGCCATGGGGTCAGCCCCGTGTGCAGCTCGGTGGTCCAGCCCGCCGGTAGAGCTCTGGCCGCAGCCGAGGGAACGTCGCTCTCAAGAAAGCCGCGCAGTTTGAGCTGGCTCCACAGGGCCGCATCGGCCTGGGGGGCCAGGGGCTCACCGGGCGCCAGCCGCAGCGAGGGCCCTGCAGCGGCGTCCTCGTCAAGAACCACCAGCTGCCGGCGCCAGAGCGCCCCGTGCCAGATCACCCGCTCAACAGCCAGGGCATCGAGCACTTCGTGGGCAAGCAGCACCCCCTGCACGGGTTCTGCAGCAAGCTGCTCGAAGCTGCACCAGCGCACGGGCAGAGGGCAACCCGCCAGGCGCCGGCGCTGCCGCATCGCCATGCCCGCGTTGGGCTCGAGTAGCACCAGCTCGAGCCGCGTTGCCAGCTGGGGCCATCGCGCCGCCAGCTCGACAGCCAGATCGGCCGCCAGATCGCCTTCGCCGGGACCCGCCTCGATCAGGCTGAGGCGTTCGGTCCCAACCTGCTCGAGCCACTGGGCGATCTGGGGCGCCAGCAGGCCCGCAAAGTCGGGACCCAGAGACGGCGAGGTTGCAAAGTCGCCCGATCGGCCCACCTGCAGGCGGCCACTGCCGTAGGCGCCATGCTCAGGGTCATGCAGGGCCCAGTCCATGTAGCGGGCAAAGGGGACTGAACCTCCGGCAGCGCGCAGCCGCTCGGCCAACCAGGCGGGGCAGGGTCGGGTCACGCTGAGGCAGCCGCTTCAGGGAGAATGCATCATCTTTGAGCGCAGGGCATGCGGCGGTTGTGGGCGTTGGTGGCGGCAGTGGTGGTGGTGCTGAGCGGCTGGATTGGCCTGGGCGCGGCGCCGGCCTGGGCCTACGACAACCCTGATCTGCTGCCCGATCACCCCACCCCGGTGATCGACCTGGCCCGGGCGCTCACCGACCCGCAGCGCGAGGCGCTGGAGGCCGAACTCGAAGACTTCGAGCACGTCAGCGGCTGGAAGCTGCGGGTGTTGACCCAGTACGACCGCACCCCTGGCTACGCCGTCAAGGACTTCTGGCACCTCGACGAGCGCTCGCTGCTGCTGATCGCCGATGAACGCGGCGGCAACCTGCTCAATTTCAATGTGGGCGATGCCCTGTTTGCCCTGATGCCGCGCACCTTCTGGGTGGAGCTGCAGACCCGCTTCGGCAACCAGTACTACGTGCGCGACAACGGCGAGGACGCCGCCATCGTCGACGCCCTGCACACGGTGAAGGGCTGCCTCGAGATCGGCGGCTGCCAGGTGGTGCCGGGCCTGCCCACCGAGCAGTGGGTGCTGACCCTGGGCACCTCGATCGTGGGCGGGCTGATCGTGGGCTTCGCCGCCTACCCGCGCAAGGAGGGCCGCACGGTCGAATGGGCCTGGGTGCTGCTGCTGAGCCCGCTGTGGGTGATCTTGTTCGGCATCTTTGGCGTGGCGCCGATCGTCACCCGCACCTCCGACCTGCTGCCCCTGGCCCGCAACGCCCTGGGCTTTGCCGGCGCGATCGTGGCGGCCTACCTGATCGCCCAGAACACGGTGGGCAAGGCGCGCTTCAAAGAGGGCGAGAGCTGAGCGCCTGTTGGCTCAGGCGCCCTGACGCCCTCGCGGCCCCAGGGTTTGAAGCGCATCGATGCGGCAGCGCAACGAAGCGGCAGGCTCACAAGCGGGCTGCAGAGGTTCTGCAGGCTTGAGTGCGGCCCGCAGGCGGCTCAGGTTCTCGTCATAGAAACGCCGCAGATCGGCAAAGCGCTTGACCGGTTGGCCGTAGAAGCTGCTGCCGCGCAGGGTGGGGAATGACGCCCACTCCGGCGCCAGCTTGGCCACCAGCTGCGGCGTCAGCATGCCTTGATCGGCCAGCTGCAGGGCACCGCGGCGCTGCACCAGAAACAGGGCTGCCTGATCCTGCGCCTCGGGGTGAAACTCCGAGAGCCCCAACGCCCGGGCCGCCATGTCCCAGGTGAACGGCATGAACTGATAAGCGCCCGCCGCAGCACTGGCGTAGCGGGCGGTGCGCATCACCCGGTTGGGATGACGTTCAAGCGACTCCACCACGCTGCCGCCAAAGAGAATGCGGTAGCCCAGGTCGCTGCCCTGGGCCCAGGTGCCCTCGGCGTAGCGGATGGTGTTGAGCAACGCCCGCCGCTCAGGGGTGATCGCAAAGATGCGTTGCCCCTGGGGGAAGGCCTCCAGCAACGCCAGGGCCGAGAGCGGTGCGCTTTGAGCTGCTGCGGGCAGGACCGGCAACATCGGGGACGCCAGTGCTGCGAGCAGCGCAGCACCGGTGGCGAGGCGACGGTGGTGAAACAGCAAAACGAATCAGACGAACGGCAGTGGCGGCGTGCTCGAGCGCAGTTGCAGCGCCGGCGAGGGCGTACGAAGTCAGGGAAAATCTGCGCCAATGTGCCGCAATGAACCAAATTCGGCAACCCCTCCAGCCGGATCGACGCACTACTCCTGCGTGCTGTTCGTAGCGTCGCCCTTGGAAAATCGGTGCCCTTGGAAAAAGCGCCACAAAAAGCGCCACTTTTCCAATGCGCATGGTTCAGGAAAAGCTGGCAGGCCAGGGGCCGCCATGGGGCAGCAGTTGGAGCGCCTCAGGGCTGGGGCTGCTTGGACAACACGCCAGCTTCTGATGCACTGGTGAGGGCAAAACGTTCGATCGCGGCAGCGGCTTCAGAACTGCCACCCAGACGCAGCGGGCCGACGCGGGGCGGCAGCAGCCGTTGATCGAGCTGCCAGGCGCCCGCTTCAAAGGCGTCGCGGCTGAGCAGCCGGTGCCAGCCGTGATCCTGCAGATCCCTCTGCAGCACGGCGGCTTCGGCAAAACCCTCGCGCTCCACCAGGTGAATGCCCACGTTCTGGCCCATGGCCTCACAGAAGCTGCTGTAGCCGGCTTTGGTGATCAGCCGGCCGCAGAGCGGCATGAGATCGAGGGGGCGCAGCCCCGCTGGCAACACCCTGCCGTTGGGGTGCTGGGCCAGGGCGGGATCGGCCCCGATGAACACCTGCTGGGGCCAGCGCTGCAGCGGCGCCGCCGCCAGATCGAGCCCCATGCCGCCAAAGCTGATCAGCACACAACGATCACGATCAGCCGGCAGATCAAGCTCACGGGCCAAGCGCTCCAGAGCCGCCGCATCAAGGCGGGGGCTGCCGGCGGTGAGGCCCACCCTGACCTCAGGGATGCCCCAGGCGATCGGCATCGCCAACGGGCAATGAATCAACAGCTGCCCCTGCCGGTAGGCTGCCAGGGCCGCCTGTGCCCAGGGCGCAAAGTCAGCACCCATGGGTTCGTAAATCGCCTCCCAACCAAAACTGGCCAGCCAGATCAGGGGCGCCCCCAGGCGCGACGCCAACCGTGCGGCAGCCGGCGGCACATCGCCCAGCACCACGACCGGTTCACCAGCAGGGCTGCGCTGGCTGCTGATCCAGGCGGCTTCAGAGTCAAGCTGCTCAGGCAGGCGCTGCTCGAGCGCCGCGAGCGCCGCCAGGGTGGCAGCAGGCTCCGAGCCCAACGCATCGGCCTGGATCACCCCCACATCCCACTGGCAGGGGCGGTGCACAAACGGCACCGGACCCATGGCCAGCTGCAGAAAGGTTTCGGGCAGGGCGGTTGAGAGCAGCAGACGCCAGTCGGGCCGGCGCGCTGCCAGGGCGCTCAGCACCGCCGCGCTGCGCGAACCATGGCCGAAGCCATGGGCGCTGATGCAGGCGACGATCAACATCGCGCTGCGGCGCTCAGCGGGGCACGATCCAACAGGCGCTCTTCGTAGCGCAGACGACCCTCCAGGTCGTACCAGCGGTGCGCCGCGCTGCGCAGGCCAGCGGCATCGAGCTCCACCCAACTGAAGTGACGCAGGGCGACACCGGCCTCGTCGACCAGATGGCGCGGCACGCAGGCCGCATTGAGATAGGCCGTGCCGGCGCGATCCACCGCAAAGCTGCGCCGCTCGCCCGCACCACGCCTGAGCCGGTGGTGCATGTGTCCAAAGACCACCAGCGGCAGCGCCCGTTGCCGGCGGATGCGGTCAATCGCCAGGGTCAGGTCCTGATCGCCCCAGTCGCAGGCCGGGGACTTCCAGTCGCGCCCGCAGATGTCCTTGGCCTCACTGCCCAGGCCTGCCGGTCCGCTGTGGGCCAACAGCACCAGGGGAAGGTCTGGATCGGCCGCCGCCGCCGCCACTTCAATGCGCCCGGCGGACTGCTCGCAGCTCAGCGGGCCAAACAACGCACTGCAGGCCTTGGAGAGGTGATAGCCCCCGCCAGCGGTTCCGGGGCGAGCGCCCACCACCGACAGCCCCGGCGGTGTGAGCTCGCGCAGCCCCCAGCCGCAGTGCAGGGGACCCAGCGCCTCGATCTGCCGGGCCAGGGTGCGGCCGGAGGGGTCCTTGGCGGTGTCGTGGTTGCCAAGGATGCAAGCCACAGGTAGCGGCAGCTGACGCAACAGCGCCGGGATGCGCGGTGTGCCGTCGCTCAGATCACCGACCACCAGCAAGGCGTCCGGTGCCAGCCGCTCGAGCAGGGCGTGATCGCTCAGATCCCATTGCCCATGCAGATCTCCAGCAATCGCGAGGCGCAACGGGGCTGACTCGCCTTGCAGGGGCACAACCACACCTAGGGTGGGCAATCATTCTCGCCCAGGGCGCTTCGGCGTGGTTTTTGCGGCATCCCAGAGCACAGCCGCCAGCGACGCTGAGCACATTGCAGCCATCGAGCGGCTCAGGCGCGAGCGCAACGCCGTGATCCTGGCGCACTACTACCAGGAGCCGGAGATTCAGGACATCGCCGACTTCATCGGTGATTCACTCGAGCTCTCGCGCCAGGCGGCCGCCACCGATGCCGAGGTGATCGTTTTCTGCGGCGTGCACTTCATGGCCGAGACGGCCAAGATCCTCAGCCCAGGCAAAACGGTGCTGATCCCCGATCTGGCCGCCGGTTGCAGCCTGGCCGATGCCTGTCCGCCAGGGCCCTTTGCGGCCTTCAGGGCCGAGCACCCCGATCACATCGTCGTCAGCTACATCAACTGCTCAGCGGCGATCAAGGCCCAGAGCGATCTGATCTGCACCAGCAGCAACGCCGTCGATCTGGTCAGACAACTGCCCGCCGATCGGCCGGTGCTGTTTGCCCCCGACCAGAACCTGGGGCGCTGGGTGCAGGCCCAGAGCGGCCGCGAACTCACCCTGTGGCCCGGCAGCTGCATCGTGCACGAGAGCTTCAGCGAACAGGCCCTGCTGCGGCTGAAGGCCGAGCACCCGGATGCCGAGGTGCTGGCCCACCCCGAATGCCTGCCGCACCTGTTGGATCTGGCCGATTTCATCGGCTCGACCAGCAAGCTGCTGCGCCGCGCCAGTGAAAGCGAGGCCACCAGCTTCATCGTCCTGACCGAGCCCGGGATCCTGCACCAGATGCGCTTGAAGGTGCCGGGCAAAACCTTCATCGAGGTGCCCGGGACCGACGGCTGCAGCTGCAATGCCTGCCCTTACATGCGCCTCAACACCCTTGAGAAGCTGCACCAGTGTCTGGACACCCTGAGCCCGGCGATCGAGCTTGACGAAGAGATTCGCCAGCGAGCCCTGGCGCCCATCCAGCGGATGCTGGAGCTCAGCGCTTAATAGCTGTAGTTCGAGACAAACAGGCTCTCGTCGTCAGAGGGCTCACTGCCGGCCACATAGGCGCCGCGGCTGGCGGCACCGTTGGCCCGCGCCCTGGCCAGCAGGGCGGTCTGGCCCGCCGCCACATCGCGCCCTCCCCAGTGCTTGAGGCACGAGTGCTGCAAGGCCCGGCCAAACGAAAAGCCCAGGTGCCAGGGGGCAAAGCCCATGGCAGCGGCCTCGTTGACCGCGTTGAGGCAGAGGCTGGCGTCCTCCTCGCTGAGCCCACCGCTCAAAAACAGAATCGCTGGCACCGCCGCCGGCACGGTGCGCCCCAGGGTGCGCACTGTGAACTCGCCCACCTCGTCGACGCTGGGACGGTTGGCGCAATCGGCACCGGCCGTGGTCATCGAGGGTTTGAGCAGGCTGCCCTCGAGAAACACCCCGTTGACAGCCAGGGCCTCGTACACGGTGCGCAGCACCCACTCCTGCACCGACGCGGTCGTGACAATGTCGTGCTCGCCGTCCATCAGGATCTCGGGCTCGACGATCGGCACCAGCCCATGCTCCTGACAGGTGCGGGCGTAGCGGGCCAGGCTCCAGGCGTTCTCTCGCATCGCCAGCTCGCTGGGGCAGCCATCGGCGCGGATCTGCAGCACAGCGCGCCACTTGGCAAAACGCGCCCCACGGGCGTAGTAGCGCGCAGCGCGCTCGCCCAGCCCCTTGAGCCCGGTGCACCAGCTCTCACCCGCCAGGCCGCCGGCCAGCGGCTCGACGCCCTGGTCGACTTTGATCCCGGGCACGATGCCCTTGTCCTGAAACAGGGCAACGATCGGTTTGGGATCGCCGCTGCCAGGCTCAGGGGCGGCATCGGCGGCGGCAGCGGCCAGCACCGCTGGATCGCTGTCCTGAAAGAGGGTCTCCTCAAACAGGATCACACCACTGATGTGCTCGGCCAGTCCGGGGGTGGTCGCCAGCAGGGTGCGGTAGGCGCGGCGGTTGGCCTCGCTGTTCTCCAGGCCGATCGCCTCGAAGCGTTTGCCGATCGTGCCGGTCGACTCATCGGCCGCCAGCAGGCCGGTGCCTGGCGCCGCCAGAGCCGCTGCCGTGGCGGCGAGCTCGTCGCGAAAGTCGTCGAGGCCCATAGCGGCAACAGGCAGGCGGTCTAACCCTGACTAAAGACGCCAGCAGGCGCCGTCAACAACCGCCACAATCTGCAGCGCAAACTGCAGCCCATTGCATGCTTCCCGCCGGCGGTCTGCTGGAGCTCACCCCCCAGGGGCTCTACTGCCGCGCGGCGCAGGCGTGGATCGATCCCTGGCGGCCGGTGCCGCGGGCCCTGATCACCCATGCCCACGCCGACCACGCCCGGCCGGGCTGCGGCGAGTACTGGGCCACCGGCGCCAGCGAGGGCATCCTGCGCCAGCGCCTGGGGGCTGGCATCAACCTGATCCCGGTGGATTACGGGCAGCTGCACCGCATCGGCGGGGCGCGGGTGTCGTTTCACAGTGCCGGCCATGTTCTGGGCAGCGCCCAAGTCCGCCTGGAGGCCGGTGGCGAAAGCTGGCTGGTGAGCGGCGACTACAAGCGCTGCGCCGATCCGAGCTGCGCGCCGTTTGAGCCGGTGGGCGCCGATGTGTTCATCACCGAAGCCACCTTCGGCCTGCCGATCTACCGCTGGCAGAGCGGTGCGGCCGTGGCCCGCGAGATCGTCAGCTGGTGGCAATCGGCGCCCGAGCGGCCCTCGCTGCTGTTCTGCTACGCCTTCGGCAAGGCGCAGCGGGTGCTGGCCGAGCTGGCGCAGCTTGGGATCAGCGACGAGATCCTGCTGCATGGCGCCGTTGAAGCGCTGATGGAGCCGTACCGCGAGGCGGGGGTGCAGCTTCCGCCCACCCGCGCCATGAGCAGCCTGGATCGCCACGCCGAGCTGGCCGGACGGCTTGTGATCGCACCGCCTTCGGCGCACCGTTCGGTCTGGATGAAACGCTTCAAGGCGCCCCAGACCGCCTTTGTCAGCGGCTGGATGGCCGTGCGCGGGGCCCGCCGCCGCCGCGGCTACGAGCGCGGCTTTGTGCTGAGCGACCACGCCGACTGGGATGGCCTGCTCAGCAGCGTGCGCGAGTCGGGCGCCCGGCAGGTCTATGTGACCCACGGCAACAGCAACGGCCTGGCGCGCTACCTGCGCGAGGTCGAGAGCATCGCCGCCGAACCGCTCGATGGCGCCTTTGCCACCGAACGCAGCGACAACGAGGCCAACAGCAGCGAGGATGCGCCCGATGGAGCTTGATCTGACCCCCCGCCAGCGGCACCGCGCCGCCCTGGCCGCGCTGCTGGGCAATGCGCTCGAGTGGTACGACTTTGCTGTCTACGGCTATGTCGCCAGCGATCTGGGCCGGGCCTTCTTCCCGGCCGAGGTGCCCGGCCTGCAGACCCTGGCGGCCTTCGGGGTGTTTGCGGTCGGCTATCTGATGCGCCCGATCGGCAGCCTGGTGCTGGGGCCGCTGGGTGATCTGCTGGGACGGCGGCTGATGCTGAGCCTCAGCATCGTGATCATGGGGCTCTCGAGCCTGCTGATCGGCCTGCTGCCCACCCACAGCCAGATCGGCGTGGCCGCTGGGCTGCTGCTGGTGCTGCTGCGCATGGTGCAGGGCTTTTCGGTGGGGGCCGAGTTCACGGGCAGCATCACCTATGCCACCGAAGCCGCCGCCAAGGGGCGCGCAGGCTATCTCTCGAGCCTGGCGGTCGCCGGGGGGCTGCTGGGTTTCAGCTGTGGCTCGCTGACCGCGGCGCTGGCCGCGTGGACTCTGGGCGAAACCGCCATGGCCAGCTGGGGCTGGCGGCTGCCGTTTCTGCTGGGGGCTGCGGTGGCGGTGCTGGGGCTGTGGATGCGGCGCGGCATGCCCGAAACCCTGAGCCCGCAGGAGGACGCCCCGGTTGCGCGCGATCTTGGCGCTGTCGGCAGGGCTGTGCTGGCGCGGCTTGGCGAGGTCACAGGCCAATGGCGGCTGGTGCTGCAGGTGATCGGCCTGGTGAGCTTTGCCAACGTGATCTTCTATCTGGCGTTTGTGTATCTGGTCGACCTGGCGGGCCAACGCAGTGGCAACACCGCGGCGGCCAACACCATTGCCACCGTGATCCAGACCGGGGGCCTGCTGCTGGCCATCGGCGGCGGCGTGCTGGCCGATCGCTTCGGCATGCTGCCGGTGAACCGCTGGGGCAATGTGACCCTGGTGCTGCTGGCGCCATTGGGTCTGCTGATCGGCCAGCAGGGGCAGCTTGTGCATCTGGCCGTCTCTGAGCTGCTGCTCGTCGTACCGGTCATGGTCACCATGGGCGCCCAGGGGGTGCTGGGGGTGCTGCTGGTGCCGACGCGGCAGCGCTGCGCCGTGTTTTCGATCGCCTATTCGCTGGCCATGGCACTGTTTGCAGGCACCGCTCCGCTCGTGGCGACCTGGCTGGCCGACCAACAATGGAGCGCGCTGAACGTGCCTTACACCCTGATCTATGGGGCTGCGGCCCTGATCACGGTGCAGCGTCTGCGCCATGCAGACGTTCGCTGAGCTGATCGAGCGGCTGGATGTCAGCCGCGGCAACAACGCCAAGGTGGGCGCCCTGGTGGACTTCTTCAGCCAGTGCCCAGGGCGTGATGCGGCCTGGGCACTGCAGGTGCTGCTGGGGGGCAGCCGCCGCCGGCTGATCAGCGGCCGCCGCCTGCGCCAGATCTGCCTGGAGCAATCGCCCCTGCCCGACTGGCTGTTCGACGACTGCTACAGCCATGTCGGCGATTCGGCCGAAACCATCGCGCTGCTGTGGCAGCAGGTCTCAGCCGGTGATGACGCTCGATGCGCAAACGCCTCCAAGGCTGAGCCATTGAGCTTGCAACCACTCCATCATTGGATGGAGGTGCTGCTGCCGCAGGCGGCAGCGGCCCCTGATCCCGAGCAGCAGGCCGCAGCCGTACGCCGCCTGTGGCAGGGTCTCAGCGCCCAGCAGCTGCTGGTGGCCAACAAGCTGCTCACCGGTGGGCTGCGCATCGGCGTGGCCAAAGGGCTGGTGGTCAAGGCGCTGGCGCAGCTCAGCGGCGTCGAGGACGCCGTGCTGCAACACCGGCTGATGGGCGGCTTCAGCCCCACCGCCCAGGCCTGGGAGGCCCTGCTGGGCCCAACCGATGCGCTCGCCGCTGTACCCAGCCGTCCGTATCCGTTTTTTCTGGCCTCGCCGCTCGAGCGCCCACTGCCGGGCCCCGCCGAACACTGGCTCGCCGAGTGGAAATGGGACGGCATCCGCGGCCAGCTGATTCGCCGTCAGGGCCAGAGTTTTCTCTGGAGCCGTGGCGAAGAGCTGCTCAATGACGTCTTTCCAGAGCTGATTGATGCCGCAACGGCTCTGGCCGATGGCACCGTGCTTGATGGCGAGGTGATCATCTGGCAGCCCGGCAGCACGCAACCCGCCAGCTTTGCGCAGTTGCAACGGCGTCTGGGCCGCAAAAGCCCGGGCCGCAAGCTGCTGGCCGACTGCCCAGCCGCCTTTGTGGCTTACGACCTGCTCGAGTGGGGAGGCGACGACTGGCGCCCCAGACCCCTGAGCCAACGCCGCACGGCTCTGGAGACATCGATCCCCGCGGCCGGGATCCTGCGCCTATCGGAGCGTTTGACCCTCGCGCACTGGGAGCAACTGGAGCCGCTGCGCCAGCAGGCCAGGGACTGCGGCGCCGAGGGCCTCATGCTCAAAGCCATGGACTCGCCCTATCTGGCGGGGCGCAGGCGGGGCCACTGGTGGAAGCACAAGCTCGATCCCTACACCCTGGATGCGGTGCTGCTGTACGCCCAGGCGGGCAGCGGCCGCCGCGCCAACCTGTTCACCGATTACACCTTTGGCCTGTGGGATGGCAGCGGTCAGCTGGTGAGCTTCGCCAAGGCCTACTCGGGCTTGGACGACGGCGAGATCACGGCGCTGGACCGCTGGATCCGCAGCCACACCAGCGAGCGCTTCGGGCCGGTACGCGCCGTTGAGCCGCTGCAGGTCTTCGAGCTGGCCTTTGAGGGAATCCAACGCTCAACGCGCCACAAGAGCGGCATCGCCGTGCGCTTCCCGCGCATCAGCCGCTGGCGCCGCGACAAGCCCGCCAGCGAGGCCGACACCCTGGCCACTGCGCTGGCGTTGCTGGAGCCGAGAGCATGACCGTGCTCGCCCCCATCGAAGCCTGGTTCAGCCAGCAGGGCTGGGCGCCGATGGAGTTCCAGCGCCAGAGCTGGGACGCCTACCTGGCGGGCGAGAGCGGCCTGATCCAGGTGCCCACCGGCTCAGGCAAGACCTATGCCGCGGTCATGGGCCCCATCGCCGAACTGCTGGCCGAAGGCAACCCCACCGGCCTGCGGCTGCTGGTGATCACCCCGCTGCGGGCCCTGAGCCGCGATCTGGCCCTGGCGATCGAGCAGCCGATCAGCGCCATGGGTTGGCCGCTGCGGGTCGGCATCCGCAACGGCGACACCAGCAGCACGGAACGCACCCGGCAGCTGCGCACCCCGCCCCAGATCCTGATCACCACACCCGAATCGCTCAGCGTGCTGCTGGCCAATACCAAGGCACCGGAGCTGTTTGCCCGGCTGCAGGCCGTGGTGCTCGACGAATGGCACGAGCTCATGGGCAGCAAGCGCGGCGTGCAGGCCGAGCTGTGCCTCAGCTGGCTGCGGCGGCTCAGGCCGGCGCTGCGCACCTGGGCGATCAGCGCCACGATCGGCAACCTCGAGGAGGCCGCGCGTGCAGCCGTTGGCGACGGACCGGTGCCCCGGCTCATCACCAGCAGCATCGAACGGCAGACGGCGATCAGAAGCCTGCTACCAGAGAGCATCGACGGCTTCCCCTGGGGCGGCCACCTGGGCCTGCGCATGTACGAAGAGCTGGTGGCCAGCCTGGAGCCTGGGGTGAGCACACTGCTGTTCACCAACACCCGCAACCAGGCCGAACGCTGGCACCAGTGCCTGCGCTTCGCCTGCCCCGAAATGGACGACGCCCTGGCGCTGCACCACAGCGCCATTGATCGCTCCGAGCGCGAAGCGATCGAAGCGCGGGTCAAGAGCGGCGAGCTGCGCTGGGTGGTCTGCACCAGCTCACTAGATCTGGGGGTCGACTTTCAACCGGTGGAGCGGGTGGTGCAGATCGGCAGCGCCAAGAACCTGGCGCGGCTGCTGCAGCGCGCCGGCCGCAGCGCCCACTGCCCCGGCGGCACCTCGCAGGTGCTGTTCATGCCCACCAACGCCCTTGAGCTGCTCGAGGTGAGTGCCATGCGCCGCGGCCTTCAAGGCGGTCTGGTGGAGCACCGGCGCCCGCCCGAGCTGCCGCTCGATGTGCTGCTGCAGCACCTGGTCACCCTGGCCTGCGGGCCGGGCTTTGTGCCCGAGCAGGAGCTGGAGACGGTGCGCCGAAGCTGGAGCTTTCGCAAGCTCAGCGATTCCCAGTGGCAGTGGTGCCTTGATTGTTTGGAGCACGGCGGCCAGAGCCTGGCGGCCTATCCCCGTTACCGAAAACTTGTGCGCTGCAACCTCAACGACGACGAAACAGCCGCCGATGGGGCCCTCTACCGCTACCGGGTGCTCGAGGCGGCGATCGCCAGGAGCCATCGCTTCAACATCGGCACGATCACCGCTGATCGCTCGGTCACGGTGCGGTTTGTGCGCGGCAGCGTCATCGGCC
>Ga0163212_1000185_pt1 | contig 26155 bp, 15 predicted proteins | sample Malawi_45m_30L_FD_113532 | JGI IMG/M metagenome (GOLD analysis project Ga0163212, IMG submission 113532) | Freshwater microbial communities from Lake Malawi, Central Region, Malawi to study Microbial Dark Matter (Phase II) - Malawi_45m_30L | ecosystem: Environmental > Aquatic > Freshwater > Lake...
ACCCGAACGCGAACCACCACCCGGACGGAATCCAGCACCAGCACCAGCACGTGGCCCCCGCGACCCAAATCCTCGTCTCTCGCCCCCACCAGACTCTTCCGCACCAGTCACAAAGTTGCCCCCTCCACCACCCGGCGGCCGAACACGACGCTCAGCAAATCCACCGTCTCGCGGCCCACGCTCACGACGATCCCGGTCCCCCGGAACACCGCCACGCTCACCGCGCTCACGAAAACCACGCTCACGCCGTTCACCACCACCAAACCCGCCAGACTCACGTCGCGGAGGACCACGGCGGACAGGTGCCTCACCCAACTCGGAAATCTGCAGCTGGCGACCAGCCACCCACGCCCGACGCAGCTTCTGAAAAATCTCAGGTGGCATCCCGGCAGGTAATTGCACCGTACTAAAGTCCTCAAAAATATCAATTCGCCCAATCCGGCTACTGTCCAGACCCGACTCGCCCGCTATCGCCCCCACAATGCTCCCCGCACGCACGTCATGCACACGACCAACCTCAAGACGAAAACTTTGCATCGGCCCCTGATCACGCTCGCCACCAAATCCCCCCCGCGGCTCACGACGCTCACCACGCTCACGGACACCAGGCCGCCGCTCGCCACCGCGTTCAGAAAATCCCGGAGGACCACGGCGAGCACCACCAGGACCACCACGCCGACTTCGCTGATCCTCCAGTTCCGCCTGCGGCAATTCCTCACGGCTCAGCAACTGCCGGCCACCCAGTGCCATGACTGCCAAAGCACCCAAAATTGCATCCGCCTCAAGCTCCGGGCGTTCACGCTGAAACTGCTGCATAATCGACTGCAGTGTCTCCCGCTGAGAATCCTCAATCGCCTTCACTATCGCCTCATGGAAAGCCTGCACCCGCTTCTTGTTCACTGCTCGATTTGTCGGCATCTGCATCGGCTCAAGAGACTGCCCGGCAGCATGCTCAATACTCGACAGCAACCGACTAGCCCGCGGATGCACAAACAAAATCGCCTCACCCTGCCGTCCCGCTCGACCCGTCCGGCCAATCCGATGAATATATGCCTCTCGGCCACGCGGCAAATCAAAGTTAATCACATGGCTGATTCGCGGAACGTCCAGACCACGAGCCGCCACGTCAGTGGCCACGACCACATTCAACTGACCGCCACGCAACTGCTCAATAATACGTTCACGCTGCGCCTGTGCTACGTCGCCATGCAATGCCGCTGCACGATGCCCCTGCCCACACAAATACTCCGCCAGCGGCTCAGTCGTACTCTTCAGCTTCACAAACACAATCACCGCATCAATCGGCTCCGCCTCCAGAATCCGCGACAATGCCGCTTCACGGTGATGATTCGAGACAACGACGTACCGCTGCCGAATCGTATCCGCAGCAGCAGTACGCTGCACGATCGTCACTTCCGCCGGATCTCGCTGATGCTGCTGAGCAATTGCGCGAATCTGAGACGGCAGAGTGGCTGAGAACAATGCCGTCTGACGCCCCTCAGGAGCCTGAGACAACACCCACTCTACACTCTCCGCAAACCCCATCCGCAACATCTCGTCCGCTTCGTCCAGTACCAGACAGCGCAGACCAGACAGGTCAAGCGACCCGCGAGTCATGTGGTCCATCACTCGACCGGGAGTCCCCACGACAATATGCACACCACGGTTCAGCTGCGAAAACTGCGGCTGGTAAGCCGCTCCGCCATAAATCGCCACACAGCGAAAATCCCGCATCCCCGATGAGTAACGCTCAAAAGCCGCCGTCACCTGCAGGGCCAGCTCACGCGTTGGCACGAGCACCAGCACCTGCGGACGACGCTGAGACAAATCCAGCAGTTGCAGCAATGGCAGCGCAAATGCCGCCGTCTTGCCCGAACCAGTCTGCGCCTGCCCCAGTACGTCACACCCCGCCAGCAACAACGGAATTGTTGCCGCCTGAATCGGCGTCGGCTCAGTATAACCAAGCTCAGTCAGAGCCTGCAGCACAGACTTGCCCAAACCAAGTTTCGCAAATGCCGGCGGAGTCATCGCCGAAATGTCCACAACACGGGGTGCAGTCACTGGCCGTACCGCCACAGACACACCCGCTGCCGGCTCCACAGCCACTTCTTCCGCCGTTGACATTTCTTCAATGGCTGCCACGTCTTCAATGGCTGCCACTTCGACCTCCGCCTGTTCCGCCGCCAAATCCAACGCCGCCGGCTCAGACTCGACTCCTGCCACCTGCTCTGCAGGCTTCTGAGCCAAAACGTCCTGCTCCGCCATCAATTGTTTTTCGTATTCCTGAGTCATCCGCTGCCGCCAATCTGCCTGTCAGTAAAAAAAACAGTCCGCTCACCCGCCAGAAACGGAACGCTCAATCTCACTCGTCTCGAAACGGACGACGACCACCCCCGGAATGATTCGAGCCTCCAAATATCCCCGTTCCAAACTCGTCAGAACCCGAAACTCCGCGGGCACGAGTTCGATCACCCTCCCCCGTCCGGCCACGCGACTCCCCCGAACTCGCCTGACGACCGTCCGAACGACCGTCAACCCGCCGCTGAGGACGACGTTCCCGTCGCTGCCCCGCAGCAGACCCCGCACCCTGAGCCGCTCGAGGCACACCCGCTCGCTGCTCCGTCCTCGCCTCACTCCCTGGCACCGATTTTCTCTCCGAACCTCGCTCGGCACCACGCTCCGAACGACGCTGCTCGCCATCACGCTGCCGACGTCGCTCCTCGTGACCCCGAAACCGCCAGCGATCCTCGGCAGATTCTCCAGCAGCCCGACCGCCTCCGGATCGCTGCGTCCCCCGCGACTCGCCCTGACCACGATCACCACGATCACCACGATCACCACGATCACCACGATCTGTGCGCTCAGTGCGTTCCCGCCGCTCACCACGATCCGCACCAGCAGTCGCCGATTCCGACAGATCAAAATCCGCCAGCGACAGCTGACGAATCGAAAAACCAATCAGCTTCTCGATACTTCGCAGCATCCGCCGCTCTTCAGGATCACACAGCGACACCGCCTCACCCACCGCACCGGCTCGACCCGAACGGCCAATCCGATGCACGTAGGTCTCTTCCTCCGTCGGCATGTCATAGTTGAACACGTGAGACACCTGATCAACGTCGATCCCCCGAGCCGCAATGTCGGTGGCAACAAGAATCGGAGGCCGACTGCCGCGGAACTCCTCCAGAGTTCTCTGCCGCCGATTCTGGCTCTTGTTCGCGTGAATCGCTGCTGCAGTCAAACCCGCCTTCGTCAGCTGCCGCACAATGCGATCAGCACCGTGCTTCGTCCGACTGAACACAATCGCCCGCTGCGGCACCAGACGGTTCAGCAACTGCACCAGCAGTGCCGTCTTCTGCTTCTGAGGCACAATGCACACACTCTGCTCAACCAGCTCTGTTGTCTTCTGCTTTGGCTCAATCGAAATGTTGACCGGATCCCGCAGAATCGTCTGTGCCAGCTCGCGAATCTCCGGCCGCATCGTGGCCGAAAAAAGCAGCGTCTGCCGCTGCTTCGGAATCCGTTGCAGCACGCGCCGAATCGCAGGCAAAAAACCCATATCCAGCATCCGGTCCGCCTCATCCAGGACCAGCACCTGCAAACCATCCATGCCGGCACAACCCTGCTGCATCAGATCGAGCAGACGCCCCGGAGTCGCCACAACGATGTCCGCACCATCCCGCAGCGTCCGAATCTGCGGCTGCATCCCCACCCCGCCATAGACCACCGCCGATCGCACGGCCGCAAACGCCCCATAGCCACGAAAACTTTCATGAATCTGCAGAGCCAGCTCGCGAGTACTGGCGAGCACCAGCACGCGAACAGGACGTACCCGCGGACGCTCACCACGAGACCGCTCAGGACGGCCCGCTGCCTCATTGCCAAGCTGCAGCAAATGCAGCAGCGGCAACGCAAACGCCGCTGTTTTGCCGGTGCCCGTCTGAGCAATCCCGACCACATCACGGCCGGACAACACCGCCGGTATGGCCTGCTGCTGTATTGGAGTTGGAATGCTGTAACCGGCCTTGGTCACAGCGCGCACAAGGGGCTCACAAAGCCCCAGCTCACTGAAGTTCATACACCTTCATCCCGGGAAAAATGAAACATTCCCAGGTCCGAAGGCAGAAAACCACCGAGCTTTCTCTGTCGGACTGACATCGTCAGACAGATCACCCTGCGGCTGCAGACTGAACGCCAGAGGCTCATAAGATGAGCACTTCTGTGGACAATCCGACACAGTCCGCGGCCGTCGCCGCAAACGTTTCAATAACACGTGGAACTGGCAGTCGTTCACCAAAATGCGGGAACGCACCGAATGCTTCGCGGATCCGGCCAGTAAACAATGCATCCACTCAAATCGAGTAAAATGCTGGAAAAAAGACTGGCGGCAGACCGCAGAACTGCAGTTTTCTGAGAAAACCGAGCCTGTCCAGACAAATGGCCTGTGCCTGAACTATACCAGAGCATTCCGGAGGAAACAGAAGAAAGAGTGTGCGGGCCGGGGAATTTGGGAATTCGTCGGTTTGCCCACAGAAAAACCAGCGATGTCGCAACCGCACCTTGCCCAGATTTCGGAATCAGTGCCCCATCCGTGCAAACTTTCTTCGAAAAACCGGCCCCCCTCGCCCGCTTTTTCCTGTCCGCCCTGTTGGGTGCACGACAGAATTACGTCTGCTCACACAGTTCAGGCCCAACTCGTTTCTCACCACCGCGCTCAGATCAGAAACGTTCGCCATGCTCCTGACCAACCTGTTCTCGTTCACCGCTCAACGCCGCTCGCGGTTCCGGCCAGGTCGTTCCGCCACAACTGTCCTCATACCCGCCTCCGCCTGCGAAATTCTGGAAACTCGCGCAGTCCTCAGCACCTTCACCGCAACACTCGATGCCAGCCAGGACTCCACCATCTACAACGTCCCAACCGGCGACCTCTCCAACGGCAGCGGACAATTTCTCATCGCCGGAGGTTCCGGAGGCTTCGCCACCGCCCGCCGCGGACTCGTGTCCTTCGATGTGGCCGCTGCTGGTATCCCTCCCGGGTCCACCATCCTCGATGCCGTTGTCACACTCTGCGTCGTCAACACGGCATCGGCTGCCAACTCAAATATCGCACTCCACCCCATCGGCAAACCCTGGGGTGAAGCCGCCTCCAATGCCCCCGATGATGAACTGGAAGGCGTCCGCGCTGCCGCTCGCGATGCCACCTGGCAGTTCAGCCTGTTCGACTCCGTCGGCTGGGCCAGCCCTGGCGGCGACTTCGCCACGGCTTCCGCCTCTCAAAGCGTCGGTGGCGCCGGTGCCTGGGAATGGACCGGCGGCGGACTCGTCAGTGACGTCCAGAAATGGCTCAATGACCCAATCACAAACAATGGCTGGATAATCGTCAGCGACGAACAGGACGGCAGCATCAAATCCTTCGCCAGCCGCGAATTCGAAAACGCCACACTCCGACCCAAACTCGAAATCACCTGGGAAGAACCGTTCGTGCCAGCCATCGTCGAAGGCCGCAAATGGTTCGACCGCAGCGCTGACGGTGTTCGCCAGGCCCCCGCCGTGCAGGCACTCAGCCTGTTCTTCCCCAATGGTCGCAACAGTTATAACGCTTTCGGCGGACGTGAATACTGGTACCGCTCCTCCGTCGCCGCAGCCTGGTTCTTCCTCACTCCACAGGGCGATCTGATCCGCTGGAACGGCCAAACCGGAAAACTCACCGGTACACTCATCGATTCCCCAGGCATCCGCGCCTGGCACAACCCCGCCACACTGCTCGGCAACACCACCACGCCCGGCTCAACAGTTGACGAACCATGGCTCAACGGCTTCTCCTTTCAGCTCAGCAATGAACAAGGACAGGTCGTCGCCACCACACAGTCCCGCGATATCGACCTCAACAACGACGGGCTGATCCAGGAAGAACAGGAACGCGGCTGGTACCGTTTCGAAAACATCCGCCCAGGCAACTACACCGTTCAGGAAATCGTCCCCGCCGGCTGGACCCAAAGTGCCGGTCGACATTCCCCCGCCGCCGACACTGCGTGGCAACTCGATCAAAGCCTGGGGCTAACAGCCACTAGCGACCTGTTTGAGAACTTCGGCGGACAAGGCGAACGCTGGCTGAAAAGCCACAGCGGCTGGTGCTACATCACCCCCGTCGGTGATGTATTCCAGTGGAATGGCAAATCAATCACCGCTTCCGCACCTCTCTCCGGAACACTCGCGGGTACGCTCAATAACTTCTACTTCCGCGATGTCTCGCTGGTGGCAGCCGCACAAAATCCGGTCATACCGGTTGTCGGTGGCACCACAGTCAGCCGCCTCGACTTCGGCAACTACCGGCCAGCGGTGATCGAAGGACGCACCTGGCTGGAACTGGACCCCAACGGCAGCCGCAGCACGACACTACTGCCACAGGCCACCGTCATTGCTGTCCCGGAAGCTGCCCCACCGGCACTCCGCGCCGCTGTCTGGTACGAAGTCCCGACCCTTGAAACCAGTGGTCCCGCTGCCGGCACAATCATCCGACGCACCTTCTTCATCAACGCCGCCAACGAAGTCTGGCAATGGTCAGCCTCCGCCGGCTCCACACTGCTCACACGCGTCTCCAAAGCCGCCGCTACCGCCGGCGACGTCGCCAAAGCCGCCTTTGCCTTCGAAAACTGGCAGAACGGCACCATCGTCGAACTGCTCAACGATGCCGGCCTTGTCGTCGCTCGCACTACCTCCGGCAGCCTCGATCGAAATGCCGACGGATCCATCCAGCCCGAATCCGAAAATGGCTGGTATCGCTTCGGTAACCTGCTCCCCGGCAGCTACACGGTACGACAAACTGTCGCTGCAGGTCACCGCGGCACCTCAGAAATCACCGCCCCCGCACAGGCCAGCCTCAAACAACTGGCCGAAACCTGGGGTTTCGCTGCAGACGCCTCCGACCACTTCAACTTCGGTGGCCGCAGCGAACGCTGGTTTCGCTCGCGAACCAACGAATGGTTCTACATACTCCCCAGTGGACAGATCTTCCAGTGGGACCGCATCAGCGGCGGCACCAGAGGACTCGTAAAAGGCAGTCAGATCGCCAAGGTACAAGGCAGCGTCTATCTGAATCTGAACCTGCTGTTCCGACCGGTCAGCTCACGCCTGAACATGGCATCCACACAAACCAGCCTTCTGAACCTCGCTCAAACCAGACTGCTGGATACCGTCTTCGCCGGAATTGCTCTGCAGATCGCCGACTGAAACGCCCGCATTGCCAGCAAATCAGCTCGACCAGGGTATTGTGGCGTCTGGCACCCTGAGCCGCAGCCCGCTTCCCGGCACTGCCCCTGCGCTGCCCCTTGCCTCGCAGGCATCGGTCAGCCACCCCGCAACCACACCAAAATCAAACTTCCTCAAAAACAACAAAAAAAACCATTTGTGGATTGAAGGATCACGCTCGAATATCGAAGATGTGTACTTAGGAACACTATTCAGATCGTTTGCTGGTGGTTCATAAGCATCCATGCTTAGAAATTACCACCGGAATAAGAAAAAACTGCGCATCTGTTCAATAAGCAAACCCGGCATCAAACCGGCTCTTCTCTGCGTCATCTTTGTGTGCCCTGCAATACACCCGGAGGTTCTCATGGAAGTCACCAGGTCCACTCAGATCACTGCGCGCCGTCGCTTTCAGCGAGGCTTCACCCTCATCGAGCTGCTCGTCGTCATCGCTATCATCGCCATCCTGGTCGCTCTGCTGCTGCCCGCAGTTCAACAGGCCCGCGAAGCCGCTCGACGCACACAGTGTCGCAATAACCTCAAACAAATCGGAATCGCCCTCCACAACTATCACGACGTCAACAACTGCTTTCCTCCCGGAAATGTCACTATGGGGGACTGCTGCTCTACTCCCAGCCTGATCAACTGGTCCATCTCCATCCTGCCCTACCTCGAACAAACGAACCTGCAGCAGCAGTATAACTTCAATCTGCCCAATGAAACCCCTGCCAACGTCGCGGTTCTCCAGTCCAAACTGCCCGTCTACAACTGCCCGTCAGATATTAACGCCGGAGCTCTGCTGGTGCCTGAATCCGGTCCGCACGGCAATCAAACCTGGGCCGCCAGCTCCTATCGCGGTATGGGCGGCGTTGGCTGGTCTGCCGGAGATTCTTACGCTTACCGTCGCCAGTGGGACAGTTCGGACATTCTGCACCCCAACGCGCTCGATCGACTCCGCGGCATGCTCTACTGGTGCGGTCGTGGCAGCAGCGGTGCAGGAAAGTTCGGCCCCGTTAACTTTCGCGATATCACCGATGGCACCTCCAATACACTCACTGTCGGCGAATACACCACCAAATCACGACCGCGGCGCACTTCTTTCTGGGGCTACACCTACACCTCCTTCGTTTTGTCCTGTGCCACTCCTGAAAGCCGCACGCTGATTGCAGACTATGACCTGTGCCGGGCCCAAGGCAATGACAACCCCTGCAAACGCGCGTGGGGCTCATTCCACTCCGGCGGAACTCTCACATTCCTGCTGGCTGACGGCTCCTGCCGCAGCATCTCCCCAAATATTGACATGCGAGTCTACACGGGGATTTCCACCATCGGTGGTTCAGAAGTCATCGGTGAATTCTGATTGCTCATCCACCGGCCTCCAATCGGGCTCCGCTGCTGGCACTGAGACACTGGAGCCCCCTCCCGGCTCGCACTTTCAGCCACAAAACATCCGCTTCATTCAGCCTCTGGAATCACAAGATGCTTCGCCCCGCCCTGCTGCTTCTGCTCATGCTCCTCATGGTGATTCAAGGCTGTAGCGACTCCCGCAGGTCCGCATCCGTTTCCGGTACCGTGACACTCAAAGGCCAGCCTGTCGCTGATGTCATCGTCCGCTTCCAGCCCGCCGGTACCGGCTCCACCGATCAGATGGAAGCCGGTATGAGCTCCTTTGGTACGACCGACGCCGAAGGAAAATTCACCCTGAAATTCACCGATGGCAGCGGAACCGGAGCAATGCTCGGTGACCACACAGTCACCATCGACGAACTGACTCCCCCCGAAGAAGAAAACAACGATGCCGGCGGCATCGGCAAGAAAAAAATTTCCCGCATCCCGCGAAAATGGGGCGACGGCAGCCAGGCGTTCAAAGTGGAAGACAAAGATAACGTCGCCAGCCTCACCCTGGACTGACTGCAACAGCTGCCAGCCAACTCAGCGCCTCAACTGCACCGGCTCCAGACCACGCACCTCAATCACATCACGCTGCTCCTTCTGCGACCAGCGCATCCCCAATACTCCCACTTCACGTCCCGCAAATCGATCCAGCTGCACACCCGCCGAAGGCTTCAGATCCGCCAGCAGCCTGCCGCTCGGCGATGCCAGCACCCAGCCTCCCACAACTCCCTGAGCACGCTGGATCACGCCGGCTCCCACATACTTGTTCTGCGGACTCCCCGGACGAATCACATTGTCCGAACTTCCGGTCTCCGCAGCAGGTGCTGCCGACAACCCTGTGCTGCCCGCGACAGCCGTGCCAAACAGTGCCTCATCAGAACCATCAGCCCCACCACCCTGCCCCGGCACCTCACGTGACTGAGACACCAGCAAAGCCGAACGCGAATCTGTTGGAGGCATCGTGGCATCCGGAGTCGGAGCGACAAAACCGTCGCCTTTAGCGGCAGCCGCCGACCCGCCTGACCCCTCCACCAGCAAACCACCCTCAGGCGGTGTGATCATTCTCGGACCCGCAGGTTCGACAGACATTGACGGTATCTGCGGTGGCCTGACCTGTACCGACGGAACCGCTCCCGGCATCATCGAGGTAAAGCCGTGGCGAGCAGCCAGGGCTGCATCCCGCTGCTCCGTCTGGCTCTGCAGCTGACGAACCTGCAGCAGTTCAGCCAGACGCTGTCGATAACGCTGAATCGCTCCATAACGCAACTCGACAGCTCCGGATATCTGCGGGTTCGTCAATCGCCCCTGCAGCTCACGATACGCGCCTTCCAGACCATCCAGATCCCACGTCGCTGCATCCTGCAGCACCATCTCACGAAAACGCTGATCCAGCTCCGCCAGCTGCTGCCTCTCACCCTTGTCCTGCTGCACCTTCTGCAAAGCCTCGCTCGGCTCCACCAGCGGCACCTCCACCAGTCCTGCCGGCAGGCTGGCAGCTGCCGGAGTCGCCATGGCAGTCGCCCGCCGACCATTCGACGGCAGCCGCCACGGATCATTGTCCGCCTTCCGCTGACGATCCGGATCCACCGGTACCAATGCCGCTCCCGGTACCCAGCGACGCTCCCGCATCGGCGGTCGAATCTTCAGCATCGCCTGAGCCCCCGTCGCGGTATCAATGCTCCGCTGACCCAGAATCGATACCTTCTCACCCTTCTTCATCCGCCGCTGAAATACAGTGGTCTCGTCACCAAACTCGCTGCCCACACTAGCAACAACATTCTCCTCCAGAACCTCACCCTCCTGCTCACTTAAACGCTGCACAAATCGCTCCGGAATCCAGCTAAAACTTCCCTCCGGGGGTTCAATCACATACCAGCCACCCGGATCATGCCGGTGCACCCGCACCACGGTTCCACGAGTCAGACGCTGCGTCGCATAATAGGCATCACCACCACCCGAACGTGCAAACGTCTCCTCGGCCGCCACTCGAGCCTCATACGGGAAACTTCCGCCCTGAGCTCCGGCTGAAAGACTCAGAGGCACCAGCAGCAGCCACAAAAACACCGGCAGCCAGGCACACACCGCACCAGCAAATCGGCAGTTTCTGCCGCTGCCAGCACCGCTTCGGCAGATTCTGCCGAATGTCGCCAAACCCCTTAGGACGCCGATTTCTGAAAATGCGTTCAGCATATCAAACTCCATCACTCCCGCTGCCATCAATCACCAAACCACCCAACACATCGGTTTTCATGGCAAAAACGCCTGAAATACCGCGTTTTCTGCCAACCTTCGCCAACCACTCTGCACCACTGGCAGGTTCCGCCGAAAGAACAGACCGCGCTTTCAGAAAACCTGACTCCGAATTACAGTTTCCCCCAATTTGACTCAAGTCCTGTTTTCAGTCCTCCCCGAACGATTTCAGCAAACTCCCTCCGCCGCGAGTCCACCATGCTGCTGCACCTGCTGCTGACACTGTTGATCAACCTGCCCGCCAGCCACAGTCACGCTGATGAACCTGCCAGCCAGAAACTGCAGGTCGCTGATACCGCGCCAGACTGGAAAGACCTCAAAGGCACGGACGGATCAAACCACTCACTAGCTGATTTCTCCAATCACGCCGTCGTGGTCCTCTGCTTCACCTGCAACTCCTGCCCCTACTCCGTCGACTACGAAGATCGCATGATTGCCTTTGCCCGCAAATATGCCGACACTCCCGCAGGTGTTGTGCTGGTGGCCATCAACGCCAATCGCAAACCGTCTGAATCACTCCAGAAAATCAAAGAACGCGCACTTCAAAAGAATTTCCCCTTCCTCTGCCTGATCGATGAAACACAGCAGGTCGCTGCCAGTTACGGCGCCGTCTACACCCCCGAATTCTTCGTGCTCAACAAAGACCGTAAAGTCGTCTATATTGGCGCCATGGACGACCGCACAGATGCAGCACAGGTCACCACCCGCTACCTCGAAGACGCCGTCAACGCGGCCCTTGCCGGAAAACTGCCCGCCGTCACTGCCATTCCGGCTCGCGGCTGTGCTATCCCCTACCGCAGCCGCCAGCGACGCTGAAACCCGGCGATCATCCCTCCCACCCCAAAACAGCCCCAACGAGGCAACAGACACAGAAAGGAGTCGCGAGAATTCATGGATGCTCAGCCAAAACACAATCAGCAATCCCGCCCAAAAACAGCAGTCGCGACACTTTGCCTCGGACTGGTAATCACAGCCTGCCTGCTTTCCTCAGGCTGCAGCACCACACGCTCACAAACCTTTTCCAGTGAACGACCACAGTCTCACACGTGGGCCACCGAACACTTCGTCGTTCACTCCGATGATCCGCTGCTGCCCGGTAATCCGCTCATTCAGGAACTTCAGGATGTTCGTACCCGGCTCCTCAGCCTGCTTGAACTTCCGGAACAGCGAGATCTTGTGCACGTCTACCTGTTCAATGACGAAGCCTCATACCGCTGGTATATGCAGTCCACCTGGCGGGATCTGCCACCACGCCGCGCCTACTTCGTCGGAACGACCCGCGAACTGGCTGTCTACTCCTTCCGCGGTCAGCATGCCGCTGAAGACCTCAGACACGAGTTCTCTCATGGACTGCTGCACGCGTCGCTGCAGACCGTCCCGCTCTGGCTCGACGAAGGACTCGCCGAATACTTCGAAATCAGTTCAGACTCCGAAAGTCAACTCAGCCCTGCCCACCTGCAGAAACTGTCTCAGGCCCGCATAGATGGCTGGAACCCGGGACTCTTCAGGCTGGAACAAATCACGGACTTCCGAGCACTTTCTCAGCGTGACTATGCCGAATCATGGGCCTGGGTCCACTTCCTGCTGCACGCAACACCCGCAAGCCGACAAGTCTTGCTGGACTACCTGCAGACCCTCGCCAGCACTCGTACTCCAGGCAAACTGCTCAATAAACTCGAAGTGGCAATCCCGTCCTGGGCACTCGACTTTGAAAACTACACTGACCAGTTGATCGCCTCAACACCCTTCTCTGCAGGCGAATCCGGCAATCGCAGGGACACTACTGGTCCCTGAGGTCCGCGACAGATCCCGGAATCTGTTTTGCCGTCTCCATTCCTCAGGCCGACTTGCGACGGTGTCCCCGAACCTCACTTGCTGCAGGCTGCTCCGGTACCGACTCTGCAGACACCACCGCCCGCTCCACCGCCGTCACTTCCGCCACCTCAGCCGAAATCGATTCAGCCGCATGTACTTCTGCGGCCGCGTACCCTTGCACCAATGTGCCTCCCGCGGGTAACACGCTAGCCACTGGCGGGTGCGGATTCACATGAATCACACTGCGAGCCTGCAGCAGCATTGCCGACAGTAGCAAACCTGTAGACAACAGGCCCGCTCCCGACAACACGCCACCAGCCGCTACCCCCAAACGAATCTGCAGCACCACGCACAACGCACTCAGCAGAACCCCCGCCAACAACAACACCTGCGCAGAACGACAGCGTCCCATCTCCGGCAGTACCGCCTTCAGCACCCACGCCAGAATGCCGGCACACGGCACGACAATCAGCGCCGGCCGCGCCGCCTGCAGCGGTCCGATCAATCGCGCAAACAACTCAGCGAGACCACCTGAAGCGACATCAGTTGTATCACTCAAAACAAAAAATGCTGCCACAAAAAAACACACACTTACCCAGCGCCAACAACGATACCTGCCATGGAAATCCACATGACTGGCTGCCCGAACGGTAGCAATCAAAAGACACAACTGGCCCGCCGCAAACAGTTGCAAACCGGCAGTCGCCCACACCACACTGCGACCGGCAGGCCCCGACGCCACTCCCGCAAAAGCTCCACGCCACGCCAAAACCATCACAATCACCGGAATCACCACCAGTACACCCACGATTAACCAGTGCTTCCACAACCGGTCCGACAGCAGACGACGAATCAGTCGGTCCTTCGTCAGCGACTCAAACGGATCCAGTTCCTGCTCACCCGAAAAATAAAACAGCCCAGTCGGAACAGCAGTCTCCTCATCCGCAACAGCGGATTCCAGAGTCAGACGACGACGGCGACGGGCCAGTGAACCCGAATTGCGCACCAGTGTCATTTCACGGCCCCCGTTCCCAACCGCCAGCCTGTACAGCAGTCAATAAATAATGCCCCGGATCTGTCACCAATCGACCGGCAGGTTTCGCAGGATCAGAAAATTTCATACCGCCGCTGCAATCGACACACCCGGAATCCCCCCAACACTGCTTTCACAACCCCTGTTACCTCCTGAAACTGGGCGTTTCACCCGGATTCTCTAACTGTTTTTCCACGACAATCCTCGATACACTCAAAGCTCGTTCGCCTGAGCCTGCGTTTGACTCGGCCCTGTTTCCCCCTCCCCCGCACCGCGCCAGACTCCCCGGAAAGCCACGCCATGCGGCGAAATCTCCCGGTTTTTCTGCTGCTGCCAGGACTCTGCCTGCTGCTGGCCGCTACCCGACTGGCCGCACAGGATGCTGCAGCAGCCGCAGATTTCGAAAATCAAATCCGACCGCTGCTGCTAAACCGCTGCGGACAATGCCACGGTCCCCGCCAGCAAAAAGGCGGTCTGCGACTTGATGCCCGCAGTCACTTCTTCCGCGGTGGCGACAGCGGTCCAGTCATCGTCGCCGGAAAAAGCAACGAAAGCCCGCTCATTAACCGCGTCAGCTCCATCGTCGCCGACCTGCAAATGCCGCCCGCCGGCCCGCGCCTGACTGCCGCAGAAATTGAACTGCTGCAAACATGGATCAATCTCGGAGCAAACTGGCCGGAATCTGATTATGATCGACAGGCTCTGACTGACCCCCGCACACAACACTGGTCCTTCCAGCCCCTGCCAGCGTCTGTCACGCCGCCTCCCGCACAGCAATTCCCGCAGCACGCAGACATCGACCGATTCCTGCTGGCTCAGCTTAAGCCTCTCGGCCTCAGCATGAACCCCGCAGCCGACCGGCGTACTCTGATTCGTCGCGCATACCTGATCATGACCGGACTGCTGCCCACGCCCGAACAGGTCACTGAATTCCTCGCTGACAATTCTCCCGCAGCGTGGGATCACCTGATTGAAACTCTGCTCAACAGCCCGCACTACGGCGAACGCTGGGCTCAGCACTGGCTCGATGTCGTTCGATATGCCGATACACACGGCTTTGAAGTCAATACACCTCGCGACAATGCATGGCCCTACCGCGACTATGTTATCCACTCACTCAACTCCGACAAGCCATGGAATCAATTCGTTCGTGAACAGATTGCCGGTGATCTGCTCGGTGAAGATGCCGCCACCGGCTTTCTCGTCGCCTCAGCAGTTCTGCTGCCCGGACAGATCGGTGCGGACGATGCATCTAAACGACTGGCCCGCCAGGATGCACTCGACGAGATCATTGCCGGTACCAGCAGCGCTATGCTCGGACTGACGCTCGCCTGCGCTCGCTGCCACGATCACAAATTCGATCCGCTGACTCAGCAGGATTACTACCGCATGCAGGCCTTCTTCGCCGGTGTTGAATACGGTGAACGGCCACTGCGTGATCATGGCTGGCTGCAGCGACAGCAGCAGGCAGACTCCCTAAATGCCCCGATCGAACAGCTCGCAGCACAACTGCGCGGCATCGTGCCGTTCGCCACTCCCGCACAACTGCTGCTGATTGATGAAGAAGATGCCACACAAGTCAAATTCCTCAGCCCGCCAAATGGACCCGGGGCAAACCCAACCGGTACACAACGAGGCTACCGTGATGATCCTGGCTCAGTCCTGCAAACCGGAAACCTCAGCAATGGACGATACACATGGTGGAACAACGTTCCAGGCAAAGATGTCGTCATCTGGAAGCCCGCACTCGCAGGTACCGCACGACTCTGGTTGTCCTGGGGCGCACACGGCAGCGGTGTCCACACCAGAGATGCTCGCTATCTGCTCGATGCTGACGGAAATCCAGAGACTCGTGAAGACCAGCAGCAGATATTCGTTGCCGATCAGTACTACCCCGCCGGTGTTACGACCGGAACCACCGAACAAACACCGCTGTGGAGCGGATTTCAGTATGCCGGAACCGTCGATCTGCAGCCCCGGTCAGCAATCCTGCTGCGCGGCGGCGATACCGGTACAGGCATCACTGCAGACGTCATAGCACTGCAACTGCTGCCCGCCGCGGACAGCGCCGCGAACAATCTGCCGGCCCCGGCCACGCCACCCGTGCGTGACCCCGTCCAGACACAAGTCAATACCGAACGCTTCACACCCCGGCAGGTCCGCTTCCTCCGCTTCACAACACTCCAGACCATCAACAACAATCAGCACGAACCATGCCTCGACGAATTTGAAGCCTTCGGACCCGCTCAGCCACAGCTCAATCTTGCTGCCGCCAGCCGCGGCGTACGTCCCTCATCCTCCGGAAATTATTCCGATATCGGTATCCACCAGCTGCTACACATCAATGATGGCCGCTTCGGTAATGATTTCAGCTGGATCTCAAACCAAACGGGCGGTGGCTGGGTACAACTCGAATTCCCCGAAACTGTGGAACTTGACACTGTCACCTGGTCACGTGACCGGACCGGAAAATTCCTCGATCGCCTGCCCATCAGCTACTCCATCACTGTCTCCGCCGACGGTGTCAGCTGGACCACCGTTGCCGACCATACCGATCGAGCACCAGCTGGAACACCGTGGAACTCCGAAGCCGCACTGCTCCGCACCGTTTCACTCTCCTCCGCATCAGCCGCCACGCTCGTCACACAGCTGCAGCAGCTCCGCAGCAAGCAGACGGAACTCCGCCAGTCTCAACTGGTCTTCGCCGGCACTTTTCGCGAACCTGACCGCACGCGAATCCTGCGCCGCGGTGACCCTGAACAACCGAGCGAAGACGTACAACCGCAAATTCCAGGACTCTTTCAGAATACTGCCGCAGCCAATCTATCGTCCGCCAGCACTCAGACTGCGATCACCACAGAACAGCAGCGCAGAATACAGCTTGCCGACTGGCTCGCCGCAGATACCAACCCGCTGGTAGCTCGAGTCATTGTCAATCGGGTCTGGCAACACCACTTTGGACTCGGAATTGTCGAAACCCCCAATGACTTCGGACTCAACGGAACACCACCCGTCAACCAGCAGCTGCTCGACTGGCTGGCCACCGAACTAATTCGCAGCGGCTGGTCACTCAAACATCTGCATCGACTGATCCTCAAATCCGCAGCCTGGCAGCAGGACTCCACACTCCTCGCCAAAGGACTCGAACTGGACCGCAATAACTCGCGCCTCTGGCACTTCTCCGCCCGCCGCATGGAATCCGAAGCCATCCGCGACTGCACCCTCCAGGTGTCCGGTGAACTTAACCTCAAAGCCGGAGGCCCAGGGTTTAGCTTCTTCCAGACTCGCGGCGGACTCAGCGGATTCCCCGAACAGGAACAGCTCACCAGCGAGGAATTTCGCCGCATGGTGTACGCACATCGAGTCCGGATGGAAGCGGTACCGGTATTCGGCGCCTTCGACTGCCCGGACTTCGGGCAATCCATGCCCCGCCGCAGTCGCTCCACCACCGCTATTCAGGCACTCAACCTGTTCAACAGTCGGTTTACAAACGACCGCGCCGAGGCCTTTGCTCGCCGACTCTCGACACAGGCTGGCCCACAGCTCACCAGCCAGCTGCAGCTGGCATGGCAACTGACCCTGTCACGCAGTCCGTCCACCACAGAGCTGTCCGCGGCAGCAGACATCGCCCAGCAGCACGGCCTGCCTCAGGTCTGCCGCGTTCTGCTCAACAGCAGCGAATTCCTGCTGATCCCCTGAACTCCATCGACCTCAAACAGACACCGCAGACACAACGAAGTCATGCCCACCCCCAAAAACAACCTCACACACTCAGGTCGCCTGCTGCTGGATCGCCGCAGATTCTTCGGCGAAACCGTTTCCTCACTCGGCAGCATCGCCCTGCTCCAGTTGCTCCACTCCCAGAACCTGCTCGCCGATGAGCAGAACTGGACGCCCGAGGTGCCCCCCACAGCGCCCCATGTCGCACGCACCGCACCACTAACCGCCAAAGCTCGAAATGTCCTCGTCGTGTTCTGCGCCGGAGCCTGCAGCCAGCTGGAAACCTGGGACTACAAACCCGAACTGATTCGACTCGATGGCCAACCTATGCCCGGTGGCCCTCCCGTCACTTTTCAGGGCCCCGCCGGAAATCTGGCCAGACCTCAGTACCGCTTCCGCCCCCGCGGACAATCAGGAAAAATGGTCTCCGATATGCTGCCGCACCTCGGAGCCCTCGTGGATGATTTTGCATTCATTCACACACTCACCAGCAAAACAAACACCCACGGCCCGGCGGAAAACTTCCTCTCCACCGGCTTCGTACAGGATGGCTTCCCCAGCATCGGAGCCTGGGTGACATGGGCACTGGGAACCGAAAACCAGAACCTGCCTGCCTTTGTCGCTATACCCGACCCCCGCGGTATCCCACAGGCCAGCATCAATAACTGGGGACCCGGATTCCTGCCAGCAGTCTTCCAGGGCACCTCCTTCAGCGCCAGCCAGCCCATTCGAAACCTGCAGCCGCCCACAGGTACGTCAGTCGCCGCTGACAACTCCGCCCGCAGCCTCCTCAAAAAGCTGAACGAACAGCAGCTCCGGCAAAACCCCCTGAACTCCGAACTGGCAGCCCGCATCGCCAGCTACGAACTGGCCGCACGCATGCAGACCTCCGTTCCGCAAATCACAGACCTGAACTCCGAGTCACCACACACACTCAGTATGTACGGAGCAGATGATACGTCCGACCCCGTCCGCGCCGGGTACGCCCGCAACTGTATCCTCGCCCGCCGGCTTATCGAACAGGGCGTTCGCTTCGTGCAGCTGTTCAATGGCGCCTACGCCAGCGGAGGAAAACTCAACTGGGACGGACACCAGGCACTCCGCGAACAATACGATGTCCATGGACGGATTATGGATCAGCCCACCGCAGCACTCATTCGCGACCTCAAACAACGCGGTCTGCTGGAAAATACTCTGGTTGTCTGGTGTACCGAATTCGGACGCATGCCGATGTTCCAAAAAGGTGCCTTCGGACGCGATCATAACCCACAGGGCTTCACTGCTGTCCTCACCGGTGCCGGGATTCGGCCCGGTGTCAGCTACGGGCAGACCGACGAGATCGGCTTCAAGGCCATACAGGACGTGTCATCCATCCACGACCTGAACGCCACAATACTGCACCTGCTGGGACTCGATCACACCCGCCTGACTTTCAAACACAACGGCATCGCCCGCCGGCTGACTGACGTGCACGGCCATATTCTGCAGCCAATCCTCGCCTGAAACAGGTCGCTCAGGTCTGCCGGTTCTTCCGCAGCTGGCGACTGGCCTGAGTCAGTATCTGACGCTCCTTCGCACTTAGACTGGCCTCACCCTGTTCGCTGATCTTTTGCAGAATCTTGTCCACCTGCTCGTCCAGACTGCTTTCCGAGACAGCCGGAGCAAACAGTTTCAGGTTGCGGTTCTTCTTCGGACGCCCGGCACGCCGCGGCAGCTCTTCCAGCCAGCGACTGAAGTTCATGTTCTGTCGGAAATACAGAAAACCGAACAGCACACCACCCAGGTGCGCCGTATGCGCTGTCCGGCTCTGTCGCCAGTTGCCGGACAACAGCGGCAGCAAATCCATCGCCACGTACAGCAGCAGCAGCCAGCGCATCTGCAGCGGTACTATTCCCATCAGCAGAACCTCCCGACGCGGATAATGCAGCGCAGCCACAGTCAGTACCGCCAGTACTGCACCCGATGCTCCCAACATCTTCACGTCCGGCAGAAAAAAGCGACAAAACACCAGAGAAACTAGCCCTGCAAACACCGCCGATGCCGCATAAAACCAGCGAAATTCTCGCTCGCTCATCACCGACAACACCATCTGGCCGGCGAAATACAGCATCATCAGGTTCATCGCGATATGAAAGATGTTATCTCGGTTGTGGCACAACGCATGAGTCGCCAGACGCCACACCTGACCGTCGCTGAATACGGTCTTCACATCCATCCGCAGCCAGCGTTCAACACCAGAATCCCGCAACTCACCAGCATCCCCGGAAACCGTCAGCAACTGCAGTAAAAATACCGCAATCGTCAGAGCAATAATCTGCGCAACTGCCGAAAGTCGCGGACGCGGACGCTGCCCGAATCCCGATCCAAAACCGAACTCATCCTGCATGTATTCCCGGTTTTCCAGCCCCATCGCTCTCGCCAGACTGCTGCAGACAACGAAATCCCCGAACCTCTGTTCCGCTCAAACCGCCCACATATCCTACGCCAAATCCACAGCAAATGTCGACGGGAACCTCAGCGCCTGCCACCGCAACAGACTCACCGCAAAACACACTGCAGCATCCGCTCACTTAGCCCCGTTTTCCCCTGTCAGGAATGCCCCCGCTTTCCGCGAATTCGCCGGGGTTCCCACTTCCGAAACATCAATTTCACCGATAAACTCCCAACTCTTGAAAAACCAATGATGTACACGCGTGCATTCCCCAGGCAGCGACTGACGTCCCGTTGGTGGGTTTCCGTCACCGCTCAGGCTGGTCGCCTCCAGCGAATTCCCTCAGTCCTTTCAGTTTTCTAAGGCTTGTTGGTCAATCATGGACATTACCAAACTCCGCAACATCGGCATTTCCGCCCACATCGACTCCGGCAAAACAACGCTCACCGAACGCATTCTCTACTACTGCGGACGCATTCACAAAATTCGCGAAGTCAAGGGTGGTGACGGCGGCGCGACCATGGACCACATGGACCTCGAACGCGAACGCGGTATCACCATTACCTCCGCGTCAACTCGCGTCGAATGGGAAGACCGCGAACTGGGCAACAGCCACCCGATCAACATCATTGATACCCCCGGACACGTGGACTTCACTGTCGAAGTGGAACGCAGCCTCCGAGTGCTCGATGGCGCCATCCTTGTGCTGTGTGCCGTGGGTGGCGTCCAAAGCCAGTCACTTACCGTAGACCGCCAGATGCGCCGTTACGGTGTCCCGCGTATCGCCTTCATCAACAAGATGGACCGCATCGGGGCCAATCCCGAAAAGGTCATCGGCATGATGAAGGACAAGCTCAAATGCAATGCCGTCCCGCTGCAGATGGCCATGGGACGTGAATCCGCGTTCCAGGGCGTTGTCGACCTGATTCGCATGGAAGGGGTCTACTTCGAAGGCGAAAAGGGCGAAGACGTGATCCGTCGCCCGATTCCTGACGAACTCAAGGCTGCCGCCGACAAAGCTCGTCGCGAAATGCTGGAAGAACTGTCCCTGCACGATGACGAACTGATGGGTATTCTGCTGGAAGAACAAGAACCTTCCATCGAACAACTCCGCGATATTGTGCGCCGCCTCACACTCGCTCAGGCAATTACTCCCGTTCTGATGGGCACCGCCTATAAGGACAAGGGCGTACAGGAAGCACTCGACGCCGTCGTGCGTTACCTGCCGGCTCCGCCGCACCGCGAAAAACACGCCATCGACAACAGCAAGCCAGCCGGCGAAGACGGACACCACCCCCGTGTCCTGCTCAGCGACTCAAATGATGCCCCGCTGGTCTGCATGGCATTCAAAACCGTTGTCGAAAGCTTCGGCCAGTTGACCTATACCCGCGTCTACCAAGGACGAATCATTAAGGGTCAGTCCTACGTTAATGCCCGTACCGGTAAAGCTGTTCGCTTCGGTCGCCTCGTCCGCATGCACTCGAATGAACGCGAAGACATCGACGGCGCAGAAGCCGGCGACATCATCGCACTCGTCGGTGTCGACTGTGCATCCGGCGATACATTCACCGCCGAAGGACTCAGTGTCTCCCTCGAAAACATCTACGTCGCCAACGCCGTGATTCGACTGTCCATCGAGCCGAAGAAACGCGACGACGCCGACAAACTCAGTAAGGCACTCGAGCGATTCCGTCGTGAAGACCCCACGTTCCGAGTCATGACCGACGAAGAAACCGGACAGACCCTGATCGCCGGTATGGGCCAACTGCACCTCGAAATCTACGTCGAACGTATTCGCCGCGAATACAAGTGCGAATGCGTCGTCGGTGAACCACGCGTGGCCTACCGCGAAACGCCAACGAAAGCCGTCGAATTCGACTATAAGCACAAAAAACAGTCGGGCGGTTCCGGTCAGTACGCTCACGTTAAGGGCATCCTCGAACCACTCCCCGAAACCTCCGAAGTGCCTTACGAATTCTCCGACGAAGTTACCGGCGGTCGCATTCCTCGCGAATACATCCCAGCCTGTGACGACGGCTTCGAAGAAGGTCTCAAAAAGGGTCCGCTCGGCGAGTACGAAGTTGTGAACGTCAAAATGCGTCTGCAGGACGGCAGCTACCACGACGTCGACTCATCCGAAATGGCCTTCAAGATCTGTGCTCTTGGCTGTATGCGTGAAACACTCCGCAAGGCAGAAGTCGCCCTGCAGGAACCGTTCATGAAACTCGAAATCGAAGTTCCTGACGAATTCCAGGGACAGATCACCGGTCACCTCTCCAGCAAACGCGGACTGGTTACCGGATCCGAAGTCAATGGCGGCATCTGCGTGATCAATGCAGAAGCACCGCTGTCAAGCATGTTCGACTATGCCAACGAACTGCGATCCATGACTCAGGGTAAGGGTACCTTCACCATGGAATTCCTGGCCTACCGCCAGGTTCCTCGCGGCCTGCAGCCCGAAATCCTCGAACGACGACGCAAGGAAAAGGAAGCCAAGGCTGCCGCTAAATAGATCGCCCGCCTCTGACCTCTGCTCGCTACTCTCAAGGGAGCTCAGTCGGTTCGGCTGAGCTCCCTTTTTCACGCACTCCGCAGCACCACACAAAGACCAGCACATGCCCGACATCTTCCTGCAACAACTTCTGCAAACCCCCGGGACCTCAGGGGCCGAACAGCAAATCCAGTCTGTCGTGCGCAACTTCGTCTCACAGTTCGCCGATCAGGTCACCACCGATGTCCACGGCAGCGTCCACGCCGTAGTCAACCCCGCTGGGACTCGCACCATACTTCTCGATGCCCACTGCGACCAAATCGGACTTATTGTCCGCCACATCGACAGCCACGGGTTTCTGCGAGTGAACCCGGTGGGCGGCTGGGACCTTCAGATCCTGCTCGGTCAGCGCATGCTGGTACAAACTGCAGCCGGACCGATCCCCGGAGTCATCGCGCGAAAACCCATCCACCTGCTGGACCCCGATGAACGCAAGTCCGTCCCCAAAATAAAGGATCTCTGGATCGACATCGGCTCCGCCTCTGAAGCCGAAACCCGCTCCCTCGTCGGAATTGGTGACTTCGTTACACCCGAACCCTGCCTCCGCGAACTCCGCAACGGCCGACTCTCCGGTGTTGCCATGGACGACCGCACCGGCATTTGGGTCATCATGCAGGCTCTGCGACAAATCGCCGCTGCCGCTCCCTCCTGCAAAGTCGTCGCCGTGTCCTCGGTTCAGGAGGAAATTGGGTTGCGAGGTGCCACGACCAGTGCCTTCGCCATCGCCCCGGATGTCGCCATCGCCGTCGATGTTACTCATGCCACCGACTGTCCCGGAATCGATCAAAATGAATTTGGCAGGATCGAAATCGGACGTGGCCCTGTTCTTGTTCGTGGTGCTAATGCCAGCCCGGTGATTTTCGAACTCCTCGCCGCTCAGGCCACCGCTCGCAATATCCCATTCCAAATCAACGCACTCGGATATCCTGCCAGCAATGATGCTGCCGCTATTCAAATCTCCCGCGCAGGCTGCGCCACGGGACTGGTTACTATCCCCAATCGCTACATGCACAGCCCCGTTGAACTTGTCGCCGAGTCTGATCTGCAGCACGCCGCTGACCTGATTGCAGCATTCTGCCTGGCCATGACACCCGATCTGTCTTTGATACCGTCATAACTGCCTCACCCGCAGCACCCCCTGCACCACCCTAAAGTCCAGCTTCAGCAAGGTAATTCCACTATGGTACGGCTCGATCGAATCTACACAGGCGGAGGTGATGAAGGGAAAACCAGCCTCGGAGATGGCTCGCGCGTCTCCAAACTGGATGCTCGAATTGCCGCCGGGGGATCCGTCGACGAAACCAGCTGCTGCCTTGGACTGGCACTCACCGGCAGTCCGCCCGCCGCCGTCGCCGATATCATCAAACCACTCCAGCAGCTGCTGTTCGACCTTGGAGCCGATCTCTGCGTGCCCCTGCCCGCTCCAGACCAAAAAGATCTGCTGCCCTCTCGCATTTCCCCAGCACATGTCACCCGACTGGAACGACTGATCGATCACTTCACCGATCAGCTGCAGCCGCTGTCCAGTTTCATCTTGCCGGGGGGATCACAGGCCGCCGCCTGCCTGCACATGGCCCGCGCTGTCTGTCGCCGAGCCGAAGTCGATGCGCTGAGACTGCACCAGCTGCATCCACTCAATCCCAGCCTGCTCGTTGCACTCAATCGACTTTCAGACCTGCTGTTCGTTATGGCCCGCGCCGCCAACGACAACGGCCGGAGCGACGTCCTTTGGCAGCCCGGAGCTGGCTTGCCTCCGGCTCCCGCGACTGCCACATAGCCCCGCACAGCCCCGCCTACAGTCTGACGCTCGCTCCCGTTGTCGCGGCTTTGTACAGCGCCAGAATGACCTCCACGCTGCGACGCCCCTCACGCCCGTCCACTCGCGGTGCCCGGCCCTCGGCGATCGCCTCCACAAAATCCTGCAACTGCAGCTGATGCCCGACAAAGGAAATCGCCTTTGGATCAGCAGCACCACCAGTCGTTGCAGAATCACCACCCAGCTTCGACAGCAGCACTGTATCACCCGACACAGGCTCCGCAAACTCCCACTTCAAAATCGAATCCTGCTCGACAATCGCTGTGCCACGGCTGCCGTGAATCTCCGTTCGCTTCAGCATCCCAGGCCACGCAGCCGTCGTTGCCTCCATCACCCCCAAAGCACCACTCTGAAATTTCAGACAGGCAACTCCCACATCCTCGACCTCAATCCGCTCGTGGGCCAAAGTCCCCGTATACCCCGAAACCTCAACAACATCACCCATCAGCCAGCACAACAGATCCACATTGTGAATCGCCTGATTCATGAAGGCCCCGCCGCCATCCAGAGCCCACGTACCACGCCAGCCACCTCCGTCATAATACTCCTGAGTCCGCCACCACTTCACATAGGTATCACCCAACGTCACGCGACCAAATCGCCCCGTCTCCACTGCCACCTTCAATGCCTGATTCGCCGGACTGAAGCGAGATGGAAAAATCGTACACAGCTTCACACCCGCTGCATCACAGGCATTGATAATGTCATCACATCGTTCCAGCGTAATCTCCAGCGGCTTCTCCACCACCACATGACGGCCAGCCCGCGCCGCGGCAAGAGCAGGCTCGCGATGAGCACCACTGGGAGTACAGATCGTGACAACCTGCACCTCAGGATCCGACAGCAACTGATCCAGAGTGTCATAAGACTTGCAGCCGTACTCCGCTGCAAATGCTCGACCCCTCTCTGCGTTCTGATTGAAACACGCCACCACTCGGCCACCTGCCATGGCCTGAATCGCCTTTGCATGAAAATGAGCGATCATACCCGTGCCAATAATTCCAAAACCCATACTCATCGCCGCCCGTCCCTTCACGAAGTTTGCCGCTAATGCAAATGGCCCGACTCAAGAAATCGCAGACCCCACGCCAGCAAGATCCCGCCTAGAAGCACTGTCGTCAACTGCAGACGATTGAGACCATGAAACTCCATCTCCGGCAGCAAATCACTCAGCGCAATACAAATAAATACTCCGGTACAAAACGCCAGCATCCCGGACACCGCACCCGCAATCACGCCACCCGATGCTGAAAACCAAGAACAAACAACACGGCCCCCAACGGACACATCAGCGAAAACCCAGATTCACTCGAAAAAGCTGTCGACCATTCCAGTCGCCAGATTTCATTAGTGCGGTAATCGACAACGCATCCATCGGTTTGTGCAGCAGCACCGCCAGAAATGTCCCAAAACCATACGGCGACATCAGCACCGAATGACGACTCTCCGCCGCAACACTCGCCGCCAGTGCCATTCCGTCCAGCAATGTATGCAAAGATAAGCCAATCAAAATTCCCATCCAGCTCAACTGATGAGCATGATGACGGTGCGGTACCCCTGCTGTCACAGACAGCTTCACACCAGCACCTGCGTGCTCGTGCCCATGGTCACAACTCACAGCGGAATTCCCCAGCTGCACAAGCGGCAAAGATCTGACATCCGGATCCGCATGCTGCCCGGCACACGGATCTTCCCGATCTGTCGAAATCTCCAGCGGACCATGATGGTGAAAATGAAACCAGCGAATCAGCAGAAACATCGCCACGATACCGCACATCAGCCAGCCCGCCGCCTGACTGGGAGTCGCCCCGCCATGCATCGAATGCGGCAGCAGGTGAAACACACCAATACCAAGCATCAGTCCACCCACAAAACTAATGATCGTCTGACTCACCG
>Ga0163212_1000188_pt1 | contig 25913 bp, 26 predicted proteins | sample Malawi_45m_30L_FD_113532 | JGI IMG/M metagenome (GOLD analysis project Ga0163212, IMG submission 113532) | Freshwater microbial communities from Lake Malawi, Central Region, Malawi to study Microbial Dark Matter (Phase II) - Malawi_45m_30L | ecosystem: Environmental > Aquatic > Freshwater > Lake...
CTCGGTGGTCGACAAGGACTCCGCGCCCGCGGGCCAGCCATCCTCTTGAACCTTTCGAACCCGCACCGAGACCTCAACCCTTATTGACCCATGGCAGGATCCGTAGGCTCAGAAGACGGCGACGCTGGATTCCAGATCGCGCCGATGGTGGACGTTGTCTTCGTCCTGCTCATTTTCTTCATGGCGTCGGCCGGGACGAATGTGGTCGAAAAAGAGTTGAACATCAGCCTGCCCAGCGGACGCGGGGGAAAGGCAGCGGGACCCCCGCCCACCCCGGTGATCATCGACATCAGCGCGGATGGTGTCGTCTCGATGAACAGCAAGATCTTCGACACCCCGACGAGCAAAGAAATGCCGGAACTGCGCGCTCGGCTGAAAGAAAATATCGCGCGCTTCGGCGACAAGGACCCCGTCATCGTGCGCCCGGCCAACGATGCGCGGCAGGAGCGAATCATCGACGTGCTCAATTCCGCCGCAGCCGCGGGAGTCAAGAATCTGACCTTCAGCTAGCTTGAGACGGAGGGGCCTGCAGGTGCGGGCATGGTCAGTTCGGCGCCAGTCGTGCCGCGCAGCGAGTCGACATAGGATAGGGCGCGAACCTCGCGAAGTTTCGCGTAGGCGGATTCGAGGTGCTGCTGCAGTCCGAGGCGCTCTGACTCGGCGGCGTAGTTCGGGTTCTTGAGGAACTTCTCCAGATAATCGGCGTGGCGGGCCCAGAGCCATTCGTCCACTCGTTGTTTGGCTTCGAGACGCGCACGATACCAGTCGCTGGCCAGCACACTTTCGCGGGTCAAGATTGCGCGGACCCCGGGATCATCGAGCGTTTTGCCCTCCCAATGGTCGTCGCGCATGATGTGCAGAAGCACTTTGAGCGGCGGGCACGCCCACTCGATGCTACCGTCCTCGAAATAAAGCGCCGCCACGCGCTTCTGCGTGGCGAGGATGTTGTCTATTCCTTCCACGAATGTCTCCATGCCCTGAAGTTCGGGCTTGAGCATGTCGTCGGTGAGGACGACGTGCGGGTGATTGAAGACGCGGCCGAAGAACGTGTTGACGAATTTCTTGGTGATGCGGCTGCCCAGTCGGCTGGCGAGAATTTTGCGTCCGTTGTGATCGAAGTCCTGCCAGCGCTCAAGGTAGCCGTGCTCGCGGAGAAACCGTGGCGAGCGCTCTTCCACCGACATGCGGCACCAGACCTCGGGGACGGGAAGACTGATGTCGTGGTCGACGCGCGAATGAGGCCCCACATAGCCGGCGGCCGTGACAAAACCTTCGTAGCCGCTGATGGCATAGGAAACAAAAGCGCTGTTCAGGTCGTAAATGGGCGGCAGCGCATTGAACGGTCCCTTGGTCAGCGCGCCTTCCGAGCCGGCGCCCGTGGTCGAAGGCGATTTACCGGTCATGCTGCAGATGAACTCCATGAAGAGTTCCGGCAACTCCATGTGATGGATCGGATTGTAAACGGCGAGCGGACGGATCCCCGCCCCTTTGTCGGGCGGGTTGTTGCGGCGACCGGCAAGGACAGCGTTGGCCGGTGTAAGCACCGGTTGATCGCGGCGCAGCCCGCGCGCCAGCCTCATGCCGACATCGGCCAAGTAGCGCCCGCGCGGATCAAGCAGGTCGGGGCGCGTCTGGAGATAACGCGGATTTTTGGTCGGCCGACGGTCGACCAACCGAGGGTTGGCGTTGGAAACGAAAAACGCGGGTCTGCCCGCTTCGACGTAGCCGTCGATCAACTTCTGCATCGGCCGCGTGCATTCGAAGAAGCCGATGGCATCGTCGCGCATGGCCCGGGCTTCCTCCACGGTGAGCGGTTGGTAATTGGAGAAAAAGTTGCCGCCATGCGCTTGCTCGAGCTCCGTCACCATGTCGTAACCGCGGTGGATGGCATCTTCCGGCCGCTGGAAGAGCCGGTATTCGCAGTTGCGCACGAATTTGACACCGGGCAGTTGGGCAGTCTGGTCATCGAGCAGCGATGCAACGCGATCGCGGGGCACGACGGTCGAGGCGGTGATGTCGTCCTCCATCTGGATTTTCACCGCGGGGAAAAAGTCTTTGCGCAAACCGAAGGTGCGCCACGAGTCGTGGGCATCGAAGCCGACGCGCAGGAAATTGGCCACGAGTTTGCGGGTATGGAAACGCAGTTCGTTGCCGGGCAGGCCATTGACCGTATCCACGCTGAAATTCTCGCGCCAATGCTCGCCCCACTCCAGCCGGTAGAAGCGCTTGAGGACAAAGACGATCTCCTTGATGTGCTGGGGAATGGTTTCCAACCGCGCATTGTATTCGGTGTTGAAAGTGGGCGAAGGGGTCAAAAGTTTGATCACCGAGCCCAACGAGCGATCCGGACTCAGAACAAGCCGGTGATCTTGGCCGTTGCGTGCCGGATCGGTGTAGCGGTCGGCGTAATCGCCACGTAGCAGTTCATCGACCGCGTCGAAATCCTTCTTGAAGTCCTCGACAAAGATCGGCCCCGGCAAAATGGCGTCGGAGATCGGTTGGGAAATCTCCGATTTTCCACCGCCGGAGACCGTGCAGGGTTTGTGGCAGAGCGTGCCTTCGGCCATCGTGCCGACCAGGCGCCAAGCGCGCCCGCTGGCCGGTTTCTCCATGTGGATCTTGTAACCGCAGGGCAGCACGGAGCGGTGCTCGAGCCGGAGCTGAATTTCGCGGACCGCGCCTTTTTTTCCCAAGTGACCTTCTGCGCCAGCAATTCGAAACGCGCGTTCTCGGGGACATAGACAATGTCGGGGAACTGACGGTCGACAGCATGACCTTCCGGCCGCACATCGACCGCATCGCCGAGTAGTTCCATGGCCCGCGCGAAACTGCGCGGCATTTCGAGCGGCAGATCCTTGGCCGCGATCTGCTCGGCCAGATCGTAACCCGGAAAGATGAGTGCTCCGCCCGCGTGCTCCTCCTCGGCATTGCCGCCGAGATTGGCCGCCATGCTGACCTGCGCTTCGACCTCTTTCTTGCAGTAACCGAAGCAGTTGTCGGAGATGACCGTGACCACGGTCCCCGACTCGTCGCGCGCGGTGATCTTGAACGCCGTCCCGTCGTTGTAGAGTTCATCGGGCGACTTCCAACACATGCCGTCGCGCCGCTGGCGCTCGCTGGCATCTTCCCACTTCGGCAAGCCAAGTTCCGATTTGGTCAGCTTGTTGAGGTGCGGCGCGAGAATGACGCAACCCGTGTGCCCGGTCCAATGCTCGACGTCCAACCCGGCATCGTTGCCGGGTAAGTTGGGGTCACCCGCGTTGCCGAAGATATTTTCCACGAAATCGAGGTTGCAGACCAGACCGCCCGGCACGAAAAAACGCACCTCCATCGATTTTTCCGGCGTGACCCCGGGCACTTCGGGACAGACCACCGGCCGCCGAAGCAGCGTGACAAAGCATTCCGCGGGTTGCGCTTGGGTCGAAGTGAAAGGCAGACGGAGCAACTCCGGCGGCGGATTGAGCGCGTCGCGAAGCAAACGGCCGAAAACGGCTTTGGGCACCGCTTGTTTGTCGGCCGCAATCGGCAGGCCGCCTTCCGTGACATGGAATATTCCCTCGGTCGTGCGGCGGTCGCTTTTCGGATTGTGCAGCACGCCCTGGCGCACGCGGTAGGAATTGATGCTATCCGAGGAGAACTCGTCCCGATCAGGCGGCGGGGAGAGCAAACGCGCCAACCCGTGGCGATCGAGGACGAAAGTCTGGGCCGGCAGATGCGGCACCTCCACGGCGTCCTGCAAAAAGTCGTAGAGAAAATTCTGGATGCGTTGGGCGGCAGGACAAAGATGCTTGGCCAAAAGGCGGTCTTTTTCGTCGTTGATCGCCATGAGTCCGCTGACCAAGTCGGCAAACTCCGGATCGAGCGGCAGAGGAAAAACAGGAAGCCCCAGATCGCGCAATTTCAGGTTGGCGTAATGAATGAGGCGTTTGGTCGCTGCGGGATCTTCTCCCCCGCCGATGATGCCCCGCAGGCGGCCGACACGTTTTTCCAAAGGCGAATCGCTCATTTTTTGCACGAAAGCGCAAGTTTGATACCTCGACTCCCGCAGGCAAGCCACACGAACGATGCGTCCGCGGTTGACGCGGCGGTCGGGAAAACGCTGTCATGGAAACATGGGCGAACACCTCCCGAGGCCGGCCGACGCGCCGGAAAAAATGCAGGCCATGGGAATGTCACTCGCCGTCGGCCTGCTGCTCCTCGTGCTCAAAGCCGTCGCGTGGTTGTATACGGGATCGACGGCCATCCTGAGCGATCTCGGGGAAAGTGTGGCGCACATGGCCGCGGTCGTTTTCGCCACCTACAGCCTGTGGCTCAGTCTGCAACCGGCCGACGACAATCACCTTTACGGACACGCGAAAATCGGATTTTTCTCCGCAGGCTTCGAGGGGGCAATGATTGCCATTTCCGCGCTCTACATTCTCTACGAGGCAGGGAAAGCGGCGTGGTTCGGCCCGGAAATCAACCACATCGGCATCGGCTTGGCTCTCACTGCGACGGCGGCCGTCCTCAATGGCGCACTCGGTTGGTATTTGGTCCGCACCGGACGGCGGCGCGGCTCGATCATCCTCGAAGCGAACGGCCACCACGTCCTGACCGACTGTTGGACCAGCCTCGGCGTTCTGCTCGCCTTGGGACTCGTGCAGATGACCGGATGGCCTTACTGGGATCCGATTTTTGCGGCGGCCGCCGCGTTGAACATCCTTGTTTCGGGCATCCGCCTCGTGCGACGCAGCGTCAGCGGCCTGATGGACGCCGCCGACCCCGAGGCCAACCGCATCATCGACGCCATCGTGAAGGAGGAGACGGCCAAACGCGGTATTTCTTTCCATAATCTGCGCCACCGCAATGTCGGTGATGCGCATCTTGTCGAGCTGCACCTCGACTTTCCGGCGGATGCCTTGCTCAAAGACGCGCACCGCTTGGCCACGGAGATCGAAGACGCCATCGAGTCGAAGATTCGCCCCGCGGCTCATGTCATCACGCACCTCGAATGCGAGGGCGACCACGCGGACGATGGACGCGCTTAGACGCGCTCCCGAGCAAACGCGAGGTATTCGCGGGAAAGGCGCACATAACGCAGCGCCCACATCTTGATTTCGTCTTGCTCCTCATCGGAGAGCGTGCGGACAATTTTCGCCGGCGTGCCGAGGACGAGCGATCCGGGGGGGATTTCCATCCCCTGCTTCACGGTAGCGTTTGCCCCGATGATGGAGCGCGTTCCGACCCGCGCGCCGTCGAGCACAATGGCCCCCATGCCGACGAGGACTTCGTCTTCGATCGTGCAGGCATGGACGATGGCCTTGTGGCCGATGGTGACCAGTTGGCCGATGATGGCCGGCAACTCGTCGGCCACGTGGACCACGGCGCCATCCTGGACGTTCGATTTCGCCCCGAGCACCACATGGGCCACATCGCCGCGCAGAACCGCCTGGTGCCATACGCTGGCCTCGGGCCCGATCTCCACATTGGCCACCACCGTGGCGTCCGTGGCAACATAGGCATCCGGGGCGATCTTGGGCGCGGTGCGGATATTGCGCCCGATCGTGGCGACAAACTTGTCCATCGGCCCGAAGGTCTGCCTGCTCATGCCCTCCAGCGGGCTATTTCCCGGCTCCGGTGTCAAACCAAAATCCCGATCGACAGACCGGCCGAATGTTGGCGATTGACAGAAACTCCCGGGAGAAAGAAAAACACACAGCGCGGAGGAAGTTCACGGGCCACGCAAGACCAGCACCGAAAAAAACATGAACAAAATCCATCTCATCGAGACCGTCCAAAAGGATCTCAAAAGCAGCAAGGCCGACGCCGAGCGCGCGGTCAACGCAGTCATCGCGGGCGTCAAAACCCACCTCAAAAAAAGCAAAACCATGCAGCTAGTCGGCTTCGGCACATTCCGCGTGGTCAACCGCAAGGCGCGCATGGGCGTGAATCCGAAAACCGGCGAACGCATCCAGATCAAAGCGTCCAAGGCCGTGAAATTCAGCGCGGGCAAAGATCTCAAAGCAAAACTTTAAACCGATTTCCCTCCCCAACGAGAAAGCCCGTTGCGCCCGAGCGCAACGGGCTTTCTTATTTGGTCCGGAGATTTTTTGGTCGAGCGAATCGCGCGACTGACGCAAACTGAACGCATATGAAAAAACCCATTCGTGTCGCGGTAACCGGCGCTGCCGGGCAAATCGGCTACTCCATTCTCCCCCGCATCGCCAGCGGACAAGTTTTCGGCTCGGACCAGCCCGTTGTCCTGCATCTGATCGAAATCGAGCCGGCCCTCCCCGCGCTCCAGGGAGTGGCCATGGAACTGCAGGACGGCGCTTTCCCGCTGCTCGAGGGCATCGAGACGACAAGCGACCTCAACCGCGGGTTCGATCGCATCAACTGGGCGCTGCTCATCGGCAGCGTGCCGCGCAAGGCCGGCATGGAACGCAAGGACCTGCTCGGGATCAATGGCAAGATTTTCGTGGGCCAGGGTAAAGCGATCGAAAAGAACGCCGCCTCCGACGTGCGCATCCTCGTGGTGGGCAACCCGTGCAACACGAATTGCCTTATCGCAATGAACAATGCGCCGGGCATTCCCGCGGACCGCTGGTTTGCCATGATGCGCTTGGACGAAAACCGGGCGAAGTCGCAGCTCGCGCAGAAGGCCGGTGTGCCGTGGCGCGACGTGACCAACATGACCATCTGGGGCAACCACTCGAACACGCAGTTCCCCGACTTTTTCAACGCGCGCATCGGCGGAAAACTCGCGCCCGAGGTCATCAAGGACACGGCGTGGCTGGAAGGCGATTTCATCAAGACCGTGCAGGAGCGCGGCGCGGCGATCATCAAGGCGCGCGGGCTGTCCTCGGCTTTCTCCGCGGCTCATGCGGCCATCGAGACCGTGCGCAGCTTGAGCAGTGACACCGTGCCCGGCGACTGGCACAGCGTCGCCCTGTGCTCCGACGGCTCCTACGGAATCGAGAAGGGGCTGATCTGCGGCTTCCCGGTGGCGACCGAGGGTGGCGCGGCCTCGATCGTTCAAGGCGTGCCGATCAATGATTTCGCGCGGCAGCGTATCGACCGCTCGGTCAACGAGCTGAAGGAAGAAAAGGCCATGGTGGCCGACCTGCTGCCCAAATAAGGGTCAGGCGGCGGCCCGCGCCTTGGAGCGCGTCTTGGCGCGGCGCGGTTTTTTGCGCAGCGTGATCTCCGACTTGTGGAAGGCGAGGATGAACATCGGGGGGATGTTCGCGATAAAGTATTCCACCTCGCACCCCGGGAACATGCGGGCATGGCCTTTGAGCTCCATCGACACTTGATAAACGATGAACATTCCCTCATGGGAAAGGCCGTCGTGCACCGAATGCAAAATTTGCTTTTTCGCCTTCGGCTCGATGTAGCTGAAGGGAATACCCGAGATCACATAATCCGCGTGGTTCAGCCCGAGTTTGTGCAACTCGTCGCGGAAAAGCGCGGCATCTGACTGATAGATCAGGACGCGCGGGTCGTCGCGGAATTGACGCCGGAGATGCTCGGCCAGATGCGGGTCCAATTCGAAAACCAGAAGCTTCGAGTCGTCCGACATGCGGCGGGCAACTTGCCGCGTGTAGCATCCTTCCCCGCCGCCGAACTCGACGAAAACGCGGCTTTTTTCGAAGTCCATCCGCTCGAGAATGCGCTTCACCATGCCCTTGGAACTGGGCACGACGTAGGCGATCTTCAACGGGTCGGCCAGAAAACGGCGAAAGAGCAAGGTGGCGCTCATGCAGGCAGGCATGCTAGGAGTCCGGTTCATGCACTGGCAAGTCCAAGCTAGAGGTAAACCATGACCGGCAAGCACGGCGTCGGGTTCACCGCCTGCGCTGCGCTCGTCGTGGCCAACATGGTGGGGACAGGTGTCTTCACCAGTCTGGGATTCCAACTGGCGGAAATTCCCTCCCGTCCGGCCATCATGCTTCTCTGGCTGCTCGGGGGCGTGCTCGCGCTGTGCGGAGCACTTTGCTACGCCGAATTGTCGGCCGCGCTGCCGCGCTCGGGCGGCGAATACCATTTTCTCGGGCGTATTTTTCATCCGGCTCTCGGCTTCATGGCTGGGCTCGTCTCGGTGGTGGTCGGCTTCGCCGCTCCCTGCGCGTTGGCCGCGATGGCCTTCGGGTCCTATCTGCAAGGAGTTTTCCCGAACATCTCTCCCCTCGCTGCCTCCTGCGCGGTTGTGATCGTGGTCACAGCGTTCCATCTGCGCACGCTGGCTTTGAGCAGCGTATTCCAAATTGTTTTCACCGCGCTGAAGATTGCTTTGGTCGTCTTTCTTTCTTTCGCCTTGCTCGGCGGCACACCGAGCGAACCGGCTCCGGCCGGACCTTGGTTCGACTACGTCCTCTCGGCGCCCTTTGCTGTTTCACTCATGTATACGCTCTACGCGTATTCCGGTTGGAATGCCGCGACCTACGTGTTGGGCGAAGTGCGCGCCCCGGCCCGCGTAATTCCGGCCGCATTGGCGGCCGGCACCGTCCTCGTCACCGTGCTCTACCTCGCGCTCAATCACGCATTTTTGCGCGCTGCACCGGCGCAAATTCTCGAGGGCGAACTCAATGTGGCACAGATTGCCGCGGGGGCGGTCTTCGGCGAGTCCGGCGGCAAATTGGTGGCGGCGATCATCTCGGCCGGACTTGTCTCCGCCTTGAGCGCCATGGTGTGGGCCGGTCCGCGCGTGGCCATGGTGCTGGCCGAAGACCATCCGCGATTCTTCGGCATCTTCCGGCACCGCAATGCGGACGGAATCCCGGTCAACGCGGTCATTGCCCAATCGGCACTGACACTGCTGCTGCTTCTCACGGCAACGTTCGAGCAAGTTCTTGTCTACACGCAGTTGGCTCTGCTCGCCTGCGGCTTCCTCGTCGTTCTCGGGCTGATGATTTTGCGGCACCGCGAGCCTGCCCTGGCGCGCCCCTTCCGCGTTCCGCTTTATCCGCTCACTCCGTTGCTTTTCCTCGCCATCAGCGCGTTTGCGCTTGTCTACACCGCGGTCTCGCGTCCGTTCGAGGCAGTCTGCGGCGCTGTCACCATGCTGGTCTGCCTGTTGCTTTATTTTCCGGCGAGAAGCCGACGTGACCCGGCGCAATGAAGAGAGTCATCGCCTTGATCGCCGCGGCGCTCGCGACCGCGGCACCGTCCTACGCCGTCTCGTCCACCGAGCTAGGCGCTTTCCTGGCCGGGCGCGACTTGCCGCCGGAGAGCTTGCTCGCCCCGCTGCAGCAATCCGACGAATACAAAGAGCACGCGCGCCTCTATGGCTCGCAATGGTTCCGCTACGATGACCGCTATTTCGCGCCGATGCGCGCTTGGGCCGGCAGCGAACTCGCCATGCGGATCGGTCCCTCGTGGCAGGTGACCTATCTCTTCGGCGGCCCCGATTTGATCAGCGCCCTTGCCCTCTTCCCCGAAGCACGCAGCTACGCGTTGGGCGGACTCGAACCGGTCGGAAAACTGACCAACCCGCTGCAACTCACGCCGGAGGAGTTGCACGCCAGCCTGGCCGCACTGCGCAAATCGACCGAGGTCATCATGAGTTTCAACCATTTCATCACCAAAGACATGAAGACCGATCTGAAGGCGTCGGCGTTCGAGGGCGTGTTTCCCATCATGCTCGTTTTTCTTTCCTTCACCGACACGCGCATCGATTCGGCCGAGCGACTGACCCTCATGCCCGACGGCGCCCTCGTCCCGGGAGAGCAGGAAAAAGGACAAGCCGCCCTGCGCATCATTTTCCGTTCCGCTCCGCTCGTTCCGCCGTCTGAAGTGATCTATGTGCAGGCGGATCTGTCCGATGCCGCGCTGAAAAAGAACAGCGCGGCGCTCGACTGGCTGAGCATGCGCGGTCCCGCCACCGGCTACCTCAAGGCGGCATCGTATCTTCCGCATTCGGGAAGTTTTTCCCTCGTGCGGAATTTTCTCCTCTCCAACTGCACGGCTATTTTGCAGGACGACGCGGGAATTCCTTTGTCCGCCTTCCGCTCCGCCGGATGGCAGGTCATCTGCTTCGGCAACTACACCAATCCGTTGGAAATTTTTGCCAAGCATGACCAACCGGCGCTGCGCGAAATCTACGCGAGTGGCGCGCCGTTGCCGTTGCCATTCGGGTTCGGCTACCGCTGGCAACGCGGCGAATCAACCCTGCTGCTCGCCCTGCCGCCGCACCACGCACCGCGCGCGCTGCCCGTGCTCAGCCCCTCGCCTTCTCCGCCCTACTAGCGGCGCCGAAAAAGCGGCCCAGGAACTCCGCATCGGAAAATGCCCCGCCGCCCGCCAAGCGGATGATGACCAACTGTTGCGAGGTAACGATGTAAACGCGCTGGCCGCCGGTTCCGATCATGGCCAACAAATCGGGCGGCGCAGAGCGAGAGAGACAACCATGGCGCCAGAACCGGGCCGGAGGCGGCGGATCGAGGGAATCTTCGACATCGATCTCGCACGCATCGCCGGATGCGGCATTGCGGTTGAGCCAGAACCCCAGCGCATACATTCCGTTTTGCTCGGTGCCGGAGGAAAGCAGGCTCCTGACCGCAGGCGGCCATTTGCCCGGACCGCGGCCCATGCCCTTGAGAACTTCCTGTCCGGCCGGCAGAAGCTCGCGCGCCGACATTCGCGCACCGGTCGAGAAAAACATCCGTCCACGACCATCGCGCCGCCAGCGCCCGAGAATTTCCGGCTTGGCGCCGGGCATGTATCGCTGCACCCACGCGGAGAGAGGCGTGCCGCGCACGAGTTGAATTTCCTCGGCCAAAACTTCCCAATGGGCCGCGCCATAGGCAAATCCGCGCGAAGGCCGGGGCGCCTCGAGTTTTCGCAGGACACCTTCCTTGTCCTTGAGTCCTTCGGAATAAAACGCGCCCGACATCGGTTCGAGACCGGAGGTTTGATTGAGCAGCGCGGCCAAAGGAACACCGCGCGCCGGGCCGCGGGAAATACCTTGGCCGAGCGAAAGACCTCCGGTCAGCGCGTCACGAAAAACACCGATCGAGACAAGACTCTTCGTGATGCTGAAGATGCGCGGTGTTTGCACCAGAGCCGGTCCCCGCTCGAGAACGACATGCCCGCGTTGCGCGACAAGAAGTGCCCTCTCGCCGTGCGAAGCGGAGTAAGCGGCCGCTTCTTGCACCGCGGCATGTGCTCGTGCCCCGAACCCAGTAATCAAACAAACCGCGATGACTTGGCGGGCGTTCATCGATCACCCGCCTGCCGACGTCCGTGCAAAGCGCGGGAGAGCGTGAGTTCGTCGGCATTCTCCAGCCCGCCGCCGGCCGGCATTCCTTGGGCCAATCGCGAGACGGCAACTCCGCGTGGCGTGAGAAGTTCGACGAGATAATTCGCCGTCGCCTCCCCCTCCACATCGGTGCTCAAGGCCAGGATGACTTCGCGATACTCGCGGGCGGAAAGCCGCGCGGTGAGTTCGGACAAACGCAGGTCTTCGGGACCGACATGCTCGAGCGGCGCGAGACGACCACCGAGGACATGGTAATAACCGCGGAAAGCGCCCGATCGCTCGATGGGCAAAATATCCGTGGCCCGCTCGACCACGCAAAGGATGGCTTCACGCTCGGAATCGCTGCAGACAATGCAGACTTCTTCCTCGCTGAAAAATCCGCAGTCCCGACAACGCTTCACGCCGTCGCGCGCCGCGGTCAGCGCTGCGCCGAGCAACGTCGGGCGCCCGTTTTCTTCGAGAAGCCAGAGGGCCATGCGCTCCGCACTGCGCGGACCGACACCGGGCAAACGTCGCAGCTCGCGGACGAGAACGCGGAACGGCTCGGGATAATCCGCGTTTCTCACGTGGCGGCTTCGGCACGGCGCGCGGCCTGACTGCGCAAAGCGAAAATCCGCGCGGCCGCATCGTCGCGTTCGCGCGCGAGTGCGGCAAAGCCGTTCTCGGCGGCCATCCAATCGCCGTTCCAAAATGCCTCCCACGCGAATTCCCAACGCCGCAGATCGTCCGCCGCACCGGCGGGAGCTTCGTGCTCGGGAACCGTGACTTCGTGTAAAAGAAAGCGGTTTCCCTCGAAATCCCACCAGGCAATGCGGCGAAACTGCCACCCTTCGAGGATTTCCGCCGCGATGGAATCTTCGACCAGCACGCCCGCGGCGTAACTGCGGGCGGACGCCGCCATGCGTGCGGCGCGGCGCAGCGGCGCGCCGCTCACCGTCCATCGTTTGCCGGCAGGAAGATCGCTGGCTCCGCAAACGCATTCGCCGCGCGTCAGCGCGGCGCATCCGCCCGCTTGGCGGACCCATTGCCACAGCGCGTCGACCAAGGCGGCCGGAGCGCACTCCTGCCCCCACATTCCGAAAACAAAGCGCGCGCCCTCCGCATCGCAGCGCTCGAGATATCCGCCGCTTTTTTGGAAGTGCCGCGCCGCTTTGCCTGCGTGCTCCGAGAGGCCGGACCACGCTTGGTGCTCATCACCCGGCATTCCCGGCCAGAGCACTTCGGCCACGGCAAGGAAAGAGGAGGTCGGTTCGCCCGAGATGCGGGTTTCATCGATCCTCATGCGCAGAAACTCGGGCGCAACGCGCGGACCGACGAGCGATTGCCATTGGACGCGACGCGAACCCAAAGGCGTGAACGAGAAAAACAATCCGCATACACCGGCCAGCACGGCGGAAGTCACCGGCACGAGCGAGCTGGCCACGTGGCCGTAGAGCCCGGCGATCCAAATACCACTCCCGAGGAGCCAAAGCGTGGCGATCCAGACAAGGATCTTCAGTCCGCGCCGCGGGATATCGACCACGCACCACGCCACCCAGAAAGCGATGAGAAACGCGATGACGGCCTCGACCCTCGGATTGACCACGGGCGGACGCCATCCCTGCCAACCCGGCAGCAACGGCGCCCAAAGCAGCGGCAGGGCCAGACTGATGGCCAGAAATGCGCAGATGAGCGCGGCCTTAAGATGCAAGGTCAGCGGGCGTTTCATTTTGTTGCGAGGGACCACGATAGGAGCGGACGACCAAGTCGCTCAAGAATTTGTCCGGAGAATCCACCGCCGCGCGCGTCAGGACCAGCGGATGGCCGGCGGGCGATCCACGCAGGAGCCGCAGACCGAATTCGTAATTGCGGAAAAGTTCCGCGCACAGATCGCGCACGGGCTGTTGTCGCGCGACAGACAAGGCAACAAGGGTCTCGAGCGCCTCGCCATCCAAGCGCAAAGGAACGCCGTGTGCGTCGCCGAGACGCACAATGTAGTCGGACGCCGCTTGCCGCAGGGCCAGATCGCGGTCGCGTTGCCCGCCCGCCCGCAATTCGGCCAGGCGCGCCGCAGGCTCGTCGATAAGGGCCTCGTCGACGCGCAGGGCCGCAACGCCGGAGCCCGGCAGCTCGAATTTGAATTCGCGCAGGATCCGCTCGCAAACGGTGAGCAATCCGCGCGCGCCGGTTCCTTCGGCCGCGGCCAACGCAGCGATGCGGTCGAGCGCCGTATCATCGAAAGCCGCATCGATGCCGTAGGCCAAAAACGATCTTTCGTATTGGCGCAGAACACTGCCCTCCGATTCGGTGAGAATCCGGCGCAAATCCGGTGCACCGAGATCTTCGCAGGCCACGCGCACGGGCAATCGGCCGACAAATTCCGCCTCCATCCCGTATTCGATGAAATCCGATGTGGCCGTGTCCTGGTGCCAGGGACGCTCCGCTTCGCCCGCGGAGGGAGCGGCGAAACCGATCTGCGTTTTGCTGCGGCGCTTCTCCACGATCTCGCGCAGGCGGGGAAAGGCGCCGCTGACGATGAACAAAATACTGCGTGTGTTGACCGACTGGCGCCCGGCTTTGCCCCCGCGCTGCAAGTCCATCACCGCCTGCATCTGCCCGGCAAGGTCCATGGGATTGCGCAGGGAAACCTCCGTTTCCTCCATCAGCTTGAGCAGCGTGGTCTGCACGCCCCGCCCGCTGACGTCGCGGCCGATCATGTTTCCCGCAGTCGCGATCTTGTCGATCTCGTCGATGTAAATGATGCCGTGCTCGGCCAAAGCAATGTCGCCATCGGCCTTCTGCACCAGCTCGCGCACCAGATCCTCGACGTCGCCGCCGACATATCCGGTCTCGCTGAACTTGGTCGCGTCCGCTTTGACAAACGGCACCCCGATCAACTCGGCGATGCAGCGGACCAAATAGGTTTTTCCCACGCCGGTCGGACCGGTGATGATGACGTTCTGTTTGGCATACTCCACCGCGCCGGTCTCGCCGCGCGAGGCGCGCTCCTGCAGATAGCGCGCGTGGTTGTAGTGGTCGCAAACGGCGATGGAGAGCACCTTCTTGGCTTCGTCCTGCTTGATGACAAAGCGGTCGAGGTGCGACTTGATCTCGCGCGGGGTGAGACGGAAATCGAAAGCGGGTGCGGACTTTTCCGCCACTTCGGCTTCGGCAACGCCGGGCGCCGGAGCCGGACGCCCGGACTGGGCGATAGCGGACTGCAGGAATGACTGCAACCGCCTCTGCAATTCCTCGGGACCGGGAAAATTCGGATCGCTCACCACGCCATACTACGCGGTCCGGCCCGCGGCGCAAATCCGCTAAGGCGCGGAAAGTTTCTCCGCCGCCGCGCGGTAACTGTTCCAGTAAGGCACGGTTTTGTCCGCAGGGACGGCGAGAAATTTGGCGAACTGGGCGCGCGCGGCCTCGTTGTCTCCCAGTCCGCGGTTGGCCACGCCGGCGAAAAAATATACCAGCGCGCCGACGCCGTTTTGCGGGTAGCGAGCCACATCCGGCATGGTCAGTGGCGAGGAGCGCAATCCGAAGGCGGCGGCATCGAGGAAAAGGTTGGCCCGGGGCAAATTTTCTTCGCGATCCGAATAAAGGCCGCCCCGTTCGAGTTGCGCCCATATCTCGCGCGCCTGGTCGCGTCGTCCCTCGAGGGCCAGCGCGGAAGCGAGATTCACCTTGGCCCATTGCTCGGCTTCGCTTCCGGGTTCGGCGGAGCGCGCCGCGGTGGCGAACGATTCCCGCGCTTTCGGCCAATCGCCGGCGGCAAACGCGGAAAGCCCCGCATCGAGCGGGTTTTCCGCGGAACTGCCCGCGGCCGACAAGCCTTCGCGCAACGATCTGATTTCTTTGCGCTGGCTGGTCAGGAACATCCATGTCCCCGCGCCGAGCAGCAGCACCGCGGCGCAAAGTGTGATCAAGGCAACGTAGAGCTTGGTGCGACTGGTCTCGACTTTGACCACTTCGCGTTGGCGTGCTTCAGCCGGACGCCCGGCGCGCTCGAGGACTTTTGATCGGGCGAACTCGAGATGCTCGACCAGTTCACCGTAGTCGGCATAACGATTCTCGGGATCTTTCTCGAGCATGCGGTTGATGACGTAAGCCGTCTCGGATGCCACGTCGGGCGCGAAGGCCTCGAGACTGACCGGTTGGCTCTTGATCTGCTTGAGCGCGACGAGGCTCGCGCTCTCCGCTTCGAAGGGCGGCCGCCCGGCAATGGCATGGAACAGCGTCCCGCCGAGACTGTAGATATCGCTGCGAAAATCCTCCGGCTCGTAGTTGAGCCGCTCGGGCGCGATGTAATACGGCGTGCCCCAAATTTCGCCGCGCGCCTCGGCCTCGTCCTCGAGCACGCGGGCCAAACCGAAGTCCACGATCTTCGCGGTGTGCGCGTCGGCAAAAAGAATATTGCCCGGCTTCACATCGCGGTGGATGAGCCCCTTCTCCGCGGCGGCCTCCAATCCCTGCGCGATCTGCACGCCGATATCGAGGACCTGCGCTTCGGACACGCGGGTTTGGATACCCATCAAATCGTCGAGCGAACCTTTCTCGACCAACTCCATGGCGAGATAGAATTGTCCGTCGGCCTCGCCGAAAAAATACACGCGCACGACATGCGGGTGGTTGACCGACGCAGTGACGCGCGCCTCCTGCTCGAGTTTGGCCCGCTCGTCCTCGCGCGCGCTCATTTCGCGGCGCAAGACTTTCAGCGCAACCATGCGTCCGAGCGTGTGGTCATAGGCTTTGAAAACCGACCCCATGCCGCCCTCGCCGATCAATTCGACCAATTCGAAGTTGTTGAAGATGCGGCGCGCCCTCATCTCCCCGCCGCAATGCGGACAATAAATCTGCGCGAAAGGAAGTTCCTCCGTCACGTCGATCGGCCCCCCGCAGGAAGGGCAGTTTTCGATCACCGGGGGGCGGGCCTGTTCGTCCACCCCCGGAGGCTAGCGCGGAAGAGATCGCAGCGGCAAACCTTGCGCGGCGGCGCGTTCCTCTCCAGCGTCTCCGGAGTGAGCGCGGAAACACGACAGGGAACGGCCGAAAAATCCGGTCTGCGCCTCGACCGCTGGCTGGCCGAAACATGGCCCGAGATCAGCCGGGCGCGCTGGCAGCGGGCTGTTATGGCAGGACTTGTCACGATCAACGGCGCCGCAGCCAAATCATCCGACCGACTTCACGCCGGAGACAAGGTGCAGGCCCAGGAACTGCGGGCCGGGCAACCGCGCAGCGATGCGCAACCGGAAGACATTCCGATTGAGATTCTCTACGAGGATGACGACCTCGTCTGTTTGAACAAACCGCCGGGCTTGGTCGTTCATCCCGCGACCGGCAACTGGACCGGCACTTTGGTCAACGCCCTGCTTCACCACACGGCGAAACTTTCATCCGGGGCGCACCCGCAGCGGCCGGGCGTGGTGCACCGATTGGACAAAGACACGAGCGGTTGCATTCTCGTGGCGAAAAACGATGCGGCACACGCCGCGCTGGCCGAACAATTCGCCGAGCGCACCGCGCAGAAAACTTACCTGGCTGTCGTTCGCGGCAAACCTCGCACCTCGGCCGGCGTGGTCACTGCGGCCATCGCGCGTCACGCGGTCCACCGGCAACGCATGGCCGTTTCGAACCGTCCCGGAGCCCGCGCCGCCGAAACCGCATGGAAACTCGTGGCGAGCGACGGGAGACTCAGCCTCCTCGAGTGCCGTCCGAAAACCGGCCGCACCCACCAGATACGCGTCCACCTCAAGCACCTCGGACACCCCGTGGCCGGGGACCGCGTTTACGGCGGCGGCGCCGATTTTCCGCGGCAGCTTCTTCACGCCTGGAAACTCGCGGTCAGGCACCCCCGTTCGGGCGAAGAGCTGGTCTTTTGCGCCCCGCCACCGAAGGACTTCCCTCAAATTATTCGGGAAAAATAGCCCTCCCGGTTTGTCTTTTTGCGAAAATGTGACATGTTCGTCGCACTATTGTTATGAACATGGCGGCTCCCCAGCTACGGACCCCGGCTGAGCACCCCCATTACCCCATCAGCCTGAGTGATTTGGCCCAAGCCCTCGACCACTCCCAGGAGGGCTTTGCGCTGACTGATCCCGAGGGCAATTACGTCTATATCAACGACGCCCACCTGCGGATGTATGGCTACGAAAAGCCGCAGGAACTTCTCGGCCGCAGCTGGCGCACACTCTACACGCCCGAATGGGTTCGGCATTTCGAGGAAGCCGTGCTCCCCATTATCCCGCGCGATCTTGTCTGGCGCGGACAGGTCATCGGCAAACGACGCAACGGCTCACCCTTTCTCGCCGGCGTCACACTCACCTTGTTGCCCGACGGCAAAATCACCTGCAACTGCCGCGACGAGTCATTGCATCGCGAGCCGCCGGACGCGCCGCGCTCGAAAACCCGCTCGCGCGCGGACAGCAGCGAGCGCGCGGCACTGCGCGAACTTGGCGAGCGCATCGTGGCCGGTCTGCCGGCGAAATTCCGCCGCCCGCTCGAAATGCTCACCGGCTACTCCTCATTTTTTCTCGAGGAAATCGGCAATGGTCGCGCGCCCGAAGCCGCATCGCTTCGCGACGGTCTGGCCGAGATCGATGCCACGGGCCGGCGCTTGGCCGAGCAAATGCGCAGGCTTGAATTGGTCGCCGAATTGGCCGCGCGCGATGAAGCGCCTTCGACACGCAGCATGGCGGACAAACACGCGGCGGACTGGCACCGCCATCTCGTCTCCGCCTGCCGCAAACTGGCCGCATCGGCCGGGCGTTCGGCCGACCTGCAGGCCGGTCTCGATCACGCGCATCTCCCCATCGCTTACCCCGAACTCGAAAGAGTGGTCATGGAATTGCTGACCAATGCCATGCAATCCTCGCAACCGGGCGATGCCCTCAAGGTCTGCGGCAAACACGGGCCCGAGGGATACGAATTGCGCGTCTGCGACGAAGGCGTGGGGCTGAAAGAAGATTATTTGGAAGGCGCGGACGGAAGGCCTTTCGGACAAACAGCCGCCTGCGGATTCGGCCTCGCCCTCGTGCGTTATATCGTGCGGAAAAACGGCGCGACCATCGCCCTCGACCCGTCCGTTGCGGGCATGACATGCGTCAAAGTCGTCTTGCCCTCGGGCGAACGCGCCTGACTCACCATCGACCGCCGCTGCGAATACGCGGCAGATCGGACAAGCGCGCCAACCGTCTTTGCTCTTCGCGACTGAGCGACTCGATCCCCTCCTCCGAAAGCCGTCGCAACAATTCGTCGGCCTCCGCGGCACGATCGTGCGGAGACATCGAAGCCAAAGGACGCGGACGGGGAATGGCCGGCAGCCAGATCTTGGTCAGAAGTGCGCCGGTCACCGCTCCCCCGAGGTGCGCGAGATGCCCGAGTTGGGGAAAAAGTTTGAGCGCCGCGCACAACGCGGAAAAAACAATGAGTCCGCGCCCGAGCGTTTTCGCTTTCATGCTCACCGGCAGAACGAAAAAGAGAAGCGCGCGCAACGGCATTTCCGGATACGCCGTGGTGAATGACAGCATGACGCCGCAGACCGCCCCGGAAGCGCCGACCAATTCGGATTGCGGCGCGGAAAAAAATGTCTGCAACAAACCGCCCGCGATACCGGAGACCAGATAAAGAATGAGATAACGCGCGCGCCCGAGCATCGTCTCCACCTCCGGCCCCAGAAACCAAAGCCCCATCACATTGACCGCGAGATGCAGCAGGTTGGCGTGGACAAAAAGATGGGTGACCACAGTCCACCACCAACCGCGGGCCAGGCCGTCGCCGCTCAACGCGAGAAGTCCGAGCAACTGCTGCCGCCCGGTGATCATGAGGAAATATTCGAGAGCGAAGACCGCGACGCACGCGCCGCACAGAATCACGGTGACCGGCGCAATGCGGAATTTCTCGCGGATGGGCTGCACGGCGCGAGGCTACCAACCGCCGATGCCCGCGGCAAACCGCTTGCCGCTTTGCTTCCCCGCCGCGTGCGTTAACCTTTGCGCAAATGATGCGGGAGCAACCATGCGGATAATCGCGGGCAGCGCGGGCGGGATCCGTCTCAAATGCCCGGACGGCATCGCGCGCCCGATGATGGATCGCGTGCGCGGCGCGGTGTTTTCGAGTCTCGGCGATGCGGTGCAGGACGCGCGTGTCGCCGATCTCTTCTCGGGCAGCGGCGCGCTGGGCATCGAGGCGCTCAGTCGCGGCGCCGCATCATGCACTTTCGTCGACGCCCACCGCAAAGCCGCGCAGGCCATCCGCGACAACTTGGGCCGGGCAAAACTGCGCGGAACGGTCCGCCAGCACGACGTTGCCGCCTTCGTCGCCACCGCTCCCGAGGCCTCGTTCGATCTCGTTTTCGCCGACCCGCCCTTTGCCCTCGATGCGGCGGAAAAAGCGCATCCCGCCCGCCTCATGGACGCGGGAGCACTGGCCCGCTGCCTCGCGCCCGGCGGAATTTTCGTGGTCGAACTTCCCATCGAACCGCCCGCCGCGGACGGCGCTTGGGAATTGCTCCGATGCCGTGCTTACGGGCAGGCTTGGGTCGCTTTTTACCGGCGCAAGCCCGACGCGTGATACGACTTTTCTACAACCTTGTCTTTCCCATTGTCCTGCTGGTCTCGCTGCCGGGCTACCTGCTTCGCATGGTCCGTCGCGGCAATTACCGCCGCGATTTCGCCCAGCGTCTCGGCCGCTACAGCCCGGAACTGCAGAGCCGTTTCGCACATGGCGACTGGATCTGGGTCCACGCGGTCAGCGTCGGCGAGCTGCTGGTCGCGCTGAAGATCATCGGCGAACTGCACCGCCGTCAGCCCGGATGGAATTTTGTCGTCTCAAGCACGACCTCCACCGCGCATGCCCTCGCCCTCGAGAAACGCGCGGACTGGCTCGTGCCGGTTTATACCCCGATCGACCTTCCTTTTTTTGTCCGCCGCGCGCTCGATGCGGTGCGTCCGAAAGCCGTCGTTCTTGTCGAAGGGGAAATGTGGCCGAATTTCGTCTGGACCTGCCGTGACCGGAAAATCCCGGTGGTGCTGACCAATGCTCGCGTCTCTCCGCGCTCGGCCCAGCGCTACGAAAAGTTTGCCGGCATCGCGCGGACTGTTGTCAGGCAACTCACCGCCGTCGGTGTGCAACAAGCCGCTGATGCCGCCCTCTGGCAAAAGCTCGGTGTGCCATCGGCAAAAGTCTCCGTCACCGGCAGCGTGAAATACGACCCGGACGGTGAAACCTTCACCGCGCGCGATTTCCGTCCTGTCCTCAGCGCGTGGGGCATCGCGCCCGGCGAACCGGTCATCGTGGCCGGCAGCACCCACGCAGGTGAAGAAGAGTTGCTCGTCGAAGCGCTGCGCGCCGTGCGAAGCAAACATCCGGCCGCGCACCTGCTCGTCGCGCCGCGCCACGTCGAACGCGTCCCGGAAATTTTATCACGCATCGACAAAGCCGGATTTCGCATCGCCCTTCGCTCCCAAACGCCTTCGCAACCCGTTCCCGACATCCTGCTCATCGACACCACCGGCGAACTCCGCGACTGGTATGCCTGCGCGGACATCGTCTTCGTCGGAAAAAGTCTGGCCGGACGCGGCGGACAGAATCCAGTGGAGGCCATTCTGGCCGGCCGCCCCGTCGTCTTCGGGCCGCACATGGAAAATTTTGCCGCACTGACGCGCGATTTGCTCTCGGCCGGCGGAGCCGTGCAAGTCGGCGATGCCGGGCAACTCGCCAAAACGTTCGGTGATTTGCTCGATGCTCCCGTGCGGCGCGCGGACATCGCGTGCAACGGAATCGCCGCCCTCACTGCGCACCGCGGGGCCACTTCGCGGACGGCAGACCTGATCGAAAGCGCCATCGCGAAGGGGTGACTCGGCCCCCGGGGCCGTGTAAGATCCCCCTTTCGATGAGAGCCAAGCCTTTCAAGATCGGCCCGGTCACAGTCGGCGGACGCAATCTGCTCCTCATCCTCGGTCCCTGTGTGCTGGAGAGCGAAAAATCCGCTTTCCGCTCGGCGCGCAAACTGAAAGAGATCACGCGCCGACTCGGCGTCCCTTTCATTTTCAAAGCCTCCTACGACAAGGCCAACCGCACTTCCTCGCGATCTTTCCGCGGACCCGGACTGAGTGAAGGCTGCGCCATCCTCGGCGCGATCCGCCGCGAGCTCGGTCTTCCGGTGACAACCGATGTGCATTCGCCGGCCGAAGTGGAGGTCGCCGCCGAGCACGTCGACCTTTTGCAGATCCCCGCTTTCCTTTGCCGTCAGACCGACCTCATCAAAGCCGCGGGCCAAAGCGGACGCGCGGTCAATGTGAAGAAGGGACAGTTTCTTTCGCCTTGGGAGATCGCGCCGATCGCCGAAAAATTGCGCCGCGCGGGTTGCAAAAAATTTCTCTTCACCGAGCGCGGAACCACCTTCGGATACAACAACCTCGTGGCCGACATGCGCTCGATTCCCTGGGTCCAAGAGCAGGGCTACCACGTCGTCTTCGACGCCACGCACTCCGTCCAGCGCCCCGGCGGGGGCGGAGACCGCACGACCGGCGACGGGAAACTGGCCCCGATCCTGGCCGCCGCCGCCGTGGCCGCCGGAGTCGATGGCGTTTTCCTCGAGACGCACGAAAACCCCTCCAAAGCCCCCTCCGACGGCCCCAACCAAATCCCTCTTGCCCAGATGCCGAGCGTTCTGCGCAAACTATTGGCAGTCCGCAATGCTTTGTAACCGACCGATCGTTTGCTCTTTGGCCGCAGCCCTTCTGTTCCCGCTCAGCGGCGCCAAGGCCGAGGGGGAGCCCAAGGACGTGACCGCGACAATCGATATCCCGGTTTCTGTCGGGCAGGTTTTGAAGGGCATGCGCTTGCCCTATTACGAGAAAAACAAACCGGACAAACTCAGCATGCGCTTCAATGCCGAGCAGGCCGAACGGGCGAGCGACACCAAGTTCAACTTCAAAGGGCTGCGCATCGAAGTTTTCGAAGACTCGGCGGACAAACCCGCCATGGAAGTCGTCCTCAACAACGCCGTCTTCGATCAAACCACGAGCAAACTCACCAGCCTCGACCGCGCCAAGATCAAGGGCGAGCAATTCGAGATCATCGGCAAACAATTGGAATTTGATTCCAAAACCCGCAACAGCCGTTTACTCGGTCCGGTATTCATGACGATCACCCAACTCGAGGATAAAGTTTCGCCATGAGGTTCGCATACATGGCTTTGTTGCTGGCTGTGCTCGCCGGCAGCCCGGAATCCCGCGCGCAGGAACTGCGCACCGAGGAGGCCGCCGCGCCGCGCCCGGAGGATCCTTTGGGCTTCGGTGCCCTTTCCAAAAATCGTCCCAAAGGCAGCACCACGGAAATCACCGCGCAGAAAGACGCCGTCTTCGACGAAAAACAAAACACCGCGACCTTCAACGGCGATGTGCGGGTCAAGGATCCCGCATTCCTGCTCAGCTGCGACAAACTCACAGTCCACCTGACCAAAGAACGCAATGGCATCGACCGCGCCGTGGCCGAGAGCAATGTCGTGATCGTGCAGCAGACGGAAAACTCCTCGGAGAAGGGTGCCATCGGCAAATCGCGTCAAGCCGTCTATGTCCCGTCCAAAGGCGAGGTCACGCTCATCGGCTGGCCCGAAGTTCAGCAAGGCATCAACCGCCACATCGCCACCGACCAGAGCACGCGCATGATTTTGAACAGCAACGGGCGCGCCACCACCGAAGGAGCGAGCAAAACGGTCATCACCGACACCGAGGGGGTGGGCAAACTGCAGTGAGCGCGACGATCACCCTCCCCGAGGAAAGAAAAGCAGCCGTCGGGCGCTCCGAGGAGCCGCTCCTCCAAACCGACAAACTGGTCAAAATTTACGGCGGACGCGCGGTGGTCAACGGCGTCGACATCAACGTGAAGCGCGGCGAGATCGTCGGGCTGCTCGGACCGAACGGCGCGGGAAAAACGACGAGCTTCTACATGATCGTCGGACTGGTGCGCCCGAACTCCGGACGCGTTTTCTTCGAGGGTCAGGACGTCACCCGCATGCCGATGTTCAAACGCGCGCGCGCCGGCATGGGTTACCTTCCGCAAGAAGAGTCGATTTTCCGCAAATTGACCGTGGAACAGAACATCATGGCCATTCTCGAGACGACGGATGTCACGAAGGCCCAACGCAAAGCGCGCTGTGAAGAGTTGCTCCACCAGTTCGGCATCGAGCACATCGCCAAAAACGAGGCCCTCACCCTCAGCGGCGGCGAAAAAAGACGTCTCACCATCGCGCGTTCGCTCGTGACCAGCCCCTCGCTCCTCATGCTCGATGAACCCTTCAGCGGCGTCGACCCCATCGCCGTCTTCGACGTGCAGCAGATCGTGACCAATTTGCGCGAGTCCGGTCTGGCCATTCTCATCACCGACCACAACGTGCGCGAGACGCTCTCCATCGTCGACCGCGCCTACCTTATCTTCGAGGGCCGCGTGGAAAGCGAAGGCACCAAAGATTTCCTCCTCAACGATCCGGTGAGCCGCAAACTTTACCTGGGCGAAAGCTTCCAGATGTAAAACCACGCCGTGGCCGCAACACCCAGAGTCACATCGGTCAGCGTCGGCGACTTCTCCTGCCGCCATGCCGCCGATCTCGGCATGGAGCTCATCGCCGGCCAAGACGGCCTCGGACGCCTCATCCGCGAACCGACCATCAACCGGCCCGGCCTCGCCCTCTCCGGGCACTACAGCTACTTCGCCAACAAGCGTGTGCAGATCATCGGCAGCGCGGAGCTAAGCTACCTGCAAAGTCTCGACCCGGCCGAGCGGGAGGAATGCATCGCGCGTTTCTTCGCGTCCAACTTCCCCTGCCTCGTCGTCGCGCGCCAGACCAAGAAAAAGAAATCCGCCAAACGCGGTTCCGATGTCCCCGCCCTCATCGCGCGCCTCGGCGAGAAAGCCGGAGTTCCGGTGTTCGTCACCCCGATGATCACCATGAAGTTCATCAACGCGGCGACCATCGCCCTGGAGACCGATTTCGCCCCGCGCAAAAGCGAACACGGCAGCATGGTCGACATCATGGGCATCGGCGTGCTTATCCGCGGCGACAGCGGCATTGGCAAAAGCGAATGCGTCCTCAGTCTGCTCGGCCTGGGCTACAGCCTGGTCAGCGACGACATCACCCGTTTCCGCTCGGTCGAGGGCCGGGAACTGCTGGGCACCTCCGCCGAATTGACCCGCTTCCACATGGAGGTGCGGGGCATCGGCATCATCAGCGTGGCCTCCCTCTTCGGCGTGCGCAGCACCCGCTTGGAAAAGACCCTGGATCTGGTCGTGACCCTGCGGGACTACCGGGAAATGGAGGAAGTGGACCGCCACGGCCTCCAGCAAAAAACCTACGATATCCTCGGGATCGAGGTGCCGCACGTGGTCATCCCTGTCCGCAGCGGCCGCGACATCGCCCGTCTGGTCGAGGTGGCCGCGCTTGACCAAAAATTGAAGTCCCAGGGGACGCACAGCGCGCTGGAATTCAACGAGCGACTCATTAAGATGATGGACGCCAAACCCTGACCCATGGGAATCCTCGCCAAAAAATCATCGGACGGCGGACAGCGCATCACGCGCGAAATCGTCATCATGAACCGCTACGGTCTCCACGCCCGTCCGGCGGCCATGTTCGTCAAAACTTCGAACCGCTTCAAATCGGAGGTCTGGGTCGAGAAGGACGGCGAAGAGGTCAACGGCAAGAGCATCATGGGTCTCATGATGCTGGCCGCCGGCCACGGCTCGAAGCTGCGGGTTTCCGCCGCCGGAATAGACGCGGAGAAGTTCCTCGACGAAATCGAGCAGCTGGTGGCCACGCGCTTCCACGAGGAATAAGCGCTCACGCGGCGGACGGCGACGTCCCGCCGCGATGTTCCTGCTTCACTTGGTCTCGCGGTAACGCGCAATAAGCGCATTTGTCGAACTGTCGTGGCGCAATGGCGCATCGCTTTCCAGTTCGGGAATGATCCGCTGGGCGAGCACTTTGCCCAGCTCAACGCCCCACTGGTCGAACGGGTTGATGTCCCAGATGACGCCCTGCGTGAAAACCAGGTGCTCGTAAAGCGCGACGAGCTTGCCGATCGTCGCCGGATCCACGATCCCGGCCATGATGGTGTTGGAAGGACGATTCCCCTCGAACACGCGGTGCGGCACCAAGTCCTCGCGCGTGCCTTCGGACCGCACTTCCTCGGCGGTTTTGCCGAAGGCCAGCGCCTCGGCCTGCGCAAACATGTTGGCGATGAGAATATCGTGATGGCGACCGATCGGGTTGAGCGTTTTGGCGAAACCGATGAAGTCGCACGGGATAAGATGCGTCCCCTGATGGATCAGTTGGTAAAAGGAATGCTGACCGTTGGTCCCAGGCTCACCCCAATAGATCGCGCCCGTGTTGTAGTCCACGTGCCGCCCGTCGAGCGTGATGCTCTTGCCGTTGCTCTCCATGGTCAGTTGCTGGAGATAGGCCGGAAAGCGCTTCAGGTATTGCTCGTAGGGCAACACCGCCGCGGTCTGCGCGTCGAAGAAATCGCCATACCAGACGCCGAGCAAGCCCATGATGACCGGCAGGTTTTTCTCGAACGGCGCCGTCCGGAAGTGTTCGTCCATCTCGTGAAAACCGCCGAGCATGGCGCGGAAATTTTCCGGACCGATCGCCACCATGGTCGATAGCCCGATGGCCGAATCCATGGAGTAACGC
>Ga0163212_1000189_pt1 | contig 25820 bp, 34 predicted proteins | sample Malawi_45m_30L_FD_113532 | JGI IMG/M metagenome (GOLD analysis project Ga0163212, IMG submission 113532) | Freshwater microbial communities from Lake Malawi, Central Region, Malawi to study Microbial Dark Matter (Phase II) - Malawi_45m_30L | ecosystem: Environmental > Aquatic > Freshwater > Lake...
ATTGGACTAAATTTATTCCAAACATTATAATGCTCCTGATATTGGATATCAACATGCAAAGAAGCTAATGGTTTTTGCATCGCTTTCAGTGCAGAAGGAAGCATCATTTCTCCTAACTTTGAACCAAAAATATGAAACCCAGGATATGCAACTTCCGAAAGCAACTCACAAGGTCCAAAGTGATCGGATAATTTTCTCAAGACAATATCATACAACCAAGAAAAATTCTTGAGTAGTATTGGATTTAAAAGTTTCCTATGCTTGTGGTACTGCTCTTGACTTCTACACGCATCAATATAAGTTACAGCACCTAACGTATAAAAAGGAACAGGATCAGGAGATCTCTTGATCCAAACCTTGTTTAATTTGTGAACTACCTCGACAGATTGCTTAGCTTCAGATTCACTTAATACATCAATATATCCAAAGGGCATCACATTTGCATGAACTCAATAACGAAGTCTGCACTTGATGGGAGAAGATTAATAAACTTCTCCATACTTTCCTCGCTGAGTTCTTCAAATCTAGCGATGAATTGTTCTGCCATTTCTGCAGTGACTTCTAACTCACTCTCGTCGTTGAAGAAATAGTATACTGGATTTTGATTCTCTTCTTTGAGTTGACTTAAGAACGATTCAAGATAAGTCAAACCATCAAAGTCGTATGAATTATTTTGTGCTTGCTTCTGCAGTTGCTGTGCAAGACTTTGCTGACGTGCTTTTGCTTTTTTCTGATAGTCAGTAGACTTAGCACGAGAAATTAATTGAATCTCTTGCTTACGATTTGCTGCACGCTTCTCACGCTCTTGCTTCTTCAGAACCTTACGCTTCTGAGCGATGAATTTATAAGCTTGTTTGGTTGTTTCTCCACCACTCGATGAAGAACTAGATCCTTCAGCTTCAAGAATTGTTTCTTCTGACATTTTTCTTTTGCGTTTAGCGAGACGTTTAATAAGTTTGCGAGCAGCTTGACTCCTACCATCTATATAGGTAGGATCATTTCTACGACGTTCCCACTGTTTACCAGCGGCTTCCATCTTCTTACGTTTTTTAGTTGCCCTTTTGGAAAACTTCATGATTGGATCGATGCCAGCGATGGCACCTTGCCCAGTCGTAGGTGTATTAATAGGACCAACGTTTGTAATTCCTGCAGATCCCATCATAACTTTTTCAACTCCTCTATTATTTCATCGTTGATTTTGATTTCCCTTAGGCTTGTAGTATCTGGTTCTGGATATCTACTCAGGAAAATCATGAGCGATTTCAAAATTGACCAGAACTCCTTTTCCATTTTGAAAAATAGGAGAGGAGTTGCAGCTTCACCAAAAACATTATACAGTATGATGATATGATTTAAAAGAAGATTTAACTTAATCTCCTCACCCTTTGAATACTTTTTTAAGAGGCGCTTTATGTATTTAAAGCGCCTCAAGTCTTCAAAGAAATCCTCTTTGGTTGCTGCCTGAGGATTGTCATAATTTCTAATGGCGAAGAGAAGATAATTATCTTCATTCAGTTCATCAAATCTCATTACAAGTTATCAGGTTCCAAAGGTCAGAGTTGCAGCACCATTAGAAATCACTTCTTCTGTACCGCCAGTAGAAGTGACTTTAACGCGATACTTGTAACCATTAAGGGTAGCATTTGCAAGACCGCTATATGCGAGAGTTGCTGTTGTGAAACCAGCATAGGTGATACCGCTATCAAGCGAAGCAGTGATATCGGTCCAACGACTGCCAGTTGCGGTTTGACGCTGCCACTGATAAACAAGAGTTCCAGGAGTTCCAGTTGTCGTTGTAGTAAGGGTGAATGAACCAGCACCAGAGGAAGAAGTGGAACTTGCAGGTTGAACAGTAATAGTTACTGACGATGCTACGTCTGCTGCGTATGCGTCATCAGCAAGAGTCTCATCAGCGTTAGCTTCAGGACCAGCAACTACAACCATCAGTTCTGCTTTGTGACGGGTGTTGCCGTGCATGTCGGTATAGGTATCATACGCCCACCAACCTGGAGAAGTCAAACCGCGAGACTTGTTCTCCTCAAGCTGAGCTTCAGTGTCATCGATGAAAACAATTGTTTTTGTGTTTGAGTCTGAAACAACACCACGACCAGCCTTAGTCTGGTTGTCGGTGCTGTCCGTTCTTCCGTATAAGGACATGGTTTCTCCAGGTTTAACGAATATCTATATTTTATTTATAAAAAGGGAGACTTTATTTGTCTTCCAAATATCATGCTTCAGCTTGTGGTTTAAACAGAAGTTGCTTAACAGTAGCAAGAACTATGTCGTCAATACTATTGTCAGTTGTCTTTACATACTTAGTTAAAAGATCAATCACAAGATTCTTAACCGCTGGGTGTGTCGCAAGTTGCATAATAATTGGTTTTACGACCGCTACTACTGCGCCCATGTTTTAATCCAAACTCTACAGTTTATATAGCATCTGGATCTTCTTCTAGAAGAGCTATGCCATGTTTTGTTAACTGTTCAATACTATAATCGAGAATGACAATAATCCTGTCATGACTTCCCTCGTGCTTAACCCAGTGCTTGTCATGATCTTTGAATGCAAAAACCTCACCGACATTCCATACTCTTCTTCTTCCTCTGACTTTAATCCATGCGCCAGGATCTGTAACGACAGGAAAGTGAATACGGAGTGAATCGATGTCTCCACAGTGAGGATTAATAATTGTTCCTGGAGAAAGACGAGAAATAGTTGCAGACTTTAAAAGTTTATTATCAATATCTTCCTGTAAGTATTTAAAGGTAAGCGGGCAAGTTTTAATAAAACTTTGTCTTATTAAAGGAAGAATCTCTTGACATCTTTCTGTTGTGGTATTGAATAGCTTTGTGAAAGTAACCATCTCACTGAGCTCAAAGTCTGTATCGGTTGCAGTTGTCCCAACAAAATTAATTGGGAATGGTATAACTCTCCAGTCACCATCCCACAACTTAACTCTACCAAGGTTACGATCATCAACCCACTTATCCAAGCGCCATTCATCGAGTATTCGTTGATTGTCATCAACGAAGCTTAAAACTTCTGGGATAATGTCTTGATAATATTTTTGAAGATTACGAAAAGAGGATAGCGTTTGAATGCTATCCTCATGCCAAATTTTTCTCATGTATTATCTTTGCTCGGGGCAACCCTTAGTTCCGTGTACTGGACATTCTACACCTTCCTTGGTGTGATTGCAAGCCGCTTCTACTTTTTGTTTAGGTGCCTTTGGCATCTTTTTGTCGCCTTGCCTTTGTCCCTCTGGGTCTTCGATCTCAGGCATGATCTCAACGGGACCAACTACTTTTTTTCGTTGATCTCCTTGCGCCAGTCAGAGAATGTATGTTCTTTCTTGACACAGTTAGGAACTTCTTTACCACCCTTCTTCTTGGTTCCCTTTGCTACATAACCATCCCAGCAGGTAGAAGCACCGACATTAGCACGAGCTTGCTTCATGCCCTCTTCAACCTCTACCTCTTCCTTCTTGGTTTTGTTAGCGTGCTTCCAAGCAGTAGCGTAAGCGATGGACTTTTCGTTCTCAGTCAGTTTTCCATCTTTTGAATATGACTTTTTGATGTGCTTCACCATGCGCTCTGCCTTAGCGCCAGGAGGAGCAACTTCATCAAGTTCTACTTCTTCTTTTTTAGCAGTCTTTGCTGCCTTTTTAAAGGCATCCTTTGCAGGATAATCTTCTTCACCTGGTCTAGCTGGACGCTCGCCACGAGCTCTCTTAGCGTGGATATTTGCATAGAGACCTTTCTTCTCTTCAATCTCTCCAACCTCTTCCTTCATCTTCTTACCCATCGCCTTGGAAACAGCGGCGCGACGGTTCTTCAAGTACGAATCAGATGAATCAGAATCTCCATCATTATCTACATCGTCATCTTCTTTACCAACTGGATCAAGCTTCTTTGCTTTCTTTGCTTCGAGGACTTCTTGATTCTTCTCATCGTTGATGACATGCTCATGCATTTCGCTAACGAGAATATTAAGTGAAGCAACAGAGACATTATGCTCAAGACCATGCTCAAACATAACATCATAGTGAGTGATGTTACCTTGCTCATCGAGTGTATGCATCTCCTTGATGCAGTTACCCTCTCCCCACTCAGAGTGCTCAACTTTAGTAGCGCAAGAGTGTATAGGTTTCTTAACCTTTGGCTTACCCTGTGTTCCAGCTGGTTCTGCCATCTTCATGCCAGGGGCATCACCGCCTCCGACTCCAGATGCACCAAGACCATTAACGTCTTTGTTTGCCATCTTGGCAGAGTTATCATAACGCCAGGTCTCATCTACACGATCCAGGGGACCTTGATACTTTACTTTGCCAGAAAGTGCGGCGACTCCAGCTAATACGTACTCGTTGTTTTCCATCTTATCTTTTTTGGGGTCTGGGGGAATGACTTGTTTTACTTTAATTTTAGAGAAGGGTTGCTTCTTTTCTCCAGGAGTCAAAGACTGGAGATACTCTCGGTAAGCATCAGTGCCGATTTCAAATGCTTCTTTGATATCGGTAATCCATGTCCTAAAAGTTGTTTCCTCAGTAGTCAAACAGAGAACATAATTTGGTCCACGGCGGATGATCTTTCCAACCTTTCCACTTTCCGTAAGAATCCACTCACCTACTTTATAAATTTCATTACGATAAAACTTGTTACGGTTGATGTTTGTTTCCGCAACCTGTGCTTTCTTATGGAACTCGCTAAAACTATTCATCAATAATGTTTGAGGATCATACTTTATTTATAACTCATGACATATTAGACTTAATCTCTTCCATCAATTTCCGCGCATCTGAATCACTCAAAGCCTTTGGAATACCAGATCTAAACGTTGCCAGATCTCCAGCAAGAGCTGCTCTCCGCATCTTGGTTCCAGATATTGCAAATGTATCTCCATCAGCATCTCTTTCACCAGAAGAGATTACTTCAAGTTTCCTAAAAAAGAAGTCCTTACCATTATACTTTTTAATCCACTGCATAGCAGGAACTCGATCAGATCCAACTACCATAACAGCATCATCATATCCTTGTGCCTGCAGCTCTTGCAAGATTGATACTGGATCTTTGGGTCCACTGCGAAGATTGTTTGTAGCCCAAGGAAACATCTTCTTAGCGTAAAACAATTTACGATCTGGAGGTAATGGATTTTGCCCCTTACTATCTACACTCTGAGACAAATAAATGTACCAGTCACATCCTCCAGCTTTTGATCTGACTGCTCTAAAGTTTTCTTCGTGTCCTATAGTTGGTGGTTGAAATCTACCAAAGGTAAAGTAGACGCATTTATAATCTACTATTTCCATTTACTTCCAGTCCTTCTCTACCGTGAAATTGTTATAAGAAAATTCCAAACGATTCACCAACTTAATCATGTCCCCATCAAGGTGAAGTACATATCCTTCAGGATTAGTTACCTGATAACCATTCGGAGTCTTAACAAAATATCTCACTGCCCCTAAACCTTCTACTCGGTTGAGCTCATCAATAACAATTTGTTTGTTATCTTGTATCTTTTTATATAGCGCAAGCATAGCGCGAAACTCATTCTCATGATCCTGAAGATATTTCAAACTAGCATACATTAAGGTTCTCTTTTCTGTTTTTGCTTTATTGGATTTGAGTCCATCTATAACCTTCATCATTTTAGTATGATAGAACTCACCCAAAGTCTTTAAAGTTTTTCTTGGATCAGATATAGATCTCTGCTTCTTCACTTCATCATTAAAAAATTGCTTGAGGTAGGAAGCAACATGATATTTTTTATCACCAGTTGTTCCCATGTTTGCGACAAGAGCATTCAAAAAATCTTTGGTGATGGTACACATTCTATTAATGATCATCACATTTTGTTCGAATGTTCTCAATTGAGATTGAGGAATTGCAGTGTCAACTAAAGGAGTATCATTAAAGAACTGAACAACTTCTGGTAGATCATTAGTCTGCGGAACATTTGCTCCAGCTCTTGCTTGCAAAGCAGATGGGTCCATGTACTGACCATCATAATGAGTATGAAATACAATACCCACCTTAGCTTGCATGATCTGTCTACCCAAAGGGTGATCATAAGGAACAGCATATGTGAGAGTGTTCATCCTAAATGTGACATACCTCTCTTTATCAATTACCTCTACCTTCAATTTGTCTTCTGTGAAAAGAACATCACCCTGAACAATCCCTTTGATATTCATTCTGGGAAAATACTTGAAGCATGTCTTTAAGGTTTGCCCAAGACCACCAGATCCATACAACATATCAATTTCTTGTTCGTTGTATGCAATCTTTGGAGTTCCTACATTAAATGCAGATTTGTTTGCCACAAAAAAATCATTAGATTCTGGATCGTATCCACAGACTATAGATGGAGATCCATCCCATTTTGTCTGCATATAACCAGATCCTTTTTTCTCTCCCATCATTTTGATGAGTTCGCGCATGAACCTAACTGCGGCATGACATCCTTCTACGCCATAGTTAAGCATTTCATCTTCAAGGTGTTCTAGGTGAGTAAGGTGAACTACGTTTGCCATCAAATCATCTCCCACTCCGAACGACCAGCTTTAGGATAGATAAAGATTCTAGTCCCAGGAACTCCAAAGTCAGAGCGATCTCCTTTACGTGCCATGAACACTGGTCTTGCCTCACCACTAAGAAGTTCGTTCATTTCATTTTGACTATCAGTGTGGATACTTCCTTCAACTTTCAAAACCTTTTGATCGTTACCAGAAAGGCTAGTTGGTTGACCCTGAATAATTAACTGAACTGAGTCGGAATTGTATGACCCTCTTCTATACAAAGGACCATAAACTGCTTCCACCTTCAAAGTATTATCATCTATCTCTCTTCCAATATTTGTTCCAGGAGGAGCACCATTTGGATATCTAGTCTTTAGATCATTAACAAAGTCTAAAACTTCTTGGTTGTTCCTATATCCAGATAAACCACCCCACTGTTGGAAATCTTTTGGTTTGCTTCCTTCCTTCAACGAAGTAAATCCAGTGATTCTCAAGTCAGTATTATTTTTGTAGTATAGGAATACAATATCTGCTTTTGGATCAGACGAAGCTCCAGGTGCTCCCATGGCACCAACACAATTTGGAATTATGAGACTTCCAACCTTAAGATCAAAGAGCATAGACTCCCCGTTCTTTCTTCTCTTTTCTCTCTCAGCACCAACCAACTCATTAAAGTTATCTAACCAATCAGCTTCAACTGTTTTACCTGGTTTTAATAGAGTGAGGTTTTCTGCTGCAGCAATAGATTCAAGGTGTCCCCATTTCATATTTCTAGAATTCATGGAGACTTCTCTTCCACCAAAATCTGTTGTCTTCGACAGAATTCCCAGAGAATGTAATTGATAGTCTTCAGAGATAACAAATATTTTTGTACCGAATCCAGGATCAGTTTTCGATCTAAAATAATTATTGAATCGATTTATAAACTTCCGTACATCTTTACCGTAATTTGCTGGGTAAATGCATTTGTAATCTTTAATGTCACACCCCAACAGTCTTTCTGCTTTTGTACCTTTTGCTAGGGTACGAGGACTTTTATAGGCGAAACCAATAAGCTTTACACTATCTCCTGCAGGAATGTTTTTGCCGTAGACCTTGACTTCTTTTTCCAAAACAAATCCAGCTCCATCAACAACGTACTCATGAAATCTGCGTAGATTCTGGAGTTGCCTCTTTTTAAACTGAGACCAAGAAAGTGCTGCCATATAAAAAAATCTCCCCATCTATTTAGAATCGTTTCCAAAAGCGTGGGGAGAGTAATCCTGCTTCACTTCCAACCTTATGTTTCTTCAAGGTTAGCACGATGTCTCCTGCTAGAGATATCCGAGTGTGCAGTCTGTCAACTGGCACAGTGTAGTGCTCTAGTGAACCAGGGAATATTAATAGATGTTCCGCTTTGGGTTCAATCACATAGTCTCGTGTGTTCAACCCGTTCTGCTGACCAGTGAAAGAGAATGCTGCACCAAACCACTGGTTAGGATTTTCTGTGTGAAATACAATTGGATCTCCAGTTGGTTGCACATAATATACAAAGCTAATATGAGCACAAGAGTGATAGTGCATCGGAAAGGATTGACCAGGTTCACAAATACCAAACCAACTTTTTGTTACATTAACCTCAAAGGAATCAGTATCCATATCAAAGTGATTGAGATATTCTCTCGTCTTCCTACCAATCGCTTTGAAGAAATCATGCAATCTCTTATCTTGATGAACTAAAACCTTTCCAGTTAGCTCACCAGTTATCTTACCGCCATCAGTCTCAAACTTATGATCGTCATACGATTTATAAATGGCAGGCAAAAACCCTGGTAGGTCTGTTTCGTAGACTACCAGGGGAGCAAAGGTATGGAAATTATACGCCATACTTGTCAAACAACTTATCGATCATCGGAAGCACGGTTTTCAGAATAGTGAATATCAAACTGCCCACCAGGATAACGCTTCTCAAGCTTCTTGACATTACGCTCTAAGACTTCATCAAATGAAACTCCAAGTGCTTGAGTTGCTTGTGCTACGTACCAAAGAATATCACCCAACTCAATAATGAGATGTTCTCGATTGTCGTCGTTCCAAGGCTTACCTTGGAAAACCATCTTCTTAACAATCTCAAGAAACTCACCGCCCTCAGCATTAATGCCAACGCCAGCAGTAAGCAGTCGTTCAATATTGGCACCTTTAGCATCAAGCTCAACAAGGCGATCAGCAAGGTAAACAAAATCTTTAGAAGCGTCACTGGTGACTTCATCTACAAAATGTTCATAACGCTTGAAATCGATGCTCATACTTTAAATCCTGAAAATTTTTGTAAAATATCACTGGGGTTAATCTCTTCATCAAAGTCTTGCCCAGAATCAACAAGGTTTTTTTGTGCTGACTGTTCACAATCATACAGCCTCATCTTCGCTCTGTCAATACCTACGACAAACCTTTTGTTAATGGTGGGATCGTTATATCTATTCTTCAATTGTTTCACCATAATTTGTCCAACCTGTTCCAGGTCTTCCGTACTAATAAGAGCAAACATAAGATCGGCAGTAGCAGGAAGCCCAAAGGATTCAGAAGTATCAGTAAGTTCAACATCAGAGCTACCATAACCAGAGCGAGTAGTTTGGGTGGCTGACACGATGGGAACGTTGAACTCCACGGCGAGTCCTCTAAGTTCTTCTGCGATAGCTTTGACAAATGTGTAGGAGTTGACCAGAGAACCCTTAAAACGCTGGGAAGAACAAATATTAAGGTAATCAATAAAGATAATATCTGGTCGGAAATCTTTCTTGAGAGCAAGATCATTAAGAAGAGCACGGAAATGACCAACGTGTGCTGATGCAGTAGGATACTCTTTAACAATTAACTTACCTTGAGTTTTCTTAGCAAGACTATTTACCTTGTTTTCAAACATCATCTTAGGCAATTGTGCCAGTTCTTGAATGTTAACGTTTAGAAGGTTGGCATCAATACGTTCTGCAATCTTCTCTTCAGACATCTCCAAGGTAACATAAAGAACGTTCTTATTTTGCAGAAGAGTTGCAGCTGCCATGTGACACATGAACAGAGATTTACCTACACCTGTACCAGCAAGAGCGATATTAAGAGTCTTGTTTGGAATACCTCCCTTTGTGATCTTGTTTAGCATCTCAATATCAAAGGGGATCTTACTCTCTACCCTGTGGTAGCTTTCATAGCGTTCACTATAATCTTCGATGTAGTCATGACCAATATGATTATCGAAAGATACTCCCAGCGCGTCACTAAGAATACTAGGAATAGCATCGGGAGTCTTGTTATCATCCTTGCCATCTGCAATTCGGATAGACTCCATGAGCGCAAGGTAAATTGCCCTCTCTTTACACCACTTCTCCGTGGTGTCGAGCGCCCATTCAAGTTCCGATTTCTCATCATCAATACCTTGTATATACTCAACAATCTTTTTGTGCTGATCGTCAGAAATATTATCAAGGTGTCCAGCTTCAATCTCCATAGCTTCCTTAGATGGAATGGAGTTGTACTTGGAAAAATAATCAAAGATCATCTGGAAGATAGATCTATCCTCCATGCTTGAAAAATATTCTGGCTTGACAAATGGTAGAGTCTTTCTTAAATACTCCTCATCATTCAGAAGATTCTTTAATACCAGATTCTCTACTGTACTCATCATGCGTAACCACAAAAGTAAACATCAAAGTAAATCTCTCCTCCTTAGACGTATTGATTGGAGAAGATGTATCCACGTAGGAAGGATAGATTACAAGATCTCCTTCCTTCACCCACAGTCCCTTTACAGAATCAAACTCATTTGTAATGGTTTCTGGTTTCACACAGTTTAGCACATTATAAGCTGGATGGTAGTAGACATCTGCATGGTGTTTGGATTCGTCATATTTCAAATAGTGTACAGCACTGTAGTGCCCTGGAAGGTAGGTGTCCCTAGGAAGAGACTCTCCTGATTTTAGCACAACCAGGGCGGCAGATGTGATGGTGATAGATCCGATTGGATAGACCTCATCTCGGAATTCATCCAGAGTCTCCACATAGATTCCAAGAAGTTCTTGGATGTAATCATCGTAGTAAATGAATGGAGAGGGAACTTGAAATTTATTGGACTGATAGAACCCTAAAATGTTTTGCTTTACTTCTTCAGTTAGATCTATGTGATACTTTCTAAATGGTGCAGAAAACAAATCAGACTTCATGATTCAGTTCCATATTTAAACTCTTGCCCTGCTGCCCAATCAAGCTTCTCCATCACTTCTTCGGTGAAGTATTTTTCGGGATCAGCAAGAATAGCAGAAGGATAAACGGAAGATTCCCCAACAACGACCCTATTGCCTTTGCGTTCGAATACTCCGTACTTCTCACCCAATTCCAGTAGTCCGTAATAGCGATCCAGTCCCCTTGCATCATAGTACAACCTTGTTTCTACCTTTGCATTCTCTTTCGTCAGACGAGACTTTGCAGTAGTTGCCTTAATGATATTACCGATGACTTCTTTACCATCTTTCTCCTTTGACTTGCTAAGATAGATAATAGTGCTAGCTGCATACTTCAGACCACTTCCACCACCCATTTCTTTGGTGGGAACATAAGCACCAACAACATCATAGGTGTGGTTAGTTACCAGCATAGGAACTCCCGCTTTACCAAGCTTGAGAGTAAGGATCCTAAAGATTGCTTTTACCACTTGGGCACGGGTCATATCTCTGGTATCTTTTCCAGCAGCAGAGTCTTCCATCTCTTTACTAGTGGAAAGCATACCAAGACTATCAAGTACAAACATCATGGGTTTGCGATCTTCTTTCTTTTGCTCAAGATACTTATCTAGGATCTTGATAGCTTGTGTACGAAACTCCTGCACTGTAGTAACAGGAACCAGAATCATTCGATCTCCATCAATACCACGCGAGAGAATCATCTCTTTGCTGATGGCAGATTCAGATTCAAAATAAACTACTCCAGCGTCAGGGTTCGCCGCCAGGTAGTGCTGTACCACCCCGAGGCAGAAAAAGGTTTTACCAGTAGACGACTCACCCGCGATGGCTGTGATCTTGTTTGATGGTACACCACCGAAGATAGAGCCGCTAACCAGAGCGTTAAAAATATAAGAACCGCTATCAATAAACGATTCGATGTCACCGATACCTCCTTCGCTAATGAGTCCCGCATATTCATTACCGATGTCTTTGACTACTTCTTGCAAAAAATTCATGAGAATAAAAATTCAAGGTTAGTTACTTTTTCCGTCTTCCATCCTATCACGTCTAGGATGATTTGTAAAGGATCGACAAATGCTTTTTGGAATTGAGCATCACGATCTATGCTATTCTCCAGCTCAAGTTCTGTGGGGAACGTATTGAGAAAAGAGATAACATTTTCATTAATTTTATTTGGACGGCGAAGATAAAGAAACTTAATCTTTTCACCTTCCTGAATTAATGGATACTTATACTCTAGGTTTTTTTGAGCAACATAAAAATTGTATAGCAGCGTGCCACGAACATGTATAGGGGTTCCCTTTGTATACACTGTTCCGTGCGATTTGAACTTACTGAGCCCATTTACAGACCTCGGAAATGCGATATCTTCAGGCGGTAATGAGTTGAATTCATCCCTAAAGTTATCTATGAATTCAATCAAGTCATCTTCAGTTTTCGACGTAATAATTGTCAGGGCTTCCTTAATTGCCTGACGGCAAGGAGCAGGTGTTGAAGACTTTACTGCTTCGATTCCCATCATCTTGAGCTTGGGTTCTTTATAGCGAACACCCTCACTATCCCAGACGTTTAGGATATAGCGTTTCTTGGCAGTCCAGATTCCACTAGAAGCGATGTTCTCTCGCTTCATCATCATCTTCTGCTCATATGCATTTACATATCTCGCAAGGGTCGAATAAGAATCTTCAATATATTTTTCAAGTTCCATTTGACACACCTTGTCAAGGAACCCCACGATGCTCTCATCATCTTTCTCTCTTCCTTCGTATACACGTTCAACCAGAGGACCCAGATTAAGGTAGATTGAATCAGTATCAGAAGCAATAACATAGTCAACTCCATCAGTTTTGAGAATCTTGTTTAGGTAGGCATTCATCTTGTTCTCAATCCAGCGGATAGATACCTGACCAGAAAGAGTGATTGCCTCAGCATTTGCTAGATTGTAATAACGGAAGTATTGATTTCCGATGGCACCATAGGCAGAGTTAAGCTGGATCTTCCTTGCCATCTGAATGTTGTTGTATTTACTAATTGCTTTGGTCAATTCCTGAGATGGATTCTTTTCATACTCTTGCTTTGCCATAAGCATTAGCTTTTTAGACTGGACACGTTCATCGTAGATCTTCTGCATCATCTCTGGCAGAAAACCATGAATGTCTTTGCGATACTGAGATCCATTTGCACAGAGACAATATTTTGGATCGGGTTGAATCTCTTGGTTTAGGATCCTTTCAACAGTCGCAGTGGGATGTCGCCTTTCGGCAAGAGTTTCTGGTGAGATGTTGTACTGCATAATAAGATGGGGATACAGGCTATTAAGATCAAAACTGACCACCCAATCATAACGCCCAGGAATCGGTTCTTTGACATATGCTCCAGCGTACTTTTCGCTTTTATCGCTACGTTTAGCGGGAGGAACAACAATATTCTTATCGCGAAGAAAGTTGTAGATTAAGGTATCCCACATGCGTACCTGGAAGTACACATCTTTCATGTTTACCTTAGCGTCATATGCAAGAGCAATAGCAAGTTCAACGAGTTTCATTTTTTCTTCAAGGCGAAGAACAAGCTCCACGTCCTTGATGTTGTAGTCGATGAACTTTTGCCAGTTACGAGTATAGAACTCCTTGAAGTTCTCAAACTCACTGTGGTCCAATTTGTTCTGTCCCAATTCTACATAGGCTATATGATCCAATCTATACGATTCTTGGTTCGTATATGTGAACTTTTTATACAAATCAAGGTAATCCAAAACATTAACACCATAGATGTTGTAAATGATTTGCTTCCTTCCTTTGATTTCCATCTCCTCTCGGTGAACAATTCCCCAAGGGGAGATCTGCTTCATTTCCTTTTCCCCAAACAGACGTTCCAAACGTCCACAAATGTACGGGATATCATACAGCTCCACATTCCATCCCGTGAGCACATCTGGAAATGCAGTTGACCAATAAGATAAGAAAGAACGGAGCAGATGTTCTTCACCGTCACACAGAATATATTCAACATCCTTGCGATCTGTCTGATAGGGTTTCGTACCCCATACCTTAATCTTCTTGGAGGTATAGTCCTGGACTGTAATCGATAGAAGCGGTTCAGCGCACTCTTGCACGTTAGGAAAACCATTTTCACATGCAACTTCAATATCAAGCGACGTAATCTTAAGAGCCTTAAGATTATAATCAACTTCTCCTGGGTACTCCTCTGAGACAAATTGATATAAGAAACGGTCATATCCATGGACTTCAAAACCCTGTACGTCCCGATACCTATCTATAAACTGACGAGCTTCACGAACGGATTCAAACTTGATAGGCTTGGCGTAGCGACCATCCAAGGTCTTGTGCTTGGTCTGCTTATCAGTAACAACAAAAAGAGTCGGAGAGAACTTCATCTTCCTTTGGATACGCTCAAGCAACCCGCCAGGTCCCTCTTCATATCCAAGGTAGAGAAGGTCGTCTCCGACCAATTGAACGTTTGTGTAAAAACTCATTTAGTCACTTGCTCATACTTCAAACGGATCTCCTCCGCTGGTTCTACTATTGTAGCAAGTGTTTCGGAATAAAGCAAGATCTCGTCATCATTTGACCAGATTGGCCAAGGAGCTAGAGTGCCGTCATCTCGAACCATATATGGTTGGGAGAGATGGCAAGCTGGTTCCTCATCCAGTTGCTCCACCTTGGAGATCAGGGTCATTCCCGTTCTCAGAATCACTAACATCGTTTTCATTTTCTTCATCCTCTCGTAAGATTTTTTCAGCTTCTTCAAAAATAGATTCCATATCCAATTCATCAAGACCCTTACCTGCAAGCATAGCTTCATGCTTCTTGAAGTTTTCTTCGTAGGTATCCTCTTTGATTGCAGAAATATATTGCTCTGCAATTGTATCCAAAGGATCATATGCAGTTAGCACATGATGACCAGGAAGGAAAAAGTCTCTATCTTTACTCAGAGGAGCCCAGGGGAACCAGTGCAATTGATATCCCTTTTCTCTATTAAAGATAATACCACCGTCTACATCAGAAACAATATCTAGACGAAATGGTTTGTGTAAATGAAAACCGATTGGATCATTACTTTCAGGAGAACAGATCTCCTTTACTTCACTAATGATTTCTTCACCAGATTTCAACAACAAAAGCTTTACGCTCATTCTACTTCACCGCCCATTTTACAAACATTCTCGATGTATGTATCTCGAAGGCTAGGAACTGGTTCAAGAATAGTTGCAACAAAAGAAGTATTAATTGCCATCTGAACATCTGCACTCAGAGGACACCAAGGTTCATAATGAACTTTAACTTCTGGATCAAGCACAATACCTGTACCATCAAGTTGTGGTTGATCGTAAGTAACTTTGTATGGAAAATTAAATACCCAAGCTTGACGTTCTCCAGTATCTTTATGCACTGCTTCCTGAACATCGGCAATCACACGTTCACCATTTACAAGAACTACAACTTTAACTCTATCTGCGTTGATCATATTTTCAAGTAGTTTTACTATAGATTATAGAGGGGTTCTTGGTCTTTGTCAAGAACCCCTCAGCGCCGACGATATTTGGCGCAACTATTTAGAGGTAATCTTTACGAGCATGATGTTCTGGAATAACCTTACCAAGAACAATTGTCAGTAATCCATTATCAAAGGTGACATCTCGTACTTCTGTATCATCTGAGAGTGTCCATACTCTTTTGAAAGATCGTTGAGCCAATCCCTTATGGACGTAACGTGTGTCAGATTCTTTATCTTCCTTTTGTCCTTCAACAAAAAGTTTTCCATACTCCGTGTACACATTCACTTCTTCATTTTTAAATCCAGCTAGTGCAATTTCCAGACGTGATTCTACGTTACTTACCTGAACGAGATTGTATGGAGGATAATTTGAAGTGGTTTCATGAAGATTGAATAGACGGTCAAAGTACTCGTCCATTCCAATACTGTTGCGAGTGATCTTTTCCATCAGGGTAGGAAGATCCGCAGCCGTATAACGGGTAACATTAGTCATTATGGTAGCTCCTTTAAAAGCAAGTTTGTGTTTTGTGGACCCTTTCGGCATCCAATACTATTTAACCACAAAACGAAAAAGAGAGGAACGGTAAAAACCGAACCTCTCTTTAGGGTGTTCCGACTTTTGTAGAGACCGCACGAAAGATCTCACAAATATTTATACTGCCTTTTTCTTTCCGATGTTGTACTTACTCTCCAGTGTCCAATCATTCTTTTCCTTGTAAGAAAGAACTTTGATCTGACTCAGAGGAGCTACATCAACTACATCATCCTTCTTAGCAACAGTGATCAGACCCCAATCACTAAGCAATTGAATAATACGATTCCTTCTCTGTACATCGTTAATGCTAAGATTTGCTTTCTTACCATCAAGAGCAAACAACTCTTTAAAGTGTACGATGTAATACCTACCTTGCTTATGAAGTATGTGGCAAGACTGATAGAGTTTCTTTTCTTTGCGAGAAGCAACACCAATCCTGGTTAAGGTCTCACGAACTTTTAAGAAATCATCTGGTTCATTCAAGCTAACTTCCACCATGCAATCGGAAGTCCAATACACTTCCTGCTCAGCGACCGCTGTCATCTTTTTCCTCCCATGTCATGTTTTGTTCTAATAAAATCAAGTTGTTGTTCAGTTAGAAGAGTGAGAGCGATCTTTGCTTTTTCGTTGCTATAACCATAGTAACTTTTTACATGCTCTAGATCGTCAATCTTAGCTTTCTTCAACCAAGGTGAAAACCGTTTTCGTTTCCTAACGATATTTATATAAAAATCATATTGCATCCTCTTATCTAGATGATGCGCTTTGTTCATTTCGTTTGCAAACAGAACAGTATCAACGTGTCCAGCAAGACACTTGTTGATAATATAAGGAGGATATGCTTTTTCTAAAGTAGGATCTTCTTCTAGAATATTTTGTTTGTTCTCATTAATACTGTTTAACCAGTCCTTCAATTCTGCCATAATCAAGTAATAATTTTAGTAGGTCCAACAACTCCAGTTCCGTTACTATTGATCCTATAGATAGCAACAGAACCACTCTTGAGGGTCACATGAACCTCATCACCATTAATCAACGCAAACTGTGCATTTGGACAGAACGTTGATAGAGCTCCTCTTGTAGTGTGATACAGTTGGCAGTAACCACTACGGAGAACACGCACCCCTAAACTTCCCATAATTAGTAAGAATCAATTCACGACGGTCTTGTTGGTCTGCCATGTAATCTCCAGTAGATCGCATGGTATAAGTGTGGGCATAATCATACTGACACCATTCAGTAAACCTTTGACAAATGTCTGGATGATTGTTGTATGAGATCATGATGTTGCATAACCAGCAATCCATCTCATCAGCAAAACGAGAGTGGTCAAATCCCTTGTGCATACTTCCTTTATTACCATAGAGATTATCTTTAATGTCATAGGGAGGATCCGCATACACAAAGACATTCTTATCATCAGACTTAAGATGATCGTATGACAAGTTTGTAATCTTCCACTTCTCAATTACTTTTGAGTAGTCTGGGAACTTTTCAATTCCTCGCAAGGTGAAGTTGGCGACGCTTGCTTGTTTTGAGAAAGAGGAAGATTCAGTAAGACCAGAAAAAGAGCACTTATTGACAATCCAAAAATCAATAGCTCTCTGGTAGTTATTTGCTGTTCCGTCATTTAGTTCACTTTTAGCTTTAAGAAATACCTGTTCGGCTCTTGCGTAATATGAGTTGAGTTCTACAGAGTCTGATTTGTCGGGAACAACTCCAAGATCATTTTTAATTTGAGTTAGATCTTTACACATCTCAGGTCCAAACGCCTGAAGTTGTTGCCAAAAGTTAACCAGTGGCTCATAAAGATCATTTACCCAAACCACTCTACCTGGAAAAGATTTGGTAACTTCTATTGCCATACTACCACCACCTAAGAAAGGTTCTCTATATTCAGAGAACGGTTCATCAGGCAAATATTTAAATAGATTAGTTAAAGCTCTGGACTTACCGCCAGGATAACGAAGAGGTGTTTTCAGAGATTTCATAATTACATAAAGGTACAGATAAGAACCACTCGTCTTGATTTTGAAGGAAGGTAATGATAGTGTTCTCCCTCAAAAACTATTATAGCATCTTCTTTTGGGGAAAAGGATTCTCCTCCACAAACAGTATCACCATCTCCACCATTTAAATAAATAAGTAAATTTTTATGAGGGAAATCATGATCTACATGTGGTAATGTTTTTTCAGATCCTATAACTGGTATAGTTAAATTTACTCCAATCCTAAAAACACATTCAACATTTATTTTATTATAAAGAAATATTTGCTGAAGTATGGAATTAGCTATGTTGACGTATGCAGAAGTTTGCTTTGGGTATAAATTATAATCAGGTGGATCCAAAGGTCGTTTTACTATGGTGTGAGTAAATACTGGAATTGGATTTTTATGTGGATTATCATTTTCATCCTGAACACTATCAGCAGTCCAACACCAAGGAAAGTAACAATCAAGAACTTCTTTTTTAAATTTTAAATATTCTTGAGTTTTTGGATTACTAAACTCCGAAATCATTTGAATTGACACTCACACATAATTTCAGTAAGAGCAGCAAGAAGATTAATTTCTTGATCAGCAACAAAAGCAGATTGATACTGATATTTGGCAATCACCAAGACTGCATGAGGAATGCTCTGAGGTTGAAGACTATCATACAGAGTTTCATAGATAGTCCTAAGAATAATGTTAGGGTCATTATCCAAATTAGTATTGACCCACTTACGAGCTAAGGTAAACTCTTTATTCTTCAAAGCTTCCATAAGTTCGCCCATGCGAACTTCCGCCATGTTGGCAAGAATACCTGTATCAATTATACCACCAACGCTATAACGTTGCAACTCATTTAGGGTACGTCGAAAATCTGGAAAGTACTTTTGGACAACCTCTGCGAGAACCTTCGGATCATACTTGATACTTTCGCTCTCAAGTATAGTCCTGACACGGTTGAAGAAGTTTCCAGCAATCTGAACTTTTTGCTTTCCTTTGATTCCAAAGTCAACAACGGCACACCTTGAGTGGAGTGGTTCGATAATTTTGTTCTTGTAGTTGCAGGTAAAGATGAAACGGCAATTACCAGCAAATTCCTCAATAGACGCCCGTAGGAGGAGCTGTACATCGTGGGTTGTGTTATCTGCTTCATCAATAATGATGACTTTGTGTTTAGCAGTTGATGAAAGCGAGACGGTCGAAGCGAAAGACTTCGCATGGTTTCTGACAGTATCGAGGAATCTACCCTCGTCGGATCCATTAATGACATAGGAATCTACATTAAGTTCATTACACAGTGCTTTAGCTACCGTGGTCTTTCCAATACCAGCGGTGCCATAAAGAAGAAGGTTGGGGATCTCCCCAGCATCAACAAAAGATTGGAATGTATCCTTCGTTTCTTTAGGAAGAATACAGTCCTCAATAGTTTGTGGGCGATACTTTTCAACCCACAGAAAATCATCCTTCATACTTAGAGTCGGGTTCAAGGGCAATCAAATATTCTAAATCCAGTGTAGCATGTCTGAAGAGAGATGCGTTGTGCTTACTGACAACGACAGAATAATCACCAGGAAGAAGCTTCAGAGTCTCAACCTTAAAATTGAAACAGAAGTTCGAATCTGTTTCTCCAACGCTAACAGCATAGCTGTTAGAGGTGTCATTCTTTTTATCTCTAACGACCAGATCAATAGTAGATCCATTTCCAACGACAGACAGATCTTCTACACCATAGATGCCAGCAGCTTTAATAATGTTTGAAAGGTCGGTTGACGATACAAGGAAGCAAACATCTTGAGTTGGCAACTCAACTTTTTTATCTGGTGGAGTTGTAATTACAGAAGGATCTGCAAAGAAATACCGAGTCTTGTTACGACTATCTTTAATTGTAAGATAACTATCGTTTGTAAAATCAAACTCAGCATCGTTGAATAGAGTCAGACCAGAGAGAAACTCACTCAGATCATAGATTGCAAAGTCTCTTGGAAACTTTTCTTCTACAACGCAACGACCAAGAATGTTTTTTTGAATCGAAAGAGTTGAAACTTGACTACCTTTCTTAAAGCAAATCGACTGATTGATAGTGGAGAAATTCTTCAGAATGTCGAGGGTACTTCTAGAAAGTTTCATAGGTTTCACGCTTAGCATTTTTATCGTTAAAGTGTAGCAGTAGAACTGCGTAGTGCAGGATCTTCAGAATGTCACGACGAGCGGTTCCTTTCTTATCATAGCGCGAAGCATACTTCAGGATGTTGCTACGACAGAAAGGTTCACCATCTCCACAAGCTTCAATCAGATCAAGGGTTTGGATCTGATCATCACCAGCTGAATAATGCTGCTGGTAAGTTCCACGGATGTACCCAAGGAGCTCGCTAACAATTTTATCTTCTTCATACTTGTATTTCACATTTGAGGCGAAAGAACCAAGATTAACATTACCAGTGATGTTGAGAACTCCACCAGGAGCATAATCAACAACGGGATCGCGATCGTAGTTCAGAACAATTTTGTCATTTTCCATAACATCATAAAGCAGTGACCAAGAATTAACCATAGCAAAAAAGGAAATCATTTACAAGTGCTTCGGATTTTTCTTTACCGAATTTACTTGAGAGGTAACCTCCGACTGGATCTAGCTCTGTCATGTATTTGTCAAAGTCAGAATACACGGAAGTATCTTCTCCAGTAGGACAACTACATTCTACCATATCCTTGTATGCAGTCAAGTATTCTTTAAACATCGGGAGATGATCGTTGACTTGGGACATGGTACATTTGGCAACATAAACATTTTCAGAAAAATGGTTGCCAGGCTCAAAGAATCTAAATGATCCTTCTGCCTTGGGAAGTCCAGGAACAGAGAACATATAGTTCTCAGTGGGATGCTGAAAGTCAAATACGATGATGACTTTCTTTTCAAAGAATCCCATTAGATCCATCCCAAAGCAAGGAAGATTGGATCCAGTTTTGGGATAAAGAATGTTGTTGTAAATACAAGCTTTCTCATCCCAAATCAAAACTTCTCTGGACTTCAGAAAGTGTGGACCTGTGTAAATTTGGGCTCTAAGTTCTGTATCATTCTCAGACCATCGAGCCCAACTATGTGACCACCCAAGGTCAGGGAAAGTCTCAAAAAGGACTTCCCTGTACTCCTTCCACAGATCGATCATTAGTATCTCCAAAGTTTACATCTACATCTACTTTATCATACAATTCAGTAAAAGCTTGCTTCGTCTCGGAATCAAAACGATTGATGCAAGACTGAATTGCTTTTGCCTTATCTTGGAAGATAGCATAAGCACGAATGATGTGGACAAGACGACGAGTGCTGATGATCTCATCGATACCACCATCATAGAAGGTCTTACGGATGATGTCTGCCCAGTCAACCAAACGCTTACAGAAGTCACGATCTTCCACACCAAGATCAAGAGAGATGCCTTCCAGAATCTTCTGCTCGGTAGAAGGAGAAGGATACTCCTGCTCAAAGGTCACGGGGAAACGCTCAAGAAATGCTTCGTTGAGCACGTTGGTGCCGATGAAACGACCGTCATCAGAACCTTTACCTTTGGTGTTGGCGGTAGCAATCACGTTGAACCCAACAGTAGGATTGACATACTTGCCGATCTTCTTGAGGAAGACTCCCTTACCTTCTAGGATTGACTGAAGACACAGGATCTTGTTAGATGCAAGGTCAATCTCATCCAGAAGCAAAATAGCTCCACGCTCAAGTGCTTCCACCACAGGACCATTATGCCACACAGTCTCACCGTTGATGAGACGGAAACCGCCGAGAAGATCATCTTCGTCAGTCTCGATAGTGATATTGACACGAATCAACTCACGACCCAACTGAGCACATGCTTGCTCAACAGAGAAGGTCTTACCATTACCAGAGAGACCTGTGATGAAGGTGGGATAGAAGATGCCAGACTTGATGATCCTCTTCACATCAGTAAAGTTCCCGAACGGGACATAACTGGAGTCTTTGGTAGGAATAAGGTTCTGATCTTCCCGAACGGTAACACTAACAGCAGGAGCAGCAGCAGGTGCCTGATAGGTCTGCTCAAGCTTTTCTTGGATGGTCAGATTCCAAAGACCACGCTTGACTTTGTATGCATCAAGATAACGAGTGACCGTAGGATAGGAGACACCTTTGCTGCGAGCAAATGCTTTTACGTCAGCAGCAGTGACGCTCTCGCCATACTCAGAACGAATTTCAGCAACAAAGTTGGAGGTCATAGTTGGTTTCCTTGATTGGTATGGACATATCATAAAGCAAAAACCCGCCTCAGGGGCGGGCAGTGGACACTTAAGAAAGTGGTCTGAAGAACTCCTGACTAACCATGTTGTCAGCATAAAGCATTTTCCTTATGTATTCGACTCCATCCTGAGGGGTTGTGTGATCTCCACATGTAAAAATATCACAGACCGCCATCCTTAACTCTGGCCAAGTGTGAATGCTGATATGACTTTCAGCAAGCATAGCTACACACGTCACTCCTTGTGGATCAAACTTGTGAGAATTAATCGCCAACAGAGTCGAGTTGCATTTGATAGCGGCATATAACACGACATCTTTGACGTATTGCTCATCATCAAGAAGTACAGCAGAACAGTTTTTCAAAGTAAAAAGGACGTGTCTCATATCCAGTAAGGTTTTCTCTCAGGTTTACGAAGGTAATTTGAAGCAGCCCAAGGTTTAGATGCAACATACATTTTGTATGCGTCGAATGTATCTATACTTGTGTCAAGCTTAAATTCATCTGGCATGGCACGGGCAAAGTTCTCTGCCATGCAATAACAAGTTATGGTCTTACTGGTTTGCTGATGAAAAATTAACTTAGCTTCAAACAAAGACTTAGCGCACGAATGCACTTTATTATATCTATAAGAGTATTCAGATGACAAAGCACAACCGTGCTGAATCAACCAAGCTAGATTGTAAATGTTTTGTGCTGCCCATTTTGTACAAGGATGATTACGAAAAGCACCCTTTGCTGTTGAATAAGCTTGTCCATCTGCTCTATGAATTTCACCCCAGTTAAGATACCACTTAGAGTAGATGATGGAGATCATCTGACAACATTCTAGTGGCATCTTAACGATGTGCTTATCTGGCAAAGAGATAGCAGATCTACGGGGAGATGGATCGGTCGCGAAAATGTTCATGCAATCTGCTCGATAAAGGATGAGAGAATCTTCTTGTTGGACTTCTTGCCGCTCAGGGCTTTTCTAAATGCACTCTTGATCTGTGCTTTAGACGCATCCTCTCCTACTACAAACTCGGTGTCTGTGTCAAGGCTTTCGTTACGAAGTGCGTAGGAAATGCTGTATGCAGTATGTGGATTGATGTAGCAGCGATTCTTCTTCCACTCTTCATCAGCTTGGATTGAGTAGGTACGCCCATAAGGAAGATCGGACATCTTGTAACGATTCCATTCACGACCAGAGAGGATTCGAATCGAAATGATCTCACAGTCAGAGAAACGATCTCGGAAGTTTTGCACAAAAGTGCTGGTCTGAGCCCACTGATTATGACCAAACTGATAGGTCTTTCCAGTCTTTCTATCGCGAAGCAGACAGTTACCGTAAATAGGATTGCGAATAATTATAGAAGATCCATCACGATAATTGCGGACTGACTTACTACGGCACATGGGATGACCCTCACCATCAGTCAGATTAATGATGTGAACCTTCTCGCACTTGTTTTCCTTCTTGAACTTAGGTGCGATATGGAACATAGATAGCACAGCTTCATTCAACGGAGTGCCAGAAAGATGAAGCTTCCTAGCAACAGGATAGTATGTCGGAAAGTTTGCACGACCTAAAGTAGCTGCAAGTCTAAAAAGATTGCGGCACTGACGCTCATGCTCGGAGTTGTTGGACTTGCTAGTAAGAAGAGTCAGCATGGAAAAATCTGGATGAATCCAAATCTTATTTGCCTCTTCATGAGCAAAGTCTCGAAAAGTTTCTGGAGTCCAACCATCACTAAAAGCATACACGGTGTATGCAATACCAACTTTACGGCAGAATGAAACCAGAGCAATCAACTGCTTGAAGGTAGCAAAGATTGTATCCTGCATAGAACCAGACCAATCAAGGTTAAAGATCAGACCATGGTTCTTGCCCTGCTGAAGGTTGGTAACTTTCTTGAAGAGATCTTCGTTGTACTTATAGGTATGAAGCTTAGTGCAATCCAGAACACCAGTGCGAGAGGTAGTAGCGCGAGCATATGAGCTTGCAGACTTCTTACACTCAAACTCTTTCACGAGATAGTTGACTTCCTGGGAACAGTTTTTCTTGAACTGACGATACTCAGAATCTACACGGTAGAAAGATTCACTACTATCATCATAATCATTTGCTTCCCAGGCACCTTGAATGTGCTCATGGACACGGGAATTGCTAACGATGACTTGGTTCCAATCGAAGTTCGGAACTTCGAGATAATCAAACTCTCCACCGTTGTTGTCAATCAGATCCTTAACAAAGTCGTTAAAGTTAGAATCAGTCTGAACCTCAACATCATCTGCACCATGATCTTCAAAGTCCTGGGATTCCTGCTTGATCTCAGGAGAACGAGAAAGATCGGAAGGAGATTCATTAGTACTATCATCTTCATTCTCCCCATCCTGAGAATCAGAGAAGTCAGATTGAGTAGACTGACCCTGAGATGGTGAAGTGCTCTGAGGAGCATCAGCAACAAGATCTTCTACTTTCTCTTTGATGGATTCCTTACAGAACTTATAGATAAGCTTTGCAAGCTCAACAGCATCAGCAAAAGTCTCCAGAGAGTTTGCAATACTCACAAACTCTTTTTCCTCTTCGGAGAAAGGAACGGTAACAAAATTACCAATCTTGAAATGAATGTTCAGACGATCGGCAGTGTTATAGGAACTGAGATCGGAATCACCGATAGAGAAGAAGTCTTGGTCGCTGAGATCTTTATATCCACGGAAGAAAGTCTTTGCAAGACCAGGATAGCGACGCTTCATCAACTTCTCAACACGAATGTCCTCAGTGACATTCACAAATTGAGTAGGAACCTCGCTCTCAAAAGACCAGTCATTAGGAGTGTAGAGAGCATGTCCAACCTCATGCGAGATCAACAAATCAAGAACATCATTACTAGCTTTCTTCCACATAGGAAGAGTGAGCACACGAGTCTCTACGTTGAACTGTGCAGTCTCAACCTGTCTGTGCTCAACAATCAGATCCTCTTGAGCGAGAAGGCGAGCGAGATGGTCTTTGACGTTGTTCATACTGAGGTCTCTTGGATGTACCTACAATACGAAGAAACCCCGCGCTTGGCGGGGTTCATGTGACACTTCTTGAAGTGGCTCAGGCGAGCTTTCGCTTGTCTTAGTGCCTGTGGCTTAAGGTGGCGCTTCTTCTCCTTCTTGGAGTGGTGCTGCCAGTTTGGTACGTTAGTCACGTTGCCTCCAGTCGTCGGGTTTGTCTTCGGTGAACCAGTCCACCATGTCATCCACACTATTAAAACCCCTTCTCCCGAATCTGTCAAGCCCCGTCCCACCAATATCAAGTTGGTTTAAAAAATCATCCATATCTCCCTTCTGCATGTCTGGGTTCTCAGCAGTCCTACGTGCTTGACGGAGGATGGTAGCAGCAGAGCGATTTGCCTTAGCAAGTTTCTCTGCCCAGATCATATCTTCGAGACTTACTTCTTGATGTTTTGCAATCTTATCACAGATTCCTTCAAGGCGAAGACGATATTGTGCTGACAGCATATGAAATTTATAGATGGGGTTGGTTAGCATTAATTACTTGATCCTTGATTCCAAATCGTTAATCCTATTGAATTCTTGATATGCTCGTTCAGATCTCTCTGAGAGGATATCAGATATATCATTTAGGATAATTTCATTTTCAATTTGCTCATCCAGATACTTATCGATCGCTTCTTTCAGATACCTTTTACGATGCCATTCTGGAGTATATGGTTTGTAGTGTGTCATGACAAAATGTATGATTTATTATTTATTCTTCTGTTATAACAGAGAAGTTCTGCTTTTTTTCTATACGAAGAA
>Ga0163212_1000190_pt1 | contig 25771 bp, 23 predicted proteins | sample Malawi_45m_30L_FD_113532 | JGI IMG/M metagenome (GOLD analysis project Ga0163212, IMG submission 113532) | Freshwater microbial communities from Lake Malawi, Central Region, Malawi to study Microbial Dark Matter (Phase II) - Malawi_45m_30L | ecosystem: Environmental > Aquatic > Freshwater > Lake...
GATAGGGCTTTACCTCGATACGGAGCGTGGCGTTCACGGTCTGCCCCTCCCACAGGGTCGGCTGATCGGTGACGACCTGCACCTTCAGTAGATCGCCAGCTTCCGACTTGAGTGATGAGAACGCGAGCGGGCCGGATGAATGCTGCACGCCATCAACATCGATCGTGATCGGTGGAATGGTGAACTTGCCTGCGGTCTTCGGCGTGATGAGGACATTCAGGACAGTCGTGTTGTCACGGGTCACTCGGCCATTGATGACTTGCATCGAGTTCATCGTTTGGCGGCCTGCCTGCATTTCGAAGTCAAGTCCGTCCACTGTGGGCAGCACCGGATCCGCAATCATGGTGCCATCGCGAACGGTGATCTTGAGAACGGCAGGCGTACCAGCCCAGCCTTGGAGCGGGGACAAATCGAAGGAGACATCACCTGCGAACACAGACATGCTCAGAGTGAGTGCGATCACTTGAGGAATCCAGCGGATCAGCGTGTGCATGAGGAGCCTCATGGGCTTACCAGTCCTTGCCTCCGGGAGCCCTGCGGGGCTGCGCCTGCTTGGCGCGCTCCTTTGCATCTTCGCGGGTCTTTTCACGGTCTCGAACCATCTGCAGGAGTCGCTCTGCCTCTTCGCGGGTCAGCGGAGCCCCCGTCTGCGGCTGACCGGCGGCAGACTCCGTGGCACCCTCATCTGACTTCTCAGTACCGTCTTTCGGAGGGCTGTCTTGCTTGCCGTCCTTTGATGGGTCTTCCTTGGCATCCTGCTTGTCCTGGCTCCCATCCTTTGGCTGACCATCCTTGTCAGCCTTCTGATCGCCATCCTTCTTCTGGTCGCCGGGCTTCTGATCCTGCGTTTGGTCCTGCTGTTGATCCTGCTTTTGTTGTTGTTCAGGACTCTCGCCCTGATCTTGCTTCTGATCCTGCTTCTGATCCTGCTTTGGATCCTGACCTTGATCCTGCTTGTCTTGGTTCTGCTCCTTCTTTTCGTTCTCTTCCTGTTCCTTCTCTTTGTTTTTTTCCTGCTCTTGCTGCTGCTCTTGCTGCTGCTCGAGTTGGCGCAGCAGCCGCTGGGCAAGTTCGGCATTGAAGCGCGAGTCAAGGTCGCGCTGATCCGCTGCCACAGCGTCCTTGAAGTGGGTGAGGGCAGTCTTCAGCGCATCGATAGCTGGCTTGAGATCCTTTGACTGCTGCGCGCCAGCGCTTCCCGATTCTTTCGGCAACAACCGAAGCGCTTGGGCGAAAGACGCAGTGCCTTGGTTGTACATCGATGCCGCGGCAAGCGCTGCATCGCCAGAGCTGCCAGACGCAGCGAAACTTTCACCGGCGACTGGGAAGTCATCACTCTTGTAGGCGGCAACACCGCGGTTGTAGGCGGCGCGAGACTCGGTGGGGTCCGCAGCGATCGCAGCAGTGAATGCTGTCTGTGCCTTCGCGTACTCCTTCGCTTCAAGTGCCTGCATTCCCTCGCGAGCGCTCGCACGGAACGCATCGCGATCAATGGTGCGCCGCTTGGTCAACTCACTCTGCTGCGTCGGCGCGGGCTGCACCAACGGCGGCTCTGCTGATGCGTACAGCGCGGAAGACGCGGCAAGCATTGACATGAACAGGTGAGACTTCACGATCCGACCTCCACCAACGGAACCGATCGCCGCGCCTTCGGTGCGGCAACAGATACGGTACGGTGGTTTGGAAGCAGCAGTTCGATGAGCAGCAGCAGGAGTGCCGCACCCGCCAGCCACTGAAACTGCGGTGAAGTCAACACCACGGTTGTTGTCTCAAAATCCTTGCGCTCTAAATCGCCGAGCGCGCGTTCAAGGATCTCGCCGAGATCGATCTGTGCCGTGCCTGCAGGCACAAAAATCCCGCCGCCCGCATCAGCGACTTCCTGCAGGGTCGAGGGGTCCATCTTGGACCAGACTTCCTGTCCCTCGTAGAGCAGCCAAGTTCGTCCGCCCTTGCCGTCGACGGGGATGCGTCCACCGTCGCGAGAATCGCCGATCCCGACCGTGATGACGCGAATGCCATCCTCTTGGAACGCAGCCTTCGCCGCGGCGGCAGGATTGCTGTCCATGTCTTCGCCATCGGTCAACACAACGATTGCGCGGCCAGCGGTTGAGTCGCTCGGAAAGCTGCTCGCTGCAGTCTCGATCGCCGCGCCAAGCATCGACCCGCCGCGCGCCGAGTCCTTCGGCGTCAGATCATCCACACTTGCCATCAAGGCGCCGTAGTTCAGCGTGAGTGGCGTGCGCATCGCCGCATTCCCAGCGAAGTCAACAAGACCTGCACGGTCGCCACCCATTCGGCGCACGGCATCATCGATGAATGCCTTCGCACGGTCGAGTCGGCTGGGTGTCGCATCCTCCGCCAACATCGACCGACTGACATCGACCACGAACATCACATCTGCGCCCCGCCGCGTGACTTCCTCCTCCTGCCGCCCCGCGCGTGGATCAGCCAGCGCTACCACGATGCACACGAGAGCCGCAAGGCAGAGCAGCGAACGCACCGCTGGTCGGATGCGTGAGATTCCAACAATGATCCGCTGCTGCAGACCCTGCTCGATCAGCGCATCCATGGCGCGGCGTCGCCAGGCGATTGTCCAGATGACGAGTACGGCGAGAAGCGCAATAAGCCAGAGCCAGTTCAATGCGGAGAGATTGTTCCACTCGATGCCGTTCATTCGCGTGCACCTCAGTTCAGCGTCCTCAGTCGTGTATGTGTCAGCAATAGTTCTGCAGCGAGCAGGAGTGCGGCGATGGCCAACAGGGGCGGCATGGTCCATCCACCCCACGACCCAGCTTGGACAGCTAGATCGGTGTACAGCATCGAACGGCGCTGTTCAGTCTTTGTCTTCTCCATGGCATCGATCTGCGAGTAGATCGAGCGCAGGCTCTGCGTGTCCGTGGCGCGGAAGTACTCGCCGCCTGTCCGCGCTGCCATGTCCTTGAGGAGATCCTCATCGATGTTCACTGCGACATTCCGAATGATCGGTTGCCCGAAGGGATCCGTTCCGACGGGGAATGGTGCAGATCCCTTCGACCCGACGCCCACCGTATAGATCTTGATGCCGTAGGTCTTTGCCAGATCCGCAGCAATGCGCGGATCCACGTCGCCTGCATTGTTCTCGCCGTCGGTGAGCAGCACGATGGCAGCGCTCTCGATGGGCTGCCGGCCATCACCCTTGGGTGCGTTCTTCATCGCATCGCGCAGGCGTTCCACGGCAAGTGCAACCGCATCGCCGATGGCGGTGCCGTCCTCGGCGCGCTCGCCAGCGGGCTCCAGCTGCCGAAGCACATCCACCACATAACTGTGATCGAGGGTCAATGGCGAAAGACTGTCGGCGAAGCGGGCGAAACATGTGACGCCAATGAGATCGTTCGGGCGTCCTTCCAGCCCCATGCCACCAGCGATGAACGATGTCGCCACGGACTTCACTGCTTCGAGGCGATCGGATGCGTTGCGCCCAACTGAAAAGTCGAGCGCGCGCATGGAACTTGAGCGGTCGATCACGATCTCAATGGCTGCGCCCTCGACAAATGTCTTTGTCTGCTGGTTCGCAATCACAGGTCGCGCGAGGCAAACCCCCAGCATGAGAATGGCGCACGCGCGCAGCATGGCAGGGAGCCAACGCAATCGGAGCGCCCAGGAGGTGGCGAGCGGCGCCGCGATGGCGAGCGATGAGTATCGCAGCGGTGAGTGTCGGCGACGATCCAGCGTCGGCAGCAGGGCAACGATCGCGAACAGTGCGAGCGGCAGTAGCCAAGGATCGAGCATCGTGAGAAATGTCATGCGCGCACCTCTTGCAGCGCTGGGCGCTCGGCAGCCGAGGCAGTGGTATCGCGCACGAAATCGCGTGCTGCAAATAGGCCGCGTCGGCAGTCTTCATCTGCAGGACGCAGCGCAGCAAACTTCACCATGTCCGCTGCGCGAAGGAAGTCCGTGAGCACATGTCTGTGCTCCGCTCCAACCTCCGGGTGGTCGCGAGCAGCAGCAAGAAACTCCTGCGTGGTCTTCTCAGGAGCGGCAATGTCGAAACGCCGCTCGACGTACTGCCGGATGATCGCCGAGAGTCGGACCCAGTAGGTGTGGTAATCGCTCTTCCCCACGAGATCATCCTTCTCAAGGAGAGCCAGTTCGCGCAGTGCCCACGCATCAGCCGTCATGGATCGCTCGAGGGCCGCTGCGCGTCGCTTGCGAATCAGCCAGATCACCAGCGTCACTAGCAGCAGCACGAGTGCGCCAACGGCGACCGCAGTGACCCACGATGGCACGCCGCCGAGATCCATGGGAAGCGGACCCTTGATGTCCTTGAACGCAGCAGGCTCCGCATCGCCGGCAATGCTCACTATGTCGAGCGTGCAACCACCGACCTCAAGTGTGCGCGCTTCGCCTGCGGAGTCCTTCCATGTCAGTGTGAATGGCGGCAACTGCTGACGACCAGAGTCAAATGTCGACGCAGTGAACGAGAGCGTCCACTCGCGGTTGCTACCGGATGCGCGGGACTGCCGATCAACTCCGCGGATATCGAATGCACCGCTGGTTGAGCCGATCTCTGGGAACTCGAGAGCGATGCCCTCGGGCGCATAGACCGTCAGTCGGAAGGGGATCGCATCGCCAACCTGGGCAGCGCTACTTGGGAGTGTCCAGCGCGCACGCACACCATCGGCCGAAGCTTCCTCATCGATCGCATGTGCGGCGGGGGGTGGCGTGACCGCGGTCTGCGCATCACAGTGCGCGGAGACCATGGCTGTTGTGATGGTGAAAAAGAAGAGCGATCGAAGTCCAATGAGCGCGAAGAGGTTTATCGCGAAGAGGTTCATCGCATCTTTCCTCCGCTGCGGCGCTCGAAGTATTCCGTCATGGGGTGGACAAAGTCCTCGTCCGTTCTGAGCACCAGCGGCTTGACCTTCAGACGCCGCATGGCGTGTTCAAAGGTTTCCGCCCGCTGCAGCGCGGCTGCTGCGAACGCGGCGCGGCCTGAACGGCTGCCGAGATCGAGCCAGCGCACAAGACCAGACTCCATATCGCGGACCTGCACCAGTCCCGCTGCAGGCAGGGATTCTTCGTGGCGATCACGAATGCACAGCGGAATCACGTCATGCCGCTGTGCTGCGATGGCTAGGGGGCGTTCCCAACCCTGCGAGAGAAAATCGCTGATGACGAACACGACTGCGCGGCGCTTCTGGACGCGATTGATCTCGTCCAGGGCTGCTGCCATGTCGGTTCCCGTGCCCTCAGCTTCATGCGCGAGAAGATCACGGATGATGCGCAGCACATGACGCCGTCCCTTGCGCGGCGGGACATGCCGTTCAATCCGATCTGTGAACAGCAGCAGGCCGACCTTGTCATTGTTGCGCGTCGCGCTGAACGCAAGGGTCGCCGCGACTTCCGCCACCAGTTCACGCTTGGTGCGTTGGCGCGAACCGAAACCGAGTGATGCGGAGAGATCCACCACAACGAAGACCGTCAGTTCCCGCTCCTCTCGGAACAGCTTGACATGCGGACTGCCCGCTCGAGCGCTCACATTCCAGTCGATCGCGCGCACATCATCGCCGTCCATGTAGGGGCGCACTTCCTCGAACTCCATGCCGCGCCCGCGAAATGCAGAGACGTACCGCCCAGAAAGGGCGTCTTGAACGATTCGCTTCGTGCGGATCTCGATGCGTCGGATCTTCTGGATCGTGTCGCTCGTCAGCATGGTGGCTGTCCCCTCGTCCGGTGGCGGTGGCGTCGCTTGGAGGTGGCGTCGGATCTCAGGGGACGGGGACATGATCGAGCAGGGCCTGAACGATGTCGTCTGCACTTCGCTCGGATGCCTCGGCCTCATAGGAGAGCCCTAGGCGATGCCGAAGCGTGTTGTGTGCGACATCCTTGACATCCTGCGGCACGACATAGCCGCGACCATCGAGGAACGCTTTCGCCTTGGCAGCAAGCGTGAGCGCAATAGTCGCACGCGGTGAGCATCCGTACTGAATCAGCCCATCGATTGGCACGCGGTGGCGCTTCGGATCACGCGTCGTCATGACAAGATCGACGATGTAGTCCTTGATGCGGTCTTCCATGAAGATCTGATCCACTAGCCGTCGCGCGGCCGCGATGTCCTGTGGCTGCATGACGGCATCCACTGCTGTCTTTGGATCGGTAGAAGCCATTCGATCGAGGATGGTGCGTTCTTCCTTGGCGGATGGGTAGCGGACAACCAGCTTCATCGCGAAGCGATCGACCTGCGCTTCGGGTAGCGCGTATGTGCCTTCTTGCTCGATGGGATTCTGTGTGGCAAGCACCAGAAACGGTTCGGGCAGACGGAAGGTCTGATCGCCGATCGTCACTTGCCGTTCCTGCATCGCTTCGAGGAGCGCGGATTGCACCTTCGCGGGTGCACGATTGATCTCATCAGCGAGGATGAGGTTCGAGAAGATTGGTCCATGCTTGACGGTGAACTCGCCTGTATTGGGGCGGTAGATCATGGTTCCGATGAGGTCAGCTGGGAGAAGGTCAGGCGTGAATTGAATGCGACGGAAGCCCGTATTGATGGCTCGTGCGAGTGCGGCAATCGCCGTGGTCTTTGCCAGACCAGGAACGCCTTCGATCAGCACATGACCGTTGGTGAGCAAGCAGCAGAGCATGCCCTCGATCATGCCATGTTGCCCGACAATGACTCGCTGAATCTGATCGGTCAGGCTGCGAAAAGGACGGCTTGCTGCTTCAACTTGTCGCTCAATCTCGCGGATATCGGTGTGCGCTGAGTTCATCATGGTTGTTTGCATTTGGGTGCTACGAGGAATGCGATGCGTGGGTTCGTGCCCTTTTTGTAAAGACTCGATGCAGGGCGCAGCGTAACCTCCGACGGCATGGAGCATCCCGCTCGGATCGGTTGGATTGGCACAGGGGTGATGGGGCTCTCGATGGCCGCGCATCTGATCCGTGCCGGGTATCCGCTGCGGGTTCACTCAAGAACGCGCGCTCGTGCAGAGCCGCTGCTTGCACTCGGAGCAGAGTGGGCCGCGTCGCCATCCGATGCGGCTGCGGATGCTGCCTTCACCTTCTCGATGGTGTCGATGCCGGCAGATGTCGAGAGCGTCCACTTGGGTGGCGCGGGAACGCTTCGCACTGCACCGCGCGGCTCGGTCGTGATCGACATGACAACAAGCACACCCGCGCTTGCAGCGCAGATTGCCGAGCGTGCGCGAGCGCGGGGCATGGCGGCGCTTGATGCACCTGTCACTGGAGGTGATGTCGGTGCGCGTGAGGCACGCCTTTCGATCATGGTGGGCGGCGACGAGGACGCGTTTGCGCGCGCCGAGCCACTGCTTCGCGTGATGGGAAAGACCGTGATTTTGCACGGGGCTGCAGGTCACGGTCAGCTGGCGAAGGCGGTCAATCAGATTCTGATCGCGTCGACCATGGTGGGTGTCGTCGAGGGGCTCGCGTTTGCGCGTCGAAGTGGGCTCGATCCGCACAAGGTCCTCGAGTCGGTTGGGGCGGGCGCGGCTGGAAGTTGGACGCTCACCAATCTTGCCCCCCGAATGTTGCGCGGCGACTTCGCGCCTGGGTTTCGTATTGAGCACTTTGTGAAGGATCTTGGCATCGCCCTTGAGGCTGGTGAACAAGCGGGGTTGGACCTTCCAGGCACCGCGTTTGCGCATCGCATCTACAGGACCGCCATCGACGCGGGCTTGGCGGACCGCGGTACGCATGCGCTCGCGGTGGTTCATCCCTCCGCTGATTCGCGCTCGTGAGTCCGATTATCTGCGAACCCCCATGCAGCATTGCGCATGTTGCAGCAGGTGCATGATGTGGGTACCCTTCCCGATCCTCGCAAGGAGCCCCTCATGACCGCCCTCACCGCTGGAAAGACTGTCACCATCTCCGTCCTCAAGGTGCCCGCAGCACCCCGTCACCGCAAGACGATCGAGCGGCTCATGCGGCTTCAACCGGCCGTGCAGCGCACGCTGACCCGAGTGGCAAAGCGCCGCGGCCGCGAGAATCCGCGCAACCAGCGCGGTGGCCGAATGTGGACTTCTCGAATCCCTGCGACGCGCTGCGTGTCTGCGAGCCTGGGCGCGACCTTCCCGCTGAAGGTCACCGCCAAGATCATTCCCGACATTCAGGCCGTGTCTCGTTTCATCAAGATCGCCTGAGGCGACGGGCGCGCAGTTCGCGCCGCCGATAGCAGATGGACGGTCTGATTCACGAATTCCTACGGCTGTTCACTGAACTCGATCAGTTCCTCGGCGATTTTGTGCGCGACCATGGGACGCTCACCTATGCGCTTCTCTTTGCGATCGTCTTCTGCGAAACGGGACTCGTGATTCTTCCCTTCCTTCCTGGCGACAGCCTGCTCTTCGCCGCAGGTGCGATCGCCGTACGCGACATCGGTGTTGATCCCTGGACCACCGCCATAGTGCTGTTCGTTGCGGCCGTGCTTGGTGATGCGGTCAACTACCACATCGGTCGGTGGATCGGTCCGCCGGCATTCTCTGGTCGCTTTCGTTGGCTCCGGCGGGATCACTTGGAACGCACCCAGAAGTTCTTCGAGCGTTACGGCGGGCGCGCAGTGGTGCTTGCGCGATTCGTGCCGATCGTGCGCACCTTCGCGCCATTCGTCGCGGGCGTTGGTGCCATGCACTATCGACGCTTCGCGGCGTTCAACATCTTTGGTGCGGCGCTTTGGGTCGCCATCGCTTTCGGCGGCGGCTGTCTCTTTGGAAACATCCCGTGGGTGAAGCGCAACTTCAGTGTGGTCGTCATCGGCATCATCATTGTCAGCGTTCTGCCGCTCGTGTGGGAGTGGTGGGCGCACCGACGCGCTGTGAAGGCACCAACACGCTCTACCTGACTGACTGCACTGGCGTGAACTGTTGCAAGCCCACGCTGCGGCTCGATGCTCCAACAAGGTGCTTCGAGAAACGCATGCTCCACGCTTGTTGTGGCGCCACCCGACGCCTCCAAGTGATCAGTGTTCCTTCGCGGGCTCGAGTCCGCACTCTCGGAGAAAGCGTCGAATGTGTCCGATCTCTTCGTTGTCATCGAGCGAGTGATGCCCATGGTGCGGTGTTCGAAAAGTCATCTCCTTGCCGCGCAACTTCACCTTGAGGTGCTCCTTTTTGGTCTCCTCAGTCGTGCCGCCGAGTCCCTCAAACATGTGGATGACATCGCGCCAATGAATATTGTGCGACGTCGGATGCGCAAAGATCTGCCGGAGGGTGTGTTGTGCTTGATCTGACATGGTGGGCAGGAGGGTACCGTTCGGTACGCCACGACCTCAACCGATGACCACTTGCAGCAGCAGGTAACCGTTCAGTAGAACGATGACCGCCGTCACGAACCAGGCGATCATGGAAAGTACGGGTGAGTTTGCGAAGGAGCCCATTTTGCCGCGGCTACCCGTGAACCAGACCAGAGGAATCACCGCGAAAGAAAGCTGCAGCGACAGGATGACCTGGCTGAGAATGAGCAAGTCATTCACACCACTTGCGCCGTAAAGCGCAGCGACGATGACGGCGGGCACGATGGCGATCAGTCTCGTGATGAGTCGCCGCAACCATGGCGGCAGTCGAATGTCGAGGAATCCCTCCATGACCACTTGCCCTGCAAGGGTTCCAGTGAGGGTGGAGTTCTGTCCTGAAGCGAGGAGTGCCACAGCGAAGAGGGTGCTTGCGAGTGGCGCACCAAGCAGCGGCGAGAGCAATGCATAGGCATCTTCGATGCCGGCGACATCCTGATGGCCGGAGTTGTGAAAGGTTGCCGCCGCGAGCACGAGGATGGCGGCATTGATGAAGAATGCAAGCAGCAGTGCGGTTGTGGAGTCGAATGTGGCGAGACGGACTGCGAGCCGCTTTCCCTCGTCGGTGCGCGGATACGCGCGGGTCTGGACGATTGCCGAGTGCAGATACAGGTTGTGGGGCATGACAGTCGCCCCAAGAATCCCAATAGCGATGTAGAGCATGTCGGGATTCACAACAACCTCGGTGCGCGGCATGAGCCCGCGCAGCATTCCGGGCAGATCAGGGCGCGCTGCGACGATCTCGTACGCGAAGCATGCGCCGATCAGCAAGACCATCGCAGCAACAACGGCCTCGAGGACACGCCACCCTCGTGCCTGCAGCAGCAGAATGAGCAGCACATCGGCCGCGGTGATCACGACACCCCATACGAGCGGAATCCCGAAGAGAAGATTGAGTGCGATGGCCGAGCCGATGACCTCGGCGAGATCGCATGCGGCGATCGCCACCTCGCAAAGGATCCAGAGCACGAAGTTGGCTCGTGGGCCGAAGTGATCGCGGCACGCCTGAGCGAGATCGCGTTCGGCGACAACTCCCAACTTGATGGCGAGGTGCTGCAGAAGGATCGCCATCAAGTTCGACAGCAGCACGACGCACAGCAGTCCGTAGCCGAAGCGCGCACCGCCTGCAAGATCCGTTGCCCAGTTGCCCGGATCCATGTAGCCAACGGCGACCATCAGCCCAGGACCGATGAACGCGATCCATGTGCGAAGGGTGATCGGCCCCGACGGCACTCGAATCGATGCGTGCGCCTCTGGAAGAGAGAGCTGCCGTCGTGGTCGGCGCCAACCTGCTGTCGGCGCCGTTGGTCGGGGTTCGTGGTCCATCGGTTGGAGAGTACCTCGAAAGTTTGATAATTCAAACTTAAGGCGTACCGACGCTCTGGCGGTGCGGAGGTATTCTTTCTCAGTGGCAACAGAGACCGTGGAGAACTATCTCAAGACTGTGGAGTCTCTCAGTCGAACTGGCGAGGTGGGTGTCGCGCGACTGGCACAAGAACTTGGCCTGACAAAGGGCACTGTCACCTCCATGGTGCAACGGCTCGCACGGCGCGGACTGCTTCGAGCGCCGAGATATGGCAGCATTTCGTTGACGGCTCAGGGGCGGCGCAAAGCACTTGATGTTCTCCGGCGCCACCGAATCATTGAGTGCTTTCTCGTTCGGTTCATTGGACTCGACTGGTCGGAGGTGCACGCGGAAGCGGAGCGTCTTGAGCATGCGCTCTCTGCGCGCGTTCTTGAGCGGCTCGATGGACTGCTCGGTCATCCCTCGCAGGATCCGCATGGCGATCCAATCCCGAGCGCACACGGACGCCTTCGCGCCGCGCAGGGGGTTCCACTCGATTGTCTGCCAGCTGGTGCAGCCGCACGGGTGGAGCGTGTGATCCATCAGTCGCCGCAGTTCCTTCGCGAAGCCGCACGCTGCGGACTGCGTCCAGGTGCGTCGATTGTCGTGATCCGAGCGGCAGCGGGTATGGCGGGAATGCAGCTGCGCATCGGGCAGGGGGCACTGATTCGCGTCAAGCGCAGCATGGCACGGCTCGTCACTGCTGTGCAGGTGAACGCGAAGCAGCGCCGGGTATTCCGAGTTTCGCGAAGCGGTTCGTCGGCGCGTCGCGGAGGCGCGTCCTGATGGCATCGCCCATGGCGATCCAACGCGCGTTTGATGATCTCCATGCGGGACGCTCCGCGCAGGCAATCGCTGCGCTGCGCCTGATCGTTCAGCGCAATTCGCGCGACTCCGCTGCTGTACATGCGCTGGGACCTGCACTTGTGGAAAGCGGGCAGCATGCGCAGGGCATTCACCATCTGGAACGCTCGGTGCAGGCAGTACCCGAGTCTCCCGCCTACCGCAGCAATCTTGGCACCGCATTGCTGCAGGTACGGCGCTTTCGTGAGGCGCGCGACCACTTTGAGGCAGCGGTGCGACTTGATCCGAAATATCCACTCGCCTACATGGGGCTCACCATCGCGTGCAACCAACTTGATGACATCGCGGCAGGAATCACCGCAGCACGCGCGGGATTGGCGGCAAAGCCAGGATGGCCCGAGATGACGCGGAATCTTTGTGGGCTGCTTGAAGCAACCGGACGGGTGTCGGAGGCGGTCGAGTTGATTCGTGCGCTCGCGAGGGATCACGCGCAGGATGCTGGAATACGGACGACGCTCCTGATGCTCACCAACTACGCGGAACTCCCCGCGGCTGAAGTCGCGTCCGAACACCTGAAGTATCGCGAGTGTGTTCCGCCACTCCGCATGCCGGCGCCGCACGAACCAGACCCCGAACGACCACTCCACATCGCCATACTGAGCGGTGATTTACGAGGGCATCCCGTGGCGCGCTTCGTGGGCGCGCTCTTTGGCGCGAAGCCGAACGACTGGACGTTGTCGGTCTACTCGCTGCTTGATATTGGGACGGATGATTCGGATGCTCAGTTCTTCAGGGCGTGTGCCGATGCGTGGACGGAAGTCGGCATGATGGATGATGCGGCGATCAGCAGGCGTATCGCGGCAGACGGAGTGGATGTGTTGATTGAACTCGGCGGGCATACGGCGGGGGGCAGGATGGCCGTTTTCGATCGGCCGCCCGCAGCGGTCACGATCTCTGCGATTGGTTATCCCAACACCACTGGACATCCGGGTGTAGCGATTCGTGTGGTGGACTCGATCACGGATCCACTTGGCAGCGACGGGGCGTGCAGCGAGCGGCTTGTGCGCATCGATCCCTGCTTTCTTTGCTACTCGCCTCCCGTGCAACTGCCGGAACCTGCCCCGGTTCCGAGCGGTCCGATCACCTTCGGGTCGTTCAATCTCGCATCAAAGATTTCCGACTCATGCATGGCACTGTGGGGACGCGTCTTGAACGCAGTCCCGTATTCGCGCTTGCTTGTCAAGAGCAGGTTCCTCTCGGATGCGAGTGTGGTGGGTCCTCTTCGAGAACGATTTGCGCGTCATGGCGTTCCCCTTGACCGATTGGAGATCGTTCGGCATCTGGCCACGCAGCAGGAGCATCTCGCGCTGTATAGCCGTGTCCATGTGGCGCTTGACACCATGCCGTACAACGGCACAACGACCACATGCGAGGCACTCTGGATGGGCGTACCAGTCGTGACGCGCGTGGGCGACAGGCATTCTGCGCGCGTCGGTGCGTCACTCCTTGCTGCGGTCGGACATGCAGAGTGGGCGGCGGAAAGTGATGAGGCATTCGTTGCGGTCGCCAGTGATCTCGCACAAGACTCGCTCAGACTTGCTCGTGTGCGGGCTTCGCTTCGGTCCGAGATGGCCGCGAGCGCGCTCTGCGACCAAAGCGCCTACGCAACTCGCTGGCAGGCGTTGGTCCGCGGTGCATGGCGGATGGCGTGCACAGCAGTCAACGGAGGTTCGCCCTGACGCGGGAAGGATCCATCCAGATCGACGGCGGCTGGCAGAAGTGTGTGGTCGCGGTGTCGGGCCCGATGCTTGGCGGACTTCTGTGGGTTCTCTTTCACCCACAGCATGGCGGCTTTGGGGACTTCACGGAACCTGCGGCTGGAACGATCGGGCTCCTTGGATGGATGGCGCTTTGGTGGGCGTTCCAACCCGTGGATCTTGCAGTCACAAGTCTGCTCCCGGTCGTTGTGTTGCCGCTGATCGGTGCAGGGAAGGGCAGCGCAGTACTCGCGCCCTACGCGAACGAATTGATTTTCCTCTTTGCAGGCGGTTGCGTGCTCTCACTGGCGCTGGAGCGCCATGGCATAGCGGCGCGATTCCTGCGATCCGTCATCGCAATTGTCGGCACAACGCCGCACGGACTCATAATTGGATTTCTCTGCGTGTCCGCCCTGCTGAGTGCTTTTGTGTCGAACACTGCCACGGTTGCGATGTTGTTGCCGATGGTGCTTGCGACGATTGCTGCTGTGGAGCGTGGCAACGCATCGCTGCCACCGACTTCCATGGCACTGCGAAACTTCAGCAGTGGTCTGCTGTTGGCGCTTACCTACGGCGCAACGATTGGTGGTGTGATGACAGTTCTCGGCAGCCCACCCAATCCGATCGCGGCCGAGTGGATTAACCAATACGCGCAGGATCACCCAAGCACTCGCGGCATGGACTTCGTTCGTTGGCTGTCGTTCGGTGTGCCTGTCGGAGTCGCGACACTTGTGGCGGCAGTACTTGTGCTTCGGGCGAATTGTTCAGTGCAAGGTCTCGCGCCTGCATCGATCGATGGATTGCAGCCGGCGACGCGGGCAATCAGTCGGGGTGGATGGCTCACGCTTGCGGTCTTCGGCGTGTCGCTCCTCGGATGGATCGGCGTTCCACTGGCGCGCGCCGCTGGCGTGCCGATGCCGCCCATCACGGATGGGTCGGTCGCGGTGCTCGCGGCGATACTGCTCCTTGCTATTCCAGAATCGGCGGCTTCTGGTACGCGGATCGTTCCAGTGCAGCTGCTGGGCAAACTGCCTTGGGGAGTCTTCATTCTCTTTGGCGGTGGGCTCTGCCTTGCCGACGCGATGGATCGGACCGGCGTCTCTCATGCCATCGCGCAAAGTGCGACTGCGTTGGTGTCGTTACCCCCGTGGGTGATTCTGTTTCTGCTGGTATCAACGCTTGTGATTGCCAGCGAAGTCGCATCGAACACGGCGCTCACCGCGACGGCGGTTCCGATTGTGGGACCACTTGCAATTGGGCTCGGCATGCCAGCCGATCAGATGGTGATCGCGGCAACGCTCGCTGCAAGCCTTGCCTTCGCACTCCCGGTCGGCACAGCACCCAACGCCATGGTGTTCTCCACAGGCAAACTGCCCATCGGACACATGATGAGGGTCGGGATTCAGTTGAACATCTGCGCTGCGGTCATCATCACGGTGGCCTGCATGCTGTTGCTCTGACGGCCGCGGCCGAGGTCATAGACGCTTGGAAGCCCCTTTGTTTCTTGCACGAAATGCCGTTCGTTGCTCTGCCTGCGGCATCTGCGGACTTTCAGAGGCGCGGTGGCCCAGTTCCTGATACGCCACTCGGAAGCAGTCGAAGTTGGTCTCAAGGCATCGGTCGATGTCCCGCTGCACCTGCACGAGCACATCGTGCAGGGGGCAGGGATCTCCCGCACCACAGACACCACCTCCAAATGGGCAGTTGAGGCTCGGATCCGTTCGCTCGAAGAGGTCGTAGACCTCGCGAAGGGTGATCGAACGCGGATGGCGCGCGAGCACGAAGCCGCCCGTGGGTCCGCGAAAGCCCTTGACCAATCCGGCATGGGCGAGCGACGTCAAGACCTTTGCAACGAACGGCGCTTGCAGGTTGCGAACTTTTGCAATCTCCCTTGCGTCGTGCTTCGTCGTGCCATCGTCGTAGAGTTCGGCGAGCCGGCTCAGCACTGCAATCGCGCACTCGGTGTGCTTCCCGTACACAGGGCGCAGAGTATCCGATGACACCTCACGTGGTCCGCACCGCGGCTGTGTTGCGTCTAGCCTGCGCCGCAGGATGATCTCCACGGACGGAGTTCGCAAGGATGGCGCAGTTGGAGGCGCGAGCGCCGCAACGCTTGCTGTCATCGCGGTCCTTGGATTCTCCTCTGGAATCCCGAACCTGATGCTGACGTCGGTTGTGCGCACGTGGACAACAGCGGCGCAGTGGTCGATCGAGGCGATCGGACTTCTCTCGCTGCTTTCACTCCCCTACGCGTTGAAGTTCCTGTGGGCGCCGCTCGTGGATCATGTACGCCCACCACTGTGCGGCACGCTGGGGCAGCGAAGAAGCTGGCTCTTCGCAGGACATGTCATCGCAGCCGCGCTGCTGATTGGGGCCTGTATGGTCGGACCAGGGGATGCGCGCGTGTTTCTGACGCTGCTCGCCGTGGCGGCGATCGCGAGCGCGACCATCGACATCGCTGCGAGCGCGTATCAGATCGATGTGCTGCCACGCGATGCACTCGGAAAGGGCGCCGGGCTCTTTGTGAGCGGGTATCGGGTTGCGTGGGCGGGACTTGGACTGGCCGTTCTCGCTGCAGCCCCCGTCTGGGGATGGACCCTCGCCGCATCAGCCGCGTGCGTGCTCGTTGCGGTCGGTGCCTTGGTGACGCTGTGGGCGGTCGAACCGCAGCGAGGCGTTTCACCCGCACACGGATTTATTGCCGCCCTGTGGGAACCGCTCGCGCTGTTCGCATCACAGTGGGGAACGCGCTTGCCGATTCTGCTGCTCTTTGTGCTGACATTCAAGTTGCCTGATCAGGTCGGGAACGCGATGATCGAGCCGCTGCTCCTCAAGGGGCTCGGGCATTCGCTGCAGGAACTTGCGTTCATCCGACAAGGGCTTGGATTTGGCGTCACGATTGTCGGGGCAGTCGCGGGCGGCTTTCTGGTGGGGCGCATCGGGCTGCGCCCATGTCTGTGGATTTTCGGAGTCCTGCAAGCGGTCAGCAATGCCGGGTTCTTATGGCTCGCGTGGCTGCAGGGGGCGAGCATTGCGCAAGAAGCCGTTGTGCCCGCTGCGTTATCTGCACTGACTGCGGTGGTGATGGTGGAGAGTCTTGCCGGCGGCATGGTGAGTGCAGGTTTTGTTGCTGCGCTGATGTCCTTGTGCGAGCGTCGCGTCGCTGCAACGCAGTATGCGCTCCTCACCGCACTGATGGCGGTTGGTGGCGCCATCGGCGGAAGCCTGAGTGGACTGCTGCTTCGCCATCTCGACTACGGCCCGTTCTTCGGTTGGTCTGTGCTGCTGGGCGTGCCTGGACTCCTGTGCATTCCGCTGCTTCGCTCGCGTGTTGCCTAGGCTTGTCTTCATGCCGCAGAAGCGCATCCGAAACCTGATCGTGTGCCTCGGCGACCAGCTCAACCGCGACTCTGCGGTTTTTGACGGGTTCGACGCCGCATCCGATTGCGTGTGGATGGCGGAGGTGATGGGCGAGAGCACACACGTGCGCTCATCGAAAGTGCGTACAGCGCTCTTTCTGAGCGCGATGCGTCACTTTCGCCTGGCGCTGGAGAAAGAGGGATTCCGCGTCGATTACCGAACGCTGGATTCGAACGATGGCAGCAGCGATCTCGGCTCTGCGCTCGCGCGTTCCATTGCGAAGGCAAAGCCCGCACGGGTGCTTCTTGTGCAGCCTGGTGAGTGGCGCGTGCAGGAAATGCTTGAACGCGCTGCAAAGAACGCCGGCGTGCCGCTCGATGTTCTGCCAGATCGTCACTTCCTCTGCTCCACTGACGAGTTCCGCGCGCATGCTGCGGGGCGCAAGCAGCTCCGCATGGAGTACTTCTACCGGGAGCAGCGGCGCAAGCACGGCGTGCTGCTGGATCGCACGGGCGGACCTGAGGGCGGCGAGTGGAACTTGGATCATGAGAACAGAGAGTCTTTCGGGACGAAGGGACCCGAGGGCGTACGGAAGCCGAGGGCGTTCAAGCCTGATGCCACGACACGGGATGTGATCGCGGTCGTGGAGCGCATGCTGAAGGATCACCCAGGTGATCTCGGCGGTTTCGATTGGCCCGTCACACCCGCGCAGGCGCAGGACGCGCTCGAAGACTTCGTGGAACACCGGCTCGAGCACTTTGGCAGATGGGAGGATGCGATGTGGACGGACGAGCCTGTGCTGTTCCACTCCCGACTTTCTTCGGCGATGAATCTGAAACTGCTGAGTCCGCGCCGCGTGATCGAGCGCGTGGAACAGGCGTACCGAAGCAAGGCAGTACCGCTCGCGAGCGCGGAGGGGTTCATTCGTCAGGTGCTCGGTTGGCGCGAGTATGTGCGCGGCATCTACTGGCTTCACATGCCCGACTATGTGCAGCGCAATGCGCTCAAAGCGGATCAGCCGCTGCCGGGGTTCTACTGGACGGGCGAGACTGACATGCGTTGTCTCCGTGCCGCGCTGACGCAGACGCTCGAGTCGGGCTACGCGCATCACATCCAGCGCCTCATGGTGACGGGCCTGTACGCGCTCCTGCTGGGAGTACGCCCCAAGGAAGTGCACGAGTGGTATCTCAGTGTCTATGTCGATGCGGTGGAGTGGGTGGAACTTCCCAACACGCTTGGCATGTCGCAGTACGGGGATGGCGGTGTGATGGCATCGAAGCCTTATGCGGCGACGGGCAAGTACATCAGCCGGATGAGCAACTACTGCAAGGGTTGCCGATTCGACCCAGCCAAGTCAGAGGGGGATGATGCGTGCCCCTTTACGACGCTCTACTGGGACTTCCTGCTGCGGCATGCGAAGGGGCTCGGTGGCAATCCAAGAATGGCGCTGCAGTTGAAGAACGCCCAGCGACTGACGGAGGTCACGGTGCGCGGCGTGCGTGCGCGTGCGCGTGCGATTCGGGAGGGCGGGGGTCAGCCCGTCTGAAGCGATACCGCGCTGACAGTGACGCAATCGAGGGTGCACGGTAGCCTCCGTTCATTGGAGGTTGGCATGGCTAACGGCGGACAAGGCTCAGCAGGAAATGTCATCGCGGCGGTCTGCAGCTTCTTCATCCCTGGGCTTGGGCAACTGGTACAGGGGCGACTCCTGCTCGCAGTGATCATGCTCGTCGCATCGGGTCTGCTGTGGTTCATCTGGCTTGGATGGATCATCCATCTCTGGTCCATTCTCGACGCGGCGCTCTGGAAGCCGCGCTGAACTGGAACAGCGGAACCGAACGCGCTCAAGCCATCGCCATCGCGTTGTCCACGATCGCGTTGAAGGTGGCGCTTGGTCGCATGGCGGCTGCGGCTCGCGTCGGATCAGGTCGGTAGTAGCCGCCGATATCGATCGCGCGCCCCTGAACACTGTTCAGTTCCCCAACGATCGTAGTTTCATGCAGCGTCAGTTCGGACGCCAGAGGGGCAAAGCGAGCGGCAATCTCGCTGTCGATCTTCTGCTTCGCCAGTTCCTGCGCCCAGTAGAGCGCGAGATAGAAGTGGCTGCCGCGGTTGTCGAGTTCGCCGATTCGGCGCGCAGGACCGCGATTGTTTTGCAAGTAGGTACTGGTCGCCGCGTCGAGCGCATCCGCGATCACCTTCGCCTTCGTATTGCCGGTTCGCTGTGCCAAGTGCTCGAGCGATGCGTTGAGTGCGAGGAATTCGCCAAGTGAATCCCAACGCAGCGAGTTTTCCTTGTTGAACTGCTGCACATGCTTCGGCGCCGATCCACCAGCGCCCGTCTCGAACAGCCCGCCACCATTCATGAGCGGAACGACAGAGAGCATCTTGGCGCTCGTTCCAAGCTCGAGAATCGGGAAGAGGTCGGTGAGGTAGTCGCGCAGCACATTGCCCGTGACGGAAATGGTGTCCAGACCCCGCTTGATGCGCTCAAGCGAGTGGCGGCACGCATCTGCTGGCGGCAGGATCCGCCAGTCGAGCCCGGCGAGTTCACCATTCGTCTGATGCCGTGCGAGCGCGGCGCGGACCTTCGCAAGAATCTGACGGTCATGCGCGCGCGACTCATCGAGCCAAAACACGGCAGGCGTGTTGCTGAGCGTCATGCGCTGCACAGCGAGCCGAACCCAGTCCACGACTGCAGCGTCCTTGGTCTGGCATGCGCGCCAGATGTCTCCTGCCTCGACCGCGTGTTCTGTGAGAACGCGACCGGTGGCGTCAATCACCCGCACCGTACCGGGCGCTGCAATCTCGAAAGTCTTGTCATGCGATCCATACTCCTCCGCCTGCTGAGCCATCAGACCGACATTGGGAACGCTGCCCATCGATCGTGGATCGAAAGCCCCATTCGTGCGGCAGAAGTCGATCGTCGCCTGATAGACACCCGCGTAGGTTCGATCAGGGATGCAGGCCTTCGTCTCCTGAGTCACTCCCTGCGCGTTCCACATCATGCCGCCTTCGCGGATCATGGCGGGCATGGACGCATCGATGATCACATCACTCGGCACATGCAGGTTCGTGATGCCTCGGTTGGAATCCACCATCGCGATGGCTGGTCCAGAGCGGAGCGCATCAGTGACGGCCGCGCGGAGCGTGTCGCGCTCCGAGGTCGGCAACGCATCGATTCGCGCGAGCATGTCGGCGATGCCGTTGCACGGGTTTGCGCCAGCCTGCTGGAGCGCAGTCCCATGCGATGCAAAGACTGGGTCCAGTGCGACACGAACGGCGGAGCCGAAGAGGATCGGATCCGACACCTTCATCATCGTCGCCTTCAGATGCACGGACAGTAACAGTGCATCGCGCTTTGCGGCAGCGAACGACTCGGTCCAATAGCCCTGCAGAGCGCGCGCGCTCATGAAGGTTGAGTCGAGAATCTCGCCCGCCGCCAACGCGATCCCATCGCGCAGGACTCGAACCGCCCCATCGGTGCTCACATGTTCAATGCGAACCGTCGTCGCGGCATCGACCGTGATCGACTGCTCGTTGCCGAAGAAGTCCCCCTGTTGCATGGACGCAACATGCGTGCGACAGTCGGTCGACCATGCACCCATCTTGTGGGGTGCCGACTTGGCGAACGCCTTCACCGAGTTGGTCGCACGGCGATCGGAATTGCCTTGCCGAATCACGGGGTTCACGGCGCTTCCCTTGATCTTGTCGTAGCGCGCATTGCTCGCGCGCTGCGCGTCCGTTGTCGGCGCATCCGCATACTCCGGAACAGCAAAGCCCTGCGCACGCAGTTCCGCAATCGCCGCCTTCAGCTGTGGCATCGACGCGCTGATATTCGGCAACTTGATGATGTTTGCTTCAGGCTTCAGACAGAGCCGTCCGAGTTCGGCGAGCGCATCGGGTACTCGTTGCCGCGGCTCCAAAGTCTCAGGGAACGCAGCAAGAATGCGCGCCGCGAGCGAGATGTCCGCGACATCCACTCGGATACCGGCTGCGTCGGTCACCGCGCGAATGATCGGCAGCAGTGAGTGGGTGGCGAGTGCAGGTGCTTCATCCGTCAGTGTGTAGATGATCGTTGTTTGGGACACGAGAGCCTCCAGGGAAGAGGGTGCAGCGGCTAAGCACGGGAGTGTAGAGGAGCAGCGGCCACGACCACGAGAGATGTCGCGGTGTACCCTCCCTCCGAATGCGGCTTTCTCAAGTCTCGCTTCGATGGGTTCGAAATCGAACCACGCCACTGCTGCTCACCCTGATCGCATTGTTCGCGGTGCATCCGATCTTCGTAACAGACGATGGCGCCGAGTCGCCACTGTTCCCGCTGCTGCTCGACCTCACCCCACTGCTCGGCATCCTTTGTGTTGGATCGCGGCGCCAGGGTTTGGTGCTTGTGGCGTGGGCCGTTGTACTCCTTGCCGCAGCATGGTGGCTTTACCGCGTCGATGAGCTCGCGATCGTGCAAAGCCCCTTGATGTTTGGGTTCATGGCTTACTACGCCACGGCAATTGGCATGCTTTTGTTCCAACTGGCGCGTGGTAAGACGCTTCTCGACGATCGGGTGATCGGTGGACTCGCGATTTACTTGCTGACGATTGTGCTGTTTGCGACTGCGCACCATCACGTCTCTGCCATCGACACTCGCAACTACCTCGTCAACGGCGTGTTCGAACCACTGCGGTGGAATGATTCCCTTTACTTCTCGACCGTCACGATGACGACCATCGGCTTCGGTGACATCGTCCCGTCGGGCCGATGGGCGCGTGCCATCACCATGGTGGAAGCGATCACCGGCGTCATTGTGCTCGTGCTGTTCATTGGGCGGCTGGCGCTTCTCCCACGGTCGGGATCGACGCAGTCTGCCGATCATCACTGAAGCGCGCGATCGGCGTTCACGCGCACCCGCCACTGCAGCAGCAAGGATGCGGGAGCGTGCACAATGATCACGGATCCAAGCCACGCGAGCACAACAGAGAGCGCCAACTCCAGCCGCGGAAAGAGTGCAGCCGCGAGGCACGCAAAGACTGCGACGCTTGTCGATCCAAGCATCATGGGTGCAGCGGCGCCGCGCGGCACGGACGCGCCTTGTGAAAGCCATGTGCCCACCATCACGGTCGTAAAGATGACGGGGAACACACTGACGAGCCCGCTGGCGATCGGCACATCAAGTCGAGCAAGAATCACTGCGGTACCGATCGCACCCGCAGCGGCGATTCCGCGCGCCAACAGCGTCCGCGGCAGGACTCTTCGCGTGCCGCGAGGCGCCTCGGTGGGAGACCAATTCGCAACGATGCCGAGCGTGCCGCACAGAAGCATTGCGGCGAGCGCAACCAATTGCCATTGCGTGGCGTTCGGTCGAACGACTTCCCCAAGCACGATGAGGAGTACCGAGGCGATCATCCAAACGCCAAGTGCGATGATCAGGGTGAACGCGAGTGGCGCGCGTCCACCGATGCGATGGGCACAGATGATCGGCGGCAGCAGCAGCCACAATCCGAGATACCCGGCATTCAACGCAGTCCCAAGAGGGACGAGCGCCATCGCAATGGCAAAATCCTCTGGACTCTCGCAGCGCGAATAGAGTGCCACAGCCACAGGAACGATGGTCGTCGGCACACTCGACAGCAGGCCGCCGATCCTGCCGCCGAGCCGCTCCACCAAGACAGTCGCCGCGATCGCCACGCCGCCAGCGATGATGGCGGGTATTGCGGCGTCGATGATGAGAGCTTTCAAGTCCTCCATGTTGAGCGATAGGTTGTACGGGATGTGCGTGAACGCGTCTCGCGCTACAATGGACCCGTGGGCACGGCATTGACCTCGTTGTTTGCACTTCTTCTCTCGGCTTCGTCGGTCGATGAAGCGAAGGTCGAATCGACCCAGTCACCTCGAGATCGATTGCTCGAATGGGCTGAGGTGATCGAGGAGAAACCCGACCCTAATATCGTCGTCTCGGCAGATGTGCGGTCGGCGATCCGCAACACCAAACTCCCATGGAAAGTTCGCCACAAGGCAAGCGGCATGGAGATGTTGCTGGTTCCTGACGGAACATTTGAGATGGGGCGGAGTCCCGGCGATGACACGCTCCGTGGAGATGAATTGCCTACGCACCTAGTGAAGATCACCAAGCCCTTTTATCTTGGGCGGTGTGAGGTGACGCAAGAGCAGTGGAAGCGGGTGACAGGTAGTCTGCCAGAGGCGGAACAGAGTGGCGACTCGCCTGAGTCGGTCGGCGCGGCGGCACGCCAAACGGCGCGTCATGCGGGGTACACCGACGAGGAAGCGGTGATCATCGGCAAGGCCGCCGAAAAAAGGGCTGGGCAGTTTCGTTCGTTCCCAGTGGGTAATGTGTCGTGGTCTGCCTGTGACGCATTCTGCCGAAGCGCCGGACTCCGCCTGCCGACCGAAGCGGAATGGGAGTACGCGTGCCGAGCAGATGATCGAGAGGTTGTCTACGACAGCATCATGGAACTTGACGCGGTGGCATGGCATGGGTTCAACAGCAAGCAGCGGGCCCACGCCGTGGCTACGAAAGAGCCAAACAAGTTCGGCTTTCACGACATGTACGGGAACATGCGTGAGTGGGTCGCCGATTGGTACGGCGCGTATTCGTCCGACACGAAGTCTGATCCGCAGGGACCCGATTCTGGTATGGGCAAAGTGCTGCGAGGGGGTAGCTGGAGTTGGATGATGCCAGCGCTGAACGAGCACTCGAGTTACCGACCATCGCAACGGAGTGTCAGCGTCGTGGGCTACGCCGATGATTCAATCGGATTTCGAGCCGCGCGCTCGATCGATTGAAGCGCCTGCGGCGCGCCCCGCATGTATTTTCATCGTGCAATCTGCGAGAGAGGGGTAGACAGACACCTCTGCCGGGCTATCTTGCTCCAGAGGTCAAATATGATTGCTCGCCGAAAATCATGTGCGCTCGGTTGTCGGAGTGTGTGCCTTCCTCCGTGGAGTGCGGCGCAGTGTGCTCTGGTGCTCGTCGCGGTGGCGCCAGTCCTCGCGCAGTGCCCAGCCGATGTCAACGGCGACGGCGGTGTTGGTGGTACTGATCTCTCGATCGTCCTCTCTGCATGGTCCTCCAATGGCCAGGGGCAGTACGACGCAGACATCAACAACGACGGCATCGTCGATGGTTCCGATCTGACTTCGCTGCTTTCGGCATGGGGGAACTGTGCGCCAGCGGTTCCTGCATGGGCAACGCTTCTCGAAGCAACCCCAAATCCAAACGCGGTTCACAATGAAGCGACGCGCGCTGCGATCGCCGCAACGGGTTACGCCTGGCGCGTGCGTCACACGGCAACGCAAGTCGAGATGGTGCTGATCCCACCCGGCACATTCGATATGGGCTGCTCGCCCACGCCGCAAAGCGGTTGCTGGCCCGAAGAGAACCCCGTCCATCAGGTCACCCTCACGCAGCCGTTCTACCTCGGTCGGTACGAGGTGACGCAGGCGCAGTGGACAGCGGTGATGGGATCAAACCCAAGTCATTTCCAAGGAGCGTCGTACCCCGATGCGGCGAACCGCCCCGTCGAGCGCATCAACTACAACGATGCGAAGGCGTTCGTGGATGCCGCAGGCATGCGACTGCCGACTGAGGCGGAGTGGGAGTACGCCTATCGTGCGGGAACTCGCACCGCGTTCCACAGCATGCCGGGGTTTCCCAACGGCACGGATGACGAATCAAAGTTGCAGTTGGTCGCATGGATCGGGATCAACTCGGGGATGCAGACGCGGCCCATTGGTCTGAAGCCTGGGAACGGGTTTGGGATTCATGACATCGCGGGCAATGTGCTCGAATGGACCAACGATTGGTACGGTGATTACCCAAGTACCCCGCAGGTCGATCCCACGGGTGTGCCGAGCGCATGGGGCCGCGTGTTCCGAAGTGGCTGTTGGCACCTCGGGCCGTGGTTGAGCAGAGTTTCCGTGCGCTTTGAGGACGAGCCCGAGGGACTGCGCGTCAGTGACACCGGGCTTCGCGTTGCCAAGAACCCATAATTGCCCCTCCAACGAAGCAGCCGCGTGGGGGGCGCCTGCTGCGTTCGCAGTGCCTAGCCTTCCCCTCGAAGGAGACAGGCTTCGTGGATCTAGTCCCTGCGCATCCAACTTCTCTTCGTGACTTGCCGCTCGTGGTGGTCGTCGGTGGCGGCTTTGGTGGCATCCGTGTGGTGCAGCGACTCGCGCACGCGCCCGTGCGCGTGGTGCTGATCGACCGCTCGAACCATCATCTGTTTCAACCGCTGCTCTATCAAGTCGCGACAAGCGTGCTGACCGAATCTGAGATTGCATATCCGATTCGGCGCATCTTCCGATCTCAGGCCAATGCACTGGTGGGTCTCGGCGAGGTCCGTGCCGTGGACCGTGCGGACCGCTCACTGATCTTCACTGACGGCACGCGTGCGCCCTATGACTGGTTGGTGCTTGCGGCGGGAGCAGTGTCGAGTTACTTCGGAAAGGAAGGATGGTCAGAACTCGCGCCGGGCATGAAGACGCTGAACGAGGCGACCGCGATCCGCGCGCGCGTTCTTCAGGCGTTCGAAGACGCCGAGGCTGAGACCGACCCGCGCGCGCTCCGTGCGCATTTGACATTCGTGATCGTCGGTGGTGGCGCCACAGGCGTGGAACTCGCGGGGGCTATCCGTGAACTCGCGGTGGAGGCCATGGCACCTGATTTTCGCCGCGTACGCACGCAGTCGACTCGCGTTGTTCTTGTGGAGGCGGGTGAACGCCTGCTCGCATCGATGGGTGACGCATCAAGCGAATCGGCGCGAAAGGCGCTCGATGCCATCGGAGTCGAGGTTCGTTTGAAGAGCATGGTGACGGATGTCTTTGACGGCGGCGTTGTCGTTGCGGGAGAACGCATCGAGGCGGACACGGTTGTCTGGGCGGCGGGCGTTTCAGCAAGCCCGCTTGGCGCGACGCTTGGTGCTGAACTCGACTCGGCGGGCCGTGTCAAGGTGTTGCCGGATTGTTCCGTGCCGGGGACGCCGGAGGTCTTTGTCATCGGCGATATGGCATCGCAGACCTGCTCACGAGATGGGCGTCAAGTGCCTGGTGTTGCCCCGGGCGCGATTCAAATGGCCGAGATGGTTGCGGGCGTCATTGCAGCGGAAACAAACGCCGCGAAGCGCGGCAAGACGCCGCCGCCGCGACCTGCGTTTCGCTACAAGGACAAGGGAAGCATGGCCACGATCGGCCGCGCGCGAGCCGTGGCGGAAGTGA
>Ga0163212_1000196_pt1 | contig 25403 bp, 22 predicted proteins | sample Malawi_45m_30L_FD_113532 | JGI IMG/M metagenome (GOLD analysis project Ga0163212, IMG submission 113532) | Freshwater microbial communities from Lake Malawi, Central Region, Malawi to study Microbial Dark Matter (Phase II) - Malawi_45m_30L | ecosystem: Environmental > Aquatic > Freshwater > Lake...
CTCCATATACCCCAGATCAAGCATTAAATAAACAAATTCAAACAAATCCAGTTCGTTTCTATAATGATATAGCTCAAACTCTATCCATATATAAAATGGAGAAAACTGGACCAACGGGTAAAGCAAAAACTAACAATTATTGGACACCATATGCGGTAACCTTACAAAATGCTTATCCCTTTTCTATGTCATCCATTCCTCTTTCTAGTGCGAGTGCAAACGGTCTAGTAAAAGTTACTGTAGGTATCTACTACGAAGTGTCCAAACCATTTATACCATAAGTCATTATGCCATTACCATCTATTTCAACACCAATTTACGAATTGGTGGTGCCTTCGACAAAAAAGAAAATTAAGTATCGCCCATTTCTTGTTAAAGAGCAAAAACTTCTTCTGATTGCACTTGAAACTGGAGAAGAACAAGAAATTCTAGATGCAATCATTCAAATCTTTGAGAATTGCATCGTAACACCAAACTTCAAAATTGATGATCTTTCTCTGTTCGATGTTGAATACATCTTCTTGAACATGAGAGCAAGATCAATTCAAGAAGAAATTACGATGCGTGTAACCTGCCCAGACGATCAAGAAACGGAGATTGAGGTTACGTTCCAAGTAAATGACATCAACGTTCATTTCCCTAAAGAACACAAAAAGGAAATTAAGCTTGATGACAATACTCTTTTGGTTATGAAGTATCCAAACCTTGAGTATTTTGCTAAAGTCAACTTTACATCAGAGGCTCCAGATCCATATGATCTGGTTGCTAGTTGCATCAGCAAGGTATTTGTTGGTGAGGATGATTATGGTGAGTTTTCTTTTGATGAAGCAAAAGAATGGGTGGAAAAATTGACCAATAAGCAATTTGAAATGATTCAGGAATTTTTCAATACGATGCCAACTCTGAAGCATGTTCTTAAAGTTAGAAATCCAAATACCAGAGTTGAGAGTGAAATTGTTATCGAAGGTCTTGCAAATTTTTTCGCATAGCCCTTTTCCATGAGAGTCTTATGGCATTTTATAAGACCAACTTCGCTTTAGTACAGCACCATAAATATAGCTTGACTGATATTGAAAATATGATTCCTTGGGAAAGGGATGTCTATATCAACTTACTAGCTGCTTTCCTACAAGAGGAAAGAGAGCGTGTAGAACAAGAAAGGCAAAGAAATCGTAGATAAAATGCCAAAGAGTCCAATCGATGTAGCATTACTGACAGCAAGTGCTGATAGTTTCGCTGCGGCGTTGGACAATTTTTTATTGAAAGAACAGAAATATATTGAATATCTCAGATCAAGGCAGAGATTTTACTTCGTAACTGCGTTTGTTGAGAAGTTCATTAATGTTACCCCAACACTTCCAGAGATAGAAGTATCAGAGCAACCTTCTGGTGGAATCCCACCAATCAGAAGAGGTAGAGGTAGAGGTAGGCAGAAGCAACCACAGCAGCAACCAGTCACTGCACCAGTTCCAGCACCAGTTCCAGCACCCGCTCCTGCTCCCGCACCTGCTCCTGCACCAGCTCCACAACCACAACAGGGACCTTCTTTTCCTCGGATTCCTATACCGCAGATTCCTATACCGCAGATTCCTATTCCTAGGTTACCAGACTTGGAACCAGGATTTGCTGCAGGATTGCAGCAAGGTGCCGACACGACTGTTTCAGTTTTAAAGGCTTTAGGTGTATTTGCACTCTCTATTTTATTTGGAAGAAAATATGCACTTGCAAAAGGTGGAACGACACCAGGAACTTTAGTTTCTTATCCTGAAGGTGGATTTGTTAAAAAACCAGTTCTGACTAGAATTAATCCATCTGGTGAACCAACAATAATCATTCCAGCACCACAAATCGGTGATATTATCAAAGATTCTTTTGGTATGGTTGGATCTTTGATGGTTGGTGTAACAGACTCTCTTCTTGAGTATTTGCCAGCTGGAGAATCAACTGCATCTGTTCTTCTTGGATTCCAGTCGTTGAGAAGAACGTTTGGTTCAATCAAAATGCCTAGTCCAATTCCAGGTGGAACTGGAATGTTGGCAAAACTTGATAGCTCTCAATTGGGTATTGCTAATTTTATTGATATACCTCTGCCATTTTTACAACAACCAACTCCTCCTCCAGGTCCAGTCATACAGGGTGATAGTGCAGACTTTTGGACCTTGGCAGCTATTGCATCTTTGGAAGGAGTAACTCCTCAAGGAGAAGCGGACATAGCGCAGGTTGTGTATAACAGAGTTGCATCTGGAGTGTATAGTGTCAAAACTATAAAAGAAGCTGTTTTATCTCCAGGGCAGTTTCAACCAGTCAGAGAATCTGATGAGAATTTGTGGAGAGCTATTGGAGATAGGGATACTGCTATTGCTGCTGTGGCATCTCATAAAGGAAAGGGAATTGCTACAGCGACACAATATGTCGATGAAGCAGCAGCAAATATTACAAATCCTCAGTTGCAGGCAGATGCTGCTAACTTTGTTGGAGGAAGAACTGACTTTGCCGTTCCTTCTGCAGCAAAAATTTATCCTGGGGGCATAGCAGATAGAACTAGACATGGGCATTTATTTGGATGGTATGTTGGTCCAGGTTCTATCTCATACGGAATAACAAATCCAGGACCAGCAGGAATACCACCAAGCTTTAGTAATCTTGTAGCAGCTGCTCGTCCACCAGGGCAAGGTGGTGGATGGCTGGAAATGCTTTCTAGATTCTTACCTAATACTGGTAATGTCATAGCTCCTAGAGGGACTGAATTTGTCGGACAAGGAACAGTCAAACAAAAACTATTAGGAATTAATATTGGAGAGACGAAGAAGACATATACTCAAGAAGATATCAATAGATTCAACCAAAGAAGTGCTAGAAAATTGATACCAACATCTAGATGGTATCAAGGTCCACAGGGGCAATTTGATGCACAAGCAACAAAAACTGTGTCTCCACAAGGAGATGCTCAGAGATCTTCTAATGCAAGATTGAACCAAGCTATTCAAAATGCTAGAGATGTGGTCAATATGCCAGGTGGATCTCAGTATAGAGGTATCGTAGAAAGTGCTGTTGATACATCTTTGAAGCAGCAACAATATTATGATACACTCAGAGAGACCATGAAGCAGACGAATACCCCTGGGTGGGATAAAACTATGGATCTGAGAGGAAACGAGCAATCAAGATCTCTCACCCCCTCGAAGAGACCAGAAGAAAATGTTACTGTCGCTTATGCTCCAGTTTATATACCTGGATCTGTAACTTACGTGCCGATGTCAAACTCTAAAGAAGAAGAGGACTTCGATTATTTTGATCCATTTGGCAGAGGTGTACGCAATTCATCAGAGGGGTTTGCAATAACGTAATATGGATAAGAAGTACGCTATTGATCTACAAACTCTTGAAGAGACTTGCGATAACTTCGCAAAGTCGATGGAAGGGTATTTAAAGACTGAACTCAAGTATTTTGATTACTTAAGAACTAGACCAAGATTCTTCCTTGGTAAGAAATACGTTCATAACAGAATTGTAATTGGAAAGATACCTGTTCCAAAGGAAGAGGCAGAAGTAAAAGTTGATCTTAGACCTAGAAGAAATCAAAGGAGAAGAACTAAAACTCCAGTAAGAGTAAATCAACCAGTTCGTCAAGCAGAGGCACAGGAGCAGGTTGCACAACCAGTTCAGACTCCAGCTAATGTTCCTCTTCCTTTGAGCGGAACACCAAAATCTGCACAGACTCCAAAAGCAGATCAGGTTCCAACAACTACTCCACAAGTAAAACCACCAGGGCAACAACCACCTACGATTCGTCCGAAACAACCAGTTGTTCCAAAACCAGCTCAGGTTCCTGCGAATAAAATTGTCCGCTCCCCAAGAACTGCCACGACAAAACCAACAGTCAGTATTAGATCTGGTTTACCAACTGGAAACAAAACTGGATTGGCTGCTATCCTTGGGGGTTATGCTTTACAAGAACTTGAGAACAAAAAAGCAGAAGAAAGAGCTAACCAACTTTTAGATCTTAAAACTAAAGATAAGGCAGAGTATAAAAAACGTTTAAATGAACTGAGATTAGAGGCAAAGAACGAAAAACTTATATATCCTGTTCTTCAGTTGACTGGCACTCCAGGAGTTCCAGCGGCTGTTATTTTGAAAGCACTGGGAGAACTTAAAGAGGAAGAAATACCTTTAACCATACCTGGACTGACTATAAATTTAACAGCAGATTTAAATCCAGATGGATCTCCGATTAATACTACTGAAGCAAAATCTCTTAGAGAGTTAGAGAAACAGATTGAGGAGACTGACAGGAAATATGGTGTAACCTTAAATGCAAAAGGTGGTGTTCCAAGTGGACCAGGAAGAGCATTAATCGGTGAACGTGCAAGTAGAAAAGGAGATGAGCTTGTTGCTAGAGTGAGTCAGATGCCAGAGATCACTCGATCAATTTATCGAGAGATCGGATCTGTATTGCTTGGAGCAACTTATTCTGTTGTTTATGCTTTACCACATGGAAGATCTTCCTCTAGAGTTTTGAATGATATTACACAACTCGCAAGAACCTTTGGAATGGATAGAATATCCCAACCAGAGGGAGTTGGAAAAGCTGCTGGAAGTATGGAAGCTTTTAATGTTGAGGGATTCCAGCAAAAATTACAACAAGTAGCATTTCATACTCAAATTAAAAGAAAAAGATTGGCACCTGGAGTCGGCGGAACTGCTGGGCAAGAATCACCTCCAGAAACAGCTCAATTTGAACCACTTGATTTTGCGGATAGCGTAGATATTGATGAAAGTGGAGAACCTGGTTATGATTTTACTCCAGATGGAGTCAATAATATTACCATATTTCCTGGTCAGGTTATTGAATGGGGGTATCAATATTCTGGGGGCAGAGGATATGGAAACTATGTCATCATTAGAAGTCAGTCTCCACTGAATCCAAGTGAACAGTTTGATGCCTTATATGGACACTTCCCAAACTCTGAAGTAAACAAATATGTAAGACCTGGTGATATAGTGCAGAGAGGGCAAGTTCTCGGAAGAATGGGAACAAAATCAGATCCACCTAGCGAAATTGGTAGCATTACAGGGGCTCACACCAGTTTAGACTTTTTACAACCTGGTAGCAATCAACCATATCCTAGATGGAGAGAACTTCAACCTTATATTAAGGGTGGCAGAGCTAATGTGCCTGGATCTGGTGGACCTGGTAGTGGTCAAGGTGGATTGACCGAATTTATATCTGTGTCCAATTCTCAGTATCAGCAAATGATATTGAATAGTGGTCTAATACCAGAGTCTGAAAGAGAATCTACCAGACAATACTGGGAGGAACAAAGTAAAACAGGATCATTCAATCTGCCTGGTTTAATGGCTAGACTCTTGATGTCTGTGACTGATGAATTGAGATTCAAGACAGATCTTATGTTCAAAGGTCTCGGTGAGGGCGTTGAATTTAGTGCTGATTTTACTGGATCTGGACCATCGAATCCAAAGACTTTCTTCGGAAGAATCTTCAAGGGAAGAAAGTTAGCTGATTTTGCAGATCAGCAAATCACAAAACTTTTCTGGCAAAAATGGAAACCAGATATATTTAAAAAACTGGCAGGTGCAAACTATGCTGGTCAATATTTTACGCCAGATCTGATGACATCGATAAAATATGCTGGCAAGAACGGAACAGTAATTGTTCTTCCTCGTGCTCAGGGTGCAAGAGGACTTAAAAACTTTTTTGGCAGTAGAATCAGCAGAGGATTTGATCCCACAAAAGGTATTGAACAGTTTGTTAGGACTAGTGATGTGCAGAGATTATATAGTCAAGCTGCTGCTCAGGGTAGAAAAATTGTATATGATTTATCAAAGGCAGCAGATGTTGAAGCTCTTGCAAAGTTAGCTAAAATTAGTTCTAAAACTAGTCCTATTCTTGCTAAGTTTGGTAGAGCAATTCCTTTCCTTGGAATTGGTGCAGCAATATATGATGTTCAAGATAGAATTAGAAAAGGTGATTATGGTGGAGCAGTTTTAGGGGCTATATCGGCAATTCCTGGTCCGCTCGGATGGGTTGGTCTTGGAGCTCAGGTTGCATATGATATGGGTAAAACTCAAAAATCAGTTTATAGACCTGGTGGTGGCAGACAAGAACAGAACCTCAGAAGAAGTAGGTTAAATAGAAGTGTAGTTGTCCCTGTACCAGTTAGAGGGAGTTCTCAAGTTGTTCCTGTGCCAGTTAGAAGAAGAAATCTTCGTGGTGGAGGATCAGTTGTAATAAGTCCATTTAATAAAGGATCAAAGAAAAAGTAAATGGCAGAGATTGCATTTCCGACTATTGCTGATGTAAATGAAACTTTATCCAACGTTAAAAAGTTGGTTGAAGATAGGAATGCCCTTATCAATTTTTATTTTGGTGATGATATCTACAAAGACTTTTTGCTTGCTGAGAGACTGCAGGATATTGCAGAAGCAGATCGTAGAGATGATAGGACAACTGTATCTAATGTAAACTTAGATCAAACTGATGTTTATCAAGAAGCATCTACGTTTAAGAGGTTTAGCAACTTCTTAAATCCAGGAGATCTTAGAGATGTTGATCTTGATCCCATAACTCCTGGTATAATGGGAGCAGCAGAAAGAGCTGCTAGAGATGCTAAAGATAAGAAAGTTAGATCAGCAGATGAGGAGAAGAACTGGCAAAGGTGGATTGATAATGCAATCAATAGAGCTAGAGGTGGTGGATCAACTCCTTCAGGAGGTGGAGGTAGTGGATCCAATCCTCCAACTACTAGACAAGCAGCTGGTGGATTAATTAGTGGAACGTCAGCATTAATGCCACCAGTTCCATCTGTGTCTGCAGCTCCTGTAGGAGCAGCTCCAGGTGGAAGTCAGGTAGAATCTTTAAAGGAAGCAGGATTTACTGATTATAGTAAAAACATCTCAGAAAAACTCGATGAATCATTAGATATTGATGGATCTCTGAAGAAAGCTCTTGCAAGTGCAGTTGCTTTGCCACTCAGATCTGTTGCCTCTGGATTGATGGACTTGATGTCATCATTACCAATTCATACTAAAGAGCAACTAGACGCAGTATCCCAAAATATCAATTATCTCTCTAATGTATTCGGTCTTCCAAAACCACAATTACAGAATGCCCCATCTTCATCATCTCAATTATCTCTAAGGGGTGGTAACCAGACTACTACTACTACAAATATAAACAATAATCAAACTACTTCTGGATCTGCGGCAAGTCCTGCTGGATCTCCTGCCGCCCCACTAGTAACTGGAGCTAATGGTCAACAATTGACTGGAACTCCAGGATCCATGGCACAACCAGCTACTAGTAATACTGGACAACCATCTTTCCAAAATACTGGTGGATATGGTAGGTATCAAAATGGTGGAGTAATAAGTGGTACTGGAGGTGGAATACTATCTGAAGTATCCAGAGCACCAGATTCCTTAAAGTCGAGCTTTACTTTCAATCCATCGATGTCATTTGGTGGAGACATGATGAATTCTTCATCATTCAATACTTCTCTTGGGTTAGGACTTCAAAATATGAGTTCTAATTCATTTGGAACAAATGCCCCAGAATTTGTATCTAAGATTGTTTCTCTATATAATAATCCATCTTTTACAGAGAATGTCTCTAGTATAGCTGATAGAAATCCAGATTTGCTTGATCTTACTAATCAACTGGAAATGGATATTATCGCTAGCCAAGAAGAGAAAACAAAATTCGAAGTCCAATCTTTTGCTCGGGCAACACAAATATCGTCTCCAAGTGCAGCAACTTCTTCTCCATCCTATGATACTAAATCAGATGCCGAAGTTGAATTATCTGTCAGTCCATTTTTTGATGTTTACGCTAGGACAAGTCAATTCGCATGAGTAAGTCTAATTTTAAACTAGGTTATTTAAATATCACGATCGAGGGAGAAAAGAAGTCCTTTGGTGATAGTCACTTGTTGCGATTGAACTACTTCGAAGATATTCAATCATCAAATCTTAGGGTATCTGTAGAACTCACTGATACAGAGACTGGTGTGCTGTCGAAAATTTTTGGATTTGAACCAGTACAACTTAAGTTCTTTGACGATCAAAATACAAAGGAAGCAAATTTCATCGAACTTAACATGGTTGTTTACTGTGTTACTGATAAGATGATTATTGATGGATCTAAATCAAAAGCAACGTTGCATCTTGTCAGTCCAGATTTTATCAATAATACAGCTGCCAAATTATCTGTACCAATCAAAAACAAAACTCCAACAGAAGTCGTAGAGTATTTGATAAGGGACATATTACAAAGTCAATATCCTTTAAATGCTGATAAAGCAAGTAACAGACTCAGTTTTATCACTAATTTCTGGAATCCATTTACTATCATACAGTTCATGTCTGATAAGTCAATTTACACAGAGAAGAGTGGTACATCTGCTACTGCTGGGTTTTTATTCTATGAGAATCAGACTGGATACAACTGGAAAGCAATCGATAGCTTAGTCAAGCAAGAAGCGAAATTCAGAGTAGTTGTCGGTGGTAGTTTTGGAGAGGATGAACTTAAAGAAGATAGAAGTTTAATTCAAGTTGATAAGATAAATGCAACACAAACTAGTGATGTATTGCAGGGAATCAACTATGGAAGTTATGCTGCTCGATTGATTACTTACGATGTTGGTTCTAGAAAGGTAGTCGATCAATCTTACAAGGCTCTGGAGGTTTATAAGGACATTCCTAAATTGAATGAGTCAGAACTTCCAGATTATTACAGTGCTGTTGCTGCTCCAACACGCATCATGTCAAAAGTTCTGGACAGCACTCTGTTCTTGGAAGGTTCATATACCAAAGATGCAAATAGAGTTGCTTTCCAATCTGCATTTAGAGGAAAAATGCTGTTCAACAAGAAAGTTGAACTTGAATACTATGGTAGAATGGATGCAGAGATTGGAGATGTTGTTCTGCTTGCAAGCTACTTCGGTAAAACAAAACAACTTAATGTTCAAGACAGTGGAAAATATTTGATCGGAAAAGTAGAAAGAGAATGGAGAACATCAACTGGATCTATGATTACAAAATTGACCCTATATAGTGATAGTCTTGGTAACCTCACTGAAGACGGGAAGAAGAACGTACTTAAAGGTATTTTTGGTTAAAGATGGCACTTTTAGAAGCGACAGCTAACTTTATCGGTAAAGATGGTTTCAACTGGTGGATGGGTCAGGTTGAAAACAACGGATCTGGAAAGAATAAGGATGAAACTGGTAAAGTTCAAGTCAGAATTCTTGGATACCATACTAAAAGCAAGAAAACTTTAAAGACTGATGATCTTCCCTGGGCATCTGTTATGATGCCTGCAACTTCTCCTCAGACAAATGGTATTGGTAGTGTTCACCAATTGGAGAAAGGTGCTTGGGTAGTTGGATTCTTTATGGATGGAGCCGCGGCTCAAATTCCTATTGTCTTAGGAACAATCGGTGATAACCACTTAGGAACCTACGGTCAAGAATCTGCAGAAGAAGGATTCAAACCTATTGTTTCTCCAAACTATGATAAGAAAAAGCATGGAGATTCTGGATCCCTGCCTGGGGGGAGCGGATCAACGAACAAGGGGGGACCAACTCAATTACCTGTCATTCCATTTGCAGCAGCAACTGGAACTGGAACTGGAACTGGAACTGGAGGATCGCAGGAAAAGAGAGGTGAAGGTAAACAGCAAACTGACAGTCAGAAAGCAGCAGATAAGCGTAAGTGCTATGTTGTCAATATTGCAAATGGCAAATGTGGATCGGAGGCAGAGACAAAGATCGGCACTCCACTGAATGAATTGTTTGCATTTGGTAGGAATATTGAGAAGAACCAGATCGGGGAATTTATCAACAAAAATACAGGAAAGGTAGAAGATTTTGTTGGTAAGATTCAGAAGACCGCTAATAGAATCCAAAATGGAATGAGTGGTCTTTTGGGTGGAATCAAAGGATGGGTCTTGAGGGAGGTTCAGAAGTTCATCCGAAAGCAGATGGACAAGATCAAGATTCCAAATCCAGATATTCTACAACCAGTCAAGAAACAACTCAAATCATTTGGAGATCTGATTGCTTGTTTGTTTGACCAAATTCTAGGAGAACTTGGTAACTTTATTATGAATCTTCTTCTTGACATGGTTGGGAAGATTCTTGACACAGCTCTTTGTCTGATCCAAGACATTCTTGGCAAGATCATGGCTCAAGTTATGAGCCTGCTGCAGCAGGGTCTCTCAATTATTTCTGGTATTTTAAATGGTATCAAAGGTGCTATTGGATTAATTCAGGGATTGATTGCAAAGATTGGTGAGTTTCTTGATCTCTTCTGTGATGGTGCTCTGTCCTGCTCTATTGGTGCAAGTGTATTCAAAACTTGTCAGGGTGAAGATACAGAAGGAAGAGATGCTAAGCAGAAAGAGGTTGAGCAATATAAAGTTAAGCCTCCTGCAAATGGATCTGTTATTGGAAATGGTAAACCAAATGCTAAGGGATATGTCCCATGGCAAAGTTCTGACGGTAGAAAATACGCATATGACACCAAAACAGGTGATCTTAAAGCTTTAGATGGTGGTGGAACAACGGGAGTGAATAATTCTCAACAATTTAAGGAAGAAACTGGTATTGACAACAATAGCTTTGATACCAGAGGTCCACTTGATAAGTTTGAAGACTTTATTGATAATCTGGGAGATCCTGTACCACTGAATTGTAGCAATAGTCTTCTGAATAAGAATCCTTGCTTCCCCAAAATGGTGTTTGATGCCCTACAGTCAAGCACACCAATCAAAGCTCTTCCAATTATTGATAGCGTTGGATCAATTGTTGGCACATTTGTCAAGAAGGCAGGTGGAGATATTCCTAATCTCGGTCTCAACGCTAAAGCAAGAGCTGTCTCTACATGTAATGAACAAGAAGGAAATGGTGCTACGTTTAAACCCGTCATCAGAAATGGTAAAGTCGAAAGAGTTGATGTTCTAACTCCTGGTGTTGGATATGGATTTAGTATTGATGATGCTATCTGTCCAAAAGAACAATACTTTATTTTGATTGTCAATAACGAACTGAAATCTTACATCTCAGAGGGAACGGTTCTTAATCTTGTTAAGCTTGCAGATGGAACTGTAGTTGAGAATCAACCATCCATCTTACAAGTTGATGATCCCGATTACCAAGGAACTGGAAAAATTTCTTTGGCAACAATCACCCCAGAAGATGAAGTTCTAATTCAACCTGGTGCTGTCTTGACAACTCCAGATGGATATGAATTTACAATCAACTTCACCGAGAAGTTCTTAGACTTCTTCATTCCACCAACTGCAACAGCAATTTATGCTGGATGCTCAGATCTCATCCCAATCATGAATGATATTACAATCACGAACGTTGGAGAAGGATATAAAGATCCTAAGATCTATGTTGGAGATGAAGAAGTTGGAACAGTTACTACTGACTCTAGAGGTAGATTGGTCAAACCAACATTAACTAAGAAGGTTATTGGATTCGTAGAACCAAGAATTGAACCAGCTGGTGATTCTCCAGCAGCAATTGTTCCATCCTATGAGTATAGTGGACCAAGAGCAATCAAGGAGCTCCTACCACTGCAAAGCTACATAGATTGTGTTGGTCACCCTGCAGTAAAGATTGGATATGGCAATTACATCTGAACAGGCAAACGCTGTAAATCCAACGCCGCCTAATGGATCGGTAAAAGAGAATACCAATCCACAATCTGTAACTGAATACCCAAAAAACTATTGCACCACAACTCAGTGTGGGCATCATTTTGAGTTGAATGGATCAAAAAATGGTGAAAGAATTAGATTACTTCACTGTAATGGTCACTTCATCGATATTGATGAAAAGGGAGACATCTATATTAATGCAAATGAAAACATTCATGCTGCAGCACCAGGCAACATGACCGTCAAGGTCGGTGATGATGTCGAGAAGGACAAATTAACGATTCACGTTGTTGGAAATGCTCATCTCCAAGTCGAAGGTGATATGCATACCGAAGTCTGGGGCGATCGTTATGATAAAGTAGATGGAAAATGGGAGATGAGAGCAGATAATATGCTGCTAATCTCTAACAATAATGTTGGAATCAGTGCTGATAATAATCTTAAGCTCGATGCTCCAAATTTCTCTACAAAAATGTCATTTGGAGAGAATGATCTCGAAGAAGGTGGAGAGATTGTAGATACGATCAAAGGCAACAGAGTCATCGAGATGACCAAACCTGGTGGTGTGTTTGCAATTAGAAGTGCTGGGGATTTGCAGATTCTTACTGCTGGGTGTCGTTATGATAAGGTAGAAAGAAATTATTTTACCTATGTCGATGGTAAAATGAAAACCAGCGTTGTCGGTGAGGATATTGATTGTGAAGATAACGCAGATGATAATACTTCTGGATCCTGGGTAGAAAAACCCTCTGATAGTCCATATGGAAACCCTACTGCTTGGCAAGTAAACGCTGGAGAATCTGCTAGAATTGTATCTACCGATCTACACTTATATGCAGATGAAAATATGCTGATTGAAGCTCAAGGAGATAAAATTGAGGTCAAGTGTGACAACGGAATTTACTTAAATTGACAAAATTATGGAAGTGACTTATACTACCAGTGGTGTTAAAGAATACCATATGAGTTTGACATTTGCTGAAGCTGTCTTCCTAGAAGAAATATTACAAAGACACTTGGATGACTACGTTGAAGAATTAACCAAAGAAAAGTTTCAAGATCCAAAGACAGATCAAACAAAAGCGTATCAGTTTTATAACCTACATAGAAGAGCAGCAGTAAGTTTGCTGCAAAAGTCAAAAGAGGTCATCGCCAGATCCACTTTCTAAACTGGCACACCCCTTGACATTCTGCCCGATCCAGTGCTAGTATAACTACGTTGTGAACAGCAAACACCATGATTGATGAATACGTGACTCACTGCTCTGTTGACATCGCTTCCCGCCGCTTTACTTTGTTTAGCAGTGAAGGTGCGATCAAATCTCTTGACTGTGAAGATGGTGACCAGTTCCTTCGGGTTCTAGATGTTGTTCGGGCACAGCTTGACTCTGATCAAGTCGTCTACTCCTGATGCGGGTGTGGTGTAGCGGTAACACGCCATCCTTCCAAGTTGGAATCACGGGTTCGATCCCCGTCACCCGCTCTCTACCGAATTTTTACCATGGCATACAGTAAAGCTTATTCTGACATTCGAGAAATTCTTAAAGAAGCAAAAAAAGTTGATGATTCAGTCTTGCTTACCGTCGCAAGAATGGCAATCAAAGAGTCTGTGCATAAGCCAGACTATGATTGGGATACAGTCACTATGGAGACAAAGTTCATCGATGATCTTGAGGTAGATTCTCTTGATCTGGTTGAGCTTGTAATGTTCTTGGAGGAATGCTTTGGAATTGAAATTCCAGACGAAGACTCTATGAGTATTGTCACTGTGGGTGACGCTATTCAGATTATCAAGAAGTGTAAGAAAGAAAAGGGTAAAAAGAAGACTATAGATAGGACAAAATACCAGAAAACTCCTGGTAATCCTATTAGTGGTACTGACCCAAAGATATCAAAAACCTCTACAGCAAATACAGATATTGAAGAACAGATTGATGCAGCACTTGACGAAAGTAAAGACAACGCCTAAACTGGTAAATGAAGCAAATACAGCACTTTACCGTGCTAGTATGAATCTTCCAGAAGCAGCTGCTCACTGTGGAATGACTCAAAAGGAAATGAAAATGACTTTTTGGGAGTTCCTCAAGTATCATCCCTTAGATTACAAATCAGAAGATCAATTGAATCTATTCTGATTTCTTGGGACCGTTGCTTATTGGTTAAAGCCGTCGCCTTATAAGCGGCAGAACCGAGTTCAATTCTCGGCGGTCCTACCTAGGGAAATTAGCTTAGAGGTAGAGCACACGACTGATAATCGTGAGGTCGGTGGTTCGAATCCACCATTTCCCACCTTGGGAGCGTGACGTAACAGGTAGCCGTATCGGACTTAAAATCCGCTGGATGTATAATCCGTGGGGGTTCGACTCCCCCCGCTCCTATTCCCCATTCTAACTATGAAAAAAGTTTATTATCTTCCAACAATAGGCGCAAACGATAGTTTCCAAAAGGAATATTTTCCAGAAGATTATATTCCCGCACCTAAGAAGTTCTCTTCTGGGTATGATAGAAACTATTCACATGCAAAATGCCCAGCTTGGAAAGAATGGGGGAAAAACATCTGGGTATTTTATCAACCTTTTGATCTGGGAATGATCTATAAAAGCGAGACTAAATATCTAGAAACTAACCTACCGCAGGAAATGTTCGATGAATTTTTCCTGCAAACACCAAATTGGTTAGACGGGGAACTCCCCGAGATACAATTTCGTTATGGATGGTGTTTTTGGACAAAGGAAAAGGATGTGTGGATAGAACAGCTACCACACTTCCAAATCTGTAGGTTCAGTATCGAACCTATTCCAGGTACTTTTCCACTTTCTGTCTGGCAAAGACCTATCAACTTTGGATTTAAAATCCTAGATCATGATACAAACATCTGGATTCCTAAAGGAACTCCGTTGTTTATGGTAAAATTGTATTCTCAAAGATCAGACTCTAACTTTCTTCTTGAGAAGAGAGTACCACCAGAGGATGTTCTAGAGAAACAATCTCAAAATCTGAGGTTGAAAGAGTTTGATCGCTATGCTTCTTGGGAGCTGATTCAAAACAGACTCAAGAAGGAGCAGGAAGAAAGTAAATGTCCGTTTAAATTCCTATGGAAAAAATGACTGTCTACTATGAGTACCGATATCTCAAGCAACATGGCTTGGTGAAGATGTACTTCATAAACGGCATTCCTTTTACCTGGGATGAGCTTGACAATACTCCATCTAATGATGTAATATTGAGAGCAAGAGAAGAATACGTGTATTCTATTGATGACGTTTATCATGGTTCGATGTATCTTTTAGAGGAAGGATTCCATCCTCTTATTGATTCCATCGACTATGATGAACGTTCAGAAGTGCCTGAGTAGCTCAGCTGGATAGAGCAACGGTTTTGTAAACCGTAGGTCGTCGGTTCAAGTCCGACCTTGGGCTTTGGTAGTCGTTAGGCAGATAGCCTAGAAAGACGCCAAGATCATCAGATGCCGTTTGGTAGTTTTCATAGTCTGGTGTGATAAAAATTGAAACTATCATCTAAATCCTAGGGGTTCTCTAGGTCAGGGGATTGATCACCTCTGCTGGGGAGTCCTCTAACACTCCCCAAACGGGGAATTAGCTCAGTCTGGTAGAGCACCTGCTTTGCAAGCAGGCTGTCAGGAGTTCGAGTCTCCTATTCTCCATAGTATATACTATACTAATGGATAGATTTTTTACACTTGAAGAAATAAATCCAGGTCTTAAATTACTATCTGAAAGATTCGATAAAATCAAAAAAGAATTCTTAGAGAATAAAGATAAGTTAGTTTGGACAAACTGGGCAGGAACAGCAGGATATCTCGGAAAAAATTCTGTAGCTTATGCTGGGTGGCAAATCGCTGCAATCTTTGGTGCATTAGAAGATACCAGAGAGTTTACAAAGGAGATGTTAATTGACACTCTTCCTTTGTTTGAAGAGACATATAAACAGAAACTATATCCAGATCAAAATAGGAAAATAATTCTTGCTCAAAATGCAAAACATCTTCCAGTCTTAGCTAGAACATGCTATGAAGCAGGGATTAGAAAAAGAGTTGGAATTAGTGTTGTTTATCCAGGAAAAGAAATCAAATGGCATATTGACCCAGATCCAGAATTGGGTGATAATTTAATTATTCGTGGACTGTGGGGTATTGACGTAAATCAGGAGGATGGATTAGAATGTTACCTCGGGCTTGGTCCTGAAGACAATTTTGAGAAGAGATTATTTCAAGACAACAAGTTCATGTTTTTTTATGGCAGGGTTCCCCACGGCGTAATAAATAACTTGACAACGCCAAGATATGCATTATGCTTTGATCATGTGATTAACAAATCTTACTTGGAAAACTTATGTCGCTGATTTCTCAACAAGATCGTCAAATGGCAATCGAAGCCCTTGAATTTTATATCCAAAGATTAAAAGATGACAACTGCAATCAAGCCGCAATCAGTTCCTTCCAAACACTTCTCAACTGGATTGAACTGGAGCATTTCAAACATGAAAATTAATTTGTGGTTTTGCACTCATATGAAACAGTGGAAATGGACACTCACCGATGACCATCGTCCAGTTGTTAGACAAGAAGCAGGTCAACAACCTCATCTACGTGATGCTATGAATGATATAGCAAATACAGTAGAATATATGATGGACTGCGTACAGTCCTGATTTCATTCCCTCTTAGCACAGCGGTAGTTGCGTCTGACTGTTAATCAGAATGTCCCTGGTTCGATCCCAGGAGGGGGAGTTTTTCCGATAAATATGTCAATACCCTACGTCAAGGGATTGATGATGTGTGACGCAACCAAATACAGAGCGTAGAACGTTCTTTTCGGACACTAGAAATGATTGGAACCCTTTCATTTATCAAATGTTAAAATACATCGATAAATTGCAAGAGTACTATATTCGCACAGGCGATCCATTTTACGAGCGTCAATCACAGAAAATAAGAAAGATTATTAAGGAACATAAACAACAAATCCATGAGCTTGAAGGATTTGACGGACCACCGTTTTAGTGGTATAATTACTTTGTCCGTGTGAAGGAAGTGGGAGGGGTTCTGCCCCTCCTTTAAAAACTATGGAAAAAGCAAAACCATTTAAAATGAGAGAACCTCCTCAAAATGGAGAAACTCTAACTCAACGAAGAATGAGTATTTGTAATGAATGTGAGTACAAAACTAAATTTGGAACCTGTGCTAAATGTGGATGCATACTAGCTTTAAAAACTAGATTTGAATATTTCTCTTGTCCTATTGGTAAATGGTAATTATGTCTGAATTTAACACAGTTGAAGGTCGCCCAAAGATTAAAGAAGATTGGGAAGCTGTTTATCGAAAGCAAATTCGTGAGCGTTTGGCAGATGTGGTTGGAGAATATCTCCAAGATGAAGAACTTTCTTCTCTGGCATTCTATAATGATTTGAGAGATGAATTGACTAGTTGGATACACTATCATCAAAAATTTGCTGATAAATCTCTCGCTATGCTTAACTTAGTAAATGGGCATCGAACTGTAGAAGATATTGTCTCTCCCGATGAATGTTGATACGTTTTGTGAATGGTTTGAGGGAAGCTTTGATAATTGGAAGCAAGCATCAAGCAATCCCTCTTGTTGGGCACATATTTTCCTAGTTCATAAAAGAATTGGTGAAAGAACATTTTTAACTAGCTCTAGGTATAACTTTTGTTTTGATCCATACAGGCAACAAGAAGTAACCGTAGAATTGTTCAATAACAATCAGATAATCGTAAAAAATCCGATCTGCGACATGTTTTTCGACTATTCTGATGGGCATTTCATAGGTCAATCTAGAGGTGGATGTGTCTACAAAGATCAACCATTCAGTAGTGACGCTAAATTGTTTAAAAATGAATACCATACTTGGGACAGAGGATACTGGCAATCAAGTAATAGTTTTTTCATTTTTGAGAAGAGGTTATAAATAAACTTGAACGAATTTTTGTGGGTATAGAGTGGCAACACGCAAAATATCTGATTTAACGTTATTAACAGATGTATCAAGTTCCGATACACTACTTCTTCTCGATAATTCCGATCCAACAGATCGTAATAAGAGAACGAATGTTGGCAGCATTTTCAAGTCTGTACCAAGCGGAACTGCAAATGATCCAGGATTTCGGTTTGAGTTAAAAACAAACACTGGAGTATTTTCAACAACTCAAGGTCAGATTGGTCTTGCACTTGGAGATTCTAAATTAAATCTTCAAAAGGTTGGAACTTCTCTCGTTGTAGCTGCACAAGACTCTACTGATTCAAACTTAGATTTTACAATCCAAGCACAAGGTACTGGATTCATTCGTTTTGCATCTCCAATTGCAATTACTGATACTCTTTTTGCACTTCCAAACACCTCAGATGTAACAAAGAGAATTAATTTTAGCGCCGCTCAAATTGCACCTGGAACCATAAGAACGTTTGTTTTCCCAGATCCAGGTCAAACTGACACTGTAGTTACTCAAACAGCTACACAAACTCTCACAAATAAAACGTTCTCAAACGCAGCATTTACTGGTACAACCAGTATCTTGAATATTACAGTTACTGGTAACACAACTTTAGGTGATGATAGTGCAGACTCATTCACAATTAACGCGACATCTCAATTTGCGGCTGCTGCAACATTCCAAAATGCTGTACAAGTTAACTCAACTCTTGGAGTTACTGGTGATGTAACCCTTGGTGGTCACCTTTCTCTAGTTGATAACAAGCAACTCAGAATCGGAACAGGCAGTGATTTAGTTGCTAAGCATGATGGAACTCAATCATTCCTCACAAATATCACTGGTGGATTATTTGTTGAGTCAAATTCGATCACTATCAGATCAGTAACAGGATCAGAAAAGTATTTTGCAGCAACTGTAAACGGTGGCACTGAGTTATACTATAATAATGTAAAAACATTTGAAACCACAGCAACTGGTGCAACTCTTACTGGAGCATTAAGCACAACTGGTAATGTTTCTGCTGGTGGAGATGTCAGTGGATCTGATGCAACCTTTACTCAAGATCTGTTAGTCAACGGTAATGGTCGAGTTGGCGCAAATAACTCATTTAGATTTGGTATTGGTAGAGCAGCAACTGCATATAACCTAGAAGTTGCAGGTGATATATACTTTGAGGGGGATACACTGATCGGTGGATTCTCTGGTGGTGATGGTTTTGTTATTCAAAAACGTGAAGCTGCTATTAACTTTGATGTACGTGATAATCTTGGAAACGTACAAATTCGTGTCGATACAATCGGTCGTCTGGGAATAGGAAAAACGCCTGGTGATCCTCTTGATGTTCTCGGTGATGGTAATATTGATGGTGATTTTACAGTAGCTGTTACTGATGCTATTAATGATCTCGGTGGTAAAATCTATGCAAGAAAAATTATATTGACCGACCCAGTTACTTCGCAAACTACCACAATCGATGCCACAAGTTCAGGTGGCGGCGGTGGTGTAAGTAGAGCAAAAGTGTTCTTCCACGCATACTCCTAATTTCTAAAAATCATGGCAAACGGTTTACTAGCTCAATATACTCCAACGGTGACAAAGCACACCAACCTTAGGTTGGCTACAGGTACATCATCTACGAGTACATATTTCCCAATTTACAGTTGCCCTGGATCCACACTAACAAGTGGCACTCTCAGAATTGCCAACGATACTGGTGCAGCTGCTTCTGTAGACGTTGCCATCGTTGAGTATACTGATGCTCTTCAACTTGATGTACCAGGTAATCAACCATCTGGAACATATTTCAGTAATTACTCACTGAGTGGTAATGCAACTTCTTTTGTTATTGAAGGATCAACTTGGAACTCTACTGGATTTGCTCCAGACGAAGTTGTGACCTGGACAAATACAAATATTGTAAACCCTGCAACTGGCAACAATACTCACACTGGAAAAGTGAGACGTTGGGATCAAGCAACCACAAAACTGTGGTTATATGATATGTCACATCCAAGGGCATTCGAACCTGCTGCTCCCGCAAATACCACTTTCACTGGAGCTGGTGGTGGAATCATTTATGCTGGTCCATCATATGCTGGAACTGCAGTAACTACAGGATTTGAAGGTTTGATTAGATACTATGATGCAACTTCAGGTGTCGTATATCTGAATAATCCAGAGACTGCTAACAACCTTGATTTTCAAAGATTAGGTGCTCTCGGTGGCGGAGTATCTGGAGAAAGAAGAAGTTCACTGAATGGTGCTTGTTATGTAACTATAACTCATACTAATCTGAAGTTTGCTCCATGGACAAATACAGTTACTCGTCGTAATGCTGTAACTGGAGCTTCAACTACTCCAACAACAGAAATTGTTGATGATAATGGAGTAGAACTCTTAGTTGCCAGCGTTGCATCTGTGAAAGTAGATAACTATATTGTAAGACAAAAATCTGTATCTGATAATGCGACACTTGAAGTGACTGGTATTGTGCTCGGTCAATATCAACATCTGTATGTTGCTTGCTCCGCAGCGGTGAATTGTAGTTTTGTTGGTTTTGAAGAAGCAATTTCCGTAACACCTTACTAATAACTTAGAGAATCTAAATGGCACTCACCAGACTTAAGAACGTCTTTACATCAAAGACGGGGCGTTGCTTATATGTTAACCCAGACGATTTCGATGCATCGGATTCGTTTGATAATAGAGGTAATTCGCCTAACCGACCATTTAAGTCGATCCAAAGGGCACTGCTTGAAGCATCTAGATTCTCGTATAGAACTGGTCAATATAACGACGCATTTGAATCATTTACTATCATCCTGTATCCAGGTGAATATGTAATTGATAACCGTCCAGGAACAAATACAATCGGTCAAGCATTTTTGCCAGCAGATATCTCTACATTAAGCTCGGCAACTAACTTTGATCTGCAGAATCCTGACGGAACACCTAACCCAAACAACGTTCTTTATAGATTCAACTCTGTTGAAGGCGGTGTTATCGTACCTAGAGGTACATCTCTGGTCGGTATGGACCTAAGAAAAACTAAGATTCGTCCATTATATGTTCCAGATCCTGCAGCTGGCGCTATCGGTAGAACTGCAATCTGGCGTGTAACTGGTGGTTGCTATTTCTGGCAATTCTCCTTCTTTGATGGTCCTCAGTCTGGTGTTTATAAAGACCCAGCACAGCCTGCAGCATCTTCTCCACCTTCATATTCTCACCACAAACTGACTTGTTTTGAATATGCTGATGGTAGAAATGTTCAGTCTGGTATTAATGGAACGAATGCAAGTCCATTAACTGTAACTGACCTTGACCTTTACTATCAAAAAGTTGCAAAAGCTTTCGCAGACATTCCCGACACGACTGGTGTTCTTGCAGCGGATGAACTTCAATCCAGGGTTGAAGAAAATCGTATTGTTGGTCCTAATACTTCGGGTCCTATCTCCGTTACTTCTGTTGTTACTGACTTCGTTTCCAGTAATGTTTTCACTACAACAGCAGAAGTTACAACAGCAACACCACATGGATTCTCAGTAGGAACTCCTGTTCTTATGGAAGGAATCACTGGAACTGAAGCATCAAGATTTAATGGATCCTTCTTTATCAGTGAGATTCCAACTCCAACTCAATTTAGATATATTATCAAAGATCCTGGTACTGGAGCTCCATCTGGCAACCCAACTGCTACAGGTGCAACAGTTAAAGTAGAGATCGATAACGTAGACTCTGCATCTCCATATGTCTTCAACATCTCCCTTCGTTCTACTTGGGGAATCTGCGGTATGCACGCAGATGGTAACAAAGCAACAGGATTTAAATCCATGGTTGTTGCTCAGTTCACTGGTGTTTCTCTCCAGAAAGACGATAACGCATTTATCAAGTGGGACGGTGCCAATTATATTGCTGGTGGTCACACCGATGGAGATGCCATTTATAAAGCAACGTATAGAAACTTCCACATTAAGTGCTCAAACGATTCTGTTATTCAGGCAGTTTCGGTCTTCGCCGTTGGTTTCGCTGATCACTTCGTAGCTCAAAGTGGTGGCGACCAGTCAATTACCAACTCAAACTCTAACTTTGGATCCTGTGCTTTGAGAGCAAAAGGATACAAATCAGCACCATTTACCCAAGATAAAGCTGGTACGATCACCCATATTGTGCCACCTAAAAAACTTGGAAGAACATATGATCAAATTGCTGGATATACCTTTGCAGTTACTCAGAATAATGTTACTGCAACTCCAACTCCAGCAAATGCTAATCATGGAATTGCTGTTGGTGACTATGTAAGATTTGCAACGATTGACTCTGGTGAATCTTATTATGTGAGTTCAGTCAACCCAACTAGCGGTGTTCTTACTCTGAACAGAGGATATAGAGGAACAACTTCTGCATCTACAACTGGATTCTTAGGAACAATTGATGAGATTCCAGTTGGATATGTTGCATTTGATGTACAAAAAGTACAATACCAATCTTCTGTTGGTAATAAAACATGGTCCGCATCTGCTAGCTTTAATGCTGCAGGTGGAGAGCATTCTTGTATTTACAACGGAAATGCATATTATTCTGCACAGTTAGCAGCTTCATCTGGTTCAGTTCAGGCTGGTGCAGTTGCTCCTACGCATACATCAGGAACTGTATCTGATGGAAATATTGCCTGGGCATATATTGGTCCAGTTAATACTAGATTGTATCTGTATGGTTATACATCTCAAGCTACTAAACCACCCTACAGATTGCAAGGTTTTAATTTAGGTGCAAGAAAGCAAGATATTCTTTATGTAACCCTGATTGATTCTTCAAATTCTTCTACACCAACAATTTATGCAGCATTAATTACACCAGATGGTAGCACTACACCAGCAGATTCTGTATTTACTAATGTAACTCAGCAGCAATTTATTCCTGGTGATCCTGGACATCCCCTACAATTTGACACGGAACTTGATAACTGGTATGTAAGAGTTACTGCTGCTACATCTGGATCTTCATCTATATCTGCAACAACTGGATATGCTGGTATTCATGAGCACCTAGCATCAGATAGTTTTTATACAAACTCACTGTTCACTGGAGCTGGATTCCTTCGCCGTATTCCAGATAATAGATCTTCAAGAGACAGAACCTATCGTGTACGTTACGTTGTAGACAGTGCTGCAGCAACTCTGCAAAGAGATCCTATTAATGGATATATCGTTCAAACAAGAAACGTACCAACTGGGCAATCATACAGCAACACATATTACATCTATGATATTGAAAAAGTACAGACCTTAATCAAGGGTGTACAGAATGGTATCTACTATATGACACTGTTGAACGGTAGTATTTCACCTACCGATTCAAATGTTAGCTCATTTGGATTCTCTCAGAATATTAATGATCTTTATCCAAACCTTGATAAGGATAATCCAACTGAAGATCCATTATCTGCTACATCTATAGCAAGTAATGTTACGATTGGATTGGTAACAACCACAGATGGATCTAACAATCAAGACAAGTCAAGATCCATCACTAAAGAAATTATCAGTGAGTATATTACTGAGCAAAGAAATAACTATACTAACTACACAACAACTAATCCAGCAACTGCAGGATTCATCACACTTGAAGCTCGCGATGGAGAAGCAGCAGAATTAGATCTTTCTCTTCGTATGATTCCAGTTAATTCAACTGGTGGTACAGAAACAGAACTTCGTCGTCCATCAATTCTGAGATCAGGTAACCACACATTTGAGTATGTTGGTTTTGGTCCTGGTAACTATTCAACTGGTCTGCCATCTGTACAGAACAGAGTTCTTACTGACGAGGAAGTTCTTCTCGCTCAGTCACAGAAAGAAGAAGGTGGTATTGCTTTCTATTCTGGTCTGAACTCTAACGGTGACCTGTTCATCGGTAACACAAGAATTAGCTCGGTTACTGGTGAAGAAGCAAACTTAGATACACCAACTCTGTCTATTGTTGGTGAGACTGCAAACCTACGTCCTACCTTCGACGAGATTATCGTTCGCGATAAGATTACGGTTGAATCACAAACTCTAGAGTCTGACTTCAAAGGTAAGTTACTTGTTCGTGGTGAGACAACAGTTCAAAATAATCTGACTGTTAATGACATCACGATTGGCGGTGCATCTGAATCATCTAAAAACGTTGACGTTGTTGCAGCGACTCCTAGTATTGGCGCAGCTGCTAACACAGGTGACTGGAAACTGTTAGAAAACATCACTCGTGGTCAATATCTTGGTTGGTATTGGACTGGTGCTGATTGGGTTAAGTTTGGTCTTTCTGATACTGGAAACATGGCTGTTTCTGGTGGATCTGGTTCTAGTGATGCGACTGGAGATCTGCAACTCAAGAATGGTTTAGGTCTTGATATTCAGAATACTGGCACACTAAACGTTAACAGCGGTGCTACAACTCTTGGTGGGTCACTCTCAGTCACAGGTACAACATCTCTGACTGGTAACGTTACTCTGACTGGTGATCTTGCTGTAAATGGTGGAGATATTACTACTACAGCAACTACATTTAATTTTGTGAATGCAAATGCAACTACAGTTAATATTGCAAATGCATCTACATCACTGACTCTTGGAGCTACAACTGGAACTGCTACAATTAGAAATGCTACTACTGCATTAACTGGTGCTCTGACTGTAGGATCAAATGCTACAATTACAGGGGATCTTACTGTTTCTGGTGGAGATATTACAGTTGGTTCAAGTGCATTTATTAATGATAACTCTGGAACATGCACACTGAAGAATATTGATGCTCTTGATGCTACCACTGAGGCAACAATCGAAGCAGCAATTGATACTCTCAGTAACCTTACATCTGTTGGTACACTTACAACTGGTGTTTGGAATGCATCGATTATTGCTAGAAACTACGGTGGCACTGGAATTGATACGTCAACCCTTGCAAATGGTCAGTTACTGATTGGTGCTTCTTCAGGATTTGCTCTTGCAACTCTGAGTGCTTCTACTGGTATTAGTATTACTAACGCCGCAAACTCTATTACCATCAACAATACTGGTGTTCAATCATATGCTATCTCTGGATTTGCAGGTGCATCAGTTAATGCATCGACAGGGGCAGTTACTCTTACTGTTGGTTCCAGCTCTAATGCATATGGAAGCAGAACAATCAGCACAGGTACACCAACTGGCGGAAGCGATGGTGACATCTGGTATAGATACTGATAGGTTGAATTGAATTATGGCAAATCCATACGATAATTATGAAGCAGATGTCCTGAATGGGCATCTTGCTGTAAGAACTGGAGGAGGATATCAGAATCTCCAGGATGTTTATGTAAAGAGTGGTGGCTCGTGGTTAAGAGCTAAGGAAGTTTATATTAAGTCTGGTGGAACTTGGAGATCCATTCATGAAGGAGATCATTTCAAATTTAAAGCAACACTCAGTACAAATAATACTAATGGATTTAATCTGAGTTCCTGGTTGTCTGGACAAGGATGGAATGGATCTCAAGCAGTTAAAGGTGTTGTTCAAGTTAACTGCTATCAAGGTGGATCAACAGGAATGAATGTCGGTGCACTTCCAGCAGACTCTAGAGTTTTTGTTAGAATATCTGCAAACAATCGCATTCAAGGTCCAGGTGGTAATGGTGGAACTCGTGGATGTGGGAATGGTGCAGCAGGCGGCACAGCTTTGTATACTCGTACTCCAGTAGCTATCAACAACCAAGGTGCTATGTTTGGTGGCGGC
>Ga0163212_1000206_pt1 | contig 24576 bp, 17 predicted proteins | sample Malawi_45m_30L_FD_113532 | JGI IMG/M metagenome (GOLD analysis project Ga0163212, IMG submission 113532) | Freshwater microbial communities from Lake Malawi, Central Region, Malawi to study Microbial Dark Matter (Phase II) - Malawi_45m_30L | ecosystem: Environmental > Aquatic > Freshwater > Lake...
CCCGTATTCGATGCGAAGTCGCTGCACATGAACGATCTAATGAGCGGAACGTATACGTTAATCTTCAAAACAGCTTCTGAAGAACTCTATTCAAGGACGATTGAAGTTAATCGATAATCTTCTGGAAAGTTACCTGTACTTTCCTTATTTCAGAAATCCCTAAACTGTTTTAGGGATTTTTTGTTGTTATTACTTGGAGGGAATACCTCTTTTGTGGTATTTTTGCGAAGATTATTTAAAATTGTTCTAAATAAGATGATAACAGTAACAGATCAGGCCAAAAAACAAGCGCTTCGCTTAATGGAGGACGAAGGAAAGGAAGGATATTTTATTCGAGTTGGGGTTTCCGGGGGTGGATGTTCGGGTTTAATGTACCAATTAACCTTCGATAACAACCAAGGCGATCAAGATTCTTCTTTTGAAAATAACGGAATCAAAGTAGTTGTGGATCGTAAAAGTTATTTGTACCTCATTGGTACGACTTTGGATTTCTCAGGAGGGTTAAATGGCAAAGGTTTTATTTTCAACAACCCAAATGCGGATAGAACCTGCGGTTGTGGAGAGTCTTTTTCGGTGTAGTCATGGCAGGGTATACAGAAAACGAATTAGCGGAAGATCTTAATAAACAAGAGTACCGCTATGGCTTTGTTTCAGATATCGCGTCAGAAGTTGTTCCTGCGGGCTTAGACGAAAACGTCATTCGTTGGATTTCAGAAAAGAAGCAGGAACCTGAATGGTTGCTCGATTTTCGCTTGAAAGCATTCGCCATTTGGCAATCTATGAAAGAACCTGAATGGGCACACGTAGCGTATCAAAAACCTGATTTTCAAGCCATCTCCTACTACGCAGCACCCAAGCAACGTAAAAAGTATGAGTCTTGGGATGACGTTGACCCAGAAATGAAAGAGACCATGACGAAATTGGGGATATCGTTAGAAGAGCAACAACGACTTACCGGTGTAGCTGTGGATTTTGTGATGGATTCTGTTTCGGTAGGCACTTCATTTAAAGCCAAATTGGCCGAGTTGGGCATTGTGTTTTGTTCCTTTTCAGAAGCAGTACAAGAGCACCCCGATTTGGTTAAAAAATACCTCGGAACGGTCGTTCCAATGACCGATAACTATTATTCAGCGCTGAATTCTGCTGTATTTTCCGACGGGTCGTTCTGTTACATACCCAAAGGAGTTCGATGCCCTATGGAATTGTCGACCTACTTTCGCATCAACGCAGGAGGTACGGGGCAATTTGAACGCACCCTGGTGGTAGCTGACGAAGACTCTTACGTGTCTTATTTAGAAGGGTGTACGGCACCGCAACGAGATGAGAATCAACTGCACGCTGCAGTGGTGGAATTAGTGTCATTGGCAAGAGCGGAAATAAAATATTCAACCGTTCAAAATTGGTATCCAGGAGATAAAGAGGGCAAAGGGGGTGTATTTAATTTTGTTACCAAACGAGGATTGTGTGAAACGCAGTCGAAAATATCGTGGACACAAGTGGAAACAGGGTCTGCTGTCACTTGGAAATATCCCTCTTGCATTTTAAAGGGAGACCATTCCGTAGGGGAATTCTACTCGGTAGCAGTTACCAATAATTTTCAGCAAGCGGATACAGGTACCAAAATGATTCATTTAGGAAAAAATACGAAAAGCACCATCATTTCGAAAGGAATCTCTGCAGGAAACTCGCAAAATTCCTACCGAGGGTTGGTACAAATTCATGCTCAAGCGGAAAATGCACGCAATTTTTCCCAATGCGATTCTTTGCTCATGGGCAGCGAATGCGGGGCTCATACCTTTCCATACATTGAGTGTAAAAATGCAGGAGCGCAAATCGAACACGAAGCAACAACGTCCAAAATCGGCGAAGATCAATTATTTTACTGCCAACAAAGGGGCATTAGCGAGGAAAAGGCCATCAGCCTAATTGTCAACGGCTATTGCAAAGAAGTGTTGAACCAATTGCCTATGGAGTTTGCCGTTGAAGCCCAAAAATTATTAAGTATCAGCCTAGAGGGGAGTGTTGGATAGAAGAATCAAAAGATATGTTAGAGATTAAATCATTGTGCGCATCCATCAACGGAACTGAAATTTTGAAAGGCCTGAATTTAAGTATCAAGGCAGGGGAGGTTCACGCAATAATGGGACCCAACGGAACGGGTAAAAGTACCTTAGCCAGTGTTTTGGCAGGTAAGGAAGATTATGAGGTTACTTCTGGCGAAATTTCTTTTGATGGTAAAAACTTGTTGGAACTATCGGTCGAGGATCGTGCAAGGGAGGGTGTTTTTTTGGCTTTTCAGTATCCCGTAGAAATTCCAGGGGTATCGAATGTGAATTTTTTAAAGACAGCGATGAATGAGATTCGAGAACACCGCGGTCTACCAGCGCTTTCAGCGAAGGAATTTTTAACGTTAGTTAAAGAAAAATCCGCCTTGGTTGAGTTAGACGCTTCCTTGGCCTCCCGCGCGGTGAATGAGGGGTTTTCCGGAGGAGAAAAAAAGCGCAACGAAATTTTTCAAATGGCCATGCTCGAACCAAAACTGGCTATTTTAGATGAAACCGATTCAGGTCTCGATATCGATGCCTTGAGAACCGTCGCTCAAGGGGTAAATACGCTTAAAACGGGTCAAAATGCAACCTTGGTAATTACCCACTACCAGCGCTTACTCGAATACATTGTTCCCGATTTTGTTCATGTACTTTTCGATGGAAGAATTGTTAAAACAGGAGGCAAAGAATTGGCTTTAGAATTGGAGGACAAAGGCTATGATTGGGTCAAGGCATGATGGGGAATTTAATAACATTCAGAGAGCAATTGGGGGATACTCGTTTGGCAATGCCTGAACCTCTTTCTCGGGAAGCCAAGGATGGGATTGAGCGCTTAGCCTCATTTCCGACTACCCGCGACGAAGCTTGGAAATATACCCGCCTTGCAAGAGTTGCAGCTTTGCAGTTATCTCCGCTGGCACATTATCAGCAACCTGAACCTTCAGAATGTCATGAAACCATTGATGTTATTTTTGAACAACACGGCTGGTTTTGTGCTGCTCCTGTTGAGGGTTTAATCATTGAATCGGCTGGAAATCTTGCACCCGAGGATTGGCAGGCATGCACCACCAGTGGACATGTGCAGTACTTGAACACGTTAGCGGCTCAAGGAGGAGCCTGCTTGACCATTAAAGCGGGCTATGAAATTCCAAAACCTATCCGAATTATCCATCGCGTCAAAGGAGAAAATTTTGCCATGGTACTTCATCATCAAATCAACGTTGAACCCCATTCGAAGGTACAATTTGAATTGCTCTATGAGGGGCAAGGGCAAGAGGCTTATGCCAATATTTTGGTCGATTTTTTTATAGCTGAAGGCGCACACGTGCACGTAGACAAGTGGCAGAATACCCAGGGGACTCATTACGGTTTTTACAACGAACGAATCTACCAGGAGCGCCACAGCACTTTTTGTTTACACACCCTTACGGTGAATACCCATTTCACGCGAAATGATGTAGAGGTGTTTTCACAAGGCGAAGCAGCCCACACAAAATTGTACGGTGTATTCTTAGGAGGCGAAAACCACCTTATCGACAACCATACCTTCGTTCACCACATGGCTCCCAACGGAAGCTCAGATGAGAATTATAGAGGGGTAATGAAGGGAAAAGCTGCTGGGGTTTTCAACGGAAAGGTTAAGGTATATCAACATGCGCAGAAAATAAATGCTTTTCAGTCCAATAGAAATTTACTGCTTTCAAGTGCTGCCTCCATTAACGCAAAACCGGAGCTGGAAATATACGCCGATGACGTGAAATGTTCGCACGGTTCTACCACAGGGCAACTCGATGCGCTAGCCCTTTTTTACCTGCAGGCTCGAGGTATTTCTAAAGAGAAAGCCACGGAAATGTTGGTAGGTGCATTTTGCGCCGAGGTAGTGGAATCAGTTCAATCCAAGCATATTCAAAGGGCCTTTGCCGCTTATTTTACTTCTTAGAAAGTTCTTATTTTCGTTGAAAAATTTCCTGTAAATGAAAAGTTTGTTGTTGTTTTCCGTTTTTTTAATGGGCTTGATGGCGTTGCATGCGCAACATGATAAAGCCTTTGCGCTGTTTAACAGTAAGGGGAAGGTCGTCAAATATAAAACGTTGAAAGCCCGGGCACTTGATGGAAATCTGGTGCTTTTTGGGGAGTTTCACGATAATCCCATTACGCATTGGTTGCAGTTCGAATTAACGCAAGATGCATTCGCTCAACACGGTACCCACCTTATGTTGGGATTTGAAATGTTTGAACAAGATCAGCAAACGGTATTGATGCGCTACTTGCAGGGGGCATTTCCTGAGAAAAGGTTGAAAGATTCCTTGCGATTGTGGCCAAATTACGAAACCGACTATGCTCCTCTGGTGGAATTTGCCAAAGATCACCAACTTTTATGCGTTGCAACGAATGTTCAACGCAAGTATGCTAGTTTGATGTTTAAAAAAGGCCGTAAGGCTTTTGATACCTTACCGCCCGCTCTTTTACAACAAATGGCAGATCCCTATTTTGAAATGGATACCACCCTCAGCCAATATCAAGCATTGAAACAGATGACTTCCCACATGCCCGCAGCAATGGGGGGAAGTTACATGTTGGAAAGCCAAGCGTTTAAAGATGCAACCATGGCAAAATTCATTCTGCGCAACATGAAATCGACCTCTTTTTTTGTCCATTACAACGGAGCATACCACAGCGATTTTTACCAAGGAATTATGTGGTATTTGTTGAAGTCCAAACCGGATTTGCGCATCACCACCGTTTCAACGGTAACACAACGCAACATTCATCGCTTGGAAAAAGAACACCTGGGCAGAGCAGATTTCATTATTTGCGTTCCGGAAAGCATGACGAAAACCCATTGATCATTTTATCCCGCGTTTCTTCTTGATGTTTTCATACGCGTCTTGAATTTGTTGGAATTTTTCCTTCGCCCCCTTTTCGTATTCCGGCCCTAACTGCGATACTTTATCTGGGTGAAAGGTTGTGGCCATTTTTCGGTAGGCTTTTTTCACCTCTTCATCGCTTGCGCTGGCATTGATGCCTAAAATTTTATAGTCGGAGTCCGCACTGCGATAAAACATATTTTTCAGGCTGTCAAATTCCAATGCGGGTACACCTAATTTGTTGGCCAGCTCTTGGATGATGCGCACTTCTGCATCGTCCACGTGCCCATCAGACTTAGCGATGGAAAACAGGTAGTGCACCAATTGAATGCGCGCTTCCAGAGCTAGTCGGGAGCGGATATCGGAGCAAATTTCGTTCACGGGAATGTTCCCGCTGTCTAAAAAATGCTTCAGTACTTGCAAGTGTTGGGTCGTGAATTGGTTGCCGAATTGGGCGTTGAAAAAGCTTTTGACATAGTCCAATTCAACGCGTTTCACCGTTCCATCGGCTTTCATCACTACGGCCGATAAGGCCATTAGCATGGTGGGGAAGTCGTACTGCGTAGAGCGTTGACGGTAATAATCAAAGCCTGTATTGCTGTAGCCCGACGATTGGGGGGAGGCAGCGTTTCTTCGGCTTACAAAGTCAATAATGCTACCAATGATAAACCCAATGACGGCAAAACGGGTTTTTCCGGTAAGAATGAGCAGGCCCAAGCCCAAGAACCACTTGTACAAGCTTTTTTTGAGGATAAAATTACTAAGATTCTACCATTCCATTAACTGAGCGGTGGATGAAATCCGTTAACGCCTCCCCTTTAAGCAATCCTTGGGAAAGCATGGCAAGATCCACCAGTTGCTTGACCGTATCTTTTTGCCTTGGGCTTTTCATTTTTAATAGCTTACCCATGACCGGGTGATTTTCATTCACTACCACTTGGTACATTTCCGGAAAAGCGCCGTAAAAACCACCACCACCCATACGTTGCTGTTCCATCATTCTGCGAATGAATTCGGGTTGCGTAATCAGGATTGGCGCTTCGCTTTCGGGCATGCTTTCCAATTGAACGGTATATTTTTCCTTGTTTACGGCTTCTTCGAATAAGGGCTTCAACTTTTCCTCTTCGGATTTGCTCAGTTTTGAAGGGATTTCTTCGCCCTTATCAATCAATTTGTCGAGGCTGTCGGAGTCTACGCGGGAAAAACGTACTTTTTCGTGTTGTTGCTCGAGCTTTTGAATCCAATGGGGGGCAAGTGGTCCATCGAGAACCACGACATCGTAGCCTCTGTCTTTTGCCTGCTTTACGTACGAATATTGTCCTTCCGAATCGGAAGCATAGAGCACTATTTGCTCTTCGCTTTTATTGGTTTGCAATGCTTTAGTTTTTTCCAGATATTCTTCCAGCGTAAAAAATGTTCCGTCGATGTTTTTCAACAGCGAGAAGGATTTTGCCTTTTCAGCAAACTTTTCATCGGAAAGCATACCATATTGGACAAAAAGGTATAAATCGCTCCATTTTTCCTCAAAGTCTTTGCGGTCTTTCTGGAACATTTCAGCCAGCTTATCCGCAACTTTTTTGGTGATGTGTGAGGAAATTTTTTTCACGTTGGAATCACTTTGGAGGTAGGAGCGCGATACGTTTAAGGGAATGTCCGGAGAGTCGATCACTCCATGCAGTAGGGTCAAGAATTCAGGTACAATTTCCTCAACGCTGTCAGTAATGAAAACTTGGTTGCTGTAGAGATTTATTTTGTTGCGCTGAACCTCGACGTTTTCTTTAATTTTTGGGAAGTATAGGATACCCGTAAGGTTGAATGGATAGTCTACGTTGAGATGAATATTAAACAGCGGGGTATCAAAGGTATTTGGGTATAACTCACGGTAAAAGTTTTGGTAATCTTCCTCAGTCAGGGAGGCCGGTGCAACCGTCCAGGCAGGTTTAACATTGTTGACCTGGTTCGGGACTTCGATCGCCACCCGTTTCACGTTGCCCTTATCGTCTTTCTCACCTTCCGGTGAATCTACGTATTCGGTTTTTGTACCGAAGAATACGGGAATAGGTAAAAACTTACAATACTTGGATAGGATGCCTTGAATTCGATTTTTATCGTTGAATTCTTCGGCTTCTTCGTTGAGGTATAAGACGATATCGGTGCCCCTTTCTTTCTTCTTTATTTCACTAAGGGTGTATTCCGGAGAGCCGTTGCTTTCCCACTGCACAGCTTTGGCCCCTTTGTTTTTAGATAAACTTCGAATCTGAACCCGCTCTGCCACCATAAACGCGGAGTAAAAGCCAAGGCCAAAGTGGCCGATAATTTGTTCAGCGCCTTCTTTATCTTTGTATTTGTTGACAAATTCTTCGGCCCCGGAAAAAGCGATTTGGTTAATGTATTTGTCGATTTCATCATCGGTCATTCCGATTCCACTATCTCGAACGGTAATGGTTTTTGCCTCGCGATCTAATATGACTTCTACCTTTAAATCACCCAAATCACCTTTGTATTCCCCGTTTGCCGCTACCACTTTTAGTTTTTGCGTTGCGTCCACTGCGTTGGAAACTAATTCTCGAAGGAAAATTTCATGATCGGAGTAGAGGAATTTTTTAATAATTGGGAAAATGTTCTCTGTTTGAACGTTAATCTGTCCTGTTCTCATTTAGTTACTTTTAGATGTAGCCCATAGCAACATGCATACCAACCCTTATTTTGTGACACTTTGACATAAGTCACACGTTTCAACCTTGCAATTTGTCTTAAAACCTGCATAAAATTGGTATTTTTGTCGTCGATGTCGTGCCTTTTAAGCCTTACGGTGTTTGTTGTATTGGGGGTGATGTTGCATTTTTCAAAAGCCTTTCCAAAACTTGCTCCTTTCGGCAGACTTGTTGCATGGGCGGCTAAAGGGCTTTCAGCTCTGGTGCTTGTGTACGTTTACACCAACGTCTATCCCAAACGCAGCGAAGCAGATATTTTTAAGTATTTCGATGACTCCAAGAAATTAAGTTTAATCGCGTCGGAAAATCCGTCAGCATTTTGCAGAATTTTAGCAGGAACTTGGAGTGAATCGGATTTACCGTATTTGAATCGCTTAAATTATTGGTTTCGCTCTTACGATCACGGATTGTCTAATGACAACCGCGTTATTATTCGGGTTAATGCGCTCATGAATTTGATGACCGGAGGGGTGTACGGGTTGAATTTAGTCCTATTCTTGTTCCTTTCTTCCGTCGGTTGTTATTGGATTTACGCCTTTTTATTGCATTTCAATGCGCAGAAACTCACAGCGTTTGTCGGGGCTTTTTTAATCCCATCGACGCTTTTTTGGTCCAGTGGAATCTTGAAAGAATCCCTGCTGATGTTCTCCCTGGGGGGATTTTTGTATTCGCTGTTGGTGCTTTCTAAAAAATGGGAACTCCGATTTGGGGTGTTGGGATGCTTGACGCTTTATATGTTGCTGTTTTTAAAGATTTATATACTGTTGGCTTTAGTTCCTATGGTCTTGTTTTATGGCTTTTACCACCGTTGGAAATCAGGGTTGTTTGCCGGGGTGGGGACGTTCGTGATCCTGTTATCATTGTATTTTACAGCGCGATTAATCCTTCCCCAGTGGAGTCTGCTTTCCACCTTGCAAGGCAAACAATTTGATTTCATTCAAATGGCTAAATCAGTGAATGCAGGTAGCCAAATATGGGTCATTCCAATGGATGGAGCATGGAGTACCTTATTGAAATTGGTTCCCTTAGGCCTTTGGAATACCTTGATTTATCCAACGTTGGGGATGTTAAAAAATGGACTTTCTTGGATGGCGTTCATAGAAAATTCAGGCTTGTTGTTGCTGATTTTAGGAGCCGTTATTGGGATGATTCAACGAAAAAAAATGCCTATTTGGACCTTTGCGATGCTCATGTTCAGTTTTACGGTTTTTTCCTTAATCGGGATGACGGCACCAGTAGTTGGAGCAATGGTTCGGTATAAAGCCCCCGCCCTTCCTTTTTTGATAATTGCGTTGGTCCATTTACAGCACCACAACGTTTTAATGTTTTTTAATAATCTTAAAATTACGCGATGGTTAGCTATGCGATTATAACAGGTGCCTCTTCTGGGTTTGGGGCGGCTATTGCACGGGTGTTGGCCGAAGAGGGGTTTGGTTTGATTCTGTTGGCACGAAGGAAAGATCGTCTGGAAGCACTTCAACAACAGTTGTTGGGGATTAACCCAAATGTTATCACACATTGCCTTGATGTGCGCGATGGCAAGGCTGTTGAACAATGGTGTAATCAGGTGGATTCAAGCATTAAAGAGCGCGTGGAAGTTCTTGTAAATAATGCGGGGTTAGCAGCAGGAAGAAATACCATTGACGAAGGCTTGTTAAGCGATTGGGAGGAGATGATTGATACTAATTTGAAGGGTTTACTCTACGTAACCAAAGCGGTACTTCCTTGGATGAAAATTCGAAATACGGGAATCATCATAAATATCACCAGCATTGCTGGAAAAGAGGCCTACCCTCAGGGCAATGTGTATTGCGCCACCAAAGCGGCTGTAGATCACTTAACTAAATCGATGCGGATCGATTTATTACCCCATGGAATTCGGGTGTCTTCCATTGCCCCTGGGGCTGCTGAAACCGAATTTTCTTTGGTGCGATTTAAGGGCGATTTAAAAGCCGCTCAAGCAGTTTACCAAGGATTTCAACCTCTTGTGGCCCAGGACATTGCCGAAACGGTTCGATTTATCGTTACTCGACCGCCCCATGTTTCCATTCACGACCTAATAATTATGCCTTCTGCACAAGCATCAGCCACCCATTTTAGACGCGATTAAGGCAAATATAGTAAGGCCGAGCTTCCGTCAATTTGCAGAACAACTTGACCTTGGAAATGGGCGACTATTCGTTGTCCCGAGGTCTCGAACGCAATTCGTTTTCCTTGGATATCCTTCAATTCGGCAACCTTATAGGGGCCTTTAATGAAGATTTCATAGCTTCCCTCTTTTGCATTAGGAATGAGTTCATACATCGATTGAGGTAAGATTTTAGGAATGTTAAGGTTGTTAAAATACGCTTCGAAATTGAACTTAAAGAGTTTGGGCGCAAGGGTAACAAACGAAACCACTTTCTCGGAACTTACGTACCCGCTTTGGTTCGAAATCAGGGCGAGACCTTCCGTTTGGGATACGTTGAGAACATTGCCAATTTCAATGCGGCGTTTGTTTCCTGAAAAAACCTGTCCGTTGGGATAATCCCATAAATTCCAAATAAAACTGGTATAGAAATTATTCCCGTTGTTTTTGTAGCCCAGCAGAAAGGTTCGGCTTTGGTCGGGCGATAAGCTGGCATCGGTGATGAGTCCGTCCACAAAAAAACTGTCTCGCAAGATAGCGGCTATTGTATCGTTCCAATAGACGGGTAATACATATCGTCGAGTGTATAAATTCAACCAGTTTTTTGAAAAGAGCACCAAAGAGTCCTCTCGTGCCAAAAAGGCTTCACAGTCAAAGTCATGCGCATTGGGTTGTGCCATGAATTGGAACTGATCCGACCAAAAAAAAGGAAGTTTTTCGGCAACAATGGTGTCTTGAATTAAGTCGCTTTTCGAAAACCGATATACGCATAAATTCTGTCGATTTCCTGAATTGTTGCCAAAGTCGCCAATAAAAACGTGGGTAGAATTGTAGGTTATGGCTTCCCAATCTACGTTAGTTGCTCCAGTTACTACAATGCTTCGAAGCACTGTTCCTGACGTATCCAATTCATGGATGTTGGTATTGCTGCCGGAATCATTGAACGTGTAAAGGAAGTTGCCCGTTCGAATAAGGCCTGAAGTCTCTTGTACCTGATCGTTTAGGTTGTTGATTAAAGACATGGAGTACGAAGTCGCAGGATAACTGCAACTCCCGTCGTTGATAATAGCGCTCGGGTCAAAGTTGTTCGCTTGAGGGTCGGTACAACCGCTTTGAGCCAAGGAAAAACCATATAAAAACAGGTAAAAAGTTAAAATAATTTCTTTTGCCATTGTTCTTGTTCGTGGGGTAGAATAAGTCCTGATTCGGCAAGAAATTCAACCGTACTTCGCAGAGCGTCTTCCAAAGAAACTTCGTTAAGGTTCCATTCGGTTTCTTGCAGCCATTGACCTACCTCGTTTTCTTTGAGGTGGTAACGCCAGGCTAATTTTTCGGGCGATTGAGGATCGTTTTTAACTTGCTTTGCCACGGATTTAACGAGGTTAATCATTGCATGAATGATTTCCGAATGTTCGGTAAATAAGCTATCTCGGCAAGCAATGACAAAGCAGGGCCATGGGGTGTCAATTTGTCCAATTAACCTACAACTTCCTTTTTGGACAAAGGGAGAGGTGGTATATTTTTCCCATAAAAAAATGTCGGCTTCTTGATGTTCAAGTGCCCAAATTCCACCATAAACATCGCCTATAACGTTGAATTTCAGCTGAGAATAAGGAATGCCAAATTTTTTGGCAAGCACGTAGGACATAAGGTGCGATCCCGAACCAAAACGGGAAATGGCAAACTTGGGTTCTGTTAAGTCCCGCAGCGAGTTACTCATACTCTTTAAAGGAACGTGAATCCCCCATTGTAACGGACTGTTAACGTACACTTCGATGATTTTCGCCTTGACGCCTTGAAGGATTGCTTTTGATATTCCTTCCGACAACAATACGGCGATGTCCAAGGAACCGGTTTCGAGTCCCTTGATCATTTGGCCTGTTCCTCCGGTCATGTCAGACCAGTGTAATGAAATATTTAAATCTTTAAAGGCTCCACTTTCAATGGCTAAACGCCAAGGGTAATTGAAGTGCTCGGGGACTCCCCCAATTTTAAAATTCATGGTTGATTGGTGTATTGTTTTTCAAATAATTGATGGTAAGCTCCTTTGGCCGAAAGAAGCTCTTTATGAGTACCCGATTCGATAATTTGACCTTTTTCCATGAGGCAAATACGATCGGCTCGTTGGATGGTAGATAAGCGGTGTGCAATGACGATGGAACAACGATTCTTTGTTACCTCTGAAATGGCTTTTTGTATTAACAATTCCGATTCGCTATCTACGCTCGAAGTCGCTTCGTCCAGAATTAATATTCTCGGTTCATACACGATTACTCGAACAAATGCTAACAATTGGCGTTGGCCCGTCGAAAGAGTTCCGCCACGCTCTCCAATGACATAATCATACTGCCCGGGAAGCTGCTGTATAAAATCATGAATTCCGATTTGCTGGGATGCTTTAATGACCTCTTCTCGTGTAATGGTTGGGTTGCCCAAAGTAATGTTGTTGAAAACGGTATCTGAAAAAAGAAACACGTCCTGAAGCACGAAACCAATGTTTCGATTTAGGGAATCGCGCGAAATGTTCTGAATATCCACCCCACCTATGGTTATTTTGCCCTCTTGAGGATCGTAAAATCTGCCAAGTAAATGAATGAGTGTCGTTTTTCCTGAGCCGGTTGCCCCAACGATCGCGGTCATTTTTCCGGTTTCAATGTTCAGTGAAAGAGAGCGGATTATTTGAGGATTTGATTCGTAAGCGAAGGAAACATTATCAAATTGAATGTCCCCATTAATGAATTTGTGGTCGGAAGTGGTTTCTCGTTCTAAATTGCCATCGTCGTCCAAAATGGCGAAGAGGCGCTCCGCGCGGACAGCACCTCGCTGTATAATATTGAATTTATCAGCCAATAGACGAATAGGTCTGTAGAGTTGTTGGATCCACAGCGTAAAGGAAATAATAGTGCCGTAAAGTTGCGTGAGTTCGGTTTTACTTTTACCGCTTACCATAAGGGCTCCCCAAACCAGTAAAAATCCGATGGAGAGAGAACTCAATAGCTCCACCACGGGAAAAAAGATGGAATTGGCCCATACGGCGTTAATGTGTGCTTGACGATGTTTTCGATTTATTTCCTCGAATTCTAAACTTGTTTTTTGTTCGCGATTAAATAACTGAATGAGGCTGATTCCCATGAGGTGCTCCTGAACATAGGTGTTTAAGCGCGAAACTTGAGTGCGCTCCATTTGGAATGACTTTTTCATAGCTCGGGCAAAAATGCGGGTCGCAACAATAAGGATCGGGATAGGGATGAGAGCCAGCAAGGTCAACTCCCAATTTACGTAAAACATGAACCCGAGGATAACAACTAAGGTTACTAAATCGCCAAGGATTTCCATAAGTCCAGAGGAAAAAACTTCTGAAATAGCTTCCACATCGCTTACGATCCGCGTTACGGAAACACCAACAGGAGTGTTGTCGAAATAGGATGCCTTGAAGCGAAGAATTTTATTATACACTCGAATTCGTAAATCCCGAATCACCGATTGAGCGAGCAAATTAGCATTAAATGCCCCCAGCCAGATAAAGATCGACTCCAATATCAATAAGCCAAAAACTCCGCCAAGGAAATAAAGTAGCAAGGTTGAATTAGCCGCTTTAATGATGTATTCATCTACTGCTTTGCCAATCAGCCAGGGCCTCAATGGTCCAAGAATTGCCAGGGACAAAACCGAGGTGAATGAAATGATGAGAAGTTTTCGGTAGGGTCGAACCTCTTTTAAAAGACGAAGTAACAGGTGGTTGAAGTTCCCCGACGTAGACATGGCACAAAGGTACCGAAAAAGAAACGGTTTATTTTATGGGAAGTCCTTTTGAACTCAAGGTTATGGATTTGTCAGCTTTTGGAAGGCAGAAAGAGAAGGTGCTGCCCTCACCAACGGTGCTGCGCATGGTAATGGTTTGCCCGTGCAATTCGAGAATATGCTTTACAATGGCCAAGCCCAGACCGGTGCCGCCTTCGTGTCGATTTCGACTTTGCTCTACCCGATAAAAGCGTTCGAAAAGTCGCTGCCAATGTTTAGGGTCAATGCCGATGCCGTTATCTTTTACCTCGATTAACAGAAAGTCCTCGATGGCAGTTAACGATATGTTCGTTTGGCCGTCTTGTTTACCATATAGAATGGAGTTTTTAGTCAGATTAACCAATACTTGCGAAATGCGTTTTTTATCCCCATTGACCATTGTCGGTCCGTATTCCCCACCCAGCAAAAGGCTAATATTTTTCTCCTTTGTCATCCAATGCAGGGATTCAAAGGTTTCTTGAATGAGCTCCGTAAGGTTAAATGGACGAATTTCTATGGCCAGCTGAGGATTTTCAAGGCTGTAAAGATTATCTAAATCCTCCAAAAGTTGAATCATTCGGTCGGTGGCTCTTTTGGCTCGCTCCAAAAAGTTCTCTCGCATTTTGCGGTCTTCGGCTGCACCATCGATTAGCGTTTCGATGTATCCTTGAATCGAGAACGCTGGTGTTTTAAGTTCATGGGATAAATTACCTATAAATTCCCTTCTAAAATTTTCCTGCGATTGTAGGGCTTTAATTTCTTCTTGCTTGTCGGCAGAAATCCGATCTACATAATTTTCCGCCTCAGTAAACAAATCCGATAATTTTTTTCCCTCGAGTTTGGGAGGGGTCTGTACGATTTTGAAAATGTTGTCCAAACGAACTTCGAAAAAATGACGAATACCAAGCGTCAAACTAATAAATAACAGGCATCCACACAGGATGAACAGCACTAGCGAAGCAATAAGGCTCAACTCGAAATATGTTGAAACCCATAAAATTGCAAAGCCGCTTAATGCGGAGGTTATGCAAACAAGGATTAAGAAATAATCAGGCTTATCCAGTTTCATGCTTGGTCAAAGGCATATCCAACACCTTTGATGGTACGAATATACGATTCTCCAAGTTTTTCGCGTAGTTTTCGAATGTGAACGTCAATGGTTCGTTCACCAACTACGGTTTCTTTTCCCCATACCAACGATAAGATTTGTTCGCGGTTAAAGACCTTACCTGGCCTACTTGCTAATAATTCAAGCAGTTCAAATTCTTTCTTCGGCAATTGAAATTCTTGCTGTTCAACGATCACCACAAAACGTTCTCGATCGATCACGATTCCTGTTTCTTGCATACCCATGTTAGGATTGCTTCCAACGGTAAGTCGGCGAAGTAACGATTGAATTTTACTAATGAGTAAACGAGGTCTGATGGGTTTGCTTATGTAATCGTCTGCTCCTGCGGAAAAACCTGCTATTTGAGCATAGTCCTCGGCACGAGCGGTTAAAAAAGCGATAATGGGTTGATTAATGTTGAGGTCTTTTCGGATGATTTGGCATGCTTCGATGCCGTCCATTTGTGGCATCATCACATCCATCAAAATAAGGGATGGTGATATTTCTTGCACTTTTTTTACGGCCTCCTCCCCATTGGTTGCCGTGAAAACTTTGTATCCCTCCTTTTGCAGGGTGTATGATAAAAACTCTAGGATATCTTGTTCGTCGTCAACGAGCAAAATAATGTGTGATTTGTTATGTTCCATGGCAAAAAAAAGGGGGCATTGCCCCCCTTGATTTGTTAAAGATTATTTGTTAACCACCAATTTACGAATGGCGTTTCCTTGGTTGGTTTGAACCATTACATGGTAAACTCCGTTTGCGATTCCTTCTAAGGAAAGAACAGCGGCGTTGCTTGTTGTAACCGTTCTACCAAACCCGTCAATCAACGTTACTTGCTCAAGGCTAGCTCCGTTCAACATAACCGTGAAAGTTGTCGTTGCTGGATTAGGAACCAAATTCAAGGATACCCCTGGCATTTCATCTAAAGAAACAGCGATGTTCACCGTGAAGGTTGTTACATCCTCGCAGTTTCCATTGATAGCTGTTAAGGTAACAGTATACGTTCCATTGGCTGCGTAAGCATGCAAAGGTGCAGCTGCGCTTGAATTGGTCATGTCTCCAAAATCCCAAGAGTACGATGTGGCTCCCGTTGATGTATTCGCGAAAGTAACCACGTTTCCGTTGGTGGTGAAAGAACCATTAGCTGTTGGAGCCGCGTTGAATGTTACGCTAATTGGTGTGGAAGTTCCAACACCGTTACATGCAATGGCATTGGTAGTGGTTACCGTGATGTTGTTGGTAGTAGACGTTACCATGATGCTTTGGGTAGTATCACCGGTTGACCAAACATAAGAATCTGAAGTAGAAGCCGTCAACATTACGGTGTCGCCAATACATGCTTCAACAGCACTTGCTTGTACCGTAGGAGCTGGAGCAGCACTAACGTTTACAATCGTTGCGATAGAGGTGGATGAACAACCGTTTGCGTCGGTATGGGTTACGGTATATGCACCAGTACTGTTTACCGAAATGGTTTGTGTTGTAGCACTTGTTGACCACACGTTTCCGTTGTTGTAAGAAGAGCTTAACACCACAGAGCTTCCTGTACACAATGAAGTAGAACCGTTAGCAGTGATCACTGGAGTAGCAGGTAAAGCATTTACTGTAACCGTAATCATAACGCGAGGGCTTTCGTCACCTGCAGCGTTTTTCTGACTTACGTAGAAATTGAAAGTTCCTGCAGCTGAGGTAGAAGGGATAGGTGCAACCATTGAACTAACACCTCCAGACGGAGCCGTGTACCAATAAGCGGCGTTTCCGCCGGTAGTGGTAGCCGTTAGAGCCACCGCATTCGCTCCTTGGCAATACGTTACGTTAGCAACAACTGGCGCAGCAACCGAAAAGAATTTAGGGTTCGTGAATGTTGCCCCTGTTGCTGCCACAGAACCTGCATTTAAGCGAGCATCCGGAGTTGTTCCAAGAGCGGTGAAGATGTTCACCCAATTCACTTGAGCCAGCGTTTGTGTAGAGTCGTTTCCGTCTACTCCCCACCAACTGTTGTACCACGTTCCGTTGGCACCCCCGGCGTTGTATACCGTGTTGGTGTTGTTAGAATTCCAAGTAGGTGTCGCGAAATTGGTCAAAATGTTGTTAACAAAAACCATGGAGTCTCCGTTCAAGTTCGCCACTACGGGTGCACCTTCAATAGATAAACCTTTTTCCCATCCTGTCACCAAAGAGTTTAAAACGGAAACCGAAGAATTTCTTCTCAAACGGAATGCCTTTTCAAATTTCTCTCCAACGGGAAGGGCAATACTTCCATTTCCTTTAGGTCCAACCAAGGTCACGTTCGAAAAGATTGGACGTGTTTTTGGTTGTGCGGTAGAACCGGCCGCATCGTTATCGCATTCGAAAGCGTTGGAGTCCCCAGGAGCATCTGATAAGTCTTTATCGCGGATTGAAAGAGCGAATTGTACTTTACCACGGTATCCGAAATCGCAGTCGAAATCATCGTCCAAACCTCCATATGCAACAAGGTGCTTGCAATTCACAGTACCACCAAACCACTCAAACGAGTCGTCGCCAGAATGAGAAACTTGTACATAATCTACCACGGTTCCAGAACCCACTGATCCGAAAGTAATTCCGTTTACCTCTTTGTTCGGCTCAAGGGGAATTCCTGCAAATTCAACGCGAACGTATTGCAAACTTCCGGAGTTGTCGTTGTCAAAGTTGCCTCCAAACTGCGTATCTGTAATAGGGGGAATACCTTCAATGTTCGCAATTCCTCCCGGCTGATTGTTCTTGGCCAATCCTAAAAGAATCAAACCACCCCAATCTCCTTCGTTTCGGTTTCCTGGCGCTTGATTTGAAGTGAATACAATGGGATTCGCTACGGTACCATTGGCAACAATCTTTGCACCACGTGTTATAATCAGCGTCCCTTGAGTTGCTGCGTCGCCACGAATGATGGTTCCCGGCGCAATCGTAAGTGTCGCGTTGTTTTTAACATATATTTTGTTCTGCAATAAAATCACCCCAGACCAGGTGGTGCTTGCCGCTACGTCAGTAGAAACCGTTGTAATAGTCGCAGGATACACCGTGTTTTGAGCATCAAAATTAGCCCATCCACTAGTCCAGTCGGTAGCTGGTGTTCCGTCGGTAACCGGAAACGCACCTCGATAGGTTGTCGGAGTCCAAAACGCATCTTGCGCTTGGGAGGTAAATAAAGCGCCCATAAAGGCAAGGGACATGTAAATCTTTTTCATGTTATTTTTTTTTGACAAATTTCGAGGGATATTCTTCGAGGAAAGTTATGGCCTCCTTAAATCCTTTTTATTAAATCATTAAGCAGAGGTAACTTTGCGTTAACACGGTGGTTAAGGTCTTAGAAATTGTATTTCAACGTAAAGGATATCGTTTGTCCAAAGGTTATATTTTGCCATGCGTTATCTCCCTCGTCGAATTTTCGGTTTTTATTGAGGTCTTGAAAAAATACGAGTTCATTCGCCAAAGCATCCTTGACATTTAATCTCAACTCTAACTTGTCGTTAAAATTTCGAACGACCTGAAAGTCAAGTAGGTTTCTTCCATTTTCCCATACGCTAGGTTCTTGGACATTTCCGACAATGTAAATGCGTTGACCAACACGGTTATAGGCCGTACTAAAGGACCATTTTTTATCCTGGGTTTGGTAGTATAAGCCCGCATTAATGATGTATGGGGATTGTCCTTGCAGTGGCCGACCATCAGCGTACTCGTTTTGTCCGAAAAGTGAGTCGCCAATAACAACTCTCGAACGAATGATGGAGGCGTTAAGGTTCATGCTCAACTGATCCCAAATAGGGTGGGCTTCTTTTTTAGATAAGAACCCAAAATTGAAACGGTATTCTAATTCTGCACCATAGGTTCTAACACTAGGAACGTTGGTGTAAAACAGTTCGGGTGCGCCGGATGTACCCGTCCGATTGACCAATTCAATGGGGTTCGTGAAATCTTTGAAGAAACCAGAAACATTGAAGTTTTGACCGTTACCGATTAAATATTCATAGCGGAAGTCGTAATTCATAATTGTGGCACGCTGCAAGTTGGGGTCACCGGAAATGATGTTGTCGATGACGAAATTGTAGAAGGTAAAGGGCGCCAATTCACGGAATTCAGGTCGAGAAACCGTACGATAACTGCTGGCGCGCAGGTTGGCCCTTGGTGTTAAGGATAGGATAACATTGACCGACGGTAGGAAATCCACAACGTTGGTTACGATACTGGTATCGTTGTTGGATCCGAATTCGATGTAATTAAAGGATTGACGGTAGGACTCAACTCGGATACCACCATTGACGCGCAGGTAGTTTTTCCATTTGGCATCCAACTGAAGAAACCCGGCGTTCAGGAAAGAACTGGCCTGGTAACTGTCGTCCACATTGGTTGCTTCATCCAGTTTGAACCCCCCTTGTCCGTTGGACATGAGCCCGAGGTTTTCATTATTGAATATGGAAGAAGGAGAATATAGCAGCAGGGAATCGTAGAAGTTAACCCCGCCACCGTTGTATTTGGAAAACCCAAAGTTTCTGGCAACAAAGTCCCGGTTTCGGTATTGTTGCATTCCGCCGAATTTCAGGTTTACCTTTAAGGAATCCAAGGTGTAGGATCTTTCAAAATCATAGATAGCGCTGTATATCGCTTCTTGAGCATCTGACCAAAACATATTACCTGCCGCGGTGGGGATGGTACCGTTGTTTTGAATAACCGCTACGTATTGTTCTGTGGAATCGTCTTCAGTTGCGCTGTATTTTCGATGCACCACGCGTCGCAAGGCAGGAATCACTCGGTTGACGTTGCTGTACCCTAAATTCCAATTGATTTTCCATAAATCGTTGGCATGGTTTCCAAGGATTTGACTGGAAAGCGCTTTATTTTCCGTGTACCAGAAATTGGTGGCTTTTTCCCATTGACGAGGATCGTTATCCATTTCGCGAACCCCTTTACGTACATTAACGCGGTCTTCAGAATTGATGGAATAAAGGTTTTTGAACTGAATATTGCTTTTAGGAGAAAAACTGTACTTAAAATTCAGCATTCCTGTATTTAAGACGTTTTGCGTAAAAACCGAATCCACTAATTCCATTCGTTGGACCACACCAGTGGAAGATTCTTCAAATTCACGCCGCGTATTTAATGCAAAACTTTGGTTGATTTGATAGCTGTAGGCTGCAAGGTAACCCCAAGAGTGTTTATTTTTCAAAGTAAAGGTATTACCGTTGGTAAGTTGCAAGCTGCTGTACGGAAGCGCTTTACGGTTTTTAACGGACCAATTATAGTTGGTTTTTTTGGCCCATTCGGCACGTTCTTGTACGGATTGAGCACTGTACTCGGCTGACCCAAGAAGCCCCGATGGCAACGCTCTTGCGCCTGCTCCAAGTCCAAACCAATTCATCGATCCATCTCCGGAGGAGGCAAAGTTTTTTAAAGTTGCAAGGGTATTAAATCCTAATCCAAAACCGACGCTGGTTAACGGTTTTTCAGGAACGTCGTTCGTATTAATGTTTATAACCCCTCCGGCAAATTCACCGGGCATGGAAGGAGAAGCCGTTTTGTAAACAGTTATGCTGTTGAGAATGTTGGAAGGGAAAACATCAAAAGAAAAGGCTTTTCGGTCTGATTCAGAACTTGGAAGTGGAGCACCGTTTAACAAGGCAAAATTGTAACGATCGGATAGTCCCCGGATTACCACGAATTTGTTGTCTTGTATGCTGGCACCTGAAATACGTTTTAAGACATCAGAAACTTTTGAATCGGGTGCTTTTCGGATGTCCTCTCCACTGATTCCGTTGGAAACAACCTCATTGTTAAATTGAACACGCAAAAGTTCAATGTTTCCGTCTTTTTTCACCTTTCTAGTGACCACTACGGGTCCCTTGACCACGTCTGCTGGCTCCATGGCAATGTCCAAGGTTTTGGTTTCTGCATCGCCTATGGGAAAATCCACTAATTGGTAAACGTTAAAACTCGATGCTTTCACCTCGAGGGTGTACTTTCCTTTCGTAATTCCGCTCAGGATGTAGGCACCGTTTTCATCGGAAAGGCATCTTTTATCGGTACCAACAAGGGTGATTTTGGCTCCCATGAGTGCTTCACCGTTGGTGCCGTCTTTAACGATACCCTGAAGAGTGCTTTGAGCGTAAATCGGGGCAAGCCCAATGAGAGCCAATAGAGAAAATAAGATGGTTTTCACGTCAAAAAGTTTGTGCAAAATTCCACTGAATCTTTCGCTATACCGTTAACACATTGTTATGCTAGCGTTAAATGTTGCTTTCAACTGATTCGAACAATCATGAATGCAGATTTGGTAAAACGGCATACTGGTCTTACATTTATTCAAATTTTTTTAAATCATGCGTCATTTTACCTTGCTATTTATCATTGTTGTTGGTTGCTTTCAATTTTCCGTTGTTCGAGCTCAATTGGTGAAACCGGATGATTCAGGAATTTATATTTTAGCTCAACAAGGGGCTTCCTACTTTGCTAAACTTTCCTTGCAATGTACCGAAACAAAATCTCCACACATGGTGGATAGAATGTCCTATAAAGAAAAAGATCCGAGTAAAATTTGGCCGTCTTTTTACGGTTGTTATGATTGGCATTCGTCGGTGCATAACCATTGGTGCTTGGTTAAATTGCTTAAGCTTTATCCGAATCTACCCGAGGGTGAGGAAATCCTAGATCGTTTAGATTTTGCTTTCAACAAAGACCATATTTTAGTTGAAACCCAAAGGGTAGCTTTGATGGAAAAGGGAGATTTCGAATTTCCTTATGGCCAAAGTTGGTTTTTAAAATTGGCCGAAGAATTATCCGGTTTGGATCACCCCAAAGCCAAGACTTGGTTGAAAAATTGCAAGCCTTTGTTGAAAGTTATTGAAGAAAAGCACCTTAATTATTGGCCTTCAATTAACGAAGTACGCTTTTCGGGCAGCCATGACAGTCCTGCATTGGGCATTTCCTTTGCCTTAGATTATGCACGCACCTTTGGTCGAAAAAAATTGGAGATGGTATTAATTTCAGCTGCGCGAAGATTTTATGCAGAAAAAACCAACGTTCCTTTAGATGCCGAACCCTTTGGTTGGGACTTTATGTCGGGCTATTTGTTAGTGGCAGACCTGATGCGCAAAGTGTACGATGAAAAAGAGTTCAATGCATGGTTAACGACTTATGCACCTGGATTAATGGATCTTGGTAAAGTGCAAGAAGCCCTCATCATAAAACGGGAAAAAGTGCACACCGGCATGAAATCCCATTGGGATGGTTTTCATTTGAACCGCATTTGGTGCTTAAACGGGCTCATGATGGACCTACCCAACCTTGACCCATCGTTAAAGGCTGCTTGGGTTTCGCAAATGAATGCCATGTGGGATTACGCTCAAGAGAGCATCGGAAAGGGCAACTACGACGTAGATCATTGGTTATCTTCTTTCTCCGTATTTGCCCTTCATGGATACCGTTAATCGCGCTATTCGATTACAATTTTCATTTCTACGCGACGGTTTTTAGCTCTTCCTTCCGAAGTGGTGTTGTCGGCCACGGGTTTTGTTTCGCCAAAGTACTCCACCAACAATCGTTCGGGGCCAATACCTTTGGTAACCAAGTAGTTCTTGACCGCTTCTGCACGTTTTTTCGAAAGAATTAAGTTCGAATCATCGTCGCCCACGTTGTCCGTATGTCCAGAAATTTGCAATTTCCACGTGGGTTTTTTACCGAGCACTTCTGCAAGCTCATCTAACGAGGCATAGGATCCTGCAAGGATTACATCCTTTCCAAGTTCGAAACCGAGGTTGTCAAAAGCTGTTTTTAACACTTCGATGACTTCTTTTTCAATCACTGGACACCCATTATTACTTTTAGGTCCTGGAGTATTAGGGCAATCATCGTCCTTATCCAAGAGTCCATCGTTGTCCGAATCCTTGTATGGACAACCTCCGTTTTCTTTTGGCCCCGGGGTATTGGGACATCCGTCGTTTCGGTCGAGGATTCCATCCCCGTCCGTATCCGGCCACGGACAACCTCGGTTTTCGGCTGGACCAGCAACGGTTGGACATTCATCGATGTAGTCAAAAAGTCCATCGTTGTCCGTATCAGGACATCCTTTATTTTCTTTAGGCCCAAAATTATCAGGGCATAAATCCTCCAAATCTGTGATGGAATCACGATCTCGATCAGGACAGCCTTTCATGTACAACTCTCCTGCTAAATCGGGGCACTGGTCTTTTGGATCGATGATTTTATCCCCATCGGCATCAGGACATCCTTTAAACTCCGGAATTCCGGCAAGGTCTGGACAATCGTCGTACTTATCCATGATTTTATCCCCGTCGCGATCGGGACATCCTTTGAATTCCGCAAGTCCAGGTTCTTGTGCGCAATCGTCCATGGAATCGGGTATGCCGTCGCCGTCCGAATCAGGACACCCCTTGAAGGACCATAAACCGGGCACATTGGGGCATTCGTCCATTTTATTCGAAACCTTGTCCTTATCGTCGTCCTTAACTTCTCCGTAAAGCACAGGAATGCGCAATCCTGCAAATACCTCAACTCCTTTTACCTTTCCTCGAGCTAGCAGGGTTCGGTAATCCGTAATACCTACCGTAAGCGGACCTAATCGCGTTGCAATGCCCGCTCTTAAACCTGAATATTTATTGTAGGACAAGGGGAGATGTAACCCAATACCCGCTATGTCAAAACTTGGCGTAATGCTAAACTGGTTCGGGACTTTAACTTTTGTATCGGTTTTTTTACCGATGAGGTTGATCATGGTGGTTGCATTAACATAAAATCCTTTCCAAATATGGTAATCAAATTGTAGGCTAAAGGCACTAGGAGTGCGCATGTAAAAGGTTGACGCGGTGTCTTGGGCAGCAATCCAATCTTGACCTGGGCTGTTAATTAAAGAATCAATAACTTGGTCAAATTCATACAAATTATCAGCAGACTCAAATACGGTGAGATTGAATGGATTGGTTGATCGGACTGAAAAGTTTCTGCTCAAGCCACCTTTTTGAAATCGCATGCCACCTAGGTCGAGAATGGAGGCTCCAATACGCATTTTATACTTGTTTTTATGCCTAGCCCAAATACCCGTTTCACCGTCCATGTCGTACTGATAGTTTTCATACCCTTGCCTCCATTCATATACTGCACCGATGTCGACCCCAACGCCCCAATTGGAAGCTCTTTGAAAATAATTTTGAGAAGTACCATTGATGTAATCATCAATATTCTGGGAATATCCGTAGTTAAAATCCCCTTGTAACAGGAAAGAGGTATCCGAATTTTTAAGGTTATATTCAAAATTATTAGTGTAAAAATAGGCAGCGGTATTGCCACTCAGCAATTTCAAAGAACCTCCTGCTTTAAGAAAATGCTCACCCTTATCCAGTACCACTTGTCCGTAATTAAAACCGTATTCTGTCCATGTAAGGTGGTTAACATTGAATAATTCTTCGTTGAGTTTTTGGTTCCAAAGTTGCGAGTAATCGAGGCTATTTTCCGCTAAAACGGCCAATTTGGGATCTAGGTTATCGACATTGGTTACCGACCGCACTCGAGCAAATAGTCCGAGGGCTATTTTTGGACTAATGTGGAAATTGAAGTTCAAAATATCGGCTTGAACATTATTGAATAGTCCAAGAGTTCCTTTGGAATCTTTGTTGTAGTTTCGGATTAAAAAGCGGTCTTCGAAGGTTGAATCTGGACTCGCCCAATTGCTGTAGATAGTGCTATCTCCGAAGGATTTATTCCACCAATATCCCCCATTTCCTTGAGCATTCCGCATGGCCTTAGCGTCGAAATAGCCAAAATTCTGATAGGCGTTTAAGTTCAATCCAACCAGATTGATGTCGACCACAAAGCGCCCGTCCACAAAACTTGCGGGTTGCAATTGGATGCCCATGATTCCCGCATAATTGCTGGTGGAAACACCCTGATAATTTTGGGC
>Ga0163212_1000210_pt1 | contig 24234 bp, 25 predicted proteins | sample Malawi_45m_30L_FD_113532 | JGI IMG/M metagenome (GOLD analysis project Ga0163212, IMG submission 113532) | Freshwater microbial communities from Lake Malawi, Central Region, Malawi to study Microbial Dark Matter (Phase II) - Malawi_45m_30L | ecosystem: Environmental > Aquatic > Freshwater > Lake...
CAACCGGGGGTGTGGGACAGACACCGGTTGATCCGGTCGAGTCGGGGGACTAGACTGCAGTTCGCCGTCAAACGGGTCCCGTGAGGCCCGAACGGAAGGACAACATGCTCCACGCACACATTGAGCCCGCGCACAGATGCCCGCGGGCTCGTCGTTTGTCCGGATCCGACTCACGCGACCCCCGATGACGGCGGCCGAGGTCCTCACTCGGGACCAGGTGGATCGGGCGATCGCGCGGATCGCCCACGAGATCGCCGAGAAGCATCCCGAGACCTCGTCACTCGTGGTGATCGGCATGCAGTCCGGCGGTGTCTGGATCGCAGAGCGGCTCGCCGGTCATCTCGCCCGCATCGCCGAAGCCCCACTCACCGGGTCGATCGATGTCTCGATGTACCGCGACGACATCTCGATGAGGCCGGTGACGCCGGTGGCCCCCTCGCGGATCCCGGTGGATCTGGCCGGCCGCACGGTTGTGCTCGTCGACGATGTTCTCTACACCGGGCGCACGGTGCGTGCGGCCCTCGCCGCACTGAACGACCACGGTCGGCCCGGTGCGGTGCGCCTGGCGGTCATGGTCGACAGGGGACACCGCGAGCTTCCGATCAGGCCCGATTTCGTGGGCAAGAACATCCCGACCCACCTCGATGACGAGGTGTCGGTCGGACCAGAGGGTGTCATCGTGGCAAGGCCCGGGGCCGACGCATGAAGCACCTCCTCTCGACGCACGACCTCGACGTGCCCACGGTCGCTGCGATCATGAATGTCGCCGACCACATGAGCGAGATCAACGCGCGCTCGGTGCCCAAGGTGCCGGCGCTCCTCGGCCGGACGGTCGCGAGCGTCTTTTTCGAGGATTCCACGCGCACTCGGGTCTCGTTCGAGACTGCGGCCAAGCGACTGTCGGCCGACACGATGTCCTTCAGCGCCTCGACCTCGAGCGTCAACAAGGGAGAGAGCATCCGCGACACGATCGAGACGCTCTCCGCGATCGGAGTCGATGCCTTCGTGGTGCGACATGCATCCAGCGGCGTGCCCGTCTCGGTCACCGAGTGGACCGATGCGAGCGTGGTCAACGCGGGAGACGGATGGCACCAGCACCCGACACAGGCCCTGCTGGATGCCTACACCATCACGCGTGAGCTCGGGACCGGCAACACGCTCGCCGGCGTGCGCGTCGCGATCGTGGGAGACATCAAGCACTCCCGGGTCGCCCGCTCGAACATCGATCTGTTCGTGCGGCTCGGGGCCCGCGTCACCCTGGTCGCACCAGGGATGCTGCTCCCTGCAGGGCTCGCCGGTCCCGGCATCACGGTGACGGATGCCCTCGATGATGTGCTTCCCGACGTCGAGGTGCTGTACATGCTGAGGGTCCAGCGTGAGCGAATGGATGCCGGTCTGCTCCCCGTCGGGGGTGAGTACTCGGCCCGGTTCGGTCTGGACGAACGTCGTGCCCGGATGCTCTCCGGTGATGCGATCGTCATGCACCCCGGTCCCATGAACCGGGGCGTCGAGATGGTCGTGGACCCGGCAGAACTCCCGGGCTCACGGATCCTCGCCCAGGTGCGCAACGGAGTCTCGGTGCGCATGGCGGTCCTCTTCCGCCTGCTCGGTGACGGACAACTGGGGGCATGACAGTGGCGAGACGACGGCAGAGAGGGCGGGTCACGCGGTGACGAAGAAAAACGGCGCGACGACCGGTGGGCGCTCGATCGTGATCAAGGGTGGAACGGTGGTGAATCGTGGTGGTGCCGCGAGGGCTGATGTGCTCGTGGTGGACGGCCTCGTGTCGGCGGTGGGGGAGGACCTCACGGGGGACGAGATCCTCGATGCGGCCGGATGCCATGTCTCGTCCGGCTTCGTCGATCTCCATGCGCACCTGCGCGAACCCGGTCGGGAGGAGGCCGAGACGATCACCACCGGGACGCGAGCCGCCGCACTCGGTGGCTACACCGCGGTGGTGGCGATGCCGAACACCGAGCCGGCCCAGGACTGTCCCGAGGTCGTCGCCTTCGTCAAGGCGCGGGCGGCCGAGGCGGGATGGTGCGACGTCCACCCTGCGGGCTGCATCACGGTGGGGCGTCTCGGCAAGGTGCTCGCCGCTTTCGAGACCCTGGCGTCGGTCGGGGTTCGGATCTTCACCGACGACGGCAACGGGGTGCAGGATCCGCTCATCATGCGCAGGGCGCTGGAGTACTCGCGCCACCTCGGGATCACTCTCGCCCAGCACTGCGAGGTGGCGCGACTCACCGAGGGCGCGGTGATGCACGAGGGTCAGTGTTGCTCGGCGATGGGTGTCCCCGGGTGGCCGGCGATCGCCGAGGAACTGATGCTGCACCGCGACATCGAGCTCGTGCGCCTGACCGGCGCGCCGATGCACTTCCTGCACCTGTCCACCGCCGGCAGTGTCGACCTCGTCCGGCGCGCCAAGGCCGACGGTCTCCCCGTGACGGCCGAGGTGGCGCCGCACCATCTCGCGCTCACCGACGAGCTCCTCCGCGGATTCGACCCCGTCTTCAAGGTGAACCCCCCGTTGCGCACCGCGGCAGACATCGCTGCACTGCGTGCCGGTCTGCTCGACGGCACGATCGACGCGGTGGCGACCGACCACGCACCACACCCGCAGCACACGAAGCAGATGCCACTCGACTCTGCCCCTCCCGGGATGCTCGGTCTGGAGACCGCGCTCGGCGTCGTGTTGACGGCGGTGTCCCCCGATCCGGTGCGGGTCGTCGAGACCATGTCGTGGAACCCCGCGCGCATCGCCGGGATCGGTGCCGAGCACGGACGCCCCATCGCCCGGGGTGAGCCGGCCAATCTCGCTGTGTGGGACAGCTCGCGGGTCTGGACGGTGGACCGCGCGTCGCTCGCGAGCAAGAGCCGCAACACGCCATTCCATGGCATGGAACTGCGCGGGAGGAACGTCCACACACTCCTGCGCGGACGAGTCACCGTCCGTGACGGCATCGCGCAGGAGTCAGGACACTCACGATCGATCGGCAGTGGGGGTGGACGGTGACTGGGCCCGTCGCGTCGGCGTTGGTCCTCGAGGACGGCAGCGTCTTCGAGGGGGAGGCGATCGGAGCGGTGCCCGAGTCGGGAACCGCCTCCGGTGAGGTGGTGTTCAACACCACGATGACTGGATACCAGGAGGTGATCACCGACCCCTCCTATGCGGGCCAGATCATCACGTTCACGTCCACCCACATCGGAAACTACGGAGTGACTGCGCTCGACGACGAGGCCCGCACCGTGCACGCGCGCGGCGTGATCGTGCGCGAGATGTCGCGCAGACGCAGCAACTGGCGCAGCGAGGACGACCTCGACGCGATGCTGCGCCGGCACGGGCTTCCCGGCATCGCCGGTCTCGACACTCGCCGACTCACGCGGATCCTTCGGGAGTCGGGTTCGTTGCGCGGGGCGTTCGGTGCGGCATCGGAGTCGGATCTGCTCGTGGCCGCGCGCGCCGAGACCGGCACCTCGGGTGTAGATCTCGTGTCGCAGGTGACCACACCCGTGCGTTACGAAGTCGCAGGAGGGCCATTGCGCGTGGTCGCCTACGACTTCGGAATCAAGACCTCGATTCTGCGCTGCCTGGCCGAGGTCGCCACGATCACCGTGGTGCCGGCATCGACACCGGCCGACGAGGTGCTGGCGATGAGCCCCGATGGGGTGTTCCTCTCGAACGGCCCGGGAGATCCGGGGATGGTCGCAGGTGCCTCTGCGGCCATCTCGTCGATCGTCGGTGCGGGTGTGCCCACCTTCGGGATCTGTCTCGGACATCAGCTGATGGCGCTCGCGCTCGGCGGTCGCATCTTCAAGTTGCCGTTCGGTCATCACGGTGGGAACCACCCGGTGCGCGACATGGTCACCGGTTCGGTGGAGATCACGAGCCAGAACCACAATTTCTGCGTCGATGCCGACTCGCTCTCGGGCAATGCCGACATCACGCACGTGAACCTGAACGACGGGACGAACGAGGGGATGCGCGTGCGCGGTCACCGCGCATTCAGTGTCCAGTACCACCCCGAGGCCGGACCCGGACCGCACGACTCCCGACACCTCTTCGCGCGCTTCGCCGCAGAGATGACCGCCCCGACACCGAAGGGATCGGTGCGCTGATGCCCCGCAGGGATGACATCGAGACCGTCCTCATCATCGGCTCCGGGCCGATCGTCATCGGTCAGGCGTGCGAGTTCGACTATTCGGGCACGCAGGCCTGCCGGGTTCTGCGCAGCGAGGGGTACCGGGTGGTGCTCGCGAACTCGAATCCAGCCACGATCATGACCGACCCAGACTTCGCGGACCGCACCTACATCGAGCCGCTCACGCCCGAGATTCTCCTCAAGATCATCGAGCGCGAGAAGCCCGACGCCGTGCTGCCCACGCTCGGGGGGCAGACCGGGCTCAACCTGGCCATGGCCCTGCATGGAAGGGGGTTGGTGGGTGTGCCGGGGACCCCGGAGTTGATCGGTGCGAACGCCGAGGCGATCGCCACGGCCGAGGATCGCGACCGCTTCAAACAGGCGATGCTCGAGATCGGACTGTTGGTGCCCCGGAGCGGGATCGCACATTCCATGGAGGAGGCCGAGCAAGTCCTCGCCGAGATCGGCCTGCCCGTCATCATCCGGCCCGCCTACATCCTCGGTGGTCGGGGCACCGGGATCGCGGAAAGCCGGGAGGAGTTCCGCAAGATCGCCGCCAACGGTCTGGATGCGAGTCCGATCCGGGAGATCCTGATCGAGACATCGATCGTGGGCTGGAAGGAGTACGAGCTCGAGGTGATGCGCGACCGTGCGGACAACTGCGTGATCATCTGCAGCATCGAGAATCTCGACCCGATGGGCGTCCACACAGGTGACTCGATCACGGTTGCCCCCGCCCAGACGCTCTCTGATGTCGAGTACCAGGCGATGCGCGACGCGGCCTTCAAGTGCATCCGGAGAGTCGGGGTGGAAACCGGCGGGTCGAACGTGCAGTTCGCCGTGAATCCCACAGACGGGGAGATGGTCGTGATCGAGATGAACCCCCGGGTCTCCCGTTCCTCGGCGCTCGCCTCCAAGGCCACCGGCTTTCCGATCGCAAAGATCGCCGCCAAGCTCGCCGTGGGGTACACGCTCGACGAGATCCCCAACGACATCACGCGCAAGACACCGGCGAGTTTCGAGCCGACGATCGACTACGTCGTGACGAAGGTCCCGCGCTGGGCCTTCGAGAAGTTGCCCGGCACCTCCGGGGTGCTCGGGACCCAGATGCAGAGCGTGGGCGAGGTGATGGCGATCGGTCGAACCTTCCCCGAGAGCCTGCAGAAGAGTCTCCGCTCGTTGGAGCAGGGTCGCTGGGGCCTGAACGCTGACCCCGGGGAGTCCCGGCTGGCATCCATTGACGACGAGACACTGCTCGCCATGGTCGCGATCCCCACGCCCGAGCGCATCTTCCAGGTGGGGGAGGCCCTCCGGCGCGGTCTTGTGTCGCATGTGCAGCAGGCGACCCGCATCGACCCGTGGTTCATCGACCAGATGGCGATGATCGTGGAGGAGCGGCTCGAGATCGAGGGGCGCGATCTCGCCTCGATGGACAGGGCGGGGATGCGCCGCGCGAAGCGGCTCGGTTTCTCCGATGCCCAGATCGCCCACCTCGTCGGCTCCGACGAGGACTCGGTGCGGGCCCGGCGCCTCGAGCTCGGCGTGGTCCCCACGTACAAGACGGTCGACACCTGCAGCGCCGAATTCGAGGCGACCACCCCGTACCACTACTCGACGTACGAGGACGAGACAGAGGTGCGTCCGAGCGACCGACAGCGCGTCGTCATCCTCGGGTCGGGTCCGAACCGGATCGGGCAGGGGATCGAGTTCGACTACTGCTGCGTGCACGCGAGTTTCGCGCTCCGCGATGCTGGCTTCGAATCGGTGATGCTGAACTGCAATCCCGAGACGGTGTCGACCGACTACGACACCTCCGATCGGCTGTACTTCGAGCCGCTCACACGCGAGGACGTGCTGAATGTCATCGCCTCGGAGACCGCGGCGGCCGGTGGTCGACCGCCGCGGGTGATCGTGAGCCTCGGGGGACAGACGCCACTCAAACTGTCCGGGCTGATTCCGGTGGATCTCATTGCGGGCACATCCCCGGATTCGATCGATCTTGCCGAGGACCGCGAGAGGTGGAACGCGCTCTGTGAACAGCTGTCGATTCCACAGCCCCCCGGTGGAACCGCAGTCACCGTCGAGGAGGCGCGCAGTATTGCGGCCCGGGTCGGCTACCCGGTGCTCGTGCGTCCGTCGTACGTGCTCGGCGGGCGGGCGATGCAGATCGTCCACGACGACGCGTCGCTCAACCGTGCCATGGAGGAACTCTCCCGCGAGGGATCACTCGGTCGCGAGGGCGGCCTGTCCGCGGAGCGCCCGGTCCTCGTCGACAGGTTCCTCGCCGACGCCACCGAGGTCGATGTCGATGCGATCCGCGACCACACGGGCGAGGTGCTGATCGGGGGGGTGATGGAGCACGTCGAGGAGGCCGGCGTCCACTCCGGCGACAGCGCGTGCGCGATCCCGCCCCAGACGCTCCCGGGGTGGGTGGTCGAGGTGATCGAGTCGTACACCACCGCGATTGCCGATGCACTCGATGTGCGTGGTCCGATCAACGTCCAGTACGCGGTCTCGGGCACGACGGTCCACGTCATCGAGGCGAACCCCCGCGCATCACGGACGGTCCCGTTCGTGGCGAAGGCGACCGGGGTGCCGCTCGCGAAGGTGGCGAGCCGTGTGATGCTCGGGGCGACCCTGGCCGAACTGCGCACCGAGGGTCTGTTGCGGCCCCCGGTCGACGGGAGCCACGTCTCCGTGAAAGAGGCCGTGCTGCCCTTCAATCGGTTCCCCGAGGTCGACACCGCACTCGGTCCGGAGATGCGCTCCACAGGGGAGGTGATGGGGATCGATTCCTCGTTCGGCAGGGCATTCGTGAAGTCCCAGACCGCGGCGGGCACCGTGCTCCCCGAGGAGGGCCTCGTGTTCCTGTCGTTGAACGACGGCGACAAGCCGGCTGGTTTGGTCGTGGCGAAGCAACTTCGCCGTCTGGGCCTCGGGATCGCGGCGACGACGGGAACGGCGGCCTATCTCGCCAAGTTCGGCGTGCTGGTCGACAGGGTCGTGGGGAAAGTCTCCGAGATCAGGGGCGCCGCGGGGTCCCAGGCGACCCCGGGCATCACGATGGACAACGCCGTGGAGATGATCGCGAGGGGGGAGATCGCCTTCGTGGTGAACACCCCGCACGGTCGCGGGTCGCGCGAGGATGGTGAGGCGATCCGCAAGGCTGCGAACTCGAACCGGGTCTCCTCGGTGACCACGGTGGAGGCCGCATTGGCGGCGGTGAGCGGCCTGCTCGACCAACGCACCAGTGATGTCACGGTGAGGTCGCTCCAGGAGTACCACGGTCGATGAAGCCGGGGCGTCGCATCGATCCCTCCTCACTCGGTGGTGTGCGGGTGGGTGGTGTCGATCTCGCCAATCCCTTCATGACCGCGTCCGGAACCTCTGGCCACGACATCGAGTTGTCGGGTCACATGCCCGTGCATCGTCTCGGTGCGGTCGTCGTCAAGAGCCTCTTCGCCGATCCTTGGCCGGGCAATCCCGCACCGCGCATCCACATGACGCCGTCGGGAATGCTCAACTCGGTGGGCCTCCAGGGTCCGGGAGTCGAGGCATGGATCCAATCGTCGCTCCCGCGGTGCGAGAGCGCCGGGGTGAGGGTGGTCGCGAGCATCTGGGGACGCACGGTCGCCGAGTACGAGTCCGCCGCACGCGCATTGGCTTCTGTCGGCACGAGGATCGCAGCCGTCGAGGTGAACCTGTCCTGTCCGAATCTCGAGGGGCGCGCGGGCATCATCGCCCACGACCCGAGCCTGTCGGGGATGGTGATCGAGGCCGTCGTGCGCACCTCGGCGGTGCCGGTGTGGGCCAAGTTGAGCCCGAACACGGATCGAATCGTCGAAGTCGCGGTGACGGTCCACGACGCGGGGGCAGCCTCGCTGACGCTCGTCAACACCGTGCTCGGGATGCAGTTGGATCCGTTCTCGGGTCAGCCGAGCCTCGGTGGCGGTGGGGGTGGCTTGTCCGGTCCGGTCATCCACCCGGTCGCGGTGCGGGCGGTCCACGACGTCCGGACCGCTCTGCCCCGAGTCGACATCGTCGGGGTCGGGGGCATCGCATCGGGTGCCGACGCACTCGAGATGATGCGCGCGGGTGCGACGGCGGTGCAGATCGGCACCGCGACGTTCCTCGATCCGGGTGCACCGTGGCGGATCGCGTGCGATGCAGCCCGTCTTTTGCACCGTCATGGTCATTCGTCGTGGAGCGAGTTCATCTCTGCGAGTCACTAATCTCTGTCCATGTCGAACCGCGATGCCGACCTCGCGACTGTGGGTCGCATGCGTCGCGCACACGCCGAGATGGTGGTGATGTCCCGCGAGGGTCGTCTCGCGGACGCTCTCGCAGAGACCGACCCGCACCGTCTCGGGACCTACGTGGTCAAGATCCTCGATGTCGCACCGGGTCTGGGAAAGGTGGCGGGCCGGCGGTTGCTCGGGAGGCTCGGTGTCCCGGCCTTTGCCAGGGTGGCGGACCTCGACGATCGAACACGGGAGACGATTCTCGCCGAGGCCGAGCGCGCTGTCGGGGTGATCGACCCATGACTGGGTTGATCGTGATCGTCTCCGGTCCTGGCGGAGCGGGCAAAGGGACACTGGTCGAGTCGCTGGTCGCTCGCGACCGGACCCTGTGGTTGAGTCGGTCGTGGACGACGAGGGCGCGCCGCGACGGAGAAGCCGAGGATGCCTATGTGTTCGTGGACCGCGCGACGTTCGAGTCGCGCGTTGCCGAGGGCGGGTTCCTGGAATGGACCGAGTTCCTCGGGAATCTCTACGGATCGCCGGTGCCACAGGAGAACCCGGGCCGCGACGTCGTGCTCGAGATCGAGTTGAACGGTGCCGAGCAGGTCAAGGCGCGACACCCCGGGGCGATCATGGTCTTCGTGGCGCCACCTTCCCGGGAGGAGCAGCAGCGGCGTCTGGTTGCCCGTGGCGACTCCGAGGAGCATGTCGTCGAGCGGCTCCGCAAGGCCGAGGAGGAGGAGGCGAGGGGCTCCCGGCAGGCCGATCTGGTGGTGGTCAACGACGACCTCGACCGGGCCGTGGCCGAGGTGGAACTCTTCATCGGTGCGGCACGAGCTGCCCGCCGATAGCCTCTGGTCGCCATCGGAGGTTGCGATGTCCCGTCAGCACGACTCAATGATCCACCCGAACATCGAGCAATTGCTCGCCCAGGTCGACTCCAAGTTCGGTCTCGTGACGCTCGCGTCGTACCGCGCGCGCGAGATCAACGACTACTTCAACCAGTTGGGCGAGGGTCTCGGCCACATCATTCCGCCTCAGGTGTCGTCGGTGGCGCGCAAACCGCTCTCGATCGCTTTCGAGGAGATCGCCGCGGAGAAGATCATCAAGATAGAGAAGCTCCCCGAGGACGAACTGGTGGGTCTCGAGGCTGAAGCCGCCGAGATCTTCGGCGATCCGGAGGGCGAAGCAACCAGCGCGTCCGACGACCAGACCGACGAACAGGCCTGAGTCCCGGTCGTCCGCCGGGGGAGACGATGGATCTGTCCGTCCTCGAGGGACGTCGTGTCGTCCTCGGCGTCTCGGGCGGCATCGCGGCCTACAAAGCGGTCGAGGTGTGTCGCCTGATGGTTGGTGCTGGGGCGCATGTCGTGCCCGTCATGACGGCGGACGCCCACCGCTTCATCGGCGAGGTCACTTTGTCGGCGCTCGCAAGCGAACCGGTGCACACGTCGCTCTGGGATGACGCGTCGCCGATCCCGCACACCCGGCTCGGGCAGGACGCCGAAGTGATCGTCGTCGCGCCCGCCACCGCGCGGATTCTGTCGGCCTACGCCACCGGATCCTCGGAGGATCTCCTCACGGCGACGCTCATCGCCACGCGTGCACCGGTGGTGGTCTGCCCGGCGATGCACACCGAGATGTGGGAGCACCCGGCCGTGCAGGACAACATTGCCCTTCTCCGGGCGCGGGGGGTCACGGTTGTGGATCCCCAGTCGGGTCGGCTCGCCGGCGGCGATCTCGGTGCGGGGCGACTCGCTGATCCGGCCACCGTTCTGGCGGCGGTGTGCGCAGTGCTCGCACGGGGGCGGGATCTCATCGGCCTCTCGGTTGTGGTGACCGCCGGCGGCACGCGAGAGCCGATCGATGCGGTGCGGATGATCGCGAACCGCTCGAGTGGACGTCAGGGTCATGCGATCGCAGATGCGGCCTCGCGCAGAGGCGCGACGGTGACGGTGATCACGACAAGCGACCTGGCGACGCCGCCGGGCGCAACGGTCCTGCACGTGGAGACCGCCCAGCAGATGCACGATGCCACCCTCGAGGCTGCCGAGACGGCCGATGTGGTCGTCATGACCGCAGCGGTCGCCGACTTCCGACCCGTCTGTGCGTCGGCGGGCAAGATCAAGAAGCGGGACGGGATCCCCGAGATCGTGCTGGAGAAGACCCCCGACATCCTCCTGGCTCTCGGTGAGCGGAAGCGCCCCGGTCAGACGATCGTCGGGTTCGCGGCCGAGACCGATGATCTCGTGGCCAACGCCCGACAGAAACTGGAGCAGAAGCACGTCGACCTGGTGGTGGCCAATGATGTGTCGGCTCCGGGCGTCGGATTCGGGCTCACCACCAACGCGGTGACCATCCTGGGAGCGGACGGCACGTGCTCGGAGGTTCCGCTCGCGGACAAGGGCCTGATCGCTGGCGCCGTTTTGGATAGCGTGATGAGGTTCCGCACCGGGAGGGAGACACAGTGAGAAAGTTCACGTTCACGTCCGAGAGCGTCACCGAGGGGCACCCCGACAAGATGGCCGATCAGGTCTCGGATTCGGTCCTCGATGCGATTCTCGAGAAGGACCCGAACAGTCGCGTGGCGTGCGAGACACTCCTGACGACGGGTCTGTGCGTTGTGTCGGGCGAGATCACCACCGACGCGTACGTGGACATTCCGATGATCGCGCGCCGCACCATCAACTCGATCGGATACAACGACGCCGCCTTCGGCTTCGACGGCAACACCTGCGGGGTGGTCGTCGCGCTCGACGCCCAGAGCCCCGACATCGCCCAGGGTGTCGACATGAGCGAGGAGCGCCGGGCGGGCACGAGCGGCGAGGACATCCTCAACGCCCAGGGTGCCGGCGACCAGGGGATGATGTTCGGTTACGCCTGCGACGAGACCCCCGACCTGATGCCGCTCCCGATATGGCTCGCGCACCGGATGGCTGAGCGCCTCACAGAGGTCCGCAGGAGTGGGCAGGTGCCCTATCTGCGACCCGACGGCAAGACCCAGGTCACCTTCGAGTACCAGGATGGCCGTCCGGTGAGGCTGACCACCGTCCTCGTCTCGACGCAGCACCGCGATGGAGTGAGCCGTGAGACCGAGATCCGTCCCGATCTGGTCGAGCAAGTGATCATGCCGGCGATCCCGGCACAATTCGCAGAGGATGGTCCCGCGATCTACGTCAATCCGACCGGCAAATTCGTGCTCGGCGGTCCGCACGCCGACACCGGACTGACGGGTCGCAAGATCATCGTCGACACCTACGGCGGCATGGGTCGCCATGGCGGCGGCGCCTTCTCCGGCAAGGATCCCTCGAAGGTGGACAGGTCGGCGGCGTACGCGGCTCGCTGGGTCGCCAAGCACGTCGTCGCCAGTGGTGCGGCGAGTCGTTGTGAGGTGCAGGTCGCGTATGCGATCGGCATGGCACACCCGGTGAGCATTCTCGTGGAGACATTCGGGACGAACACGGTCAGTGAGGAGTCGATCGAGGAGGCTGTCCGCGGCGTGTTCGACCTGCGGCCCGCCGCGATCGTTCGCGATCTCGAGCTGAAGCGGCCGATCTACGCCAAGACCGCCGCGTACGGTCACTTCGGTCGCAACGAGCCGAACTTCACCTGGGAGCAACTCTCCCGACTGGCGGACTTCAAGGCGGCCGTCAAACTCTGAGCGAATCCGGGCCGCGCTACGCCACGATCGTCCCCGACATCTCGGGGATCGACAAGGAGTTCGATTACCTCGTCCCCCCGACGATGGGCGACGTGGCACCGGGCGACCGGGTGCGGATCGTCCTGAACGGCCGGCGTGTCGCCGGATGGGTGGTCACGGTCTCTGACCATGCACCGTCTGGCATCGATCCCTCGCGCATCGTCGCTCTGTCGGCGCACTCAGGTCGGTCCGTGTCCCCCGACGTGGTGGATTTGACGAGTTGGATCGCCTCCCACTGGTTCGGTGGGAGGCGCGCAGTCCTCGTGTCGGCGTCGGCGCCGAGGGTGCGGAGCGTCGTCGTGCACCCGCGACGTGGTCGTTTCGCCCCAACGGGTTCCGATGACGCCGACGCCTGGAGCTCGATTGCCGAGGCGATGACATCGGCTGCCCGGGACGGCGGAGGGATGCTCCGGGTCCCGCCCCTCGTGTCCGCGTTGCCCGGCGTTCTCGCTCTCGCCGCGGACGCCCCGGTGCTGGTGGTGTGCCCGACCCTGCGCATGGCTGCCCTCGGTGCGGCGTGGCTGCGCCGGCGGGGCGCGCAGGTGGCTGTGATGCCCGACGACTGGGACGCAGCACGCGCTGGTGTCGACGTGGTGATAGGGGCGCGCTCGAGCGTGCTGGCACCGTGCACGCAGATGGGTGCCATCGTGGTGATCGACGCCCACGACGAATCCCTCAAGGAGGAACGCAACCCTGCGTGGGACGCGCTCTCGGTGGCGCTCGAGCGCGGCCACAGGAGTGCGATTCCGGTGATCGCAACCTCGCCGGTTCCACCTGCCGTGACGGGTGTGGCCCGCCCGGTCGGTGCGTTGCCGTCGTGGCCGCGGATCGTGACCGAGGACCTGTCGTTGTTGCCCGCGGCGGGGTCGCTCCTCGGATCGGGTCTGTTGGAGGCAGTGCGACGGCCGGGAGCGGGGACACTGTGCGTGCTCAACACCAAGGGAGGCGCGCGCCTCGTCTCGTGCCGCTCGTGCCGCTCGGTGCAGCGATGCGGCAAGTGTCGCTCGGCGCTCGTGCTCGCAGACGGCGACTTGTCGTGCCCGCGTTGCGCCGAGCAACACGGCGCGGTGTGCGTCGTGTGCGGTGGGGTCACCCTGCGGATCCTCAAGTCGGGCACGGGCGGGCTCCTCGCAGAAATCGCGAAGTCGACCGGCATCCGGGGGGTCGAGGTGACGGCTGAGTCCGTCGCCGACTCGCTGGTGGGCGGGGTGTTCGTCGGGACCGAGTCGATCCTGAACCGAGTGGGACACGCCGACACCGTGGTGTTCTGCGACATTGACCGCGATCTCGGCGTGCCGCGGGTGACCGCTGTGCGCGAGGTGCTGGCGATGGTCGCCAAGGCGGCACGAATCGTCGGGGCGGCGGGAACGGTCGTGGTCCAGACACATGATCCGGATCACCCCGTGATGCGGGCCCTCGCCGCAGCCGATGTGGACGCGGCCATTGCCGATCTGCTCGCCGCCGATCTCGAGTCGCGTCGCGCGCTCGGTCTGCCACCATTTGCGAGGGTGCTGCGCATCACGGGTGCGACCGGAGTGGAGGTGGGCTGTGTGCAAGTCCCCGACGGTTCAGACGTCGCACATGTCGCGGGGGTGATCGAGGTGCGCGCACCCGACGACGAGACCGCGCGCCTGATCGCAGACGAGGTGGCTCGTCGGTCCGCGACCGCGGTCAGTGTGCGGGCCGATCCGTCACGATTCTGACGAAGGACGCACGCGCAACACCCTGAAGCCCCGCGCGCTCGCCACACGCTCGGTGAGCCATCGTGCGAGCGAGTCGGCGCCGAGGTTCTTGCCCACGACGAGATCGGCGTGCCCGGCTGGATGGAGCCGATGGAGCCACTGCTCGAGCAGGGCGTGGAGGGCCTGCTTGCCGATGCGCACGGGGGGATTCGACCAGATCACGTGGAAACGAATCGCGGGATCGACCGAGTCCGGGCCGACGACGACGACGTTGTGGAGTCCGTTCTGCAGGGCATTGGTCCGGCACAATTCCCGTGCGCGTTCGTTCACCTCGATCGCGTGCACCGTGCACGTTGGGTTCGCAGCCGCGAGCCAGAGCGCGATCGGGCCGGCACCGGCTCCGAGATCGCACAGATGACTCCCCGCGGGGGCGGGAGGGAGGCGGCGACGGACCTCGGTGTCGAGGAGCACGGCCGTTCCCCGGTCCAGACCCCGACTCGCGAAGACCCCCGTGGAAGTCTCGACCCGGATGCGCCCCCGGGGGCCGTCGACCTCGTAGTGGTGCCGGACGTCGGCACTCGAGGTTGTCTCGCTGAAGTAGTGCTCGTCCGTCATCCCGACCGTCGGTAGCCTTTCAGATCGTGGCATACGACATTCGCACATTCGGAGATCCGGTGCTCGCCTCGGTCGCCGAGGACGTCAAGAACATCGACGGCAAGATCGTGCGGTTGTCGCAGGCGATGCTCCAAGCCATGTACCGCGCCCCGGGACTGGGCCTGGCCGCACCCCAGATCGGGGTCCAGAAGCAGATCTTCGTCTACGACATCGACGGAACGCCGACCACCCTCATCAATCCTCGCATCGTGGAGTCGAGCGGTGAGTGGCTGTACGACGAGGGGTGCCTGTCGATCCCGGGGCTGTACGTGGAGATGGTGCGTCCGAAGCAGGTTCTGCTGGCTGCGCTGGACCTGGAGGGCAACGAGGTCACTGTCGAGGCCGACGAGCTTCTGGCGCGGTTGTTCCAGCACGAACTCGACCACCTGAACGGTGTTCTCATGTTCGAACGCATGACGGCCGACCAGCGCGACGAGGCGATGCGCGAATACCGCAGGATTTCTGAGTCTGGTGCGTCGGGGGAGACCCGGCACATCTCGCTCAAATAGCCGGACCGGCCCGATGTCCTTCCTCGGGTCGAGGTCGATCGTCTTCCTCGGAACCCCCGAGCCCGCAGCGCGTGTGCTGGGCGATCTCGTCTCCGCCGGATTTCCCGTTTCGAGTGTCGTGACGCGCGCCGATGTGCGTCGTGGACGGGGTTCAACGGCGAGCCCAAGTCCCGTGAAGCGCGTCGCGATGGAGCTCGGCGTCGCCGTCCAGCACGACACCGCGGGTCTCGCCGGCTCCGCGCAGGGCAGTTTGCTCGGGGTGGTCGTGGCCTATGGTCGCATCATCTCTCCGCGCATTTTGTCGGTCGTGCCGATGGTGAACGTGCACTTCTCGCTGCTGCCGAGGTGGCGCGGTGCCGCCCCGATCGAGAGGGCGATCCTGGCCGGCGACGAGACGACGGGTGTGTGCCTGATGGACGTGGTCGACGAGCTCGACGCGGGGGGAGTGTTCGCGCGCGGGGAGATCCGGATCGGGGAGAGCAACGCCGACGAGTTGACGGAGCGCCTCACCGAACTCGGCTCGCAGATGTTGATCGACCTGCTCTCGGGCGATCTTGTCGTGCCCGCAGAGCAGCAGGGCGAGATCACCTATGCCGAGAAGATCACGGCCGGGGAGGGCCGGATCGAATGGTCCGACGATGCCAGAGCGGTGCTGCGCCGGATCCGTGCACTTCGTGCCCACACCACCGTGGAGGGGCGACGGATGATCGTGCACTCGGCGCTCGCCGTCGATCGGGGCACCCACGACGCCGCCCGGCCCGGTGACTGCGACGGCTCTGCGACAGTGGTGTGCGGATCGGGCGCGGTGCAGTTGGTCGAGGTGCAACCGGAGGGCAAGGGCACGATGGATGCGCGCGAATGGCGACGAGGTCGCAGGGAAGCCGTCGTCGCTCTCGGCTCGTAATGCCCACGGCGGGCGCTTGGGCCCACCGCTAGCCTCGCAGGGTGCTCAAGATCGTGCTTCCAAAGGGTTCGCTCGAGCAGGCGACCCTCGACGTCTTCGAGGCGGCCGATCTGCGGGTCGTTCGCTCCTCGTCTGTGGACTATCGCGCGACGATCGACGATCCAAGGATCGCCGAGGTGCGCATCCTGAGGCCCCAGGAGATCCCCACCTACGTGGCGGAGGGGGTGTTCGACATCGGGATCACCGGTCGTGACTGGATCGAGGAGACCGCGCGTGACGTCGTCAGCATGGGCGAACTCAGGTACTCGAAGGCGACGGACATGCCGGTGCGTGTGGTGGTGGCCGTGGCCAGTGACTCACCGGCGCGCTCGGTGGCCGACCTGGGCACCGGCGTGCGAGTCTCGACGGAGTACCCCGAGATGACGCGGCGCTACTTCGCGGCCCGCGGTGTCGCCGCCGACATTCGACTGAGCTACGGGGCATCCGAAGCCAAGATCCCCGACATCGCCGACTGTGTCGTCGACATCACCGAGACGGGTCGTGCCCTGCGTGCGGCCGGACTGCGGGTCATCGACACGGTGCTCACGAGCTACACGGAACTGATCGCCAACCGCACCGCATTCGAGGATGCCGGTAAGCGCCACGCCATGGAGCAGATCCGCACCCTCCTGCAAGGCACGCTCGAGGCACGGGGCAAGGTGCTGGTCAAGCTCAACGTCGTCGCGGCGAACTTCGAGCAGGTGGTCGGATTGTTGCCGTCGGCGAAGTCGCCGACGGTGTCACGATTGGCATCGGGTGATTTCGCAGTGGAGTCGGTCGTGCCGAAGCGGGGGATCAACACCCTCATTCCATCGTTGATCGATGCCGGCGCGACCGATCTCCTCGAGATTCCGATCTCGAAGATCATCCATTAGGCGCCCGGTGCCCGGTCGACGATGAGCGACGACTTCCTCGAGGGTTCTGTGGTGTCGTTCGACGAGCCCACCGGGCTGGGGACGGTCCTGCTCGACGACGGGAGTCGGGTGCCGTTCCACTGCGTCTCGATAGCCGACGGCACGAGGAGCATCGACGCTGGCACCAGGGTGCGCGTTCGGCTCGCGTTCCGGGTGGTCCGGGTCGAGGCGGTCGACATCAACCGCCTGTGATCAGTCCCGCGAACCCTGCGACCTCTCGACGAAGACGAGTCTGATGTTGGCGAGCGCGGCCACGAGCGTGTCGTGGTGCTCGCCGATCCGTTCCCCGAGACCCTCCACCAGCAGGGCGAAGGAGTCGATGGCCAGACGAGCCTCTGCGAGGCGGGGTGGCTCATCGGAGAGGTGGATCGCGGCCAATTCGAACAGCCCCATGGCGTGGTTGGCCACCACCACGGACGCGGGAGTCTGTGACAACCGACGACGGACCTCCGCCACGGCCTCGAGCGTTTCTGCAGCATCGTCTGGGATCGTGTTGTCCTGGCCCACCGAGCGGTACCCTAACGGGGTCAATTCAGCGAAGCGGGACTCCGGTCCCCACCGGTCAACCCCGGCAACGGGAGTGCGGCAGGTCGAGAAGGCGAGTGGCGGGTCCGCTCGTGCGTCTGCTTCGTGTGGTGGCACACAACAGAACACGAGAACAAACAAAGAAAGTGGACCAATTGCAGACTGAGGAGCAGCCATAGCCGCGCAGAACAACGAGCCCCGATACAACGAACGCATCAGGGCGCGCGAAGTTCGACTGATCGGACCCGACGGGAGTCAGGTGGGAATCAGGTCGACACAGGACGCGCTCACGATCGCGAGGGAGCTCGATCTGGATCTCGTGGAGGTCGCCCCGTTGGCGGTGCCTCCCGTGTGCCGGATCATGGACTACGGGAAATTCCGCTACGAGGAGGCCCAGAAAGCCAAGGAGTCGCGGAAGAAGACGACCCAGGTGACGATCAAGGAAGTCAAGTTCCGCCCCAAGATCGGCAAGGGCGACTTCGACACAAAGGTGCGGCACATGCGCGAATTTCTCGAGGAAGGACACAAGGTGAAGGTGACACTCCAGTTCAGGGGCCGCGAGGTCGCCCACCCCGAGCTGGGGTCGAGGATCCTCGATTCGGCCCTCGAGCAACTCGGTCCGCTCGCCAGGGTCGAGACCCAGGCCCGCCTCGAGGGACGCAACATGACCATGGTGCTCGTGCCGGACAAGAGGTCGGGCAAGAAGGCCACCGCGACCGACGAGCCGCATCCCGCGGCCGAGGCGGCCCCGGTGGGCGAGACGGGTCAACACGGCGGTCAGTGACCGCAGATCGATGAACAACCGGCACTAGACAAGGAAGAACACACGATGCCCAAGATGAAGACCTCCAAGACCGCCGCGAAGCGGTTCAAGAAGACCGGAACCGGCAAGATTCGGCGCCAACAGGCCAATCGCCAGCACCTGTTCGAGAAGAAGCCGAGCACTCGCACGCGTCGACTCGACCAGGATGTGGATGTCCATCCCGGCGACCTCAAGAAGATCAAGCGACTCCTCGCGGAGCGCTGAGCGGGGCCCGGTCGCGCACCGGGTTCATTTCAGACACGGACACGACGACACACGGAGACAAGACATGGCACGAGTGAAGAGGGCGGTCCACGCCCGCAAGAAGCACCGTTCGGTGATGGAGAAGGCGAAGGGCTACTACGGCAACAAGAGCCGGTCCTTCCGTGCGGCGAATGAGCAGGTCCTCCGTTCGGGCCAGTACGCATTCCGGGACAGGCGCGCAAAAAAGGGTGAGTTCCGGAGTCTGTGGATCCAGCGCATCAATGCCGCGTGCCGCCAGAACGACATGTCCTACAGCCGGTTCATCGCCGGACTCGGCGCCGCCGGCATCGAGGTCGACCGAAAGATCCTGGCCGATCTCGCGGTGAACGATCCACAGGCGTTCTCCGCCCTCGTGGCCTCCGCCAAGGCAGCGCTCGTCTGAGCGACCCGCGGCTCTCGCCGCGAAACCCGCGAGTTCGCCGTGCGAGGAGGCTCGCGACCGACCGGTCCGCGAGGCGCCTGGAGGGCCTCTTCCTGGTGGAGGGGCCCGTGTTGGCGGCCGAGGCCGTGGTCTCGCGCGTCGACATCATCGAGCAGTTCGTCCTGGCCCAGGGAGACGCCATCCCCGGCGTGGAGGCGCACGTGGTCGACGAACGAGTGCTCGCCTCGGTGTCCGACGTCGAGACCCCGAGGAGCCCGGTTCTCGTGTGCAGGATCCCGTCGAGGGTCGGTCTTGCCTCGGTCGAGGGGTGGGTGATCGTGGCCGACGCGGTGTCTGACCCCGGCAATCTCGGCACCATCTCCCGGTGCGCCGAGATCGCCGGCGCCGCTGCCCTCGTCGTGACTGGCGGTGCCACCGACCCGTGGTCGCCCAAGTGCGTGCGTGCCTCGGCGGGTGCCTCGTTCCATGTCCCGATCGTCGAGGTTGGCTCGCTCGCCGATGTGCGAGACGGGGGATTCACGGTTGTGGCGACGACCTCCCACGCGCGACCCGGTGGGGTCGGCTCGGGTGCGGGGCCACAGGTCATCACGATGGAGGAGTGCGATTTCTCCGGACGAGTCGCGGTGGTCCTCGGGAACGAGTCACGCGGAGTGTCCGCCGATGCTCCCGTCGATCGGTGGGTCACCATCGGCCATGTCGGACGGGGCGAGAGCCTGAACGTGGCGATGGCTTGCGCCATCTTGTCGCATCACATCTCCCGCGTCCGCGCCGGTCAGTGAGCCGAATCCTCCGCTGCGCGGCGGGTGCCCACGGCTAGCGTCTCCGTGTCGCCCGAGCCGGGGCAGAGCCGGTTCGGGACAGGGAAGAAGCACGATCACGACCATGGGCCGATCAGACGCGAGCCGGAACGACGACATCGAGGCGGCAGTCGGCGATGCCCTCGGTCAGATCGCCGGCGCGTCCACGCTCGAGGATCTCCGGGCGGTGTCGGCGGGACTCACCGGCAAGAAGGGTCGTCTCGCGAGGCTGAAAGCCGCGCTCGGCGGCATCGCCGACATCGAGGAACGAAAGACCCTCGGGATGCTCGTCAACGAGGCGCTGGCCAAGGTCACGGGGGCCGTGGCAGCACGTGAGGACGAGCTGGTGCGCACCTCCCTCGCCGCGCGCGTGGCTGCCGAGCGCATCGATGTCACCGAGATTGCTGTCGGCGCCGCGGGCTCAGAGCGTCGCGGCCGCCTCCATCTCGTGACTCAGGCGACGGAGAGGCTCGAGGATGTCTTCATCGGTCTCGGGTTCCGGATCGCCGAGGGTCCCGAGGTCGAATCCGACTTCTACAACTTCGAGGCACTCAACATGCCGCCTTCGCACCCGGCGCGCAGCATGTGGGACACCTTGTTCGTCGAGACCGATCCACCGGGGAGCGTGGTGCTGCGCACCCACACCTCTCCCGTGCAGATCCGCGTGATGCAGGAATGGCCACCACCCATCTATGCGGTGATGCCGGGGAGGGTCTTCAGGCGCGACACTCCCGACGCCACGCACATGCCCGTCTTCCACCAAATCGAGGGTCTCGTGATCGATCGTGGAATCACCTTCGCCGATCTCGCCGGCACCATCGAGGCCTTCACGAAGGCGTTCTTCGGCTCGGACTTCACGTCGCGCCTGCGACCGAGCTACTTCCCGTTCACCGAGCCGAGCGCGGAGTTCGACATCCGTCGTCCCGACGGATCCTGGATCGAGTTGGGTGGGTGCGGCATGGTCCATCCCCATGTGCTGCGGGCTGGGGGGCTCGACCCCGACGAGTGGAGCGGTTTCGCCTTCGGATTCGGGATCGACCGCATGGCCAAGGAGCGCCACGGAGTGGCTGACCTGCGGGAGATGTACTCGAACGACATCCGGTTCCTGGGACAGTTCCCGTGAGAGTCCTGTTGTCGATCCTGAGGGAGATGGCCGATCTCCCCGACGATCCTGATCGGATCTCGGGCGCCCTGAATTCGCTGGGGCTGGCCGTGGATTCGGTCGTGGTGTCGGGCGAGTCGGTGGCGGGTGTCGTCACGGCGCGCATCCTGCGAACCGAGAAGCACCCGGACGCCGCCAGGGTGACCCGCTGCTGGGTGGACGCGGGTGACGGTGTCGAGCGCCACGTGTGGTGCGGTGCGACCAACATGGGCCCGGGTGACATCGTCCCCCTCGCCACCGTCGGGACCGTGATGCCAGACGGTCGCGAGATCGCCCGGCGCGCGATCATGGGGATCGACTCCGAGGGCATGTTGTGCTCCGGTTTCGAACTCGGGCTCTCCACGGATTCGGCGGGGTTGTTGGTCATGGACCCCTCGACACCGATCGGGCGGGACCCTCTCGTCGTGCTCGGGATCGAGCGCGAGGTGGTCTTCGAGATCGACTTGACACGCAACCGCCCCGATTGCTGGGGCCATGCGGGGGTCGCCCGTGACCTGGCGGCGCACTTCTCGGTTGCGTACCGCGGGCCGACACTCGACGACGTCCCGAACGGTCCGCCCCGCAGCGCCCCGGTCACGATCGTCGCCGGGGACCGGTGCGCGATGTTCTCCGCATGGACGATCTCGGGTGTCGTGGTCGGACCCTCGCCCGCACGGCTCGTTCGCCGGCTCGAGTTGCTCGGGATGCGCAGCATCAACAACGTGGTCGATGCATCAAATCTCTCCATGCTCGAGACCAACCAACCCAACCACGCCTATGACGCCGAGGTGGTGGAGGCCTTCTCCGTGCGGCTCGCGAGACCCGGGGAGACGATCACGACCCTGGACGGCCAGCAGCGCACGCTCCACGCCGATGATCTGCTGATCTGCGACGCGATCGCCGACACCCCGGTCGGCCTCGCAGGTGTGATGGGGGATCTCACCTCCGAGATCACCGCATCGACCACGACCCTGAACCTGGAGATCGCGTGGTTCGATCCCGATGGGGTCCGCTTCACCGCCCAGCGCCATGGGCTGCGAACCGAGGCCTCGATCCGCTTCGAGCGGGGAGTCGACCACAACGGCCATCGTGACGCGGCTCGCCGGTTCATGGTGATCCTGCGCGAGAGCTGCCCGGACGCCGTGCTGCACTCGGCCGAGTCCGTGGTGACCACGGACCATCTGCCGGCCCCGACCGTCATCGGCGTCGATGCCGCGCGAGTGTCGGCGCTGCTCGGTGCGAGCTTCGATGCCGCCTCCATCGAGTCGTTGCTGGCGCCGATCGGATTCGGCTGTCGCACCGAGGGCGACACGGTCCACGTCGTGGTCCCCTCGTGGCGGCCCGACTGCGCCATATGGGTCGACATCGCCGAGGAAGTCGCGCGTCACCACGGCTACGAACGGATCGGCAGGACCACCCCGAAGTCGGGTGCGCACGGGCGTTTGTCGACTTTCCAGATGCGCCGGCGCACGGCACGCCAGGTTCTCTGCGGACTCGGCCTCGACGAGGCGATGCCCTCGCCGTTCCTCGCACCCGGCGATCTCGCCCGCGCGGGGTTGGACGAATCGGGCACGTTGCGACTGGCAAATCCCTTGGTTGCCGAGGAGTCGGTCCTGCGCACATCGCTTCGGCCGGGAATGCTCGCGGCCGCAGTGCGCAATGCGTCGCACCGCGCCGAGCGCATCGCCCTCTTCGAGATCGGCCATGTCTACCCCCGTGGTGCCGGAGCTCTCCCCGACGAGTCAGAGTGGTTGTGCGCGATCACGGTCGGCGTGGGAGTCGAGACTGCGATTCGCCAATGGTCGGTGCTCTCGGGTGCTCTCGGTGTGGGTGCGATGCTCGATCAAGCAAGGGTTCCCGACGGGTTGCACCCGGGCCGGTCGGCGTCGTTGACGCGCGGCAAGACCACCATCGGTCATGTGGGGGAGATCGATCCGGGTGTGTTGCACGGGATCGGACTGGCCGGTCCGGTGTCGTGCCTCGAATGCAACCTGTCGGTGCTTCTCGCCGAGGACCCCAAACCGGTGCAGGCGGCGACTGTGAATCGGCTCCCCTCCAGTGATCTCGACCTCGCCTTCATCGTCCCCGACGAGGTCACTGCCGGTGCGATTCACCGCGCGTTGCGACAGGCCGGTGGTGCGAGCCTTGTGTCGTGCGTGTTGTTCGACTCGTTCCGGGGCGGCTCGATCGGGGAGGGATTCCGGAGCCTCGCGTTCCGTCTCCGTCTGCAGGGGTCGGCATCAACCCTCGACGACAAGTCTCTCGCGGGAATCCGCGACGCCTGCATCGCTGCCGCGGTCAGGCTTGGTGCACAGATCCGATCGTGATCAGTTGAGGGACGGGTCCGCCGGGATCCGCGCGAGTGCGGCGATGGCTCCGCCCTGGCGTTCGAGGACCCTGCTCCACAGGGTTGCGGGTTGCGTCGTGAAGACGTCGTCGGTGCGTGCGGGCACGATGATCCATCCGCCGGTCTCGGCCTCGTCCATCAGTTGACCGGGTGCCCACCCCGCGTAGCCCCTGAACATCCTGTGGCGTCGGAGTGGATCGGGGTCCTGCGCCATGAAGTCGATGCTCCGCACGAGCGCCGGCTCGCTCTCATCCTCGACGAGGCACACGAAGCCGTCGGGCTGGACAGGACCGCCGGAGAACACCGTCCCGGGCGGGGGTGCAGAGTCGAGCCATTGGGCAATGACCGTCGATTCGAGCTCATCTGCATCCACCGGTCGGTTGATCACCAAACCCATCGTGCCCTCGCTGTCGTCGTGGGCGAGGAGGAGCACCACCGACCGGGCGAAGTTGGAGTCATCGATGGCCGGGTGCGCCACCAGCAGGCAACCCGGTCCGGGGGTGACTATTGCATAATCATTCATGCTGTTGTATGATCATACGGTCATGAGACGGGTCGGCATCATCGGGGCATCCGGGTACACCGGGGCAGAACTGTTGCGTTTGTGCGCCCAACACCCGGATCTGGACGTGGTCGTGGCGACGGGGGACTCCCAGGCCGGGACGCTTGCGGCCTCGTTGTACCCCTCGCTCGCAGCCGCCTACCCGAACCTGGTGTTCTCGGAGTGGCAAGTGGATCTCATGGACGGCCTCGATCTGGTGTTTCTCGGGGTCCCTCACGAAACCTCCCTTGCTCTGGTGCCCCAGTTGGTGGGCAGGGTCGGGTGCGTGGTCGATCTCTCCGCAGCGTACCGTCTCAGGGACGCGTCGTTGTATCCGCACTGGTACGGATTCAATCACGATCAACCCGACATGCTCGCGCGCGCCGTGTACGGACTGCCAGAGCTCAACCGGGACGCACTCGTCGGAGCCGAACTGATCGCAACTCCCGGATGCTACGTGACGGCGGCGTCGCTCGCCCTCGCACCGCTCGTTCGCCAGGGAATCATCGACCCCGCCGGAGTGGTCGTGGATGCCGCGTCGGGTGTCAGTGGGGCTGGTCGGGCGTTGAAGCACTCCTCGATGTTCGCGACCGTGAACGAGGACTGCTCGGCGTACGGGTTGCTCGACCACCGGCACACCCCCGAGATGG
>Ga0163212_1000213_pt1 | contig 24111 bp, 21 predicted proteins | sample Malawi_45m_30L_FD_113532 | JGI IMG/M metagenome (GOLD analysis project Ga0163212, IMG submission 113532) | Freshwater microbial communities from Lake Malawi, Central Region, Malawi to study Microbial Dark Matter (Phase II) - Malawi_45m_30L | ecosystem: Environmental > Aquatic > Freshwater > Lake...
AGGCACCGTCGTCGTCGTGGACACCGCCGCGAGTGCACCGGGCGCAAAAGTCGGGGTCGTGGTTCGCGGCACACCGGACTGGCCCACCACGGTCGTCGCAGTAGCGGACAACCCCGCACTCGAACCAGGAACAACCGTCGTGGCCGACGCCACCACTTGAGTAGTCGTCGTCACGACACCAGCCGCCGTCGTGGTCGGCGCAATCGTGGTTGTCGTCGTTGATGTGGTTGTCGTCGTGGTGGTGGTTGTCGTCGTGGTGGTGGTTGTGGTCGGCACGTAGGTGACATAGGAGACGATGACGACCCCATCACCACCGGTGCCTCCGCGACCCTCGGCGTCTCCACCGCCGCCGCCACCGCCCCGGCCGTCGGTGCCATCGGTGCCATGGCACCGGTCGCATCGTGCGCCGTTGCCGCCGCCACCGGACCCACCGAGCCCACCGCTCGTCGCCGGACCCGCGTTCGAGTTCACACCTCCACCACCGCCACCGCCATAAGTGACGGGAGATCCGGTGATCGAGGAGGAGATCCCCTCACCCCCGGCGCCGCCGACAGTGGGGTTCAAGTCGCCACGCCCCGAGGAGGAACACGAGCTGAGCGGCGACCCGACGATCGGCCCACCGTTCTGACCCGCAGTCCCGGCTCCGCCGCCGCCGCCACCACCGCCGTACCAATCACAGTTCGACACGCCGCCCGCATTGCCCTGGCCGGCAGTGCCCGACTTCGCGGAGTGGTTCACGTCCTGACCATTGCCACCACCGGATCCACCAACAGTTCCCTGGTACCCATAGTTGCCGCCGCCACCTCCACCGGCGACGGTGGTCGCGCCGAATGACGAGTCCTGACCCACCGATCCCACAGTCGAACCATTGGCGAGCGTGCCGGCTCCACCCGCTCCGACACCCACCACGATCGATCCACTGATGGCCTGCGACGTGAGCGTGCGCACACCACCGGCGCCGCCGCCGCCACCGCCGCCACCGCCGCCACCGGCAACGAGCAGGACATCGGCTGACGTGATGTTCGCCGGCACTGTCCACGTGCACTCCCCGACCGAGGAGAATGTGAGGACAGTCCGCGATCCCACGGTGCTCGACGACGGGCTGCACGTGGGCATCGACGTTCCCGGGTGGCGAGCCCACACCGCCATGGTGCGGGGCACGTACCCGCTGCCTGTGCCGCTCGGGGTCACGTACCCGTTGTTGTTGTCGTGTCTCACGTAGACGGCGCTGAACGCCTGGCCGTCGGGACCCCAATCGAGTTGGTTGTTGATGCCCGGGTTGTTCACCAGGCCGTATGCGCTGCCATAGGCCACTCCGAAGGTCACATTGCGCACGAACATCTGCGCGGGGAGACCAGCCGATCCCTTCAGGACGTTCACGTTCACGAGCGATTGTCCGGCATTCGTGCCGCAGCGCGAAAAATCGGAACAACCGGATCCGGCGCCAGGGTTCGATGCAGCGCCAGTCAGGGTCATCGTCGATGCGTTGGGCAGGGTGAAGGAGATCGCATGGTCGTACGACAAGAGACCACCGGTGGGGAGTCCGCCCCCGGATGTCGTCCAGGTGATCGCGATGTCGGTGGCTCCGCGGACAAAGTTCACCGAGTTGAGTGTCGCCCTCCCCGTGCGGGTGGCGGCATTGAAGGTGCCCGTCGACGAGTCGAGGCGCCCCATTCTCCCGTACTCGCCGTAGCCCAGGAGGTACCAGTCGCCACCCGCAGTGGTGGTGTCGACATAGGTCGTTCCGAGGGAGTACACGCTCTGCACACCCGAGGAGATCCCGGTTGCGGGGGACGCACCACTGGCCACGGACACGAGGGGTGCCGCCAGAAGTGCCGAGATGGCCACGCGCCGAATCACGGCCGAGCGTGCGACGACGAGGGCAGCAGCCCGGGCCACAATTCCCAACACGGTGGATCCCCCGATCATTCGCTGTGAGACGCTACACCGCCGGGCTCGAGCCCGATCGAGCTGTGTCGCTAGCGCCCCCGGCAGGGATCGAACCTGCGACCTGCGGTTTTGGAAAGCGTTGCTCTATCCACTGAGCTACGGGGGCGGGGGATGGTGCGACATCTGGGGCGAAATTCACACCGCACGGCGCGTTCTCGGCTGAAAGATTATCCGTCGTCAGCCAACGCCGGAAGATGAGAAGTGAGTCCCTCGGGGAGTCAGTTTCTCAGGCTCGATATCAGCGCCACGGCCGACGAATTTCGCGTTCGTCCAGTGGGCGAACGACCGGGGCACGCCCGGGTGGTCCCCGTTCACCCAAGAGGCGCGGCATTTCTCCCGCTGGTTCGGCAGTGCCCCTTGGAGCCATGGGCTGATCGATCGGTCCCAATGGTTCTGTGCCGCGTGTTGACCGGAGGAGTTGGGGGGGCCATGCAGCTGGCGTCTCTGCGGACGCGGGCCTCAGTTGTGCGGAAAGAGGCGAACAGCATCCCACCAGAAACACACCAGTTGTGCGAGGATTCGGGGGGGCAATGAGTCCCCGCGCACCTTGATCGAATCGGAGAAATCATGCTCAGGAAACTCAAATCACTCGGCTACAGCGCCAATCTCTCGTACGCACTCGGATTTTTGTCCGTCATTGCGAGCATCGTCATCTGGTTCACGCAGGGTGGAGCGGGTTCTGGCGAGGACCAGGCAGCGGCGGAGCGATTCGGAATTTTCGTCGGCCTCTGGGCACCGACATTCATGGCGATCGGCAACGGCATCGACAATTTGCCCGACGAGAAGAAGTAACAGCTCCTCAATCAAAGCCGGGCTGCGCTGGCTATGAAGACGGCCAGCGTCACGGCGATCACGACGACGGGTGCGACGAGCTTCTTGGCTTGTTCCACGGGCAAAAGTTAGCCTTTTTGCGTGCATCAAATGCCCCACTCGTGATGACCGCCCTCCAGCACTGGGCCGATGCACTCCCCCGCTGGGGCATCCCCGACCACATCCTGCGCGCGGCACCCGAATCACCCTGGATCCACCCGGTCGCGAGCTTCACCCCGGGCGACGACGTCCACGTGGACACACCCTCGCGCTCCCGCGCACTGGAAGCCCTGCCCGCGGGAGGTTCGGTGCTCGATGTCGGGTGCGGTGGCGGGCGCGCGGCGTTTGGCCTGGTGCCACCGGCAACGACGGTCGTGGGCGTGGACCACCGACCGGAAATGCTGGATGTCTTCGCCGCACAGGCGACAGCCCGCGGTGTCGAGGCACGCACCATCCTCGGTGACTGGCCCGCGGTCGCCGATGCGACACCAGCCTGCGATGTGGTGGTCTGCCACCACGTGTTCTACAACGTGGCCGATCTCGGCCCGTTCGTGCGCGCCCTCACCTCACACGCCCGGGGGCGTGTCGTGGTGGAGTTGCCACAGCACCATCCCCTGTCGTCGTTGACCCCGCTCTGGCGCCAGTTCTGGGATCTCGAGCGCCCCGAGGCACCGACCCACCATGATGCGTTCGCTGCCGTGCGCGAGACCGGAGTCGATGCGCACATGGAGGAGTCCACACAACCACTCCCGGGTGGTGCGATCACCCACGAGCGCATCGCCCACACCAGGGTGCGACTGTGCCTCACCCCCGACCGGGACCCCGAGGTGCATGCCGCAATGGAGGCACACCGGGGCACGGAACGCTCCCTCGCCACCATCTGGTGGGACACAGATTCTCGGGTCACCTAGAACTCCGCTGGGTCTCCCATTCCCCACGATCCCACTCGGGGACGACGGGTCGACATTGACTAGCGTGACCAACATCGCGGGGCGCCCGGCGCACCGTGCATGGGGGAATCGACATGGCCTACGGGAGCGAGCGCACCGAGATGCCGCCGGTCACCGACTGGGTGAACGACTGGGACTGGCTCGACGACCAGTGGGGTGAGAACGCGATCGAGATCTGGAACTCGGTGCGCGAAGTGTGCCCGGTGGCGAGCACCGAGCGTTACGGGCGTGCGTTCATGCCCGTCACGATGGATGCGATCTACCAGGTCGCACACGACACCGAGAACTATTCCTCAGTGTGGGTGAACGTTTCACGACCAGATGCCCCGCGGTCGGCGGCACCACCCATCACGTCCGATCCGCCCGACCACCACGGCCATCGTCGGTTGATCCTGCCGACTTTCAGCCCGAAGAAGGTCGCACCCATCGAGGACGACCTGCGCGCGTTCTGCCGTCGACTGATCGCAGACCTCGACGGCCAGAGCGCGACCGATGCGGCGGTCAACTACACCCAGCACATCCCCGTTCACGGTATCTGCATCCTGACCGGCCTCCCCGAGGAGGACGCCGATCTCTTCCGCGACTGGATCTACAAGAACTTCCAGCTCGCACCGCGCGACAACACGATCCGACTGCAGGTGATGACAGAGATGAGCCAGTACATCAGCACGCTCCTGGAGGACAGGCTCAAGAACCCGCGCGACGACATGCTGACGATGATCGCCCACGCCGAGATAGATGGCCAGCCCGTCTCGTGGGACCTGAAGGTCGGCTACATCCGTCTGCAGATCGTGGCAGGCATCGACACGACCTGGAGTGCCATCGGCTCGGGTCTGTGGCACTTCGCCCAGAACCACGACCACATCGCGCGACTCGTGGCCGCACCGAACGATGACCCGCTGTGGCAGATGGCCAACGAGGAGGTGCTGCGCTATTACGCGCCCGTCACCATGGCGCGCAAGGTGCTGGCCGACACCGAGGTCTCCGGATGCCCGGTGCACGCCGGCGACCAGATGCTGCTCCCGTTCCCGGCCGCGAACCACGATCCCGCCGCCTTCGAGGACGCGCATGAGTTCCGGCTCGACCGCGCGAACAATCGCCACGTCGCCTTCGGACTTGGCATCCATCGGTGCGCGGGATCGAACCTCGCGCGCCTCGAGATGCTGGTCGCATTCCAAGAGTGGTTGCGTGCCTTCCCGCGCTACACCCTCGATCGGTCACGCAGGGTCACCTGGGCGAACGGCCAAGTGCGCGGGCCGCGGGAGATTCCCGTTCTGCTGAACCGCTGACCCACCGGGGGGCCGGGCCGATCGGCCCGGTCGGCCCCGTCGAAGAACCGGGGCCACGGTCCGGGCTCAGCGGCGGGTGATCCGGTCGAGTGCCGGTTCGACGGCGACGTTGTAGAAGTCGCATCGCGCCGGGTCCGCGAACACCGCGCACGCAGGATCGGCATCGATCGCGGCACGGGCGCGGCGCCACGACTCGAGATCCGGATACCGGTCGAAGGTGACGATCCCGAATGCGCGGCCGTCGCCCATGATCGTGCCCTCGCAGTCGAACCATTGCCCTGTCGATGCCCCGTGCGTGGCGGCGTGTGCACGCGCGGACTCGAGCGCGGCCACGATGGCACCCAACGACGAGCCGTCCGGCGACCGGTGCGCTCCGACGGCCACGATGCCGCGACCCTTGTCGTCGCTGCGGTAATCACCCGGCTCGACCCCGGCGCGTGGCTGGCACCCGATCACGAACGTGCGGTCCATGCCGGCGGCTTTGTGGACGTGCTTCTCCTTGAAATCGTCGCGGCGCTCCATCTCCACGAACGACCTGTGCGTCGCATAGCGCACCACCCCGATGCGATCCCACCGGGTGTCGGTGTTGCCGCGCTGGTCGAGGACGTCACCGTGGAACACCACCTGGGCGCCGATCCTGGCGAGGACATCCACCGGGGCGTAGCGGTCGTCGGCCTCGCGACCCGAGACCTTCTCGTCGGAGTCGGCGCCGTAGTCGGCGACCTCCTTGTACTTCATGTAGTTGACCATGAACACTGGGCCGTCGTCCTCGGGCGCCATGGTGAACATGCGCATGCCGTACTCGCGGTCGAGTTTTCCGTAGGTGTGGGCCACGCCCCTGCCCGATGCTGCGTCATTCGTCATCCGGTCTCCCGTTCCACTCGTGTCACTGGCGACCCATCTCGCTCCTGGCCTCGGCGGCAACGGCGTCACCGCTGCGCTGACCGGCCTCGATCACCACGGTCTCGAGCGTCCCGGTGTAGTGGTACGGCGCCTCGTAGCGCGTCGAGACCGGTGAGCCGTGGTCGTAGCCCACGCTCGGCCCCACCGACGACATCATCCTCATGTAGAGCACCAGGTCCGCCGAGCCCGCGCGCGCACCGTCGATCAACAATTCGACCGAGCCGGCCATCCCCTCGCCGCGGCACAACCGCACGGCGAGCTCGCAGCGACCGCTGGGCACCGGCACCGCCGACTCGACCACCGTGTGGTCGCCGAAGGCGTTGTAGTCGACGATGAATCGGCCACCCTGCACGAACATCGAGAACCCCGAGTTCTGCGTGCCGGTCGCATACAGCACGCCCTCGTCCGATTCACCGTGCACGACGGTCGCGGTGAGGACCACATTGCGCCCACCAAGTCCCGCCGAGGCCTGGCCGGGCATCGGCGACATCGGCGGCCGGTACACATAGCGCCGGCTCTCCGGGTGCGGCGAGTTGCGACGGAACCGCGCGCCGAACAGTGCGACGCCGCGGTCATCGAGGGGCAGCACCCCGTGGCGCTCTGCCTCGTCCCACCAGTGGGCGATCATGTCGGCGAGCTTGTCGGGGTTCGCACCGGCGAGGTCCACGCACTCGGACTTGTCGTGGGCAAGGTGGTAGAGCTCCCACTTCTCGCGCGCGTCGTCGTAGTCGCGGCCGGGAGTGTGCTTGAGCACCGCCTTCCACTCGTCGACCACGATGGCGAGGGATCCCCCATTCTCCATGTACTGGATCCGGTTCGTCGCCGGCGCGGCGGGGTCGGCGATCACGGATCGGAACGAGATTCCAGTCACCGGCAGCTGCTCGAATCCGCGGCGCTCCCGGGGCGGCTCGATCCCGACGATGTCATAGACGGTCGGCACGACGTCGGAGACGAAGACGAACTGGTCGCGCTTGGTGCCGCGCTGGTCGGCGGGGATCCCGTCGGGCCAGTGCATCACCATCGGCACGTGCACACCACCCTCGTGGGTGTTCTGCTTGTACCACTTGAAGGGTGTGTTGCCGCACTGTGCCCAGCCCCACGGGTAGTTGGAGTGGCTGTTGGGCCCGCCGATGTCGTCGATGCGTGCGATCGCCTCGTCGGGTCGCTCGATGATGCCGTTGAAGAACTTCATCTCGTGCATGACACCGAACGGCCCGCCCTCCTGGGAGGCGCCGTTGTCGGCGTGGAGCACGATCACCGTGTTGTCGAGTTGTCCGAGGCGACGCAGCCCCTCCACGAGACGGCCGATCTGGGCGTCGGTGTGGTCGAGGAACGCGGCGAACGCCTCCTGCAGTCGCGACGCGAGGCGCTTCTCGGTCTCGTCAAGTTCGTCCCAGGGCTTCACCCCGGGGTTGCGCGGGGCCAGGGGCGTGCCCGCAGGAATCACGCCGGTGGCGAGTTGCTTTTCGTACCAACGCTCGCGCACCACGTCCCAGCCCTCGTCGAAGCGACCGCGGTACTTGGCCATGTGCTCGGCGGGAGCCTGGTGCGGGGCATGCGTGGCACCGAATGCGACATACCCCATGAACGGGCGATCGGGGCGCACACCCTTGTAGTCGGTGATGATCCGCAGGGCCTGGTCGACGAGGTCCTCCGAGAGGTGGTATCCCTCGTCGGGCCCGGAGGGTGGTTCGATCGGGTGGTTGTCGGCCACGAGTTCGGGATGGAACTGGTCGGTCTCACCGTCGAGGAATCCGTAGAAGCGCTGGAAGCCGCGGGCGACGGGCCACTGGTCGAAGGGACCCGCGGCCGAGCACTGCTCCATCGGCGCGAGGTGCCATTTGCCCACGCAGAACGTGCCGTACCCGGCGTCGCCGAGCACTTCGCCCACCGTCGCGGCATGGTTCGAGATGTGGCCGAGTTGGTTCGGAAAGCCCGTGACGAAGTTCGAGACACTGCGCATTCCCACCGCATGCGGCGCGCGACCGGTCACGAGCGCGGCCCGCGTGGGCGAGCACAGCGGGGTGACGTGGAAGTTCGTGAACTGCAGACCGTTCGCCGCGAGCGCGTCGATGTTCGGGGTCTCGATGTCGGAACCGAAGCATCCGAACTGTGCGAAGCCCGTGTCGTCGAGGAGGATCAGCAGCACGTTCGGTGCACCCTCGCGCGGATGGGGCGACTCGGCGAACCACGGCTCGGATTCAGCGACGGTGCGACCGATGCGCCCCTTGAACTCTGCCCGCTCGGCCATGACACCTCCCGACTCGGCGCGGATGCTCCAATCTTTCCCCACCCGTGCGACCCGCGACGCACCGAACCGAGAATGGAGGATGTTCCCCCGCCCTGCGGACCGGGTCTGGTGGCGACTTACTATGGCGCCGTGCACCTCGAGATCGACCGCGCCGACATCCGTTCCCGCCGTGTCGCCGACACCACGGCGCCGGCCGGTGCAGCGCCGGGGACGGTGGTCATGCGGCTCGAGGAGTTCGCTCTCACCGCGAACAACGTGAGCTATGCCTTCTCGGGCGAGATGCTCGACTACTGGGGCTTCTTCCCCACCGAACCTGGCTGGGGCCGCCTCCCGGTGATGGGTTTCGGCGTGGTCACCTCCTCGGCCGTCGAGGGCATCGAGCCCGGCGGCCGGTACTTCGGCTTCTACCCCGCCGCCGACCACCATGTCGTCACGGCGACCCCGACCCGCGCGGGCTTCGTCGATGCGGGTGCGCACCGCGAGAAGCACGCAATGGCCTACCGCTCGTTCGATCGCGCCGATCCCGCCGCGACCGCCGATGACGAGTCGTACTACCTGTTGCTGCGCGGGCTGTTCGTCACGTCGCACCTGTGCGAGGACTTCCTCGCCGACAATGCCATGTTCGGCGCCGGCCAGGTCGTGGTGACGAGCGCATCGTCGAAGACGTCGTTGGCCCTCGCCCACGAGGTCGGCCGGCGCGGCGAGGCACGGTGCATCGGTCTGACATCGGCGCCGAACCTCGAATTCACCTGCGCGACGGGCCTCTACGACGAGGTGTTCACCTACGACGACATCGAGTCCCTCGACACCGCGATCCCAGCCGTCGTCGTGGACATGGCGGGCAACGCCGGCATCCTCGGTCGGATCCACCGTCGTTTCGGTGAGTCGCTCGGCCACTCGTGCAGGGTGGGTGCCACGCACTGGGAGGAGACGGGATCGCTGTCGGGTCTGCCGGGTCCGAAACCAGAGTTCTTCTTCGCGCCGTCACAGTTGGCCAAGCGGGGCAAGGAATGGGGCCGCGTCGAACTGGAGTCGCGCATGGGATCGGCTCTCGCGCTGTTCCTCGCCGATGCGCGCAGATGGCTGCGACTCGAGCGAGTCGCCGGCGCCGGGTCGCTCCTTGGCACCTGGGATGACCTCGTGGGTGGCACGGTGGATCCCGCGGCGGGCCACGTGCTCTCGTTGTGAGGCGACGGTGACCTCGATCGTGCGCACGCCGGTCGATGCGGCCGCCGACCTGCGGGACTTCCCGTGGGAGGTGCGCGAGGTGCCCGTCCCCTTCGAGGGCGACACCGTGCGTGTCCGCCATGTCGACGAGGGCCCGCGCAACGCCCCGGTGGTCGTCTTCCTGCACGGGAATCCCTCGTGGATGTACATCTGGCGCGAGAGCATCCGCGCAACGAGCGCGGCCGGATACCGCGCGATCGCGATCGACTTGGTCGGCATGGGACTGTCGGACCGGCCCGCGTCGATGGACGACTACACCGTCGAGCGCCACATCGGCTGGACGCGAGAGGCACTCGATGCGATCGGGGTCCGCCGATGCGTGCTCGTGCTGCACGACTGGGGCGGCATCATCGGCATGCGTCTCGCCGCCGACGACCCCGACCGCTTCACCGGACTGTGCCTCTCGAACACGGGTCTTCCCTCGCGCGATCCCGGGCTCGCCTTCTCCGAGGACGCCGACGTGCCCAAGGGCAGCTTCGCGGGGTTCCAGAGGTTCGCCCGCACCGCGCCGGCGTGGGAGCCGTGGACGATGCTCGAGGGGATGATGGTGACGCCGGTGCGCGACGAGGTGCGCCGCGGCTACCACGCCCCCTATCCCGATCAGTCGCACACGGTCGGCTCGCGTGCCTTCACCCAGTTGCTCCCCACCACCGAGACGAACCCGATGCTGGTGCCGAATTGGCATGCCTGGATGCGCCTGGAGTCCTACACCCACCCTGTGCTCACCCTCTACAGCGACCGCGACATCGTGGCCCCAAAGGGTTGGAAGGAGATCGTCGCGCGCATCCCGGGCGCCGCGGGTCAACCGCACCGCATCCTCGCCGGCGGCGGGCACTTCCTGCAGGAGGACATCCCCGCCGACTACAACGCCGCACTCGTGGCATGGCTCGACTCGTTCCATTCACCGGCACACCACTGACCTGCACCGGTCGCACCACACAGGAGACACACCCATGACACAGGCATCGACCCGACGCGTCGCGATAATCGGCGAGGCGAACTCGTACTCGGGGCCGGCTCTGGCGCGGGTGATGGCCGAGCGCGGACACGACCTCGTGCTCGGCGACGCCTCACCCGGTCTCGTCGAGGAGATCACCGCGATGGGAGTGGCGGCCGTGGACGTGCGCGGCACGGACCACCTGCTCGAGGCCGAGGGATCGGCGCGTCTCGTCGAGGCCGCGCTCTCCGAGTTCGGCCGCCTCGACGCCGCCACCACCGCCACCGGCGTGATCGTGACGGGCCGCTTCCTGAACTCATCGATCGACGACTTCCACAAAGCCGTGAAGGGATGCCTCGAGGTGCCCTACCACTTCCTGCGCGCGGTGGTGCCGGCGATGGTCGAGCGCGGCTCGGGTCAGGTTCTCCTGCAGACGAGCGCAACCGGTGCGCGTCCCACGCCCGGTGCGCCGCTGTACTCCACCGCGCGCGCCGGGGCAAACATGCTCGTGCGCAACGTGGCGAGCGAGGTCGCCGCGAGCGGAGTGCAGGTGAACGCCGTCGGCACCAACTTCATGGACTTCCCCGGGTTCCTCGCCGCGAACGGGGTGAAGAGCAACGAGGACCGCGCGCGGGTGGAGGCGGCCGTGCCCATGCGCAAGCTCGGCGACATCACCGAGTTCGCGCGGTTCTGTGCGGCCTTCATCGATGGATCATCGACGTTCATGACGGGCCAGTACGTGGCGTATGCCGGCGGCTGGGCCTGAGCCGAAGTCCTGATCCGGGGTCCGGGTGAGGTCTCTCAGGTGCCGAGTCGGCGCCAGAACCCGTCGGGGGCGACCACATCGTCGCGCGTGAGATCGGCGATCGAGGCCTTGCCGATCCCGGTCATGGTGGCATCGATCCCCGAGCGGAGCAGGTCGAGCACGTTCTCCACGCCGGCCTGGCCGTTCGCGGCGAGTCCCCACAGATAGGCGCGCCCGATCATCACCGCGCGCGCACCGAGTGCGAGCGCCTTCACCACGTCGCTGCCGCGACGCACGCCGCCGTCGAGCAGCACCTCGATGTCGTTGCCCACGGCATCGACGATCGCGGGGAGCATGCGGATCGGCGCCGGGGTGCCGTCGAGGTTGTTTCCGCCGTGGTTCGACACCGACAGCGCCGTCGCACCGAGGTCGACCACGCGCTTGGCATCGTCGATGCGCCCGACACCCTTGACCATGAACGGGCCGTCCCACTGGCTGCGCAACCACGCGACCTCGTCCCAGGTCGGAAAAGGTGTCTGCATCCACTCGTAGTAGGCACCGAAGAATGTGGGTGCGGGTTGGCCGGGCTTTGCCATGTTCGGTGCGGCGAGATCGGGGATGCGACCGGTGCGGACGAACGACCACAACCACCGCGGCTTGGCCAGCACCTCTGGTGCGAGCTTGAACGCGGCTTTGAGATCGATCTTCTCCGGGATCCACGGGCTTCCCCAGTCGCGGCCGTTCGAGAACGACCAGTCGAGGGTGACGATGACACCCTTGGCGCCGGCCGCACGTGCGCGCTCGAGGCGCTGCACGAGCGTGTCCTTGTCGCCGCACCAATAGGTCTGGAAGAAGGTCTGCGGATTGGCCGCCACGACATCCTCGACGGACTTGGACGCGAAACTCGACAGTCCCATCGCAACCCCACGGTTCGCCGCGGCACGCGCGATCGCCACCTCACCCTGGGGGTGGACGGCCTGGACGCCGGTGGGCGAGATGAGCACGGGCATCGACACGTGCTGACCCATCACGGTCGTTGCCATCTGGCGCGTGTGCGGGAGACCCGCCACATGGGGCGACAACCCGAGTTGATCGAAGGCGGTGAGATTGTCCTGCACCGAGAGTCCCTTTTCGGCTCCCGCGATGAGGGCCCCGTAGACCGACGCCGGCAGGCGACGCTTGGCGCGGCGCTGGGCTTCTGCGACTGTCTCAAACCACGCGTTCGCCATGGAATTCCCCTGATGCTGGTCAATTGCGAAGTGTACCGAGGCTCCGTCACGAGAACGATTCCCATTTCCGATAATCTCGGTGCATGGCACGTGTGCGCTCGTTCGGACCCAGAAGAGTCGTCGCGTGCATCGCACTGCTGGGTGGTGCGTCCCTCGTGTCCGCGTGCGGGAGTGACATGGACCCGCGTGGTGCCGACACGTCGGACCCTGCGACCCAGACAGACGCGGATGCGACCGCAGCCGTCCTCACGGCGGCGGTGTCGTTCTACCCCGTGGAAGAGATCGTCTCGCGTGTCGGCGGCGACCGCGTCACGATCGTGCGACTCGTGGAACCGGGCGTCAACGCCCACGAGGCAACACTGACCGCCAAGACCGTCCAGCGACTCGGCGAATCCTCCACCGTGTTCTATCTCAGCGGAGGATTCCAGCCGGCAGTCGAGAAGGTTGTCGACGCGCTCCCCTCCTCGGTGCGTGCCGTCGACCTGTTCGAGTCGGAAGGAATCGATCACATCTCCCTCGAGGGCATGAAGGAGAAGAAGGACGAGGACGGGCACGACCACGAAGGCGAAGACGAGGACGGGCACGACCACGAAGACGAGGACGGGCACGACCACGAAGGCGAAGACAAAGACGGGCACGACCACGAAGGTGAAGACAAAGACGGGCACGACCACGCGCACGGCAGCGACGATCCGCACGTCTGGCTGGACCCCGCCAACATGGCAGCGATGACACGCGTCGTGGCAACGGTCCTGACCGAGCTCGATCCCGGGGGGTCGGGCGTCTATGCGTCCAACGCCAGCACCTACATCGCCGAACTCGACGCACTCGGCGGCGAGATCGATGCGGGACTTGCAACCTGTGCGACCCGGACCCTGGTGACCGCCCACGACGCATTCGGGTACCTCGCGCGCAGGGCATCACTGAAGACGATGTCGGTGGCGGGCCTCAACCCTGAGGACGAGCCGTCAGCGCGCCAACTGAAGCGAATCGCCGAGGCCGCCAAGGTGGCCTCGGTTCGGACGGTGTTCTTTGAGGTGGGCCTCCCCGAGGATCTTGCGCGCACGGTCGCAGACTCGATCGGAGCCGGGGTGGACACCCTCGATGCGCTCGAGGGTGTGACCCGTGAGACACTCTCTGCTGGCGGCACGTACTCCACGATCATGCGCGGCAATCTCTCGAGGATCTCAAAAGCGCTGGGGTGCTCATAGAGGCGCTCGAGTCAATCAACGTGTCCGTGTCGTACGGGGCAGCAGAACCGGTTCTCACCAAGGCTTCCTTCGTGTTGAAGCGGGGCGAGTTGGCCGCAGTCGTCGGGCCGAATGGCGCCGGGAAGTCGACGCTGTTCAGGGCGCTCGCCGGGTTCGTCGACCACGAGGGAGACGTGGTGGTGAACGGCGAGAAGTGCCACCACCTCGAGCGAGAGTCGATCGCCTACATCCCCCAACAAAACGAGATTGATCTTCGATTCCCGATCACCGTGGAAGAGGTCGTCATGGCCGGTCGGCGGCGGTTCCACCGAGTTCGGATGCGGCCCACCACCGAGGACCACGTCAAGGTGCGAGCCTGTCTGGCCGAGATGGATCTCGCCGATCAGTCCGAGCGGCCCCTGGCGATGCTCTCGGGCGGACAGCTCCAGCGCGTGCTGATCGCACGGGCCCTCGCCCAGGAAGCCAGCGTGCTGTTACTGGATGAGGCGATGTCGGGGGTGGACTCGTCGCATGTGTCGGAGTTGATGCGGCTGTTCGGCGACTTGTGCGCCCACGGCACAGCGATCCTGGTCTCGACCCACGACCTGGGACTCGTGCGACAGCAGTTCCCGAGGTGCATTGCAGTCAACGGCTCGGTGCTGGGTGACGGCGATCCGACCGTCCAACTGTCGGGCCAGCTCCTCGAGAGGCTCTTCTCCCGCGCGCGAGGGGCGGAGGGCCCGTGAGCTGGCTCCTCGACCCGTTCCAGTCCGATTTCTCGCAGCGCGCGGGGCTGGTGTGTGTGATGGTCGGGATCCTCGCACCGGTCGTGGGCACGTGGGTGTCACTGCGTCGACTCGCCTACCTCGGCGACTCGATGTCGCACTCGGTGCTCGGGGGCGTCGCGCTCGGCTTCGCATGGTTCGGCTCTGCGGCCGTCCTCCCGGGTGCACTCGTGGCCGGGATCGTGATGGCCCTCATCATCAACTGGCTGTCCCAGAACCGCCGCGTGGCCGCCGATTCGGTGATCGCCGTCGTCGGAAGTGCGATGTTCGCCCTCGGCATCCTGGGGCTCAGCGAGATCGACTCGAACGCATCGATCAGCCACTACCTGTTCGGCCAGTTGCTCACCGTCAGCACCACCGACATGTGGGTCACGCTCGTGCTCTCGGTGGCCGGAGTGGCGTGGGTGTGGTGGCGCTTCGAGGACCTGAAACTGTCCACCTTCGACCGCGACCACGCGATGCAGGTGGGAGTGCGCATCCAGCGACTCGACGCCTCGATGCTGATCCTGCTGGCCGCCTGCGTGGTGGTGTGCCTGAACACGGTGGGGATAGCACTCACCGTGTCGCTCCTCATCACCCCGTCGGCGACGGCCCGCCTACTCGCCGACAAGACCTCCGTGATGACCGGCTCTGCGGTGGCGATCGGATTGTCGTACGTGGTGACGGGGTTCATCGTGGCGTACCACGCCGATCTGGCTCCCGGACCGGTGATCACCGTGCTCGGCACCGCCGTGTTCGTGGCGTGCTACGCGGTGCGCAACCGGGGTGCCGAGCGCGCCCATGTGCACTCTGCTCGCCACCACGACGGTCACAACCGCTGATCCGTGGCGTGGAGGTCAGTCGACGCGTGCAGCGCCGAGCGCGCCCTCGAACATCGCCACCAGCAACTTGAGGTGCTCGTCGTCGGTCATCTTCTCTGGGTCCTCGAGGAGATCGTTGAATGCCATTCCCAGACTCAGCGCCTGGACCGCGTTCGCGAGGGCGCGCGGGGGTACCACCAGCCGTCCCCAGATGCGCTCCTGAGCCAGTGCCATGAATTGAGTCGACCTGTCGTTGATGTGACCCTGCACCACGGTGAGGCGCTCGCGCAGGGCGGGGATCTCCATCGATGCGGCCATGATCTGGATGCGCAGCCACCGGCGCGGCTTGCGCAACTCGTCGCTCGGTCGAGCGAAAACCGCGATCAGATCATCGAGCGTCGGTGACTCCAGGTGGGCGAACAACTGCTCGGAGGCGTCCACGTACTCGAGCACTATTTCTTCGAACAGGAGACCGAGCACCTCGGCGAGCAATCCGTCGCGATCATCGAAGTACTTGTAGATGAGGGGCACCGAGACATTGGCCTTTGCGGCGACATCTTGGACACGCAGCCCCAGGATGCCCTTGACCTGCACTTCGTGACGGGCGGCCTCGACGATCCGCGCGCGCGAGGTTAGGACCCGACCGGACGCCTCGGGGAGAGGATCTATCTCCATGGGGGAAAACTACCGCTGTTCAGCGCACCCGTACCGTGAGAGTTCGCAGGATCGAGCGACCCCGAACGGGTCTGAGCAGCACCGCGACGGTGCAGCTGCCCCGGCGGGCCCCCCGGATCGACGACCCCTCGAAAACGCAGGTGCGACGGCCCGTGGAGATGCTGATCCGCATGGTCCCCTGGCTGCGGCGCGGGATGGCCATCCCGACCGCCTCGGCCAGTCTTGCGGCAGTGAGGGATCGCCCGAGGCGCACCGTGAGGATGCCTTTCTCCGTCGCCGTGGACGCGCGCGGGCCGGACACGACCGCCACGGTGGAGGTGGTTCCCCCGATGGCGCGCGCCACAGTGGAGCTCGATGTTGACGATGTCGTTGTCGACTCGGGTGCACCAGCGGGGGAACGGACCGTCGTTGTTGTTGTCGTTGTTGTCGTCGTTGTTGTGCTGGGGTTGACGGCAAGTCCACCCACCGCCACCGCCACCATGCTCGTGTCCGAGGTGTTGACGCCAAGTTGGCCAGTTGCGTTGTAGCCCCAACACCACACCGAGCCAATGTCTGTCACCGCGCACGCGTGCGCGGAGCCCGCCACCACGTCGACCACCGTGCCCGTGATGCCCGACACCGCGCGCGGCGTGGCTCCCGAGGAATCACCCGCACCGTCTCCCAACTGACCGGTGTTGTCGAGCCCGAAACACCAGGCTGCTCCTGCGGTGGTCGCGACGCAGGTGAACTTGGCTCCCCCGGCCGCACGCACCGCGGCAAGGCCCGCCACTGCGGTGGGTGCGCCACTGTCGGGCACCGCGACGGGGTCGCGCCCGATCTGGCCGCGATCGTTGCGTCCCCAGCACGTGAGGGCCCCGCCCGACATCACCGCGCACGAATGCTCGTGTCCGGATGCGACCTGAACGGCAGTGCCCGCCCCGAGTGCGGCGGTGCCCCGCGGGGTGAGCGCGTTCGAAACCGATGACGATCCGAGCCGGCCGTTGGTCGCCTGACCCCAGCACCACGCGGTGCCCGCGGCCGCGGTGGCACACACATGGGTGAGCCCCGCGGAGAATCCGGCCGCGGAGAACTCACCAGCGCCGGGAGTCGCCCTCACCCCGGTGACTGTCCCGTGCGAGCCGGGAGCAGCGACACCAGAGGTGGTGCCATCACCCCATTGGCCGGCGGTGTTCGACCCCCAGCAGCGTGCGGTGCCGTCGGCGAGTTCGGCACATGTGGTGTTGCCACCTGCACCGAGTGTGAGAACGCCCTGCCCGAGCACAACCTGTGTTGGCGTCGATGCAGACGCCGCAGCGATTCCGAGTTGACCTAAAGCGTTCTCCCCCCAGCACCACACAGTCCCGTCATTGGCCAGCACACACGTGTGGTTGCGTCCTGCCGCGATCGTGTTGGCCACCCGTCCACCGGGAAGAGCAGCCGTCAGACGCGGCACCAACGAATCCACCCCTGCGAAGCCGGGGTCGCCCAACTTGCCCGCGTCGTTGTCACCCCAGCACCAGATACGACCGGTGGTGGCGATTGCGCATGTGTGGGCATCGCCGGCGGCGATCCGCCCCGTGGGGTCGGCACCGGCCACCGAGACCGTCAGCGAACCGGCCCCAGTCCCCGCCCCCGCGGAGTGCGGCGAGAGAGCGAACCCTCCCACGACGAGGCACACCGTCAGGGCGAGAGCGACGATCCGGTGCCCAGACCGCGCGACTGCCTCGTTCCCCAAAGACCGCCCAGCCCCCACAGCGCGGGATGGTACCGAGGGTCAGTCGCCAGAGCCAGCCGTGTTGGCCCGCTCGTCCTCTGCGATGTCGCGGCGCACCTCGTCCATGTCGAGGGCACGCACCGCACCGATCACCTGCTCGAGTTGGTGCGCGGGCATCGCGCCGGGCTCGCTGTAGAGCAGGATCCCATCGCGGAACACCATGACCGTGGGGATGGACATGATCTGGAGCTGACGAGCGAGTTGCTGTTCGGCCTCGGTGTCGACCTTGGCAAAAGTGATGTCACCGTGCGTCTCGGAGGCCTGCTCGAAGACCGGTGCAAACGCTCTGCACGGCCCGCACCACTCGGCCCAGAAATCGACGATCGTGATGCCGCCCGAGAGGACGGTGGGCTCGAACGTGTCGAGCGTGAGGGGGGTGGTGGCCATGCGTGGTGTCCTTTCGAGGCTTTCTTCCTACCGACTCGATGCCCCGACTCAACCGACCCCACCGAACGACTGGGTCACAGCACGCCCTGCATCGCGGCGGCGTCCAGCGTGTTCGACATCAGGCACGCCACCGTCATCAGACCCGTGCCACCGGGCATCGGAGTCACGGCCGAGGCCACCCCGGCAATGGCCGCGAGATCGACGTCACCCACGATGCCCCGCTCCGTGCGCGAGATGCCCACGTCGATCACCACCGCACCCGGTTTCACATGCGCCACACCGATCGAGTGCGCCACTCCCGTCGCCGACACGATGATGTCGGCACTGCGGCACACCTCGACCAAGTTCTGGCTGCGAGAGTGGGCGAGAGTCGCTGTCGCATCGATCCCCTTGCGCGCGAGCAACACCGACAGCGGCAGCCCCACCAGCAGTGACCGGCCCACCACCACCGCATGCCGACCGGCGGTGGCGATGCCGTAGTGCGCCAGCAACTCGATGACCCCAAGTGGCGTGCACCCGACATGGCCGGGTACGCCGCGCATCAGCCGACCGAGCGAGGCCTCCGTGAGCCCGTCCACATCCTTTGCCGCCGGGATCAGTGCGAGCACCCGCTCGGCATCGAGATGCGCGGGCAGTGGCATCTGCACGAGGATCCCGTGCACCGACTGATCGGTGGCGAGGCGCGCGACTCGATCCTCGAGTGCGGCCTGCGTGGTGTCGGCGGGCAACTCCACCTGGAGCGACCCGATCCCCACCTCGCCGGCGATGGCGTGCTTGCTCGCCACGTACCGTCGACTCGGGGCGTCGTTGCCCACCAACACGGTGGCGAGACGCACCACGGGTGAGCCGGCAGCCGCCAGACGACCTGCCACCCGGGCAAGAACCGCGTCACGGGCGGGGGCTCCCTCGAGGATGCGAGCGGTGGTCTCGTTCACCGGCGCAAGGGTAATGAGATGCCCCCGGACGGCCGGTTCCCGTTGACCGATAAATCCCGACTCAGACGGTCGGATTTCGCCACACTGCCCGTATCCTGACGGTCTCATGTCCGTGCGATGCACGGACCCGGACGAAAGGGACAGGAACCATGGCTGTTCGACTCGGCGACATCGCACCCGACTTCACCGCCCCCACCACGCAGGGCACCATCACTTTTCATGAGTGGCTCGGCGAGTCGTGGGGAATTCTCTTTAGCCACCCGAAGGACTTCACCCCCGTGTGCACCACCGAACTCGGTTACGTGGCGCGCATCAAGCCCGAATTCGACAGGCGCAACGTGAAGGTGATCGGCCTGTCGGTCGACCCCGTCGACTCGCACGCCAAGTGGGAGTCCGACATCGCCGAGACCCAGGGCACCCCGGTCAACTTCCCGATGATCGGTGACCCCGAGCGCAAGGTCGCCGACCTCTACGACATGGTGCACCCCAATGCGAGCGACACCCTCACGGTGCGATCGGTGTTCGTCATCGGACCCGACAAGAAGGTGAAGTTGACCATCACCTATCCGGCCTCGACGGGCCGCAACTTCGACGAACTGATACGCGTCATCGACTCGCTGCAGCTCACCGCCAAGTTCAAGGTGGCCACACCGGCCAACTGGACCAACGGCGAGGACGTGATCATCGGCTCTGCGGTCAGCGACGACGAGGCCAAGCAGTTGTTCCCGCAGGGATGGAAGACCGTCAAGCCGTACCTGAGGGTGCTCCCCCAGCCCAGGTGAACGAGGTTCGGGTCGGACCCGCGCCGCGCGTCTGCTGAACACCCGGCGCCGCGTCGGGTGTCGGCTCGTGCGGGCACGGTTGGGGTCCGCATCGCCCCACGACATACTTGGCGAATGTCCCCCCAAGCCAGGCCGTCCGTCGCTGGGCGCACACGCGGCGCCACCAAGATCTTCGGCCAGCGCGACGCCGTGGTCCGTGCCCTCGACGACGTGAGCGTGGAGTTCGGCACCGGCGAATTCACCGCGATCATGGGCCCGAGCGGGTCCGGCAAGTCGACGCTCATGCACTGCATCGCCGGTCTCGACGACCTCACCTCCGGCACTGCCGAGATCGATGGAATCGATCTCTCGGGCCTGAAGGACAAGGACCTCACCGAGTTGCGCAGGGGGAAGATCGGCTTCATCTTCCAGTCGTTCAATCTGGTGCCCACGCTCACGGCCGAGGAGAACATCCGGTTGCCGCTCCTGCTCGGCAACGAGGACGGCGACGAGGCCTGGATCCAAAGGGTCATCGACACGGTCAACCTGCGCAACCGCCTCACGCACAGGCCGAGCGAGCTCTCCGGTGGCCAGCAGCAGCGCGTCGCCATCGGCCGTGCGCTCGCCTCGCGTCCACACATCATCTTCGCCGACGAGCCCACGGGCAACCTCGACTCGACAACCGGCACCGAGATCCTCAAGTTCATGCGCCGTGCCGTCGACGAACTGGGGCAGACAATCGTGATGGTGACCCACGATCCGGTCGCGGCCAGCTACGCCGATCGGATCATCTTCCTCGCCGACGGCAAGGTCGCCGGCGAGATGGTCGAGCCCGACCCGGGCAAGGTGCTCGACCGGATGAAGACACTGGGCGACTGAGCCGATGTTCCGCATCGCGCTGAAGAACATCCTCGGGCACAAGGCACGGCTCGTGCTCACCTCGCTCGCCGTGATCCTGGGCACCGCGTTCCTCGCGGGCACCTCGGTGTTCTCCGCGACGCTGAACCGCACCTTCGACAACCTGTTCCAGGACGTCTTCAAGAACATCGACGGCTATGTCCGCTCCGCCGAGGTGGTCGAGGGGAACTTCGGTCTGCAGGAGCGCACGCGCATCCCGATCGAGTACGTGGACAAGGTGCGCGCGGTGCCGGGCGTCGCCGACGTGTCCCCCGACATCCAGGCCTTCGCACGGATCATCGCCAAGGACGGCGAACCCCTCGGCTCCGAGGGCAACGGACCACCCACCTTCGGGTCGGTCGCCGAGGAGTTCAAGGGCGCGCTGTGGACGATCGTCGACGGTGCGTTCCCGAAGGGTGCGAACCAGGTCGCACTCGACGAGGCGTCGGCGCAGAACGGCGGCTACGTCGTGGGTGACACCGTCAAAGTGGTGGCCCAGGCGGGCAGCCGCGACTTCACCCTCGCGGGCATCGCCTCATACGGCGATGTGCGCTCCCCCGGCGGAGCCACGTTCGCGCTCTTCGACGCCGACACCGCCGCCGAGTTCCTCGGCAAGCCCGGTTTCATCGACGCGATCCTGGTGGTCGGCGACGGCACCCGTTCCGACACAGAACTCGCCGGGGACATCGACGCGATCTTCGATCCCACCGCCAGGGTGGAGACGCTCACCGGTGCCGAGATCACCAAGGAGACCCAGGACGACATCGGCCAGGCGCTGTCGTTCTTCGGTCTGCTGCTCAGCACGTTCTCGGCGATCGCGCTCGGTGTCGGTTCGTTCGTGATCTACAACGTGTTTTCGATCAGCGCCGCCCAGCGCCAGCGCGAGAACGCACTCCTCCGCGCGATCGGTGCGAGCCGGAAGCAGATCTCGCGCTCGATGCTGATCGAGTCGGTCGTGGTGGGCGTGGTGGGATCCCTCGCCGGCCTGATCGGGGGCGTCGGCATCTCGGTGGGACTCACGGGTCTGCTGGAGGCCCTCGGCGTCGACACACCGAACTCGGGTCTGGTGGTGCCGTTCTCGACCGTGGTCACCACCCTGGTGGTCGGTGTGCTCGTCACGGTGGCAGCGGCCTTCCTGCCCGCACGCCGCGCCGGCAGGGTTCCTCCACTCGCGGCGATGCGAGCCACCGCACTCGAGACGACCGGGCCGGGTCGAGTGCGGACGCGCTCGGGTTTGGGTCTCATCGGGGTCGGCCTTGCGGTCGTGGGGGCCGTCATCGCTGGCGCGTCGAACTCTTGGCTGGGAGTGGGGATCCTCGGTGTGTTCGCCGGCACGATCGTGCTCGGTCCGGTGCTCGCACGGCCCCTGGCACTGTTCCTCGGTCGGCCGGCGGCAGCGATGCGCGGTGTCACCGGCACGATGGCGCGACAGAACGCGGCGCGCAACCCCAAGCGGACCGCGCGCACGGCGAGCCCCGTGTTGATCGGGGTGGCCCTCGTGACGGCCGTGTCGGCACTTGCCACCAGCATCAAGGGCCAGTTGAACGAACTCTTCACGGATCAATTCAAGGGCGACTACGCGATCTCGACCACGGTCTTGGGCTTCGGCGGACTGAGCCCGTCGCTCGCCGACGACATCAACACCATCGACGGCGTCTCGTCGGCCACCGGCATCGGCACGATTCTCGTCAAGATCGGGGACAAGGGGCGCAACCTCACGGTGATCTCGCCCTCGACCTTCGAGGCGAACTACGACATCGGACTCGTCGGGATCGATGCGAAGACCTTGGATTCGAACGGGATCCTCCTGTCGGAGAAGTGGTCGAGGAACAACGACAAGCCGGTCGGCTCGACGGTCACGGTGACCCTGGCCGATGCGACCGAGCGCACCCTCACCGTGCGCGGCCTGTACACCAAGGACGACCTGGTGGGCTCGCGCGTGGTGAGCCGCGAGATGTTCGCCGGCGCGAACCTGCAGTCCTTCGACTTCGGGATCTACGTCTCGGTCAGCGAGGGAGCGGATCAGGCCAAGGTGCGCGCAGCCCTGCAGGCGGTCGTCGACGACCAGGGACAGGGCAAGTTGTTGTCCAAGACCGAGTACATCGACGAACAAGCCGGCGAGGTGAACCAGTTGCTGGGTCTCATCTACGGGTTGTTGTCCCTGTCGGTGATCATCGCGATCGTGGGCATCATCATCACGCTCTTGCTCTCGGTGTTCGAGCGCCAGCGCGAGATCGGCCTGCTGCGCGCGGTCGGCATGACCAAGTCACAGGTGCGCACCACGGTGCGCTGGGAGAGCGTCATCACCTCGCTCCTGGGTGCGGTGACGGGCATCATCCTGGGCATCGGGCTCGGGTGGACGATCGTTTTCGCGTTGCGCGACCAGGGGCTCACCTCGTTTCAGTTGCCCGCGGGGGCAACCGTGCTCATCATGGTGATGTCGTTCGTGGTCGGTGTGGCGGCCGCGGTCTACCCGGGCTGGCGAGCGACCAGGGTCGACGTGCTGGATGCACTCGTCACCACCTGAGGCTCACCGATGGCACTCGATCCCACCGCACTGTCGGCCGAGGTGCTCGCCTTCCTCGTCGAGCGTCACCTGGCCTCGTTGACCACGTTGCGCCCCGATGGCTCGCCCCACGTGGTGCCCGTCGGGTTCTCGTTCGATCCCGTCTCGCGCACCGTGAGGATCATCACCTTCCCCTCGTCGGTGAAGTACCGCAACGCACTGCGCGGCGGACGCGCCGCGGTCTCGCAGGTGGACGGTGGACGTTGGCTCACACTCGAGGGTGCCGTGTCGGGCACCGACGACCCGGCGCGCGTCGCCCTCGCCGTCGAGGGCTACACCGCCCGGTACCAACTGCCCGGTGAACGACCCGACCGTGTGGCGATCGAGATCGCGGTCGACAAAGTGCTCGGCCGCGCCTGACCACGGCCGGGGCGGGCGTGGTCAGGAGGCGTCGCGATTGCGCAGCACGTCACCGACCCACCGCGAGCCCGCCGGGTGCGGATCGATCATCCGCGCCACGGGATCGGAGTCGTCGCGCACCGGGTAGGGCTCACAGCCCGTCTGGCAGCCCGGGCACCAGTACAGCAGCCGCGCCATCTCGCCCATCTTGGCGAGCTTGACCACGTCGCCGCAGCGCGCGCACTTCTGCCCGTTGCGCCCGTAGACCGCGAGACCCCCCGGCACCTCCGGGGCGGTCACTCGTGCCGTCGAACCGAGGTTCGCGCGCAGCATGTTCGCAGCCGTCACCACCAGGTCGAGGCACGCGCTCTGTGGCACGTTCCCAACCGGTGCCCACGGATGGATCCCGCAGGCCCACAGCACCTCGCACCGGTACACGTTGCCCACGCCACTCATCACGCGTTGGTCGAGCAGTGCCTCGGCGATGGTCGTCTCGCCCCTGTCGTAGTGGAACAGCCGCGCGGCGCACTCGTGCAGATCAGACGCCGGGTCGCACAGGTCGGGCCCCAATCGGCCCGAGCGCGGATGACGGTTCTGGTCGAACTCGCGCCAGGTCTCCACGATCGGGGCGTTGAACGCGACCGCGATCCACTCGGCTGTCTCGATGATCGCGCGCGCCTGGTGGCGGCGCTTGCGCCACTTCTCTCCCGGCCGGTACAGGTGCCACGAACC
>Ga0163212_1000214_pt1 | contig 24111 bp, 42 predicted proteins | sample Malawi_45m_30L_FD_113532 | JGI IMG/M metagenome (GOLD analysis project Ga0163212, IMG submission 113532) | Freshwater microbial communities from Lake Malawi, Central Region, Malawi to study Microbial Dark Matter (Phase II) - Malawi_45m_30L | ecosystem: Environmental > Aquatic > Freshwater > Lake...
AAGGTGGCCCGACTGTGGGCTACTGCGCCTATGACTTCCGCAAGCAACCCCATCCGGACAATGCCAGTGAAGCTACGGCCAGATATCTGGTGATCTACATGATCGGAGTTGATCAGGCGTTTCAAGGCAACCAGAACCCACTGGCGCCTGGGCAGACCTACGCAGCATCCATCATGTCTGTCATTGAGGACATCGCACGGGCCAGAGAGAGCTGTGTTGGCCTCAGCCTCTGGGTGCGTTCAACCAACGAGGCTGCAATCGGTCTGTACCGCAAGGTTGGCTTTACAGAGGATCCTGGTGGCCCATCTCCGCGAAATGATGGCGATCCAATCTTGACGATGCGAAAGATCCTGGTCTGAACGTTCAGGGCAGAGGAGGATCAACGCTGTCCTCATCCCCCCCAGCAGGCATGAGGTCGCCGGCTCGATTGCGCACGCGGAGTTCCTCCATGCGGGCCTTGGCCGCTTCGACCTCTTCTCGTGGAAAACGCCAGTGTCCACCTGGGGTTTGGAACGCTCCTGGGAAATGCCCGCCTTCCAGCCAGTTCTTCACGGTGTTGGCGGATGTCACACCAAGCAGGCTTGCCGCTTCCATGCTGGTGAGCATGTCTGCCTGGGTGCTGGCCATCAGGCGCTCAACCAGGTCGCTGCGGCCGGCTTCCCGCAGGGCAGCGGTCACGTCGTCGAGGAGGGCTGGGCTGATCGCGCTCATGGGCCGATCCTATGTCAAACCGTCAAAACCGTCAGCTGCGGATCTGCTGTCCCAACTGCTGCGCCCGGAAGTCGGGCCTGCTGGCACTGATCGAAACGCCAGAAGCGGTGCAGGGATGGATGGTTCGTTGTTGATCTCTAGTTGCGGGTGCCTGCATCCAGGGCATCGGCATCGTCGCCACTGGCCGCCGGCAGGGGGGCGATCAGCAGCTTGTCGATGCGTTTGCCGTCCATGTCGATCACCTCAAAGCGGTAGCCCTGCCACTCGAAGCTGTCGGCTTCATGGGGGATGCGCTCGAGAATGTGCATCACGAAGCCCGCCATGGTGTGGTAGCGACGTTCCTGCTCAATGTCGAAGATGTCTTCGTCGATCACCTCGGCGAAGGCTTCGAGATCGAGTGCCCCATCGATCAGCCAGGAGCCGTCATCGCGCTGGGTGACCAGCGGCTCCTCCTGGTCGTCGATCGAAGGCAGATCGCCCACGATCCCCTCCATCAGGTCGTTGAGGGTGACCAGACCCGAAACACCGCCGAATTCGTCGGTGACCAGAGCAAAGTGAATGCCGGTGCGTTTGAACTCTTCCAGCACCGAGAGGGCGCGGGTGCTCTCGGCCAAAAACAGGGGTGGCTGGATCAGGGCTTCGAGGTCGATCGGTTGCTGGCTCACCCGGGCTGAAAGCAGATGGCGCACGCGCACAAAGCCGAGGCAGTCATCGAGGCTTTCGCGCGCCACGGGGAACTGGGAGTGGGTGCTTTCGAGCACCTCTTTGAGGTTTTCGTCGATCGGCTCATCGAGATCAAGCCAGCAGATCTCGGTGCGCGGGGTCATCAACGTCTTGATGGCCCGATCGCCCAGCCGCATGACGCGCTGCATCATGTCGTGCTCGGCTTCTTCGAAGACGCCGGTTTCGGCGCCCTGGCGGATCATTGCCTTGATCTCGTCTTCTGAGACGTCGGAGCTGGCTTCGGTTGTGACCCCCATGAGCCGCAGCAGGGTGTCGGTGGAGCGGCTCAGCAGATGCACCACTGGTGCGCTCCAGCGCGACAGCCAGCGCATCGAGGGTGCGGTCTGGCAGGCCAGCTCCTCGGGGTTGGCCAGCGCAATGCGCTTGGGCACCAGCTCACCAATGAGCAGGGAGAGATAGGTGATCGCTCCCACCACCAGGGCAAAGCTGAGCGCTTCGCTATAGCCGTCGATCCAGGGGATCTGCGCAAGCACGCTCTCGAGGCGCCGCGTCAGGGTGGCCCCGCCGACCGCACCGCTGAGGATGCCGATCAGGGTGATGCCGATCTGAACGGTGGAGAGAAATTCGTTCGGCGATTCCGCCAGGCGCAACGCAGCTCTGGCAGAGCGCCGGCCTTTTTCGGCCAACTGCTCAAGCCGGTGCCTGCGTGAGGAGACGATCGCGATTTCAGCTCCAGAGAAGACTCCGTTGGCCAGGATCAAGATCAGGATGAACAGAATCTCCAGCGCCAAAGAGAGAAATCGGCCTCAATTTTTTCCAATTTACTGGAGATTCACCTCACTGCCTGCTGGCAGAGCGTTTGGCGCTCCTGTTTAAGCCAGCTGCACGATCGCCGCCGCCGCACCGGCCGCGGCGGCGGCGGCAATCAAGGGGAGCACGCCCCAGCCCGCTCTGAGCTGCGCCCAGAGCGCCAGCACCAGCACCAGAGCGCCGCCAGGCGAGACCTGCCCGGCTGGCCACAGCACAGGCCGCGCCAGCAGAACAGCCAGGCTGACGATGACGCCCACCACAGCGCAGCTGATGGCCCGCAAGGGAGCCCCCAGCCGCAGGTCATTGCGGCTGGCTTCCACCAGGGGGGCTCCCGCCAGGATCAGGGCAAAGCTCGGCACAAAGCTGAACCACACGGTGACCAGGGTGGCTGCTGCAGCGGCGGGCCAGCTGCCGGGCCCCTGCAGCAAGGGGCTGCTCCAGCCGCCCATGAAGCCCACAAACGCCACCACCATGATCAACGGCCCGGGGGTGGTCTCGCCGAGCGCCAGACCATCGAGCATCTGCGCGGCGCTCAACCAGCCGAACTGCTCGACCGCTCCCTGGGCCACATAGGGCAACACCGCATAAGCCCCGCCAAAGCTCAGCAGGGCCACGCGGCTGAAGAAACGGGCCATCAGCGCCAGCGTGCCGTTCCAGCCGCCCCAGTGGCTGAGGGCCGCCAGGGGCAGCAGGGTGGCGCACCCCCAGGCCAGCACGGTGAGCGCCAGCCTGCGGCTGCTGACAACGGCGTGGGCCGGTGTCGCTGTGGCATCGCCATGCAGATAGGCCGGCGCCAGCGCAGCCTGCGCTGGCGTGGCTTCGGGTGTGGCCTGCGCGCCTGGCTGCCCTTGCAGCGCCTTGGGCCGCAGCTTGGCTGCCACCCCGCCCGCGATGGCGGCCAGGGCCAGCACCCATGGGTAGGGCATCTGGAACAGCGTCAGGGCGGCAAAGGCCCCGAGTGCCAGCGCCCGCTGCAGCGCTGTGTGCAAGGTGCGGCGCCCCAGCCGCCACGCCGCCACCAGCACCACGGCCAACACGACGGGCTTGAGCACTGCAAAGACGGCGCTCAACAGGGGCAGTTGCCCCCACAGGGCATACAGCGTGGCGAGTCCGGTGAGCACCAGCACCGACGGCGCCAGGAACAGCACACCCGCCAGCAGGCCGCCCGCCGCGCCGTGCATGAGCCAGCCCAGGTAGGTCGCCAGTTGGGTGGCCTCCGGCCCGGGCAGCAGCATGCAGTAGCTGAGTGCATGCAGAAAGCGTCCCTCGCTCAGCCAGCGGCGCTGCACCACCAGCTCCTGCTGCAGCAGCGCGATGTGACCGGCCGGTCCGCCAAAGCTCACCCAGCCAAGCCGCGCCCAGAACAGCGCGGCCTGGCCAAGGCTGACCGGTTCTGGGGCCGTGGCGTTCAGGCTGGGGACAGGGTGCTTGCTGCCTGGCACGCTATTTCCTACCGGTTAACCGTTGTTTATCTGCCACAATGGCCCTGGCAGAGGCGGGGCATGGGCTTTAGTGCCAAGACCGAATACGGCCTGGTCGCGCTGATCGAGCTGGCCGCTGCCTATGGCTCGGGCGAGCTGCTGCAGACCGCCGAGATCTGCCGGCGCCATGGGATCCCGGAGCGCTACCTCGAGCAGATGCTCACCGCCCTGCGCAAGGACGGTCTGCTGCGCAGCATTCGCGGACCCCGCGGGGGGTTTGCCCTGGCGCGCGATCCGGCCCTGATCAGCGTGGCCGATGTCGAGGATGCCCTTGAAGGGGCCGGCCAGGGGGAGCGGCAGCTCGAGCGCGATTCGCCCGAGTTTGTGGTGCTGCACCAGCTCGGTGAGCGCGTCGATGGGGCCAGACGTGCCGTGCTGTCAGGGTTGTCGCTGGCTGATCTGCTGCACGACTGCGACAGCCACAGGCAACCCCAGCCGATGTTCTACATCTGAGCGTTGTGCAGCACCTCTGGCACCAGCAGCAGCATCAGGCTGCGGCTCTCCAGTGGGGCGCCCGATGGCTCCCAGCGTGTTGGCGTTGCCGGTAGATCGTCTCCCGGCGGTAGCGCTGTGTCGATGACACGCAGCCAGCCGCTGGCTGAATCGGGTAGATCGAAGTGCATGGCGCGGCTGTAGGCGTTCATGCCGCACCACAGCAGGGCCTGCCCGCCGGGAGCATGCAGGGTCCAGGCCAGGGTGTGCGACCAGGCCGCCCAGTCGGGCTTGTTGCGCTCGACGCCGTGCCAGTGGGGCATCGGGTGCTCGGGGTTGAGCAGCGGGGCCAGCTGCCGCCTGAGGCTCAGCAGACGCTGCAGGTAGGTGCGCAGGGCCTGGTCGTCGTCATCGGGTTGCCAGTGCATCCAGCCCAGCGGGTTGTTCTGGCACCAGGTGTTGTTGTTGCCCCCCTGGCTGCGGCGCACCTCGTCGCCCATCAGCAGCATCGGCACGCCGGGTGAGAGCAGCAGCGTCGCCAGAAAGTTGCGCAGCTGGCGGTCGCGCAGGGCGCTCACGGCATGGTCGCTGCTGGGGCCTTCGACGCCGTGGTTCCAGCTGTTGTTGTGGTTGTCGCCGTCGCGGTTGTCTTCGCCGTTGGCCAGGTTGTGCTTGCGCCCGTAACTCACCAGATCGGCCAGGGTGAAGCCGTCATGGGCGGTCAGGAAGGTGATGCAGGTGGTGTTGTTGCCGTTGAACAGATCAGGGCTGCCGGAGAGCCGTTGCCCCAGGGCCCAGCTGCTGCGTTCGTCGCCTTTCCAGAAGCGCCGCACGTCATCGCGCCAGCGGCCGTTCCAGGGGGCGATACGGCGGGCCGGAAAGTCGGCGAGCCTGTAGAGGCCGCCGCAGTCCCAGGGCTCGCTGATCAGCTTGAGGTCAGCCAGGTCGGGGTCGGCTTCCATCTCTTCAAACAACGGCGGTTGCTCAAGCGGGGCGAGCTCCTCGCCGCGGCTCAGGGCAATGCCCAGGTCGAAGCGAAAGCCGTCGATGCCCAGCTCGACGGCCCAGCAGCGCAGCGATTCGAGAATCAGCCGCCGCACCAGGGGCCGGTTGGCGGCGATCGTGTTGCCGCAGCCACTGACGTCGAGGTAGTCGCCTGCGCTGTTCTGCTGGTAGTAGAGCTTGTCGGCCAGACCCCGCCAGCTCAGGCTGGGGCCGGCCTGGTTGCCCTCGCTGGTGTGGTTGTAGACCACATCGAGCAACACCTCGATGCCGGCCTGGTGGGCGGCGCGCACGAGCTGGCGCACCTGCTCGCGCGCCTGCAGCGGATCGTCGCCAACCAGATAGTCCGGGTGGGGGGCCATCCAGCTCACCGGGCTGTAGCCCCAGTGGTTGTGCCGGCCGCCGGGGGCATCCTGTGGATCAAACGCCATCACCGGCAGCAGTTCGATCGTGGTGATGCCCAGGTCCTTGAGGTAGGGGATCGTGTCGATCAGGCCCAGCAGCGTGCCCTGCCGCTCGTCAGGCACCGGTGAGCCGTGGCCCCTGGTGAAGCCGCCCACGTGCAGCTCGTAGATGACGGTGCGCTGCCAGCTGTGCCGCGGCCGGGGGGCGCTGGCGAAGTCGAAGCGCTCCCGTTCGGTCACCACGCCTTTGAGGGCGCAACTGGTGTTGGGGATGGCTCCGATCGCCAGGCTGCGCTCGTAATCGTTCCAGCCGCTGATGGCTCGGGCGCAGGGATCGAGCAACAGCTTCGAGGGGTTGAACCCGTGGGCTCCCGGCTGCAGGGGGCCGAACACCCGGTAGCCATAGCAGCTGCCGATGCCGACACCTTCGCCTTCGAGCTCGATGTGCCAGTGGTCGCCGGAGCGGTGCTGCTGCAGGTCAAGCTCGAGTGTGGCCCAGGGTTCGGCTGCATCGCCGTGCTCAAACAGCAGCAGCTCGATGCGGGTGGCATCGGGGGCCACCAGCGAAAAGTTGACGCCCGTCTCGCTGGCGCTAGCCCCCAGTGGCCAGGGCCTGCCGCAGCGCAGCTTCAGGCCATGGGCTCGTTGCAGGGGTGTCTCTGGCAACGCACGAGCTCGGGCGGCACCCTCAAGTTACGGGCAATGTCAGGCTCGCTACCAGTGCACGTGGCTTTTCTGACCGACCAGTCTTCACCCTTTGACCGTGCCGTCGAGCCAGGCCGCCCGCCGCGCCAGCTCAGCGAGGCGTTGTGGCTGTTTGCGCCCAACCGTGCTGCCCAGGGCGGCAGCAGCTGGTTGCTGCAAGGCGATGCCCAGCGCGGCCAGCCCGATCTGCTGGTTGATGGTCCGGCTTACACCGAGGCCAATCTGGCGCTGCTCGATCGGCGCCGCGCGGCCGTTGGTGCCGATGGCGGATTGATTGTGCTCACCAGCCGTGAGGGTCATGGTGAAGCGCGCCGCTGGCAGCAGCGGTTGGGCTGGCGGGTGCTGGTGCAGGAGCAGGAGGCCTACTTGCTGCCAGGGGTTGCGCGATTGGAGACCTTCGCCACCGAGTGCGAGCCCGCGGCCGGCATCCGTCTGCTGTGGACCCCTGGCCCAACCCCCGGCTCCTGCGTCGTGCATGTGCAGCGTGCGGGTGTCGATGGCCTGTTTTGCGGGCGTCTGTTGGTGCCGCTGGCCCCCGGGCGACTGGCCCCCTTGCAGACGCCGCGCACCTTTCACTGGCCCCGCCAGCTGGCCAGCGTGCAGCGGCTGCGGGCGTGGTTGCCGGAGTCCTCGCCCGATTGGCTGGCGACTGGCGCCGCTCTGGGTGCCCTGCGCGGGCAACATCTCGTCGCAAACGCGGCTGAATTGCTCAGATCGCTTGCGCCGTATGCGATCTGTTGATTCCAGTGCTGTCTGCCGGGGCGCTGTGGTTGATGCGCTTTTGCGCAAAAAACCGCGAAAACCGTTGCAGCAACCCTCTTTTTGGTTGCAGGCCCAGCCGATGCTCCATACCATTGGCGCGCCCAATTCCTTTGGCGGTCGGGGATTGCCGATACGCCACCTGCGCCACGGTGTGAACCAACGGTTCTGCCGTGAGGCACATCCCCCAACCTCTGCAGACATTCCTTTCCCATGAACAAAGCTGATCTCGTCAACCTCGTGGCTGCCCGCACCGAGCTGACCAAAACCGATGTGTCGGCTGTCGTCGACGCCACCATCGAAACCATCATTGATTCGGTGGTTGAAGGCAAGAAGGTCTCGATCCTGGGCTTCGGTTCGTTCGAGCCCCGCGAGCGCTCCGCTCGTCAGGGCCTGAACCCCAAGACCGGCCAGAAGATCAAGATCCCTGCCAAGCGCGTGCCCGCCTTCACCGCCGGCAAGATGTTCAAGGACCGCGTTCAGGGCTGATCGCCGCCTCGGCGCGATCAACGCCAAGCTGGAAGGCGGCCACAAGGCCGCCTTTTTTGTTGGCTGTAGAGCCGCGCCCGTTTGTCCTTGTCCGTGCTGCTGCCTGAGCGTCTGCGCTCGCGCCTGGAGCGCGGCACTGCCCTGCGGGCCGCGGGGTATCGCGGCCGTTATGCCCCCTCTCCCAGTGGTGCGTTGCACTGGGGCAACCTGCGCACCGCCCTGCTCAGCTGGCTTGATGCCCGCCTTTCAGGTGGTGAGTGGTTGCTGCGCATCGATGATCTCGACACGCCGCGGGTGGTGCCTGGAGCCGAGGAGCGGATCCTGGCTGATCTGCTCTGGCTGGGTCTGAGCTGGGATGGGCCGCTGCTGCGTCAGAGCGAGCGGCGCGGTTTGTACAGCGATGTGCTCTCGGCCCTGCGCCGCAGCGGCGCGCTGTATCCGTGCCGTTGTTCGCGCCGTTTGCTGGCCGATGTCTCGGCGCCCCATGGTCCGTTGCCTGTGTATCCGGGCTTCTGCCGCGGCCTGTCCCCGCGTTGGGGACTCGTTGAGGGGCGTTTGCCCAGCTGGCGGCTGCGTGTTGGAGCCGGCCGGCTGTGCTGGCAGGAGCGATGGGCCGAGCCTGGCGAGCTGGATGCTGCTTCGGCGGTGGGTGATGTGGTGTTGCGCCGCGCCGACGGTTACATCGCCTATCACCTGGCCACTGCTGTTGATGAACTGGATCAGGGCATCAGCGATGTGGTGCGTGGCGCCGATCTCTGGGCCGCCACAGCTGCCCAGGTGGCGGTGATGCAGCAGCTTGGCGCTGCTCCACCGCGATATGGCCATGTGCCCCTGTGGCGTGATGCCGCAGGGCAGCGCCTCAGCAAACGCGATGGCTCAGCTGGCCTCGATGCCGCCCGCCAGCGCGGTGACGATGCAGCTGCTGTGATCGCTCAGCTGGCCGCCAGCCTGGACCTGGTGCCCGCGGGCTCCCGTCTGAGCGCCAGCGAGCTGCTTGAGGATCTGCAAAGGCGCCAAGACTTAAGGAAAGCTTCGGGATCAAGTGGCCTTGGGCGCAGCACACTACTTGCAACGCGAGATGCAGTTCGATGAGCCAAACCATTCCCTGCCCAAGCTGCGGCGGCAGCGGCATGTTGCGCCTGGGCGATCAGAGTTTTCGCACCTGCCTTGATTGCCTGGGACAGGGGCAGATACCGGGGTTTGAGCCTGCGACAACCACTGGTGTTGTGCTCACCGAAGCGCGCACACAGCTCAGGGCCGAGCCCTGCATCAAGGACGCTTCTGCTTCTGCCGCCAGATGAAGAAGGCTGTCGTCGCCACAACGGCTGCCAGGGGGGCTGCGGTGAGCAGCAGCAGAATCACGGCAGTCCAGTCGGTGTACATCGGGTGATGACGAGCCTCAGATCCCATCATCCCATCGCTTGGGTCGCCGCTGCGGTGGCCCTGCTGCTGGCCGCACCGGCCCACGGCGGGGTGGCGTTCGACAACTGCGTGTCCACCCCAGGTGGTGGCATCAGCTGCGACACCCAGCCCACCGGCAACACCCTGATGGACGATGAGGCCGCGCGCTATGGCCTGTTTGATCAGGCCAGCCCGGGTTGGTCTGAATACAACCCCTATGAGGGTTACGACCAGATGCTGGGCGGCGGCAGTTGGTGAGTTGATCTGCCGCAGCCTGCGCTGAGCCTTTAAAGCGTCAGTAGGCCAGGGGCAGCTGCACGTCTGTGCGTGGTGCCTGCCGCTGCTCCCACCAAGCTGATCGAGGCGCTGCATCGCCTGCAACGGCGCGATGGTTGGTTGAGCCCGTCGGCACGGTTGGATCTGGCGCGGCAGCTGGCTCTGTCGCCCAGCCGGGTGCAGGGGGTGGCGACCTTCTATCACCTCTTTGAGCTGCAGCCGCCGCCCGAGCACCGCATCGGTGTGTGCCTGGGCACCGCCTGTTGGCTGCGGGGGGGCGAGCCGTTGCTGAGGCTGGTGGTCCAGCACCTAGAGACCGCCGCGCAGCCGGGCTGGCGGCTCGAGCGGTTGGGTTGCGTCGGGGCCTGCGCCCAGGCGCCGCTGCTGCTGTGTGATGGGCGGGTTGTCACGTCTCTGCCGGCCCTTGGGGCCGAGGCGCGCTGATGCTGGAGCTGCGCTGCTGCTGTGCCACCAGTTGCCGCCTGGCTGATGCCGGCCGCTTGCGCCGCGCGCTGGTGCAGGCCGCGCGCCGCCGCGGGCTGGGCCCTGAGGTTGTGCGCATCAAGCCGGTTGGATGCCTGCGGCTGTGCAGCGGAGGACCCTTGGTTGCCGTGGCCTCCGATGCCCATGAGCCATGGCGCGCCCTGGTTGGCGCCGTGCCGCCGGCGCTGGCGCCCTGCCTGCTGGCCTGGAGTATCCCTTTTTTGCCCTGCAGCAACCCGTGGTGCTTGAGGGCTGCGGGGTGCGGCGCGTGGTGCTGGCGGGGGGGTGTTTTCAGAACCGCCTGCTGCTCGAAGGCCTGATCCAGGCTTTGCAGGGCGCTGGCCTTGAGCCGCTCTGGGCCCAGCAGCTGCCCTGCTCCGATGGCGGCCTGGCCGTCGGGCAGGTGGCCGCGGCACGGCTGGCTGGGGTCTGAGACGCCGCATTGGTGCTGCAGCGCGGTCCACGCCCAGCTGCCGATCCCTAGACCTCAGCCAGAGCTGGCTGGAGCGTGGCGGTCATGTGCCTGGCGGTTTGCGGACGCATCCTCTCGATCAGCACCGCGGCAGCCGGCGATCCAGCGCTGTGGCGCTGCGCTGAGGTCGACTTTGACGGCCTCAGGCAGACCGTGAGCCTGGCCTGTCTGCCGCAGGCCCGCATCGGCGATCAGGTGCTGGTGCATGTGGGGCTGGCCCTCAGCGTGGTGCGCGATGACGTGGTGCGTGATGACCCGTGAAGCACCAGCGCGGCCCTTTATGCCCCAGGCCAGCCCAGGCAAGGCTGTGGCTGCCGTAGTGGCTGACCTGCAGGCCATCCGCACGCGCCGCTGGACGCTGATGGGGGTCTGCGGCGGCCAGACCCACAGCATCGTGCGCTGGGGCCTCGATCAACTGCTAGCAGGCGCCGTGGAGCTGGTTCACGGCCCGGGCTGTCCGGTGTGTATGACCCCGGCGCACACCATCGATCAGGCCCTCGCCCTGGCGATGCACCGCGGCGTGGTGCTGTGCAGCTTCGGCGACATGCTGAAGGTGCCGGGCAGCCATCGCGGCAGCGGCGATCTGCTGCAGGTCCGCGCTACTGGCGGCGATGTGCGGGTGATCACCAGGCCCAGCCAGGCGCTTGAGCTGGCCCGGGCGCACCCCGAGCGGCAGGTGGTGCTGCTGGCGGTCGGCTTTGAAACCACCGCGCCTGCCATTGCTCTGCTGGCCGAGCAGGTGCGCGTTCTGGGCTTGAGCAACCTGTCGCTGCTGCTGGCCCAAGCCCGGGTGGTGCCGGCGATGGCCGCCATCGCCGCGGCGCCGGAGCGCCGCGTGCAGGGGTTCCTGGCGGCTGGTCATGTGGCCGCGGTCATGGGGCAAGGCGAGCTGGAGCAGCTGGCGCTGCAGCGGCAGATTCCGGTTGTGATCACAGGCTTTGCGCCGCTCGAGCTGCTGCAGGGGGTGCTGGCGTGTGTGCGGCTGCTCGAGGCGGGCACGCCGCGGTTGCACAACGCCTACGCCCAGGTGGTGCGCCAGCGCGGCAATCCGGCTGCGCAGGCGTTGCTGCGGCAGGTCTTCAGCGTGGCCGATGGCCCCTGGCGCGGCCTCGGCACGGTGGCCGCTGGTGTGTTGCAGCTGCGGCCGTCCTACCGGCATCTCGATGCGCGTCTGCGCTTCGGCCTGGGGGCTGGCGGCGCGGGCGCGTGCGGGGAAGCCGAACCGCGCTGCCGGGCCGATCAGGTGTTGCAGGGGGTACTGCGACCCACCGCCTGCCCCAGTTTTGGGGTGGCCTGTACCCCGCACCATCCGCTCGGGGCGCCGATGGTGTCGGCCGAGGGGGCCTGCGCCGCCTACCTGCAGCGCAGCAGCCGGCATGGCTGAACACATTCTGCTGGGCCATGGCGGCGGCGGCAGCCTGATGCAGGAGCTGATCGCCACCGAGCTGGCGCCGCTGTACTGCGATCCGGTTCAGCTGGGTCTCGATGCCGCCATCCTGGCGCTGCCCCACGGCCGGCTGGCCTTCAGCAGCGATGCCTCTGTGGTGCAACCGCTCGAATTTGCGGGCGGCGACATCGGCAAGCTGGCGGTGATCGGCACCGCCAACGACCTGGCCATGGTGGGCGCGCGGCCGCTGCATCTGAGTGTGTCGCTGATTCTTGAAGAGGGGCTGCCGCTGGCGCTACTGCGGCGCCTGGTCCGCTCCATGGCAGCGGCGGCCATCGACACCGGCGTCACGATCGTCGCCGGCGACACCAAGGTGGTCGAGCGGGGCAAGGCCGATGGGGTGTTCATCAGCACCAGCGGCATCGGTCTGCTCGACAGCCCGAACCCGATCACCCCGCAGGCCATCAGCCCCGGCGATCAGCTGCTGCTCAGCGGCGACCTGGGCCGCCACGGCCTGGCGATCCTGGCGGCGCGCCATGGCCTTGATCTGCAGCCGTCTGTGGCGTCCGACTGTGCTCCGCTGTGGCCCCAGGTGCAGGCGTTGCTGGCGGCGGGGGCGGAGCCCCATGGCCTGCGCGACCTCACCCGCGGTGGCCTGGGCAGCGTCCTGGTCGAGTTGGCAGAGGCCAGCGGCTGCGACCTGGTGCTCGATGAGCCGGCCTTGCCCCTGGCCCCTGGCGTTGCCGCCAGCTGCGAGCTGCTGGGCCTCGAGCCGCTGCATCTGGCCAATGAAGGCCGCTTTGTGGCTGTGGTGCCCTGCGATCGGCGGGCTGCGGCCGAAGCTGTGCTGGCTCCGGGTGGCGGGCGTTGGGTGGGTGCGGTGCAGGCGGCGGCCTCGCCGCAGCCCCAGGTGCGGCTGCGTACTGCCCTCGGCAGCGAGCGGCTGCTGCCGCCCTTCAGTGGCGACATGCTGCCGCGAATCTGCTGATGCAGCCTGTGCATCCTGCGGAGGCCTAGGTTTGAGACCCACCGGCAGGCCATCCGGCCTTTCGGAGGTTCATCGGTTGTGCCATGGACCTCACTCCTTTTCTGCAGACCCTTGAGGGCACAGCCCTTGATGAGGTTTTGCTGTCGGTGGCGATTGCCGGCAAGGTGGCCCTGGCCATGAAGGGGCGCTTCCTGCTGCGCTCGGTCTGCGAAAGCTTTCAGGACCGCAGCCGCATCGGCTGCGCCGTTACCGACGAGGCCAGCTGCCTGGCCTACCTGGGGCGTGAACCGTATGAGCTGCTGATCTGCACCGATTTTCTGGAGGTGGGCAGCGGCTTTGAGCTGGCGCGTCAAGCGCGTCAGCTGCTGCCCAGGCTCAAGGTGGTGGTGCTGGCCCTGGGGGATCTGATCCCGGCTGAGTACAGCGAAGCCCCCTGGCTCGAAGCGGTTGTGGCCGAGGCCGATTTCATCGGCGATCAGCGCCCACTGCAGGCCGCGGTGATGGCCGTCATGGGCGGGCACTCGTACCGCAGCCCGTCGCTGCGCACCGGCAACCTGCCCTATCTGAGCTGCCCGCGGCTGACGCCGCGGGAGTACGAGGTGCTCGATCTGCTCGCCAGTGGCCTGAGCGACCGGGAGATCGCTCAGAAGCTGGTGGTCTCTGAAGAAACCGCCAAGACCTACACCAAGCGGTTGCTGCGCACCCTCGATGTGAGTAACCGCCTGCAGGCGGTCCTCAAGGGCATGCGCTGCGGCATGGTCCAATTGTAAGAAGGCTGAGGGATTGTCCCCGTATGGGGGGCTCGCCGGTGAGGCGTCTCGGCCGACAGTTGATCTCAACCAGGCCAGTATGGCGTCACCGACGCCGGGAACGATCCGATGAGTCCGGAAACAGCAGCACTCACCATTGGTGAGCTCGAGGCCAATTACTCCCTGTACTGCAAAGCGCTGCGGTTGTTGATTCGGGAAGGTAAGTCGATCAACAAGGTGCGCCGCACCGTCTGCTGGCAACGCCTCGAGACCCTGCACACCTGCCTGCCCAACCAGTACCGCGATCCCGATTACCTGTTCGCTCTGCTCAAGCGCGAGCTCAGCGGCGTGCAGACCTGAGACGTTGCATGCCCTTGTGCAGGGTGTCGGCCAGCAGAACCGCCGCCGGTGCCACCACCAGCCAAGCCAGCCAGCCTGGCGGCAGTGTGGTCAGCCCAAACAGCGGCGCCAGTGCGGGCGTCAGCATCAGCAGGCCGGCCACCAGCGGTTCGCTGAGCAGCCCTAACCAGAACAGGCCATTGGCCACCTGCAGCCGAGTCCAGACGAACGCCTCACGGCTGCGGCAGGCCACCAGGGCGCCCATCTGCCCGGCCACGATCAACGCAAAGGTCATGGTTGAGGCCTGAGTGGCCAGGTCTTGCGTCGCCGCATCGGCGTTGCGGTGCAGCAGTGGTTGAGCCAGGGACCGCAGTTGCTCAAGGCCGACGCCCTGGTGCAGCCAGACCAGACCAAAGCCCGCCATGGGGACCAGGGCCTCGGCCATGCCGAGCACCAGATAGGCGCGCACCAGCACGGCGCGATCGAGCAGTGGTGCACCTCGCCGCCGTGGCGCTCGGCGCATCACACCCGGTTCAGGGGGTTCGGCGCCGAGCCCCAGGGCCGGCAGCAGATCGGTGCCCAGATCCACCGCCAGCACCTGCAGCACCGTCAGCGCCGCTGGAATCTGCAGGATCACCATGGCCGCGAACGGCAGCATTTCAGCCACGTTCGAGGTGATCACGTAGGTCAGAAAGCGGCCGATGTTGGCCGCCCGGCTGAGCGTGCCCCCTGCGGCCACTGGCCTGGTGGTGTTTGTGCATGGCAGCGGCAGCAATCGCCTGAGCCCCCGCAACCTGGCGGTTGCTGAGGTGCTGCAGCAGGGCGGCCTGGCGACCTTGTTGTTTGATCTGCATGCTGCACCAGGGCCCAGCGGCAACGACGAGCCGGTCGATGATCCGATGCTGTTGTGCCAGCGCCTGCTCCAGGTGCTGCGGCATTTGAGGCGAGCCGGCACCAGCGGAGCAGTCGCCGGTGTTGATGTCTCGTCATTGTCGCTGGGGTTGCTTGGTGCCAGCAGTGGGGCTGCCGTCGCTCTGGCGGCTGCAGCAGAGCAGCCAGAGCTGGTGGGCGCGATCGTGAGCCGCGGCGGACGTCCCGACCTGGTTGTCGGCGCCCTCGGCGGTGTGCGTGCCCCGACCTTGCTGCTGGTGGGCAGTCTCGATGTCGATGTGCTCGAGCTCAACTGCTGGGCCTCAGCCCAGTTGCAATGCCGCCATGAGCTGCGCGTCGTTCCCGGGGCTGGGCATCTCTTTGCCGAGCCTGGCGCGCTCGATTGTGTGGCGCGCTGGTCACGCCAGTGGTTTCTGGAGCATCTGCGCTCTTGAGCGCCGCGCGGTGGTGCTGCCTCCGCCGCTGATCTGCGGCAGAGGCCTGGGATCAGCTGGCTCAGATGTTGAGATCAAGCCAGTCGATTGGAGACCCCTGATGCCACTGATGGGTGCCGAGTTGCTGCAGGCTGTTGATCAGCTCAAGGAATTGCCCAAAGCCGAGATCGTTCGACGTTGCGGCTACGTGAGTGCCTCAGGCAATGGCGACGGCCGGCTCAACTACACCGCCTTTTTCGAGGCGTTGCTCGAAGCCAAAGGTCTGCCCCTGGGCCATGGGCGCAGCAGCGCGCAGACGGCGCGTGGCAAGCGCATCAGCCGTTCGGGGCGCAGCCTGCCGTATCACACCAAAGTGCAGTTCAACGGCAACCTGATGGTGGGCAAGGCTTACATCGATCTGCTCGACGCCAAACCAGGCGACCATTTCGCGATCCACCTCGGACGCGACTCAATCAGGCTGATTCCTCTTGTTGATCCCGAGCAGGCCGACACCTCGGGTGGCGGCGACTGAAACCCGACAGTTGTCGCTTGAGAGCGACCTGCCACGACCGATACACAGGAAGCAGCGATCAAGCCTGCGATGTCGGTTCTGTTGTTTGCCACTCAGGAGCGTGTCGCCCAGGCGCGCCAGCGCCTGGCGCTGCACCAGAAGGCCATGGCCTGCGGTGATCCCAGCCGCAGCCCCTATCACTGCTTTCGCGGTCCTGCAGGACAGTCAGGCTCGCGCCATGGCGAGCAGCAGTGGTACCGCGAGTTGATCACGGGCCGTTGATCAGCTCCCCGTGGCCCATGCCCCTTCTTGCAGAGGGGGCAGTCGGGCCGGTTTTGCCCTGAGGGTCTGCTGCTGCACTGGGTCCAGCTCTGTGGCTCCGATCAACCTCTCCTCGAGCGCCATCGGCACCGACAGGTTCCAGAGCATCAGCAGGGCAGCCAGGGTCACCGCGTTCCAGGTGGTCTCCTGGCTTAGGGGGTGATCAGGGCGTTGCCGCCAGATGCGGCGCCAAACCAGCAGCATGGCCTCAGATCTGACGGCTGCCGCTGTGCCCCGAACCCTGGCCCAACGCCTGGATCAGGCCTTGATCAGGCTAGGCGCCAACCTGCTGATTCCCGTGTGGATCGTGGCCATTCCCTGGGCGCAGGAACTCATCGATCAACTGCTGTTCGCTGGCCAGTGGAATCTGCCCATGAGCCGTGGTGGATCCCTGTTGGGTGTGTTCACGGCACCGTTCAGCCATGGGGGCTTTGCTCACCTGCTGGCCAACACCGTGGTGTTTGTGCCGCTCTCTTGGCTGGTGCTGCTCAAGAGCCGCCGCGATTACCTCGCGGTCTGGATCGCCGTGTATGTCCTGGCGATTCCGCAGTGGTTGTGGTGGCCGCGCGCCAGCCATGGCCTCTCAGGCGTGGTCTACGGACTGCTCGGTTATCTGCTGTTGATCGGTTGGCTTGAGAAGAGGCCCTTGCCGCTTCTGCTCTCGCTGGTTGCTCTGGTGGCGTACGCCGGCGTGCTGCCAACGCTGCTGCCGATCTTTTCGCCTCCTGGGGTCAGTTGGATGGGTCATGTGAGCGGCTTTGCCGCGGGCCTGCTGGCGGCCTGGGCCGTTCGCCGCGATGACCCCAGGATCTGATTGGATGTGAGCCTCTAGGCGATTCACGGGTCTGCTCAGATGGGCGCGGTACTTGGCTGGCAGAGACCTGCAGGGCTCGTTGCTGCACTGGCGCTGCTGCTGCCGCCGCTGCGCGCCCAGCCCTGGGCGCCCGGCCAGGAGCCGCCGCCGCTGCCATCGGCAACACCGGCCGAGGCACGGGCGCTCGAGAGCCTGCGCCGCAGCGACAGCGGCCCCCAGCTGCGGCGCCGATACCTCGACGCTGCCCATGCGCTGTTGCAGCGTTTCTGGGCGACGCGTCAGCAGCCGCGACTGCTGTTGGCGGGTGATGCTGCGCAGGGCTGCGGGGTGCGCGAGGTGCGTGAGCCCATGGCCTACTACTGCCCCGCCAGCAACGAGATCGCCATGGCGATCAACCTGCGGCGCAGTGTGCGCAGCGCCCGCGGCCGCAGTGATCGTGAGCTGCTGCTGCTCGATCTGGCCGTGCTGGCCCACGAGTGGGGGCACCACGTCAACCGCGAACAGGGCCGCGGTCCCTACAGCGGCGGCATGGGGTTCACGGTGCGCCAGGAAGAGCTCGCCGCCGACTGGCGCACGGGCACCTTCTGGGGCTGGCTGTTGAGTCATGGCGTGGTGGGGGTCGACGATTTCACCCAGACGGCGAATCTGCTGTTTGAGATGGGCGATTACGAGCGCATCACACCCCAGCACCACGGCTACCCCAAAGACCGCTTTGAGGCGCTGACCCGCGGGCTGGCAAGCCAGGTGGCTGTGGGACAGCGGCTGGGCGCGTGGAGCGTCGACAGCCGCGAGGCCTTCAGCCGGCCGCTCCCCACCACAGGTGCTGGCGCTGCAGGCTCGCAGCGGGTCTATGCGGTGCGGCGCTTTGAGATCGATCGCAGCAATCAGATCGCCACCAACCTGATTGGTGGACTGCTGGGGGCCGCCAGCTGTGTCTGGGGCAGTCAGCAGCAGTGCCTGGGCATGGCGCTCGAGCAGGGCAAGGGGCGCGCCGAAGGCACCTACACCAGCCGCACGCTGACGCTCGATTGCGCCAGTGGGCGTTTTGACATCAGCGACGATGACTACGGCCCTCAGCCGCTGAGCCGCGATGGCAAGGGCCAGGCGGCCGTGATCGCCGCGCGCGACTGCCCAGCGGCGGCGGCAGCCCCGGGCGCTCCATAGGGCGCCGCGAGGCTCTGGCGCGCCCCAGCATCACCACAACCACAAAGCTGCACCAGGCCGTCTCAATGCTGCTGAAGCCGCCGCCTGCGGCCCAGAGCAGCCCTATGCCTGAGATGCAGGTCACTGCCTCAGGTGCTGATCTGTGTTGTTCCAACGGAGGATGTATGACCCATCTCAACTTGATGAGCGAGCGTGATGCTGAATTGCTGAGCGGAGGCCTTGATAATCCCTCGGCGATTTATCTGGGTGACCGCAACTGGGGGCAATTCAAGAAGGATTTCCCGATCCTTTCGCAGTTTGTTCCCAATCCTTCTGAGGTTTACCTCGGCACCAATTACGGTCAATTCAAGTAAGCCCAGTTGATCAGGCCCCGTGACGACGGGGCTTTTTTTGCGCAGGACCTAGTTGGGCTGGTCCTGCCGGACACTGGGGCGCTGCCAGCTGCGCTCAAGCAAGCGTCGAAACTGCTCGGTGCTGCGCGGGCGCAACGCTGCGCTCAGACGAGCCATGCTCCACAGCTTCCAGGCTTTGATGCCTGCTGCGACCGCAAACACGGTCCAGGGAACCAGAATCCAGCCGGGACCGTCCATGCAGCGAGTTTAAGCCGTGGACCTGTTGGGCACCGCGTCGGTGCGGCATTGCCCATAGGCTCGTTGCACCTGTCAGCGCAGCCATGGCCCCGGAACCGTTTCGCTATGAGCCGCTGGAGCGTTTTGGCGAAGGCCTCACGACGCGCCGCCCGTGGAACACCAGTGCCCTGGCTGGGGTCGAACGACTCAATGGGCGGGTGGCCATGGTGGGTTTTGCAGCCGCCGTGGTGGGCGAGCTGATCACGGGCCATGGGCCGGCGGGTCAGCTGCTCGACCTGTTGCAGTGGTATCTGCGCTGAATCAGCTGGGCAGAACCAGTGCTTCAGGTTCTGGGTGCGATGCACGAAACAGGCGATCTTCGGCAGCCCGCCGGCAGGTCAGAAGAAACAGCGGCATGTCAATGCCAAAGGTGTCTTCAAAGCGCGTCACAACATTCTTGGTCTTGCCCAGGCCGCAAGCGCGAATGGCCTTGCCCAGACCCTGGCGTGGACGCTCCGTGAGGCTTGAGAACAACTGGTTGAGGCGATGGTCAAGTAGGGCTTCGGCGGGAGTCATGCCGCGGATTTGATCAAAGCTGAAATCCACGCATTCCATCGAGGTGCCGATGCCCTGGGAAAGGGTGAACAGGGCATCGGGTTCAGCAAAATGTTGGGCAAAGTAGAGCAAAGCTTCGCGAACGATCGCGGCAGCGGTGGTACAACCGTCGGAGGTCTTACCCCAGTTGACGGCAGCGCTGTAGAACTCGTTGGGGACAAGACGTAATCCCATTGAAGATTATTTCTACGCTGTTCCTCCTGTCCCCATCATGGGCCCAGTGAAGGTCTCTCGCCAGGCCCCAGGCGCAAAGCAAATGATTTCGACACGCTGCGTGGTGTTTCTTCGCAATGCGAGTCAAATCGACACAATGCTCGGCGTGGATGGCCTGCGCACGATCAATCGTTGGGTTCGCCGTCTTCGTTGCCACAGGGACGGCGATGGCCGCGGTCTTCGAGCAGTTTGTGTGCCGGGCCTGCAGCCACTTCGCCAATCAGGATTGTGGTGCCAAGCATCAGCAGAATCCGCGCTGCGGCGGCAATCATGTGCAGGGCCACATCCTGAGCAGAGCTGTGCTCGTGGGCATGGCCTGTGGGTGACGGCGTTGTCATCGGGGAGCGTTGCATCTGCTCCGGTCTGATCGCGATCACCACGGCAATGGCTTCGGTGCCGCAGGGCTGCGGCCCAAAAGCCTGCTGGTTACCGCAGCGCCTGCTGCTGGTTAGAAGCAGAACGGCAGGAACTGGGTGCGGCAGGCTGCATAGCCATCGACCAGCGCGCCCAGTCCGATCTGGTGGGCGATGCCCGCGCCGGTCAGCGCTTCGGTCAGAACCCCGATCACGATGCCGAGCATGGCGGCGCGGCCGTTGAAGCGCTCGGCCCTCTTGAGCTGCTCCATGTGGATCTGCTGGGCAGCCCTGTCTTGGAACCACTTGTCGGTTGATTGGGCGCTGTTCATGGCGTGTAAAGAGATGTTGCAGCAATTGTAACGCCTTGTAACGGCATGGGGTGCTGGGGCGGCCGCGGCCCTGCGCCGGTTGTGCTCCCGTTTGCTGACAGGAGGCTTAAGAAAGGATGAAGCGGCTGGGACTCAGCTGTGGGCTTGGCAGAACAAAGGCTCTGCTCGAGCTCCCCTGTGACCACTGCTCCTGGATTGTTTTACGACGACGAAGACAAGATCCTGCCGCTGCTGTTGCACGCTGCCGACGCCAGCGGTGCTGCTTGTGAATGCGTCGACTGCCTCGGCATTCGCGTGCGCATGGCGCAGATCGAGCTCAATGCCAACGCGCGTCGGCGTGATGCTGCTTGAGCGCACACCATGATCACAGAACTGCGCCTCGGCCGTGCAGCCTGCTGCAGTGCTGATGAGGAAGAGCATGCTCGGCCTGTATGCCGCGCTGACGCGTTTAAGCGTGAGCAGGGCTTTCGCCTTGTCGAGAGCTCTGTCTTTCTCTATCAGTTGTCATGATCAAACTCACATCTTTGAGCGTCCAGCAACTTGAGTCGCTCCGCGGTGGCATGGATTGGCGCATGCCTCGTCGCATTTCTTCGAGCAGCACCATCTTCAGCACGGCGTCTTACCGCAACGCGCTGACCCAATCAAGCGACGCCACCAATTTCGTCTTTGGCGGCGGACGCAACAGCTTCGCTGGGATCACCAGCGCCCAGGGCAACCTGGCCGAGCAAGGCATCCTGGCCTTCCCTGGCTGATCTGCGTGGATCAAAAGGAAGGAGTTTCTCCTTCCTTTTTTTGATCTTGTGCGTTTGGTGCGGCCGGCCGTCAGCCGGCAGGGTGCAGTCGGCTCAGTGCCGTTCTGCATCTTGGACCCGCAAACAATGGCTTCTCGCCGCAGCCCAGTTGCTATACAAAAGCCCCCGCCGAAGCGGAGGCTTTGCATGAACGAATTCTGCGAGACGCAGGTGTTACTTGGCAGCCTCGCTCAGGATGCTCACAAGGCTCTTGGCGATGTGGAACAGAGCAAAGACTTTGAACGACAGAAAGCCACCGTTGACTTCTTGGAGGTTTGCATCATTCAGCTCCTGAACGTCGGCGGTCTGCAGGGTGTAGGTGGTGGAGGTCATGGTGTTGGGGGCGTGAGGTGGTGTCCCTTGAGGAACGTGAACACTGCATCTCCGCGATCCATGGCCATCTCAAGCGACAACCGTCGGGTCTTGCCCGCTCGCTGCGCCTAGGCAGTGGCGATCTGAAGGCCTCGCCTTCCTGGGATCAGCCAAAAAAAGGCGGTTCGCGTTGTCCTCAGGCTTGGCTACCGGGTTGTGCGCGAGTCCGGCCACTTGATCCTGAGCAAAAGAAAAGAACCCTTGCAGCGCAGGAGGCCTGACGCAATGGAGCCAGGCGGACTCGAACCGCCGCCGCCTGCTTGCCTCTGACCGGCTGGCCCAATGGCCCACCGGCCGCTTCCCCGTTACCGATCTCAGGGCCGCTGTGGCACCACCTGCATGCCGATCGGCGCCAGGGCGATCAGCCACCACGCTGATCGTTGCATCAGAGCTGCAAACGATCGAGGCAGCTGGGCATCCAGCAGGATCTTCATGCAGGAAGCAGTTCAACCCGTTGAACGCGGGCCAGTTGTGCGGCGTACTGCAGTACGGCGGTGATGTCAGCAGCTTCCAGGTCCGGATAGTCGGCCAGGATTTCAGCGGTGCCCATGCCTGAGGAGAGCAGATCCAGCACCATCTCAACCGGGTAGCGCAAACCGCGGACTGTTGGTTTCCCGTGGCAGACCGCGGGATCCATGGTGATGCGACCGAACTGGTTCTCCATGTCAAACCTCGTCAAGTTCACCATCGGTCTGGTTGGCTGACCCTGCCCTGCTCGCGGAAATAGACGGCATAGGGAAATCGACTCAGCACCACCCTGCGGATCTGACCGTGAATCAAGGGAAACGATTGGGGATTGAGGCGAATGCGCTCCACCGCAGCAGCAACGGTGTCGGCCAAGTCCTGGGCCAACGCCGACTCACGCTTCCCGTACCAGTGCTGGGTTTCAAGAAGATCCTCCAGCGCCTCTGGCAGAAAGCGAACCAAGGGGAGCGTCAGCCGAGGCCGAGCTGGCTGCGCACCTCATCCCAGGGCACTGCTGCGCCAGGGTTGGCGAGATGGGCCGACCAGCGCCGATCCAGAGCAACGCCAGTACACCCCCCAGTTCGTGCTGATGGGCTGGCTGCGGCCACCTGAGCGCACGCTAGTGGAGATCGTGGCCCAGCTGGTCCATGACCGTGACCAGCACGAAGCCGAATGCGCGCCCTGGTTAACCAGGCTGGAGCGGGCGCTGGAAACCGAGCGCTTCAACAGCTTCTGGATCGACGTGTTTGGCAACGATGAGATAGGCGCGCCTGCCGATGTGGTTGACACCGGGCAGCACTCCGGATCAGACCCAGGTGCTTCATGACGAGCTCTGGATCCTGGCTGGTGAGCAGCAGGCACCAGCACGCAGCCTGAGGAACTCTGGCGTCAGCGCTGATTGGCCACAGGCATGTGCTCATGCGGCCAATGCATGTCGCTTGCGCCCCAGTGGCTCAATCCACTCGTTCAGGATCTGGCGGTGCTGCAGGCGCTGGCTTGGGAGCCGGCATCCCAACTGGATGGCGCCTTGATCAAGCAGACGCCCAAGCCGTTGCGCAACCGCCTGCTCCTGACGGTTGAGCCGGCCGCTCTGGGCGAGCAGCCAATCAATGTCTGCCTCGGTGATCACACCACTGCCGAGTGACTCGAGGAAGAGTTGCCCGAGGGTCATTGCCATGTAACGAAGTCGATACATTATGTAGGCGTCGCGGCCCGGCCGCGGCCTGCCCGCCAGCGCGGCAATCTCTGAGAACGCTTTGTGGGCAGCATGTCTGGCCAATGAGAGGGCTGCTTCACGTTTCTTCATCAGAGTTGCCAGGATTCTCAGGATTGTTGTCTTGCTTCCCGTGACCACGCCAGTTGTGCTCGAAATCTTCGGAGGCTTCACAGCGGCTTGTTTTGCCCTGTGGATGACCACGCTCAGCCTGCGCTCTGAGCCGTGGACGCCGCTGTCACGTGTGTCGTCCTTAGCGCCAGCGCTGCTGGCTTACCTCCAGCGCCCCGGCTTTCTGGGATCCATCGGCTTGCTGCTGCTGCGCCTGAGCATCGGCGTGATGATGATTCACCACGGCCAGGAGAAGCTCGCCGATCCGCAGCAGTTTGCCAACACCTATGTGGCCTCGCTGCACCTGCCTTTCCCGCTGTTCTTTGCCTACGTGGCTGGGCTTTCAGAAGTGATCGGCAGCTGGCTGGTGATCCTTGGGTTGCTGACGCCTCTGGGTGCGCTGGCGCTCAGCAGCACCATGGCCATGGCTGCCTATCAACACATCCTCACGGCTGGGTTGAACATCTACGTGCTCGAGCTGGTGGTGCTTTACCTGGGCGGCAGCCTCGCCCTTCTGTTCAACGGTCCCGGTCGCTTCTCCTTCGATGCCGGCATCGTGCCTGCATTGCTCGACAACCGCAGCGCTGCTGATGACTCCGGGCTTGCAGTTTCCTCAGCTGACGCTGGCGAGCTGCGTACCATCCCGGTGACCGTCAACTCCAGCACCCGGGGATGAGCGGGGGCGCATCGTTGTTTTGAACCTCTTCCTCTGGACTTGGCTGTCTCGTTCCAGGGGTCTTCACGGCTGTCGCCATGAACCCATCGCTGATTTTCGTGGTGGCTCCAGCCCCACACCTACCTGCTGCGACCACCTCACTGGAGGAGCTTCAGAGGGCGCAGGCCGCAGGGCCCGCCACCGGTTTCGCTCTGCGGATTTTCAGTCGTGGTGCAGCGCATCCCGATTTGGGGCTGCTCCCCGTGGATGGTCGTCTGACCGGAGAGCAACGCCGCAGCAGTGATGGCACCCAGTTGCTGTGCGACGCCTTGGTGGTTCGGATCGACCCCCAGCACCACTGGCTTGGGGTCTACCAGGGTGATCCGGAGGATCCCACCTGCTTGCAGTGCCTAGATCGCGTCGCGCTGAGCGAACTGAGCAATGCCACCTGCTGGTTCTATCCCACGCACGACGGTACCTATCTGAGCTGGGAGCGCGGCCTGCGCCTCCGCCTTCAGTTGGGCTCGATCGTCGATTGTCCTGAGGGGTTGGGTTCGGCGCCTTACGAGCGCAGCCGGATCTCCGTGCTCTGGAGCCTGCTGGGCGACGACGCCAGCCTCACCTGTGTGGGGATCACCTACGGCGGCCAACGCCTCGAATGGCCGCCCCTATCGCTCAGCTCCGAACCGATGGCGACCTGGGGACGGTTCCGGGTCGACAACCAGGCCGATCACAG